>FWPV01003791.1_pt1 | contig 33552 bp, 23 predicted proteins | sample 2228371 | NCBI WGS metagenome assembly FWPV01 (sample SAMEA103939776, study PRJEB20133) | metagenome
GCGCCGCGCCCGCGCACCCGCGCGCGTCTGGAAGCCGCACGGGCCGCTCTCGTCGTCGAGCTGGCCCGGCTGGAGGCGTGCAGGGCGGCGGGGACGTGTTCACACTTCTCCCGGGAGCGCGGGCATCTTGCCCGCATCCAGGCCCTTGCGGGCGGGACGCCCGCGCTCCCGGGATGACGCCTTACCCCACATGCCCTTGCGGGCGGGACGCCCGCGCTCCCGGGGTGACGCCTTACCCCACGTGCCCTTGCGGGCGGGACGCCCGCGCTCCCGGGGTGACGCCTTACCCCACATGTGAACACGTACGCCAGCGGGGACCATGCAGGTTGACCAGTCCGGCCAGACGGGCGGGGTCAGCTTTGGCGCCTGCAACGACTTCCAGGGGCCGGTCAGCCTCGGCGACGTGGTCGGGCGCGACAACATCACCGGTCCGGTCATCCACGGGGACATCCGCTTCCAGGGGCCGGTCAGCCTCGGCGACGTGGTCGGGCGTGACAACATCACCGGTCCGGTCATCCACGGGGACATCCGCAGCGGGCGCGATACCAACGTGGCCGGCGATCGGACCATCCTCAATCACGCGGGCGACCCCGCGTCCGCGCCAGCCGCCATCCGCGCAGCCCCGCGCGCGCGGGTGGACGACCCGACGCTGAGCGCCGACGGCGTCCACTTTACGCCCGGCCACGCCCTGCTGATCGGCGTGGCCGCCTCTGCCGACCCCCGCCTGTCTGTGGCGAGCGGCACGACCGCCAACGACGCCCGGGCCCTGGGCGAGCTGCTGCGCGACCCGACGCTGGCCGCCTACCCTGCCGACCGGGTGCAGGTGCTGACCGACGCCCGGGCGACCCGGGCGAACGTGGTCACGGCCCTGGAGGAACTGGCCCGGCGAGCGGACGGTGGCACTGCCCTGATCTGCTTCGCGGGCCACGGTGAGCCGGTGGGCGCTGACTATGAGCGCGACGGGCTGCTGCGCGCGCTGGGCACGGCGTGACGGCCCACGCTCACCTCGAGGCGAAGCGCGCTGGGTGAGCTACGTTTCCGGTGGTGGGGTCCGGTCTCCAGGCGCGCACGGCTCGCTGCTCAGCGAGGCCCGGTTCAGCATGGCCCAGTTCATCCGACAGGAGTGTACAATGGAACGGGGCTTTCCGGTGCGTGAGGTGCGTGTATGATTGACCAGCGTCATGCGCTGCAACAGCTCGCGCAGTCCCTGTTCAATCGCATGCGGGAGGAGAAGCGCAGAGGCGTGAGACTTACGTCACGTGCCAATGTGGGCCAGTATTCGGCGCTCTTCTACAGGCATTGGGTGGGGTGCCTGATGGGTCTCGAACCCACAACCTCCTGATCCACAGTCAGGCGCTCTAACCATTGAGCTACAGGCACCGCGTCTTACGCATCAGGAGTATAGCATAGCGCTAAACCGACTGTCAAATCGGGATGTGAACATATGGGGAAACCGGGTTTCCCCATCCCCCTGCCTCTGGGAGCGGCAAGCCCTCCCTATGGAGAAACCGGGTTTCCCCGCGCCCCTGCCTGTGTTGTGCGCCCTGCGAGTGGCGCCTGTCATCGGCGCGCGGCATTGCCCCGGGATGCGCGGTGTCGTTGCGGGTTTGTATTACAATATTTATTCAGGTATACCTGTCGTCCCGGCAAGTTGAGGGATTCTCCATGATTTTCACAGCAACTGTAACCTCAGGGTATGTGCTATGCCAGCAATGCTCTTTCCAGAGGGCTTCATCTGGGGCGCGGCTACGTCGGCGTACCAGATCGAAGGCGCCGTGAACGAGGATGGTCGCGGTCCGAGCATCTGGGATCGTTTCAGTCACACGCCGGGCGCCACTCGCGATGGTCATACCGGCGATGTTGCCTGCGACCACTACCATCGCTACCAGGAAGACGTGGCGCTCATGGCCGATCTCGGTCTGAAGGCTTACCGCTTCAGTATCGCCTGGCCGCGCATCTTTCCCAATGGGCGCGGCGCGATCAACCAGGCCGGCCTCGACTTTTACCGTCGTCTGGTGGACCGTCTGCTGGCGCACGGGATTGTTCCCTACGCCACTCTGTACCACTGGGATCTGCCGGTAGCGCTGGAGGAGGCAGGGGGCTGGCCGTCGCGGGATACGGCCTACGCCTTCGCCGAATATGCCGGGAGCGTCGCGGCGGCCCTTGGTGACACCATCCGCCACTGGATCACGATCAATGAGCCGTGGTGCGTGAGTATGCTCGGCTACCAGCTTGGCGAGCACGCCCCCGGCTGGCGGGATATGGCCGCGGCCCTCGCCGCTGCCCATCACACCCTGCTTGCCCACGGGATGGGCGCGCAGGCCATTCGCGCCGTGGCTCCCGATGCCGAGGTGAGCATTGCTCTGAACTTCGAGGCTGTCGTCCCGCTCTCGAACACTTCCGTCGATCGCAATGCGGCCCGCTTCCGCGATGGCTATTTCAACCGCTGGTTCCTCGATCCGGTGTGCGGCCATGGCTACCCCGGCGATATGGTTGCCGACTACAGCGCTGCGGGCTACCTGCCCCGCGGGATGTATTTTGTGCGCCCGGGCGATCTTGATACCATCGCCACGCCTGTGGATTTTTTCGCGCTGAACTACTACACCCGCGTGGTGGTCGCCGGTGGTTCTGCTCCCTGGGACTATCGGCTGGTCGCGCTTGAACGGCCCCGCACGGCCATGGGTTGGGAGATCTATCCCGAGGGTCTCTACCGGCTGCTGCTGCGGCTCTACAGTCATTACAATCTGTCCCGCATCCTGATCAGCGAGAACGGTGTGAGCTACCTCGATCCGGTTGAGGCGGACGGGCGCGTGCATGACGAGCGGCGCATCGCGTTCATCCGTGAGCATCTGGAGGCCTGCTATCGCGCTATCCAGGCCGGCGTGCCGCTTGTCGGCTACTTCTACTGGTCGCTGCTCGACAATTTTGAGTGGGCCCAGGGCTACCACCAGCGCTTTGGCTTGGTCCACGTGGATTATGCGACGCAGCAGCGCATTCCCCGGGATAGTTTCGCCTGGTACCGCGAGGTGATCGCTGCAAATGGATGCTAGGGCGCTTCCAGGCAACCTGTTCGGACATCGGCGCAGCGGCGACCGCGTCCGGGTATGCTACGCCCGAGCGCCAGGCGCACATCGGCAAGTTGTAGACGTAGAGGGCGCCGGGCCGGCCTGCATCCCCACCGCCTGCCGCTCGAAGCGCAGGGCCACATCGCTCACCAGCGGCGTGGGCACACGCAGCGTCAGACTGGTTGTGGAGGTCGTCACTGTCTCCGTCAGCGTAACGACCCCGGTGTATGTATCCCACCAGGTGACGCGGTAGGCGCCGGGGGCGAGATCGGGAATGGTCAGCGTGCCGCTGATGGGCGCGATGGGCACAGCGTCCACAACGTTGCGCCAGGTGTGGTTGCGGTTGCTGACCCAGAGGTGGCCACGATACGCAACGCGATCGGCCTGGCCCCACGCGCGCAGATCGGGGTGCGAGGTGACCGCCCGCGCGTCGGCATACTGCCCGTTATTGAGCGGGATGCCCTCCATAAAGTCGCGGTAGGCTTTGAAGTGCGGGTACAGGTTGTACCGGCGGATGTTTTCGGGGTCCCAGTACAACTCGTAGAGGCCGCCGGCGTTGATCTGCCCCCAGATAAAGTTGTGGAGCCAGATTCCGCGCGTATCGCGGCGCTGGTCGTGCTCAGCGTCACCGCGATAATCCTCTGCGTCGCCCAGCGCCACCTCGCCGCGGGTGACCGGCTTGCGCGGCCCGGATCGGGTGCGTCCGCCGATCTGCCAGCTATAGGCCGCCGTCAGCAGGGCCGTATCGTGGTTCAAGGGGGTGAGATCGAACGATCCGTTGAGGTACACCGGCTGCCCGTCCGGGGCAATCAGTTCCACGTCATCGATCCACGCTGTGCCGCTGGCGCCGAAGGCATTCTGGAAGAAGATGGCCAGTGTGTGGGTCCTATCGTCGGTGAGAATGAGGCGCGCGCTGCGCGGCGCGGGGCTCCCGTCTGCCAGGTAGCGGCTATCAAAGGTGCGCCAGGGGTAGGTGCCGGCAGGAGCGGTGCATAAGAACTGCTGGCCGTTTGCTGCCGTCGGCACCACGTTTGAGCGGCCATCCGGCCGGTCCTGATCGAGAAGCCACAACAGGCGCGGTCCGGCGAGCGTGTCTGGCTGGTCGTAACCGCAGGCGCCGGTGAAGTTCTCGGCGCTCATACGATAGCGAATTACCCATTCGCCGGCGCCACGAATGACCAGGGAGCGCGGGGTGCCACCGGCGTTGTTGAACTGTTCGGCCCCGGAGATGCGCACGGCGTAACCGGCGCCCCCGAACACGCGCGCCGGGCGACTCTCGAAGGCCAGGGGATCGGCAACGTTCTGCGCCCATCCCGCCAGGAGGGACCCGCAACAGGCGTAGGCGTGAAGGTCGGCATAGTCCACGCCGCTGTAGGCCGGATTGTCCCAGAACTCGGCGATGGGGAAACTGTGCCAGGTTGAGGTGGTAACCAGGTGGCGCGAGGGGTTGTGCGCGCGCATAAAGCGCCCGAACGCATCGGCCTGGGCGTAGTGGTTGCGATTGTACGGATCGCCTTCGTTGAGCAACTCCCAGGAATGCACCGCGCGCGAATACCCCCAGCGGGCGATCAGGTAGCGCCAGAAATACTCGTGATAGCGCCGCACTGCGGTGTTCGGGCGGGCGTAGAAGCGGTCGTTGTCCAGGTCGTAGTAGGCGCCGACCAGGCTACCGTCCGGTGCGATGTGGTTGGCGATCCAGTCATTCTTCTCCAGGGCGACCGGGCGGATGGTTACCCCGGCTCGGGCAGCCTGCTCCAGCGCGTAGTCCCATTGCCAGGAGGGCGCCTGGTCGAAGTAGCGGTGGTAGGCGAAGCGGTTCTTCCACAACACTTCGCCACCTGTAGCCGCACTGCCGTTCCACTCTCGCACCGAAACTTCATCCACAAAGACATCGCCACCGGTCGTGTTCTCCAGGATCAGGTAGAAGTTGTTGAGGAAGAGGTCGTTCTCTCCGGTGGTAAACGTACCAGTGACCTCAGTCCAGTCTGTGCTACCGCTGACGAAGCCGACCAGGCGCGTCGAGTCTTCGGCGGTTGCGGCGGGGTCGGCGCACGTATCGCCCAGCCACCCCCCACGCCGGATGGTGAACCCGTAGGGGTAGCGGGCGTTGCGCGGGCCGGTCACACCCACTGCACGCACGCGCGCGCGCACAAGGTAGGTGGTACGTGGTTTGACCGCGATGTTGTTCGAGAAGCCCTGAAACATGCAGGGGTTGCGCCGGTCGTCTATTTCCGGATCGGCATAATCCCACAACCGCAGCGAGAACTGATGATCCCGATAGGCGACGGCATAGCTCAGGCTCGACGGGTTGAAGTAGCCGCCCTCGCCGGGCAGGTGGTGCGAGTGCCAGGGGTTCCACGGGGCCATGTAGATGCCGCTACCGCTCATCCACATGCGCAGGAAGTTGACGCGATACTGCTCAAAGCGCCGCATGTCGGCGTCAACGTGGTAGGTGAACCGATTCCCATCGAAGCTGGCGCCGTGCCCCGCAGCGATGAACGGCGAGCCATCGGAATACTCGAAGTAGCCCGGGTCGCGCTGACTGATGCGGATAAAGCCGTGGTTGTGCGGCGAGGTGGGCGCCGTTACAGTAAATGTGCCGGGGGAGCTGAGCGCGACGCCGGAGGCGTCCCGGGCGCGCAGGCGATAGCGCCAGACGCCGGTCTGTTGCGGCGCAAAGCGCACCTTCCAGACCGGCGCGCCGATGGGGTACAGCCATTCCGCGCCACCGGCGCAGTGGTTGGCCTCACGGTCGCCAATGCACCGACGCTGGTAATCCTGGTACAGAAAGCCCGGCTGGGTGATCACCGTCTTCCAGTTGTCCGGGCTGAACAGACCGTCCACGCTGATGCCAACCGCAGCAGGAACGCCAGGGGGCGGAGCGGGGTCGAAGGGATAGGCGAGGTTGCTGGCGACTGTTCCATTGACATCAAAGATCAATTCAAATTTGCCGTACTGCTCAACCTGCGCCGCGCCCGGTCGCACATTGGCGATAACCAGCCCTCCCTGCGCCTGGGCGATGCCAGCAGCAGACAGTTGGAGCGACGGCAGGGCTGCGATGCTTATAAGGAGGGCAAGGGCAATACTGAACCAGCGCCGGCTCATATGGTCACTGCGCGATGTCTGGCGCGGAGCGCCACGGCAACGAGGGCCAGGACCACCAGCCAGATCCAGCGCAGGTCAGCAGGGAGCGGCGGCGGCGTCGGCTCGTCCGTTGGGTCGAAGGTAACCAGGTAGAACCGCTCGCGATGGGCCAGAAAGCTCTCGCGGGTCAGATCCACGCCGAGAAGTCGGGCTATAGCGCGAAGCGCCGGGCTTTGCTCGAAGCAATCGTAGGCGGCGTGAAGTTCAGACTCATCGGTAACGCGACGACCGCGCATGTGGTACACCTGCGCTCCGAGCTGTAGCGTCACTCGCGAGTCAGCCAGCAGGTTCTGGTACCAATCGGGGCGGGCGCCATACCCGCTCATCACATAGATCCGTCCGGCGCACAGGTGGTACTCGATGGCGGTGCGCCGGGTCAGGCCGGTCTTGCGCCCGGTGGTGCTCATAATCATTATCAGGCGCCCTAACAGCGGCCCGAGGCCAAGCCGGTAGAGCGCGATCGGCGCCCGGTTGATCGCTCGCCGGAGCGAGCGATTGGGGTAGGCTGCCCAGGTGGGCAGGGAAAGATCGCTCATCAGACCTCCATGCGGCTGTGCCGCACACTACGGGAATGAACGTCGATTGAGAGGGTTGCGCCCGCCCACACCCTCCAACCGGGAGGGGCGTGGGAGCATCCAGTTGCCTTTCGTACTGGGGGAAGGGCGCGAGGGCGCCTGGTTCCCTCGCATCTTTCCTACCCATGAATCCCTGCGGTGACAGCCGCATGAATGTCCAACCCGAGTATACCCTGGTGAGAACTGCCCAAACGAGAAGAAATCACCACCAGGGGGCAAAAGATACCCTGGACAACGCCGCGCCTCCGGTTCCATCTTGCGTAGAACCGCCCCCCGGTACGTGTTCACACCTGGCGCGCGGGCATCTTGCCCGCATCAGGCCATTGCGGGCGGGACGCCTGCGCACCCGGAGTAATACCAATTACCGTTGATGATGCCGCATTGCCTGAAGCGATTTCAGGCGTTGTGCTGCCCAGCGTGGCAATCCACAATCCAAAATCTAAAATCCAAAATGGTATAACGCCTTATCTCAAATGTGAACACGTATGCCCCCCGAATGACTTTGCACGCGCGGCAAGATGCGGTACCATGTCAGCCAACAGGCCTGTCAGGGAAGGAATAGGTGTTGTGAACAACTCGCTCAGCTTTCTGACCGGGCTGGCCGTCGGGGCCGGACTGACGTTTGCCGCCCGTGATCTCGCGCCGGCTCTGGCGCCCCATGCCCGCACGCTTACCAAGCGCGGGCTGAAACTGGCCGTGCTGGGCTTCGAGCGGGGTCGCGAGGCTCTGGCGCTCACCGCCGAATCGCTCAGCGATCTGCTTGCCGAGGTCCAGGCCGAGTTGCAAGCCGAACGGGCCATCCCCCAGCCGGCGCCGGCGAACAACGGCGGCGACTTGCTGGCTGAATTGCTCGCCGACGAGCACCCGGCCGATGTGACGCCTGAAGCTTGATTGGTGCGTCCGGCGCATTAGTTGTTATGCTGAGCGAATCGACCCATCCGAGCCGGGACCTTCGCTTCGCTCAGGGTGACATGGAACTCGCCGGATGCGCTAAGGCGCTTCCTGGCGACCTGTTCGGGCATCAGCGCAACGCCGACCGTGTCCAGGTGCGCCACGCCCAATCTACAATTGAACATCTGCCATCTGCAATCGCACCAGGGGGGGTTGTTATGTTGCCTGTAGCCTTTGTCGCCCACCAGGCCGGCGAGCGGCTACGCCTGCGCATTCCGGCACGCAAGGGCGATGCCGCGTTCTTCGAGCGCGCCGAGCGTGATCTCGCCGCCTGCCCCGGGGTGGCCTACGCCGAGGCCAACCCCTTGACGGCCAGTATCCTGCTGCACTTCCACGGCGATCTCGATGAGCTGGCCAGCGCCGCCAGCGCGGGCCACCTCTTCACCCTCGAGCCGCCCCGTATGCCCGAGTATTCTGTGCTCGACGTGGTGGCGGATCGCGTCGATCGCCTCGAACAGTTCATTCAGCGCCGCTCGCAGGGGGCGCTGGACCTCGAGACGATCCTGTTCCTGGGACTGGTCGGCGCGGGGGTGGTGCAACTGTCCCGCGGTCAGGCTCTCGGCCCGGCCAGCACCTTGCTCGCCAATGCGGCCACCATCCTCGCTGTGCATCGTAACCGCCGCGATCGCAGGTGAAGGCATTCAGACTTGCGGCGAGCCTGTCGAACCGCGCCCCTCCCTCTAAAATGGTATAACAGGATTGCCCCTATGAGCGGAGTATCATCGCGACCGGCAGGTGACTGTAGCATGGCCGAATTGAGCGCGCTGCTCGAAGAGGTCTTTGCCGGCGGAGGGACGGCGCGCGGCCTGATTGCGGCCCTGACCACGATGCCCTGTCGCGCCATTCCGGGCCATATGTTTCGCGCCGCCCTTGACCAGTACGGCCTGCGGCCAACGTTCGACGCCATCCTCCAGGATCGGGAGGTCATTGAGGCCCTGGAGGCGGTGCATCTGCCCGCCGACCCGACCGAGCGCTCGGTGATCCTGCGCCTGACCCGCCCGCTCACCCTGTACCAGCGGGTCGGCGTGGGGCGTATGCGCCTGCACGTCAACCGCGAGTTGCTGTTTTCGGTTGACGATCGCGATGAAGTAACCCTGCGCCGGGGCGACATCCGTATGTCCTGGATGCGGATGAACGAGGAGGTGCTGGTGCGGCTGCGGCGGGCGCGCGATCGCTCCGGCGCCCCGGTGGATATGCTGGCCGTTTCGGCCGGTCACGTCCTGAGCCAGACCTGTCCGCTGGACGTGATCACCCTGCCGCCACGTGTCGCGCGCGAGCGTGTGGCGGCAGAAGCGCCGTTGCCCCCACTGCCGGTCGCGCGACCGGCGCCGACCGTGGCCCCGGCAGCCCCGGCCCTTGTCCTGCCCGCGCCGGCAGTCAGCGTGGCGCCCGCAGCCGCCGTTACTGTGGTCCACCGCTCACCGGGCCGCTTACGCCTGCGTATCGCCCAGATCTACCGCAACGAGGTCGAGAAGGCGCGTCTCGAACGCGCCCTTCGCGGTCGCGCCGGCATCATCAGCACGGTTGCCAGCAGCCTGACCGGGACCCTGCTCGTGCGCTTCGCCACCCCGCTGACCCACCAGGAGGTGGAGCATACCGTCCGGCGCATTCTCAGCGGTGAAGACCTCAGCGAGGACGGGCGCCGCCACCAGGCGCAGCACCCCTGGCATATGTTCGACATCGAACAAACCGCCACGCTGCTCAACACGTCGCCGGACCGTGGCCTGAGCGATCTGGTCGCCCTGGAGCGGCTGAGCACATACGGCCCCAACCATTTGCCCCAGGCCGTTAGCCGTTCACCGATACAGATCATGCTCGAACAGCTCGCCAGCCTGCCCGTGGCCCTGCTCGGCGTCTCGGCGGTTGTGTCGCTCATGACGGGTGGATTGCTCGATGGCGTGGTCATCCTGGGCGTGGTGGTCCTGAACGCAAGCATCGGCTTCAGCACCGAGTACTGGGCCGAGCAGACCATCGCCGGGCTGAACCGCGGCCTGGAGCCGCACGCGGTGGTCGTGCGGGACGACCGCGAACGTGAGGTGGCAGGCGAGACGGTCGTGCCGGGTGACCTGATCATCCTCCGCCGGGGCATGGCCGTGCCCGCCGATGCGCGCCTGCTGGTGGCCGATCACCTCACCGTGGACGAATCGGCGCTGACCGGAGAAAGTGTGCCTGTGAACAAAACGATCGCGCCGCTCCACGAGCGCAACGTGCCCCTCGGAAGCCGCACCAATATGGTCTACCGCGGCACGGTGGTCACCGGCGGCAGCGGCAGGGCGCTGGTAGTGGCGACGGGAGTCACGACGCAGATTGGCGAAATCCAGCGGCTGCTGGGCGAGACCGAGCAGCCCGAAACGCCCTTGCAGCGACAGCTCCGCACCCTGAGCGGGCAACTGGTCGTCGGGTCGCTGGCGGTGTGTAGCGTGGTCTTTGGCATCGGCCTGGTGCGCGGCCAGGGCCTCCTGGCGATGTTCAAAACCGCCATCGCCCTGGCTGTGGCCGCCGTGCCGGAAGGCTTGCCCACCGTTGCCACGACCACACTGGCCATCGGCCTACGCCGGCTCGAGCAGCAGGGCGTGCTGGTGCGGCGTCTGGTGGCGGTGGAGACCCTCGGCTCGGTCGAGTTCCTCTGCCTGGATAAGACCGGCACGATCACGCGCAACGAGATGACCCTGGTGATGGTCGTAACGAGCGACCAGCGCTACGATCACGGCGCAGGCGGTTTCAGCGCCGCGGGCCAGAAACTGCCGCCTGGCAGCAGCCCGGATCTCGAAGAACTGCTGCGCCTGACGGCCCTGTGCAGCGAGGTGCGCCTGGAACCCGGCGCCGATGGCCCGCGGCTCCTCGGCACGCCGACGGAGACCGCGCTGGTGCGGGCGGCGCTGGAACAGGGAATCGACGTGGAGGCCCTGCGGGCGCGTTACCCCCTGCTGCGCACGCGCCTGCGCAGCGAGGGGCGCGGGTTTATGGATACGCTGCACCAGGACGGCGACGGCTACCTGCTGGCGGTGAAGGGCAGCCCCGACCAGGTGCTGAGCCTCTGCGACCGGGTGAGCGAAGCCGGGACGGTGCGCCCGCTCACAGAGGAGGACCGTGAGCGCATCCTGGTGGACAATGAGCGCATGGCCGGGCAGGCCCTGCGCGTGCTCGGCGTCGCCTACCTGCCAGACGACGGAGCGCCCGAGATGCGCCGCGACCTGATCTGGGTTGGGTTGGCCGGCATCGCCGACCCGCCCCGTCCGGAGATCCCCGCCCTGGTCGAGCAACTGCGCGCTGCCGGCGTGCGCACAATGATGATCACCGGCGACCAGAGCGCCACTGCGACGGCAATCGCGCGGCAGATCGGCCTGGGCCACGAAGGGCGCCTGGAAAGTCTCGACGCCGCGCAACTCGAAACCCTGCCCCCCGATGTGCTGTGCAGCCTGGCTGAACGGGTGGACATCTTCTCGCGGGTCAGCCCGGCGCACAAGCTCTACATCGTGCAGGCCCTGCAACGCGCCGGTCACGTGGTGGCTATGACCGGCGACGGGATCAACGACGGCCCGGCCTTGCGCGCCGCCGACATTGGCATTGCCATGGGCGCGAGCGGCAGTGAAGTGGCCCAGGAAGTCGCCGATATGATCGTGCGCGATGATAATCTGGCGACGATTGTCGGGGCCATCGAGCAGGGACGCACGATCTACAGCGACATCAAGAAGGCAGTCCACTTCATCCTCGCCAGCAACACCAGCGAAATCCTGATCACCCTGCTGGCAACCGCCGCGGGCACCGGCGAGCCGCTGTCACCCCTCCAGTTACTCTGGATCAACCTGGTGACCGACGTCTTCCCCGAGCTGGCCCTGGGCCTGGAACCACCAGAGTGCGATGTGCTGCGCCAGCCTCCGCGCGACCCCCGCGCAACCATGTTCAACCGCCGCGACGTGCGGCGGATCGGCCTGGAGAGCGCCGTACTCACGACCGTCGCCCTCAGCGCCTACGGCTGGGGTCTGGCGCGTTACGGCATGGGGCCGCGAACCAGCAGCCTGACCTTCACCACGCTGACCACCTCTCAGTTGCTCTACGCTATCAGTTGTCGCTCCGAGAAACGCTGGCTGTTCGACCGCAAGCCCTCGACAGCGAACCCATACATGACCTTCGCCGTCGGTGGCGGGCTGGCGCTTCAGGGCGCCACAACCTTGCTGCCCGGACTGCGCCAGGTGCTCGGCACCACGCCCCTCAGCCCGTCCGACTGGTTGCTGGTAACGGCGCTGGCCGTAGCGCCCTACCTCGCCAGCGAATTGATGAAGGCGATTGAACGCCCGTGCAGAGTAGATACAGGAGAGCGCGACAGCCATGGCCAGTGAATATGTCTTCACCTCCGAGTCGGTTACGGCGGGGCATCCCGATAAACTCTGCGACCAGATCAGCGATGCCCTGGTCGGTCATATTCTCTGGCAAGACCCCGCCGCCCGCGTGGTAGCCGAGTGCGCCGTTTCCACGGGTATCCTGTTTGTGTCGCTGAAGGCCGCGACAACCGCCAGCATTGATATCCCCCGGGTTGCCCGTGAGGTCATCCTGGAGGCGGGGTATGACCGTGGCAGCTTCAACGGTCGCACCTGCACGGTGATGACGAACCAGCTTGAAGAGACGGCAGCCACACGCGCAGGGCTGCGCGACCGCGAGAGCGCCCTGTCGGAACTGGTTGCCCAGGAGAATGTCACCCTGTTTGGCTTTGCCTGCACTCAGACGCCCGTGCTGCTGCCGTTGCCGATCTGGCTGGCTAATCGCCTGGCGCAACGCCTCGATATCGTCTGCCGCGAGCACCGCGACGACCTCGCGCCCGACGGGAAGGTGCAGGTGGGCGTGGTCTACCGCGATCATCATCCATGGCGCATCCACAGCCTGACCCTGGTGGCCAGCCAGCGCCATCCCGATTTGCCGCTGGCCCGGTTGCGGCAGATGATCATCGAGGAGGTGATCAAACCGGTGTTCGAGCACGAGACGCTCATCCCCGACGCGGAGACGCGCATCCAGATCAACCCCGAAGGCCCGATCGTGGAAGGCGGCCCGGCGTTGCACGCGGGGTTGACCGGGCGCAAAACCGGCGCCGACACCTACGGGGGCTACGCCCGCCAGAGCAGCGCCGCGTTGAGCGGCAAGGACCCGACACGGATTGATCGCACCGGCGCCTATGCGGCCCGCCATGCGGCGAAAAACGTGGTGGCGGCGGGCCTGGCCTCACGCTGCGAGGTGCAACTCAGCTATTCGATCGGGTTTCGCGATCCAGTAAGTGTGCGTGTAGAAACCTTCGGCACCGGCGCGCTGAGCGACGATGAGCTGTCGGAGCAGGTGGCGCGGGCCTTCGATTTCAGCGTGGGCGGGATCATCCGCCGCTTCGATCTGACCGGGTTGGCCGCGCGTTCGCGGGGTCGGCTCTACCAGCGCGTGGCAGCGCACGGCCACTTCGGGCGGCCCGAGCTGGTTCTGCCCTGGGAGGCCACTGACGGGGCGGAGGCGCTGGAGGTTGGGATGAAGGGTTTTTCGCCCGGAGGCCTGAGGTGAACATAGCCCGCGCGCGGGAAGGTTCGGGAGGGCCGCGTCCTCGCGGGCTTCCCTCGAAGGAGCGCGGGGAGACCGGCTTTCCCCAGAACTGAGGAGGACAGGCATGGCAACTGCCCCGAGCTACCTCACCATCGATCCCGAAACCTTCGCCGATGAGCGGCATTTCGTGCTGGAGTGTTTGCACGAGGTATTGCGCGAGTCCGGAGAGCCGGAACTGGCCGCGGCGCTTCCGTGGCAGGAGGCGCCCGCGCCGCCCCTGCCGGAAACGCCTTCCGAAGGGCTGTTCCAGGCCCTTTCGATCGCCTTTCAGTTGCTCAAAATGGTCGAAGAACGGGCAGCGGTGCAGTACCGGCGCTTGACCGAAACGCGCCAGGGCCTGACGGCGGTGCCGGCACTGTGGGGCGAGGCGCTCTGCCACTTGCAGAACCAGGGCATTTCCGGGGCAGACATCGCCGCCGCGCTGCCGGATGTACAGGTTGAGCTGGTGCTCACCGCGCACCCCACCGAGGCCAAACGCGCCACCGTGCTCGAACACCACCGCGCCCTCTACCTGCTACTGGTCAAACGTGGCGAAACTCGCTGGACACCCTACGAGCAGGAGTCGATCCGCGCCGAAGTGCTTGCGCGCCTGACCACGCTCTGGCGCACCGGCGAGATCTTCCTGGAAAAACCCGACGTCGCCTCGGAACGGCGCAACATCCTGCACTACCTGCGTAACGTCTTCCCCGATGTGGTCGCGCTGCTCGATGAGCGCTTGCGTCAGGCCTGGAGCGCAGTCGGCCTCGATCCGGCCCTGATCGCCGGGGTGGAGCGTCTGCCCCGGCTGCGCTTCGGCACCTGGGTCGGCGGGGATCGCGACGGGCACCCGCTGGTCACCGCCGAGATCACCCGCGAGACCCTGGCCGAGTTGCGGCAGCAGGCCCTGGGCATTCTCCAGGACCAGTTGCGCGAACTGGCGCGCGCCTTGAGCCTCTCCGACCTGCGCCAGGCGCCCCCGGCAGCGTTGCTCGAACGCATCGCCGAGGTTGCCGCCTCCATGGGCGCAGTGGGCGCGCAGGCGCTGAAGCGCAACCCCAACGAAGCCTGGCGTCAGTGGATCAACCTGATGCTGGCCCGCCTGCCGCTCATTACGCCGCTCGAAGCGTACCACTACCGCGCAGCGGCGGACCTCGAGCGCGACCTGCACCTCCTCGCCACGGCCCTCGACGCCGTGGGCGCGCAACGCCTGACCCGCCACTTCGTCCATCCGCTCATCCGCAGCCTGCAAACCTTCGGGTTTCACCTTGCGGTGCTCGACGTGCGGCAGAACAGCCACTTCCACGACCTGGCCCTGGGGCAGTTGCTGGCCGTCGCCGGCTTCGCCGATCACAGCGTGACCGCGTGGGACGTGCCCCGACATATGGCGCTGCTGGAGCAGGAACTGGATTCGCCCCGGCCCTTTGCTGGCCCGACGGCCCGTATCGGCCCCGAAGCCGATGCGGTGCTCAGTTGCTACCGGGTGATGCTCGACGAACTCGCCACCCACGGGCCGGCGGGCCTGGGAGCGCTGATCGTCAGCATGACCCGCAGCGCCGCCGATCTGCTCACGGTGTACCTCTTTGCCCGCGAAGTCGGCCTGCTGCAGGAAACCTCCGACGGGCCGGCATGCCCCCTGGCGGTAGTGCCCCTGTTCGAGACAATCGAGGATCTGGAGCGCAGCCCCGCCATCCTGGCCGCCTTTCTCGATCATCCCCTGACCCGACGCAGCCTGGACTTGCAGCGGCGCCTGCGGAGCGAACGCGACCTGGTGCAGCAGGTGATGATCGGCTACAGCGACAGCAACAAAGACGGTGGACTGGTTGCGAGCCTGTGGGCGCTCTACCGGGCGCAGAAAGCGATGGCCGCAGTGGGGCGGGAGCGTGGCGTGCGCATTCGCTTCTTCCACGGACGGGGCGGCACGATCAGCCGGGGCGCCGGGCCGACCCACCGCTTCGTCAAGGCCCTGCCCGCGGGCACGCTGGGTGGCGATCTGCGGGTGACTGAGCAGGGCGAGGCGATTGCCCAGAAGTACGCCAACCGCCTGACCGCCAGTTACAACCTGGAGCTGTACCTGGCAGGCGTGAGCCGCGCTACCGTGCTCGAGCGGCACGCGCGGAGCGAGGCCCATGTTCTGGAGCCGACCATGGACAGCCTGGCGACCCTGAGCCGGGCAGCCTACAGCGCGCTGATCGGCAGTCCAGGCTTTCTGACCTTTTTCCGCCAGGCCACACCGATTGACGCCCTCGAGCAGAGCCGGATCGGTTCGCGGCCCACCCGACGCACCGGCCAGGCCACCCTGGCCGATCTGCGGGCCATCCCCTGGGTATTCAGTTGGAGTCAGGCGCGGTTCTTCCTCTCGGGCTGGTACGGCGTTGGCAGCGCCCTCGAACAGCTCCACCAGAGCGATCCGGCGACCTTTGCGGCGCTGCAACAACACTTCCTCGGTTGGGCGCCGCTGCACTACATCTTCAGCAACGCCGCCACCAGCGTGGCAACCGCCGATCCCGACGTGATGGGCTGGTACGCCGAACTGGTGGAGGATGCAGCCCTGCGCGAGGCCATGCTCGGGCGCATCCTCGAAGAATACCGGCGCACGGTGGCGATGCTGGAGCGCCTCTACGGCGGCCCCCTTGCCGAACGGCGGCCCAACATCTTCAGTATGATCGAAGCGCGCAACCCGGGCCTGCGGGTCCTGCACCGCCAGCAGATTGACCTGCTGCGGCAGTGGCGGGCGCTGCGCGCCCGCGGCGAGGACGACACGGCCCTGCTGCCACGGTTGTTGCTCACGATTAACGCGATTGCAAATGGGCTTGGCTCGACCGGCTGATGTGAACATACGGGGAAACCGGGGTTCCCCACCTGCGGTGAGCCTGTCGAACCGCACCCCTGCCTGTGGGGCGCCAGCCGCTCCCACCCGCGGTTGGGACATGGGGAAACCGGCTTTCCCCACCTGCGGTGAGCCTGTCGAACCGCACCCCTGCCTTGAGGGGCGCCAGCCGCTCCCACCCGCGGTTGGGACATGGGGAAACCGGCTTTCCCCACCTGCGGTGAGCCTGTCGAACCGCACCCCTGCCTGTGGGGCGCCAGCCGCTCTCACCCGCGGTTGGGACGTGGGGAAACCGGGGTTCCCCAACCCCCTCCCTGAGGGGAAGCTGGCCGCGTCTCGGGGCCGGTTGCCTGCCTGTCCAGGGTAGGGTATACTACCTTTGAACAGCTTTTGCACAATTTCTAAGGGATCATGCTTATGACTATTTACGACTTTTCGGCCAACCTGCTCGACGGCACACCCCAGAAGCTCGACGCCTACCGGGGCAAGGTGCTGCTGATCGTCAACGTCGCCAGTCGCTGCGGCTTCGCTCCGCAGTACGCGGGCCTGGAGGCGCTGTATCGGCGTTACAACGATGAAGGTCTGGTTGTGCTGGGCTTCCCCTGCAACCAGTTCGGTTTTCAGGAGCCGGGGAGCGAGGCTGAGATCCGGGAGTTCTGCAGCCTGAACTACGACGTGACCTTCCCCATGTTCGCGAAGATCGACGTAAACGGGCCGTGGACCCATCCGCTCTACGCCTATCTCAAGGCCGAGCAGCCCGGTTTCCTGGGCATTCCGACGATCAAGTGGAACTTCACCAAGTTCCTGGTGGATCGCAACGGCAACGTGCGCCGGCGCTACGCGCCCACCGATACGCCGGAGTACATCGAGCGCGACATCGTAGCCCTGCTGCACGAACAGTCGGCCACGGAGCCGCGCACCGTGGTCTCAGGCTAAGCCTGGTGTGAATCTGGCCCGCGCGCGAGGGTGTGGGAGGGCGCGCAGTGCGTGTTCACACTTCTCCCGGGTGCGCGGGCATCTGGCCCGCAATGGCCTGGATGCGGGCGAGACGCCCGCGCACCCGGGATGACACCTTAACCCAAATGTGAACACGTACGGCGCGCAGCCCTCTCACACCCTTTTCATTGCAGACCCCGGATTGCAGATAGTCGCACAGGGCGTCCAGGTGCGCTTTGACGCAACGCTGCGGGTGGAGGGCTTACGTGCCATTGGGTTCGCACCCTTATTCTCCTGCGCCCTGCTGCGCGCATTACGCTCCCCCGCCAAGGGCGGCAACGGTCAGCCGCGCCGCGGTCAGGGGCGAGGGATGCGCCTGAGCCTCGGCCAGGCGCCGGGCAACCAGCGGCATGGCATGCGAGCCGAGCATCAACGGGGCGCCAAGCGGATGGAAACGGGCGGTGAGCACCGACTTTTCGGGCGAGCGGAACATCAGGGCGTTGCAGACCACGCCCTCGCCCGTGCCGCGATCGTGGGCCAGTGCGCCGGGGAAGGCGCCCCAACTGGTCAGGCCGGTGTAGTAACTGTATCCGGGGTGGGTATTCACCGCGATCGTGCCGTAGCGCAGGTCGAACAAGGCCCGCTCATAGGCGGCGCGCACCCGCGGATCGCGCAGCGTCTCGGGATGCACCACAATCGCGGCGGCGAGGCGGCCCCAGAGCCGCTCGTTGGCAAAGACAACGGCCCGGTCAATGAAGCCGGCCACATCAGGCGCATCGAGCGCCGTCTCTCCCAGGAAGGGGCCGAAGTGCTCGTGGATGAAGAGCGGCTCGTCGTAAGCCTCCGGATCCAGGTCGGGCGCCAGGATCCAGGGCAGATCGTCGGGGCCGGGCGTGCCGAGGCGCCGCACATCGCGATGCTGGGCCAGCAGCGCCGCGTAAGTTGCCTGGACGCCGGGGTAGTAGGCGCGGCGGGTGGGGGTGGCAGCCAGGATCTGCTCGAAGCGGCCCAGGAACTCGTGGCGCAGCGCCCACTGCCGATGCTGGATGATCACCCGCGGGGCATAGCACAGGAAGCCACCGTTGAAGACCGCCCAGGTGGCCAGGGCGACGGCCTGGGCCTCCAGGTCGGCGTGCTTCCAGGGTCCGGGGACGATGATTACCGGTGTGACGTTACCCACCTCAGCGGTGAACGGGCGGGTGATGGGTGGCGGGCCGGCCAGGAGCTGTTCGCAGGTCGCGGGCGAGCCGGTCAGGTGGACGCAATCCACCACAGGATGATGGGCCAGGTAGAAGCCAACCGAGGCGCCGCCGGTGAGCAGGCGCAGGCAACCCTCGGCGATCAGCGGCGCGAAGGCCTCGGCGAAGAGTGGCTCGAGGTAGCTGTTGACCGGGCTGAACTTGAAGGCCACCACCCGGCCTTCGACGAAGAGCTGGTAGAGAATGTCCGTCGAGACCACCGGCGACGCATTCCCCGCGCCGAGCACGGCCACCACCTGGCCGGCGTGCGGCGTGCGGTAGGCCCAGGCCTGGGTCGCGATCGTCTCCTCCAGCGAGACGCCCGGTTGCATCCAGACCTCGGCGTGCATGCCGGGCTGGGTCACCTCCTCATAGATGTCATCGGGATAGACACGAACGATTGTCTGCTCGCCGGGGCCGAGGCGGGGCGGGTGCGGGAGATGGGGGTGGCCGTAGCGCTCGATCTCGGCCAGGGAGCGGCGGAGCAGGCGCGCGTAGCGCACACTGGTTGCCACCCCGAGCCACTCCTCGCCCTCGGCGTGGCCCCCGGGCGGCAGGCCCTTTGCCTCCAGCGAAGCCGCCACGATGCGCGGCCCAACGCGGAGCAGCCCCGCGACAACATCCTCAAGGAGAGCGCCGCGCTGCGCGGGGCCGCGGCGCGCCCAGGCGCCGGCACCAGCTTGCAACTCCTCCAGGGCCGCGTCGAGAGCCACGCGCCGCTCGGGGGTCAGCTCAGCGTCTGGCGCTGGCGAAGCGGCGCGCCCCTCGTTCGGCCCAACGCGATCAATGGTCGTGCTTGTCATCGCCTTCCTCCTTGAAGTCGAATCGACAGCGAACGACACACAAACACACGCATCTCCGTGCGTGTCCCTATCATAGCCCCGATACCTGCCGCTGTGCGAGAACAAGCCGGCACCGTGCGTAGCAGGCCCGCTACCGGCATATCTGCGCGCCCCGGGCCACCGCGCGCCAGCCCCGGGGGGCGACCAGCGCCGGCACGGGCGCAGCCCCGCCACGCGGCCCCACAACCGGTCCCGCGGCCCACCGTAGGGCCGAAGCATTCGCCCCCACCGCCGCCCACCCACCGCGCGCACCCCCGTGTGAATGCTTCGGCCCGGGCACCGCGGGCCACCGCCGATCCGGGGTTGGTGAGACATCTGCAATTGCAATGGGCAGCCACGGTGGCGTTCCACGAATGGCGGTTCTATTCGCGGAGCGGCGCTTCACTCTTCATCAACGCCGAAGAAGCACATCCACTCCTCCACTTCGGCAGCACTGAGGGGGCGCTCGCCGATCTTTTCGCGCGCGGAGGCCCGGGGCTGATCGAGAGCCGCCAGGCGACGGGCAAACTCCTGTGAGCTGATCACCGCAATACCCCGCGCCTGCGCTTCGCCGACCACGGCGCGATCGGAGCTGACCACCAGCCACTCGCCGCGCCGCTTGACCGCGCGAATGCGCCGGATCAATTCGGCGTCGGCGTCGGCAGGCGAGCGGGCGAAGTACGTCTCCACGCCATAGCCGTTCAAGTTGCCAGGATGGCCATACACACCCCCATCGAAGACCACCACCACCTTCCGTTCCCGGCGTCGCGCCGCGTAACGGCGCAATAGCAGCACCAGTTGCGCCTCGTCGTCCGGGGCGGCGATGTCAATGGTCGGAATCTGGCCGATCAGGTTGTGCCCATCTATCAGTACTGGCATAGTATTTGCATTGTATCACGCTGCATTGAGGCCCGCGGTGAACATAGCCCGCGCGCGGCAGGGTCGGGGCGGGCGCCGCCCGTCCAGGAACCACCCCGCCGGCAGTTTAAGGGCGGACAGAACATCCGAGCCAACGTGGCGTGTACCGCATTGGAGCGCCCCCGCGCACGGCTCTGGTCTCCCCGCTTCGACAGGCTCAGCGCAGACTCTCCAGCGAAGCTGGAGAGGGGGAGGGGGCGGGAGCCAACCAGCGCGTCCCAACGCCATCACGCCGGTCGGCGCTCATACGTTCTGTCCGTCCCTGAACCGCCGGCGGGGAGGGTTGGGGCGAGGGGGACAGTGGGGGTGAGGACCAGCAGCCCATCAGAACGCCCTCCGCCAGAAACTCTACACCCCAGAGGTCCCTCGCTCAGGATGCGGCGCAGCCGCGGGGGTGTCTGATACCATTTCTTTACCAATGGAGGAAGGAAGCCAACCAGCGTGCAACAGCGCTGCGCCCCGGCGCGTCGTATCGGGGAGCACCGGACGGCCAGTGAAAGGGTGGGTACAATGAGCCTCGAAACCGGTCCCCAGAAAGAGCCGCCGACGATGGGGCCGACAACCCGCGCCGGGCCGGAAGCGCCTGCCGAGCCGTTCTACCGCCGGCGCGAGCAGGCCCGGCGCTGGGGCGCGCTGCTCTTGCTGATCGGCATCGTCTGGCTGGTCTTTGAATTGACGGTGCGGAGTTCTGTGTTTGGCATTCGTATCAGTCTGGTCGAACGCTCCGACACGCTCCCGCCCCGCAGTTTTGTTGCCAGCGCCGTGCGCATCAACGGCGTGAACGATGATATCGAACTGATTCCGGGCGTCGGGGAGGTGATTACCGTCGAGGCCACCCGGCACGCCGGCGGCTGGAACACCAACGCCGCCGCTGCGGCCCTCCAGCGGCTGGAGGTGGTCACCGAAATGCAGGGCGATACCCTGGTGGTTGACGTGCGCCCCGGCAACCGCCTGACCGGCGCCTTTGGCCGGGTGCCCTTCGTGTCGCTGCGCGTTGCCCTACCCCCCGGCGCCAGGGTTGAGACCTCGGTGGTGAGCGGTGATATTGTCGTTACGGGCGTGCAGGGTGATCTAACACTGCGGACGCTGAGCGGCAATGTGCGCGCCGAGAGGGTCGCCGGCGATCTGCGGGTGAACAGCAGCAGCGGCGATGTACACATACGCGACCATCGCGGCCCGCTGGTGGTGGAGACAACCAGCGGCGCGATCCGCGCCGAGGGACCGCTGACCGACCCGCGCCTCTCTACGGTGAGCGGCAACATCGAAGTGCAGGGCGGGCGCAGCAATCTGGCGGCCCGCACCATCTCCGGCGCAGTCGCCGTGCGTGCCGACGACGCTGTATCACTGACGATCGATAGCACCAGTGGCGACATCGTATTTGAGGGCCCTCTGGCCTCCAACTCCGCCAGCGTTATCAACACGATTTCGGGCGACGTGCGCGTGCGCCTGACCAGTTCCACCGATCTGCGCCTCGACGTGACGACCACCAGCGGCGACCTGAAGAGCGACTTGCCGCTGGCCGACGTTGCTCCCGAGCGCCGCCGCCTCAGCGCCACTATCGGCCCCGCCACGGCCAATCTGACCATTACGACCACCTCCGGCGATGTGGAGATCGGGGCCTCGCGGCAGTAATACCATTGTTGATTTTAGATTTTGGATTGTGGATTGCCACACTGGGCAGCACAACGCCTAAAACCGCTTTAAGCAATGCGGCATCATCAACGGTAATTGGTATAAGTAGCCTGTCAACCAGGGCGCCGGGGATGAGGGCCGAACATGCCTGCCGGGCATCAGCCCCCGGGGTTTTGAGATAGTTTCTACAACAATTGCCAACGCCTGTTACCATCTCTGGTACAATCGTCCCGGAGGGCATGTCTAAGGCGGAGGCGGGCATGGGTCATATTCTCGCGCTGGCGATGCAGAAGGGCGGCGTTGGTAAGACGACGACGACCCTGAGTCTGGGCACGATGCTGGCAGCACGGGGACGGCGCGTGCTGCTGATCGATATTGATCCGCAGGCCAATCTCACCCAGGGCCTCGGGGTGGACCCGGGCGCCCTGGAGTACAGTGTCTACGAAGTCCTGCTCAACCCCGAACGTGGTGTAGGCTTTGCGACCATCACCACCGACGCGGGAGTGGACCTCATTCCGGCGGCCCTGGAACTGGCCGGGGCCGAACTGGAGCTGGCGGGCAAGGTCGGGCGTGAGTTACTGCTGCGCAAGGCGTTACGGGCCAGCCGCGATGAGTACGACTACGTGTTGATTGACCCACCCCCCAGTCTGGGCATCTTTTCGCTCAACGCCATGGCCGCCGCCGACGCAGTGATCGTGCCACTCCAACTGCACGCCTATGCCCTCAAGGCGATGCCCCAGCTTGAACAGACGATCGAACTGGTGCGCGAAATCCACCCCCATCTGGCCATCGGCGGCATCATCTGCACCCTGGCCGACCGGCGCACCAACCTGAGCCTGCAAATCGAGCACCAGGTTCGGGAACGCTACGGCGCCCTGGTGTTCGAGACGGTCATCCCGATGAATGTCAAGCTCGCCGAGGCCCCGACCGTGGGCAAGCCAATCGGCGTCTACGCCCCGAACAGCGCCGGGGCGCTGGCCTACGAGGCCCTGGCGACAGAACTGGAGTCTCGCTATGGCGTCTGAGCCTCAAGATACGGCCCCCATTCGCCGTGGGCGCGGCCTGCGTCTCTCGACTGAGAAGCCCCCCGAGGAGCCGCCCGAGCCCCCTTCCTCGGACGAACAACCCCTCACTCGCGGGCGCGGCCTGCGCCTTTCCACCGCCGCCGAAGCTGCTGCGGCCTCTCCACTCGAACAACCCGCCACCCGTCGGCGAAAGATGCGCCTTTCTACCTCCACCGGTGCAGACCCCTCCGCTGCGTCGCTCCCCATCGAAACGGCGCCTCCTTCCGGGCAGGAGCCGCGCCTCGTCACCGAGGCCCCTGCCGTCCCGCAACCCGTCCCGACCTCGCCAACCGCGCCGCCGGTATCGTTTCTGCTCGAATCCCTGTGGCTCTCCAGCGGCAAGGTAGCCTACCGCCGCGCCGGCACAGGACCGGCCCTGCTCCTGATCCACGATTTTGGCGCCACCTCGCGTATCTGGCGCGGCCTCGCAGGCGCCCTGGCCGACGCGCGCACCGTCTACGCCCTCGATCTGCCCGGGTCCGGCGGCACACCTCCGCGGCCTGCTCCACCCACGCTGAAAACCCTGGCCGAGGCAGTGATTGCCTTCGCCGATGGGCTGGGGCTGGGACGGTTCGACCTGTGCGGGCACGGCCTGGGAGCCGCGGTCGCCGCGATGGTGGCCGCGCGCTACCCCGACCGGGTGGGGCGCATCGTGCTCAGCAACCTGGGCGCCCGTTCGTTCGCCCCCGAGCTACTGGCTCTGGAATGGACCCGCGCACCGCTCGACCTCTCGCTGGGCCTGGCCCGGCCGCTCTTCGACTTCTGGCAGCCCTGGAACCGCCACCTTTTCCAGTTGCCGCCCCTGGCCGCCTTCCTGAGCGCCCAGACCCTGCAGCGCCCCCCTGCCGATGAGGCCCTGTGGCGGGAATACCTGGCCGACCACGCGGCCAGCGATGGGCGCGCCTACCTGACGGCCCTTACGGCCGCAGCCGTTCCGCAGTTGCACGCCGCCCTGCGCGCTATCAGCGCGCCCACGCTCCTGGTGGCCGGCGACAACGACCGTATCGCTCGCCTGGCCGAGGTAGAGCAGTGCCGGCGGCTCGTGGCAGACAGCCGGATCGTCGTGCTCGAAACCTGCGGCCACCTGCCGATGATCGAGGTTCCCGACCTGTATCACCGGACAGTGCGGGAGTTCCTGCTGATGTGAAAATATGTGGAAACCGGGTTTCCCCATCCCCCTGCCTGTGGGGGGTGCCAGCCGCTTCCAACAGCAGTTGGGACATGGGGAAACCAGGTTTCCCCTCGCCCCTGCCTGCCGGGGCGCCAGCCGCTCCCAACGGCGGTTGGGAAACGGGGCAACCGGGTTGCCCCTCGCCCCTGCCTGCCGGGGCGCCTGGCGCCCCCACCACCGGTTGGGACACGGGGCAACCGGCTTTCCCCACCTGCGGTGAGCCTGTCGAACCGCGCCCCTGCCTGCCGGGGCGCCTGGCGCCCCCACCACCGGTTGGGACATGGGGCAACCGGCTTTCCCCACCTGCGGTGAGCCTGTCGAACCGCACCCCTGCCTGCCGGGGCGCCTGGCGCCCCCACCACCGGTTGGGACATGGGGCAACCGGATTGCCCCTCGCCCCTGCCCGCGGGGATGGGAGTTATCGAGCGCCAGGCTTGCTCTCTCCATTTCGTGGTACGATAAGGGCATGTCAAATACCGCTCTGCGGGGTGAGTTGCGAGCGGTCAAGCGCGGGCCGGGGCGCCTGATCGTCCTGGCCCGTCGCTACGCCGCCGCCCTCACCCTGATGCTCATCATTCTGATCGCCCTCGAAGCAGGCCTGCGCGCCTTTCAGGTACCAGCCTATCTGGTGCCGCCACCATCGCGGGTGCTGGCGCGTCTGCTCGCCCCGGGCGACCTGTTGGCCCACGCTGGCGCCACCGCCACCGCGGCCAGCGCCGGGCTGTTCGCCGGAACGCTGGCCGGTTTCGGCCTGGCTGCCGCCTTCGTGCACCTGCGCCTGCTCGAAGATGCCCTCTACCCCTGGGTGCTGGTCTCACAGGCCGTGCCTGCCGCCGCCCTGGCCCCCTTGCTGACAATCTGGCTCGGCGACGGTCTGGCGCCCCGGGCGGCGATGGCGGCGCTCTTCGCCTTCTTCCCCATCCTGGTTGCCACGACCCGCGGGCTACGCGATGTCAGCCCCGAACATCTGGCCCTGATGCGCGCCTGGGGGGCCAGCCCCTGGCAGACCTTCCGGCACCTCCGGCTGCCCGCCTCGCTGCCGGCGCTCTTCAGCGGCCTGAAAATCGCCGCCGCCCTGGCCGTGGTCGGCGCGATTGTGAGCGAACTCGCCGGTAGCGGACGCGGCCTGGGCTTCGTGGTGAGCGTCGCCGCCTATCACCTGCGCACCGACCAGATCTTCGCCGCCGTGATCATCGCCGCAGCGATCAGCCTGGGGCTGCACGGCCTCCTGGTCCTGGCGGAACGGTTCATCGTCTTCTGGCGACGACAGGGGTGATGAAACTCAAAATTATATGCGCACGTACACCCTGATCCTGCTCTGTATCATCACACTGGCCGCATGCGCCGCGCCGCCGCCACAGGCGCCACTGCCTGCTGCGGGGCCGGAGGTCTCGCGTGTGAACATGCGCCTGCAATGGTTCCCCCAGTTCCAGTTCGCCGGCTACATCGTGGCAAAGGTCAAAGGCTACTACAACGAAGCCAGCCTCGATGTCACCCTCAACCCCGGCGGCCCCGACCTGGTGCCGCTGCCCCTGGTCGCCGCAGGCCGTGACGCCTTCGGCAGCACCGGCGCCGACACAGTATTGATCGCCCGCGAACAGGGGATCGACGTGGTAGCCCTGGCCACCTGGTTCCAGGCCAGCCCGGTGGGGTTCATGGTCCACGCCGATTCGGGGATTCGCGGCCCCCAGGATTTTCCGGGGCGCACCATCGGCATGTTCTACGGCGACAACGTGGAGACCGAGTACCGCGCCCTGCTGGCCGCGACGGGCATTCCCCGCGAGGCAGTGCGCGAGGTGCCCGGCGACTACAGCCTGGCGCCCTTCCTGGAGCGTCGGGTGGACATCTGGCCGGTCTACGTGACCGATCAGCCCAACATCGCCCGGCGCGCCGGCGCCGACGTGCGCCTGATCCTGGCCCGCGACTACGGCGTACAGTTGATGGGCGACGTGCTCTTCACCACCGAACGCTTCCTGCGCGACAACCCGCGCACCGTGCGCGCCTTCGTCGAGGCCACCCTGCGCGGCTGGGCCGACGCCATCGCCGACCCCGACGCCGCCGTGGAGCTGATTCTCGCCTACAACCCCGAACTCGAGCGCGAGCAACTGGCCTTCGAGGCCGCTGAGACGATCCTGCTCATCCGCTACGGCCCCGGCGAACGCTGCCCCGGCATCAACGACACGCGAACCTGGACCACCCAGGCCCGCCTGCTCCAGGAGCTCGGGATCCTCAGCGCCCCGCCCGACCTCGACGCCGCCGTGCAGGGGCAGTTCGTGCGCGAGTACTACGCTGCCCGGGGAGTCACCTGTGGGCCGTAGCTTTCGGGTGGAGCGTTTCCGGCGGATGGCATCTCGATGCGCTGCTGGTCCTCACCCCCCTTGCCCCCCTTCGGCTCCGCTCAGGGCAGGCCTCTCCCTGAGCGGGAGAGGGGGGCGCTCACGTTTGGCGTCCCAACACCCCCTGTGCCCCCCTCTCCGTCAAGGGGTATGCGAGAGACCTGGGGGTTGCGCCCCCAAAAACTCTACACCTGAGAGGTGGGCCGCAGGGGGTGCAGGATCGGGCAATGCATCACAACCAGCCAGACGGGCCTCTGGTTTGAAGCATACCTGACCCGTCATACCAGATCGGAGTCGATCAGGTCGTAGATTTGGGCTTGTAGGCGTACTTACGTTTAATCTCCTTGCGTTCGAAGTAGCGTCCCCACGGATTTTTACCTTCGGTAATCGTCTGGCTCCACCAGGCGACCATATTTGCGGCCAGCCAATCGGCAGTTTTATCGGGGCATCGTTGCCGGGCTGCCTCGATCTCAGCCTTTCCAGCACGATCGCTCTTTAGACGTTCAATAATCTCCTCATGTGTTGCAAACTCGGGATCGTAATCGAGAAAATAGATAAGATTATGCTGGGATCTTATGACGGCACAGCCCACCTGAACCCGCACCACACGGAGGGGCCTGAAAGAAACCCTGTTCATTCACTTCTAACCGGCGCCGGTTAGCCGGAGATGCAGGGTGATGGGGAAACCTGGTTTCCCCATCGCCCTACAACCGCCCCAACTCATCGATCAACTGCCCGTAAGTATCCATCGCTGCCTGCACCGGGGCGGGCGTGGTCATATCCACGCCGGCGTCGCGCAGCAGGTCGATCGAGGGCCTTGAGGAGCCACTGCGCAGAAAGGTGATGTAGCGCTCCACCGCCGGCTGGCCCTCGCTGATGATCTGGCGGCTCAGCGCCAGCGCTGCCGAGAGGCCGGTGGCGTACTGGTAGACGTAGAAGTTGTAGTAGAAGTGGGGGATGCGCGCCCACTCGAAGCCGATCTCGTCATCGAGCGCCACTGTCGGGCCGTGGTACTTCGCCACCAGGTCGTAGTAGCGCGCCGTCAGGCTCTCGCTCGTCAACGGCTCGCCCGCCTCGACCAGTTCGTGCAGCATCAGCTCGAAGCTGGCGAACATCGTCTGGCGAATGATCGTTCGCCGGATGTCCTCGATCTGCTGCACCAGCAGCCGCCGGCGCAGGGCCTCGTCGTCGCGGTGCTTGAGCAGATAATCGGTGAGCAGCGCCTCGTTCAGGGTCGAGGCCACCTCGGCCACGAAGATGGTGTAGTTGCCGTAGACAAAGGGCTGGCTCTTGCGCGTGAAGAAGGAGTGCATCGAGTGGCCCAGCTCGTGGGCCAGGGTGAAGGCGTCGTCCAACTGATCCTGGTAGTTGAGCAGAATGTAGGGTGGCGTGGAGTAGGCGCCGCCGCTGTAGGCGCCGCTGCGCTTGCCCACATTCTCATACACATCGATCCAGCGGCTGCTGAAGGCCTGATGCAGCGCTTCGGCGTACTCCGGGCCGAGTGGCGCAAAGGCCGCCTCCATCAGTGCCGTGGCCTCCGGGTACGGCACAGTGATCGCGACATCGGGCACGGGCTGGGCGTACAGGTCGTAGACCCGGAGCTCGTCGAGGCCCATCAGCCGCTTGCGCACCTCCATGTAGCGGTAGTTCTTATCGAGGTTGGCCTCAACCGTGGCGATCAGGTTGTGGTACACCTCCAGGGGGATCTCGTTGGGCGCCAGGGCAGCCTCCAGCGCCGAGGCGTAGTTGCGCATACGCGCCTCGATCACGTGGGTGCGAATGGCCGCGCCCAGGGTGGTGGCAATCGTGTTGCGGAAGGGCCGGAAGGCGCCAAAATAGCCCTTGAAAGCGTCACGACGCACCCGCCGGTCAGGGCTCTCGATGAAGCGGCGGTAGCGCGCGTGGGAGAGTTGCACCGCGTTACCTTGCTCATCGGTGATGCTCGGAAAACTCAGGTCCGAGTCGATGAGCATCTCAAAGGTCTCGTAGGGCGCCCGGGTGATGTCGCTGAACTGCGCCAGCACGTGCTCGACCTCCGCCGAGCGGACGTGCGCCCGTCGCCGGTTGAGCTTCTCCAACTCGTAGCGGTAGAGCTGCAACGCCGGGGTCTCGCGCAGCCACTGGTCGAGCGTCGCCTCGGGTACGCTGAGGATTTCCGGCTCGATGAAGGCCATAGCCGCGGCGACACGCGCGGCGAAGGAGCCGGCGCGCTCTTGCAGGGCTTGCCCCACCGGATCGGTGGCGTCGGTGTCTTTGCGGTGCGAGGCGTAGATGTAGAGGGCGTAGAGCCGCCGGGCCACTTCGTCGCGTAAGGTCAACACCCGCAGGAGGTGCTCCGGCCCCTGACCCGTCGTGCCCTGCAGGGCCGCAAGCTGGCCCGCCTGCTCCTCCACCGCCGCCAGCTCCTGCTCCCAGGCGGTTACGTCGGGGAACACCACGCTCAGATCCCATGTAAACTCGACCGGCGCCTCGGCGCGCGTTGGTACTTTCTGCGTTGCAGTTGTCATGAGTTATGATCTCCCTCAATAAGAACAGGTCTCAAACGTGAGAATGTGGGGAAACCCGGTTTCCCCACGCCCCTGCCTGTGGGGGCGCACAACGCCGCGATGAACATGGGGTATCTCTGGGAGGGCTGCGCCCTCCCAAACCCTCCCCGCAGGGAGGGGGTTGGGGAAACCCGGTTTCCCCATGTCCCAACCGCTAGTGGGAGCGGCTGGCGCCCCTACAGGCAGGGGGATGAGGAAACCGGGTTTCCCCATATGCTCAGGTTAGCACTAAACCCTCCAGGCGATCCACAAAGCGCTTCAGAACCGCAAAGGCGCGCTCCAGGGGCTCGGGCGCGCGCATGTCGATCCCCGCCAGGGCCAGGGTCTCCAGTGGGTAGCGCGAGCCACCTGCGCGGAGACAGTCCAGGTACCGTTCGGCGGCGCCAGGCTCGCCCTGGAGCACCCGGTCGGCCAGGGCGTTGGCCGCAGCGATGCCTGAGGCGTATTGAAAGACGTAGAAGGCGCTGTACAGGTGCGGAAACTGGGCCCAGGCAATCCCGTTTCGCGCCGGCTCGACCCGCACCGCCGGCCCGTACCCGCGCTCGAACAGGCCCGCCAGCAGGTCAATCATCCTGTCGGCGGTCACCGGCTCGCCTGCCTCTACCCATGCGTGAACCTGCTGCTCGAATTGGGAGAGGATCGGCATGAGGAACAGATAGCGGTGAAAGTTGCTCATCGCTTCCTCGATGATGGCGATCTCCACCTCTCGCGCCGGATTCTGGGCGAGCAGGTAGCTCCGCAGCAGGGCCTGGTTAAAGTTCGAGGCCACCTCGGCCACAAAGGTCGAATAGTCGGCGTAGACGGGCGGCTGGGCGCGGTTGGCCAGCCAGGAGTGCATCGAGTGGCCCAGCTCGTGGGCCAGGGTGCTGACACCGCTGAGGGCGCCGTCGTAGTTGAGCAGTATGAATGGATACGTGTCGTAGCTGCCGGAGGAATAGGCGCCGCTGGTCTTGCCCCGGTTGGGGTAGACATCCACCCAGCGCTGGTGGGTCAGCCCGGCCCGCGCCACCGCTGCATACTCGGCCCCCAGAGGTTCAACGCTGGCGCAGACCAGTTCAACCGCGCGCTCGTATGGCACCTGGTACGGCGGCGCAAGCGGCGCAAAGATATCGCAGGGCTCCATCACCTCCAGCCGCAGGGCGCGTCGCCGAATGTCCCAGTAGCGGTGCCAGAGCGGCAGGTGACGGTTGCAGGCCGCGATGACGTTATCGTACACCGCCCGGGGGAGATTGTCGTGGTCCAGTCTTGCGCTCAGCGTATCGGCGTAGCCCCGCGAGCGGGCGAGGAATACGTCAGCCTTGACACTCCCGGCGTAGATCGCGCCGAAGGTGTTCTTAAAGGCCAGAAAGCCGTCCTGGAAATGCTCCCAGGCGCGTTGGCGCAGGGTCCGGTCGGGGCTCTGCAACAACTCCTCGATGGTACCGGACGCCACCTCGTGCCGTATGCCGGCGCTATCCTCGGCGGCGGCGAAGCGCAGCTCGCTTTCCGCCAGCATCAGATAGGCGCTGTAGGACGCGCTGAGGTGCTCGCCGGCGCGCGCCAGGATCTGTTCGATCTCCACCGGGCGCACGTGGGCCGCGCGGCGGTGCAGGTTGTCGAAGTAGTGCCGATAGAGAGCCAGCCCCGGCTCGGCGGCAATGAGCGCCTCCAGCCGCTCGCGGCTCAGCGCCAGCAACTCTGGCTCGACGAAGGCGGTGGCCGCCCCCAGGCGCGCATAGAGGCCGATGGCGCGCTCGCGCAGCGCCGCTGCCGCCTGGTTGGTCGTATCCTCATCGAAGCACATATGCGCGTAGACAAAGAGCCGGTCCATCGCCACCTGCAAGCCGTCAGCAAAACGCAGCCAGGTCAGCAGCAGCTCCGGCGCCTCACCCAGACGCCCCCGGTAACCGGCCACTGCGTCCAGTGCCGCCTCAAAGGCGCGCGCATCGGCCTCCCAGGCAGCCTGGTCAGGGTAGATACTGGCGCGATCCCAGGTATACTCGACAGGCGCCTCGGCACGTTCAGGGAGCGTCACGATCATTGGCGATCCTTTCGCAGGATTGAAAGATGCACAACAGGCGCATTATACCAATCCGGCCACGTGCCGCTGCGCCGCGCAACGCCAGAACCGAGCATCATTTGTTCCTGGGAGGGCGTAGAGGCGCGGCGGTGCCGCGCCTCTACGCCCAAACCCTCCCACAGCGGGCTATGTTCACATCAGCGCTTAATTAAGTATAATACAATGACTCAAGCCCGGGCGCGCAGCACAGCACCCGCTGCGACCCCACGGGAGCGCGACACGGCACGGGTATTGCAGGGGGCAGCGTGGCCGACACACTGGTATTGGGGATTGATCAGGGCGGCAGTGGCAGCCGCGCCGTGCTTCTGGACCGCACGGGCGCGGTGCGCGGCTACGGCTACCGCCCCGTAGCCCGGCTCTACCCCCGGCCCGGCTGGGTCGAGCAACGGCCCGCCGCTGTCGCCCGCAGCGTGCGCGAGGCGCTCGATGAGGCCATCGCTCGCGCCTGCTGCGACCCCGCCGCCATCGTCGCCTGTGGCATAACCTCGCAGCGCGATACCGTGTTCGCCTGGGACGCGCGCACCGGTCGCCCGATCGGGAACGCTATCACCTGGCAGGATCTGCGCACTGTTCCCCTGGTGGAAGAGACCGACCGGTGGGAACGCGCCGCCGAGCGCCGCGCCCGCCTCGGCCAGTTCCCCGGCCCCTACTGCTCAGCCATGCACATGGCCTGGCGCATGCGTCACGACCTGGCCTTTCGCCGCGCCGCCGATCAGGGCTACCTGCGCGTCTCACTCAGCGCCGGCTGGCTTATCCAGGCCCTCGGCCACCCCGCTGAGCACGCCCTCGACTACTCGCTGCTCCAGGCTATGACCGTCTTCGACCCGCGGCGCCGGGCGCTGTGGGAGGAGTGGCTGGATTACCTGAACCTGCCGCGCGCGGCCCTGCCCGCCCCGCGCCCGACTCTGCACCACTTTGGCACCCTGCGCATCGGCGACGCCCACGTGCCCGTGACGGCCATGATCACTGACCAGCAGGCCGCCCTCTTCGGCTACGACTGCCGCGCCCCCGGCGAGGCCGTCGCCACCCACGGCACCGCCTCGTTTGTCAATGTGGTCGCCGGCCCCATCGCGCCGCCCCAGGGCGTCTGCAAGACCTACCTGGCCTGGGAGATCGCCGGCACGCCAACCTACGCCCTGGAAGCCGATATGACCGTCACCGGCGCGGTGGTGCGCTGGCTCATCCAGATGCGCCTGATCCGTCATGCGGGCGACCTCGACGCCCTGGCCCGAGCGACGCCCCACAGCGACGGCGTGGTGTTCGTCCCCGCCTTTACCGGCCTGGGTGTGCCCGACGAGGACCGCAGCGCCCGCGGCGCCATCCTCGGCATGACCCTTGGCACCACACCCGGCCACATTGCCCGCGCCTTCTTTGAGTCCATCGGCTGTCAGCTTCGCGCGATCCTCGACACCATGGAGCAGGAAGGCAACCTGGCAATCGGCGAGTTGCGCGTCGGCGGGGGCCTGGCGCGCAGCGACACCGCCTGTCAGATCCAGGCCGACGTGGCCGGCGTGCGCATCGTGCGCGCCGCCGACACCGAAACCAGCGTGCGCGCCGCGGCGCTGCTGGCCGGCCTGGCCGCCGGGGTCTGGGCGAGGCCAGAGGCGTTGCCGCGCCTGCTCGACCATGGCGCAGACACCTTCGAGCCGCGCCTCGACCCCGAGGCGCGCGCCGCGCTGCTGGCGCGCTGGCAGCGCGCCGTCGAACGGACCCGCGGCTGGGCGTGAAGCGCAGCGGGTGCAATGAAGGACGTTGCCTTGGCCCCGGAGCGAACGCGCAGGGCTGAGGCAACGATGAGGTTCAGCACCGCAATCGCATCTTGCTGTTCCGGCGCATGCTTCTGGACCTCTGCTAAGGCCTGCTGAAGCAGTGTCGTCATCTGCGATCCCTTACGATAAGCCAATCACTCAGATTATACCATCGCGGCCCCGACACCTGATGGCAGCATTCGCCATCTGAGCGCCACAACCGCCGACGCGAGCACCTGGCATACTAGTTTGCGAGCCGACGAATTTCGAGCCGCCGACCGCCGAAGTTGAGCAGGAGCCCTATCTTGAACCCCGACGCCTTGAGGTACGAAAGTGTCTGGATGAAGTCCACGTCTTCGATCACCGCCTTTGCCTTCAGCTCGACCATAACCCCGGCGGCAACAAAATCGACCCGACGGCGTCCGATGTGACGCCCTTTGTAGAAAACATCGATGGACACTTCGCGCTCGCACTCGATGCCGTGGGCCGGCAGCTCAAGCGCAAGCGCCCGCTGGTAGATGACCTCCTGGAATCCGGGGCCAAGCGTGCGATGCACCTCCAGCGCCGCGGCGATGATCAGGGCAGTAGTCGCTGAGGCGGCATAGGAGTCGTCTACATAGTCCTGCGTGGTCGATTCGCCCATCTCGGTGCTCCTGGAAGATGCCGGATCTTACTGATGAACCGACAGGCAGGTACAGGAGATACGGTAGGGTGCTGGGATCACTGAGATGGTGAAGGGCTGAGGGCACTGAGGGCGGCGCCCGATGCGGAACGCCCGCCCGCACCATCACTCATCGGCGCACGGCAGCCCATCTCCCGCCAACCGCCCCCTCGGCTCCACCTCAGTGCCCTCACGCCCTCAGCGCCTCAGAACCACTGAGATGGTGAAGGGCTGAGGGCACTGAGGGCGGCGCCCGATGCGGAACGCCCGCCCGCACCATCACTCATCGGCGCACGGCAGCCCA
>FWPV01003792.1_pt1 | contig 33544 bp, 27 predicted proteins | sample 2228371 | NCBI WGS metagenome assembly FWPV01 (sample SAMEA103939776, study PRJEB20133) | metagenome
CTGCAGCCGCCACTGCCCGGTTTCGATGTAGCGCGGGATGACGCCCATGCAGGTGAACGTTCCCGCCGTCAGCGTGCCGCTGTAGGAACCAAGGCTGCTGTGGCAGTCCACCCGGCGGTTGCCGGAAGGACTGTAGAAGGCAAGAAACGCCGCCTGGAGCCCGGACAAATTGTCCGTCGCCTGGATGCTGCCTGTCAGCAGCGTGTCGGATGAAGTGACATCCGCGGAGGCGGGAGCAAAGGAGTAGGTCACCAGCACGGGCGGGATCGTGTCCTGCGCCCGGGCCGCCAACCCTGCTCCGAGGACAAGACACGCCACCCGGCAGAGAAATCCGCGGCGGAATCGCAGGCCGCGGGACGGGATCTGCCGCGACGTGCGCATTCCTGTTCAGTAGTGCCCTGAGCCCGGGAAAACTCTCAAACGAATGCGCCGGATTCGTCAGCCGGCCAGGCCCGTTTTCGCGCGCCACACGGCCGCGCGCCCCTCCGCGCGGAATTCCCACCGGACGCCCGCCCCGGCCAGAACCGCCTCGCCGCGTCGAAGTTCCAGCCGCCGGGCGCCTGCCGTTGCCACCCCCGAGCCCTCCATCACCAGCAGGATCTCCGGTCCGCGCGTCTCCCGCATAGCGGCCGCCCCCTCCAGCACGATCGAGCTCAGCTCGAAGTCCTCCGCCTGCGTGCGGTACACGCGCTCGTCTCCGCCGTCCGGTTCTCCCTCAAGCACCTCCACGGGCCCGTCTTCGAACCGCACCACCCGGAGCAGCTCGGCCACGTCCACGTGCTTCGGCGTCAGCCCGCCCCGCAGGACATTGTCCGAGTTCGCCATCAGCTCGACGGTCGTTCCCTGCAGGTAGGCATGCAGCACTCCGGCGGGCTGGAACGTCCCCTGACCCGGCCGCAGCCGCACGAGGTTCAGCAGGAAGATGGAGAAGATGCCGCGGTCGCGCCGTCCGCCAGGCAGGGGAAACTCGCGCGCGGCGCGCAGGGCCCAGTGCTCGGGCGTCTCCGGGGGCCACGGGCCCGCCGTTTCCAGCCGTTCGAGCAGCTGGTCGAGCAGCTCGTCGACCCGCTCCTGCGGCAGGTGCATGATATGCGTGTACAGCTCGCGGAGCAGCGCGGCGCGGCGCTGCCGGTCATCGCCCGATTCGCGCAAACGCGCGGGGAACTCCGGCATGACGGCGCGCGCTTCCGGCGCGCTTTCCATCCACGCGCCGATCTGTTCGAGCGGGCGGAAGCCGTGCAGCATCCAGAATTCGCTCTGCGCCGCGTGCACCTCCGGCTTGTGATTCCGGTCGCGGTAGTTGCGGTGCGGCGCATGGATCGGAATTCCCAGGGCGTTCTCGCGCTCGAACCCCTCGCGCGCCTGCTCGCGCGCCGGGTGCACCTGAATGGACAGCATCTGGCGCGCGTCGAGAACCTTGAACAGGAAAGGCAACGCCGAACCGAAGCGGCGCAGCGCAGCCTCGCCCAGCCAGCCCTGCGGATCTTCCGCAATCAGCGCGTCCAGCGGAATCCCGCCCCGCTCCGTCTCCGCCAGCGATGGCGCCTTCGGATGCGCGCCATACCAGAGTTCGGCGAACGGTTTCCGATCCGGATTGCTCACGCCCAGCAGCGCGGGCAGCGCCTCCATGCCGCCCCAGTCATAATGCTGCACCGCCGGGCGGATCTTCACCAGGCGCGGCTCACTCATCGAGCTCCTTCTCCATCCGGCGCAGGATGCCGTCCGGCTCGCGCACGCCGAGCGCGGCGATGGCGTCGGCGCGCTGCTGCGTGTCCGCCACGGCGTAAATGCGGAACTCGTCGGCGTTGCCCGAGGGCCGAAGGTGCGCGATGTCGCCGTTGGAAAACCAGATCCGCAGCCCGTCGGTGGAATCCAGCTTCTCGATGGCGCCGAAGCCGTCCTCGCTGCGGAAAAACCGCCCGAGCAGCGCCATGACGCCCGGCACGTCGCTGCCATCGGTCGCCTGCGGCGTCAGCTTCTCCAGAATCCGGAGCGCCTTTTCGCGCGGAAACTCGCGCAGCAGCGCGGAGCGCCCGAACCGCTGCGGCAGCCGCTCGAACAGCGCTGCCGGAGAGACACCTTCGCGCGCCGCCGCGGCGAGCACTGTCAGGATCGGCAGAAACGCATCCCGCGTGGGGAGCGCGTCCAGCAACGCTCCGCCGCGCTCGATCGGGCTGCCGGTAAGAAATCCGCCGTTCGCCTCCCAGCCCACCACGCGCCGCCGCCCTTTGGCCGCCGCGCGCTGCATGCCCGCAATGACATAGGGAGAACCGATCCGGGTCTTTGGCTCGAGCGCCGCGGCCAGCGGCGAGCGGTCGATCGCGTCGTTGGCGCTCACCGGCACCACGACGGCGTCCGCGCCCAGCTCCTGCGCCACCACCAGCCCCAGCAGATCGCCGGAGTGGAACCGCGCGCGCCCGCCGCTGAAGCTCACGAACAGCGGACGGTCGCTGTCGCCGTCCGTGGAGACGATGGCGCACACGGGTCCGCGCTGCGACCCGATTGCGCGCGCGGTTTCTTCGAGCCGCCCGAGCAGTTCGTCGCTGATGTTCTCCGTGTCGATGGGCACGAAGGTCTCGCTCCGCCCCGCCGGAATCGCCTCCGCGCCCAGGGCTTCCAGCACTTCCACCAGCAGGTCCCGGCCCACGGCGGAGTGCTGGTAGACCACCACCCGCTGCCCGCGCAGCGGCTGGCCGCGGAAGAAGTCGAGATACCGGCGCCGGTACGCGCCCCGGGCCTCGTCCGCAATCTCGGGCACCGGCAGCGGGCCCTGCTTCAGCATGCCGCGCTCGTTGAACGGCGACTGCTCGAAAGGGGCGTTGTACACTTCCGCGCGGATGCGCGCCACATGCTGCCCGATCGGTCCTTCGTGCTCTTTCAGCAGCTCGCCCGCGCTCGTGTTCAGCTTGTAGCCGTTCCGGTCGAACGGAATGTGGCTGCCGGTCACCATGATGCTGGCCCGGCGCCGTCCGAAACCGTAGTAGGCCAGGGCGGGCGTCGGGATGAACCCTTCAAACACCGGCGTGCAGCCCGCAGCCCGCACCGCCTCGCAGGCGGCCTGCAGGATCTCGCCGCGTCCGCCCTGTTCTTCTACGAAACGAACCGAAGAGGGCCGCAGATCGGCGGCCAGAAACACGTCCTCGCCCGCTTCGATTCCCCCCTGCGCCTTCGGCAGCGTCCTGAGAAACTCCAGCTCCGCGCGCACGTTGATCCAGATCTCGAGCTGGGTCAGATCAATGACCCGCCCCCGCCTGCCCGACGTGCCGAACCGCAGCTCCACCGGCTCGTATGCGAGGCGTTCCCGCAATGTTTTCTTCATTCCATGCACCTCCGCCGTCTGCGCGGACAGACGGGCTCAGCCGCCCGTGCTGCGCGGACCGGTCCGCAGCCGCAGCCATGCGCCGGCCAGCACCGCGGGCGGAAACAGCAGGAGCAGAGCTCCGAAGTACCACAACGGCAGCGTGCCGAGACTGACGCCCGCCATGACGACGCCCATTGTTTCGCCCAGCAGGATCAGGTACACGGCGTGCCGCCACGGCCGCTCCGGCGCCAGCCGTGCCGCCACCCAGCCGCCGAGCATCGTGAAAATCACCGCGTAGGCCAGCCGCAGGCCCAGCATCCAGTCCGGCACGGGCAGGCCCGACCCGTCCTGGATGGAAAACAGCCGCATCAGAATCGAGTCCGTAGCCAGAATCAGCAGCTGGATGACGAGCCATCCGCCAAAGACGGCCAGCAGACTGCGCCCCATCAGGCTGAGTGTATCGCAACGGCCCGCCGTGGCGGCGTGACGGCGCGTGCGCCCATGGACGGGGAAGAATCGCCAGCCCGGCGCCCGCGGAGGCGCGGCGCATTCCGGGTCCCGGATGTCCGATTCCATCCGCCGGCTTCCCTGAAAACTGATATTCTTCCCGCGGATGCGGTTGCGGATTTTGGCTGCGCGTCTTCGGGACGCGCTGGCAGGATGCCTGATTCCCGCCGCCGACCTGCGCGCCGCCCTGCTGCTGGCCTGGCTTGCGCTGAGCGCCGCCGCGGGCGTTGCGGCGCTGGCCGCGCTGGCGGCGCCGGAGCAGGCCGTGCTCGAAGCGGCCGCGCGGTGCGAGACGCCGGGAGGCCATCGCCAGGCCTGCGCGCTTTGCGGCATGACGCACGCATTCCTCGCGTTGCGGAAAGGCCGGATCCGCGAAGCCGGAGAGGCCAACGCCGCCAGCGTCCTGCTGTTTCCGTCGCTGGCGCTGAACGAAGCGCTGGCGGGGATCGTACTGGTTTTCAGGATGAAGCGGGGCTGGCAGACGCGCGTCCGGCCTGCCATCGTCCGCAATCCGGGCTGATACCAATGACCGGTTTCCGGAGGCGCTGATGCTGGTGCTGAGTCTCGTATGGGGCATTCTGGCAGCCCTGGGCATGATCGTGGCCTTCTTTCCATGCCTTGGCAGCCTGAACTGGCTGAACGTTCCCTTTTCCTTTGTCGGGCTGGTGATCAGCATTGTGGCCGTGGCCACGTCGAAACAGGAGCGGAAGGGCGCGGGCATCGCCGGCATCGTGCTCTGCGGCATGGCCGTGCTGTTCGGACTGATCCGGCTGGCAGTGGGCGGCGGCGTTCTGTAGGCGCGCGCCCTGTCATCGATCCAATGCGGGAAGAATCGTCCGCTGGGGGCGAGGGGGCCGCTCGTTTTTGCGGCCTGCGGCCGCTTCGCTCGCGGTCCGGAACCCGCACAGAACCCGCCGCCGCGATGCTTGTCCAGGCTGATGTCCCGCAGGAGCGTGGAACCATGCTGGCGCCGGGCAGATCTGGAATCCGGGCGCGGGGCGGTGCATCATTCGAGGTATGGCTGAACTGAAGGAAGGATCGAAAGCCCCCGACTTCACCCTGCTGGACGATGCAGGGCAGAAGGTCAAGCTGAGCGCGTTTGCGGACAAGACCGTGGTGCTGTACTTCTACCCCCGCGCCGACACGCCGGGCTGCACGAAGGAAGCCTGCAGCTTCCGCGACCACCACGGAGAGATCCTCGCCCGCGGCGCGGTGGTTCTTGGCGTCTCGCCGGACGACACGCCCGCACTGGCCAAGTTCAAACAGAAATACTCGCTCCCGTTTCCGCTGCTCGCCGATCCTGATCACAAGACGGCCGAGAAATACGGCGTCTGGGTCGAGAAGAACATGTATGGCAAGAAGACCATGGGCATCGAGCGCAGCACGTTCATCATTCACCACGGAAAAATCGCGAAGATCTTCCGCAAGGTGAAAGTGGACGGCCACACGGAGGAAGTCCTGCAGGCCTTGCAGTCTCTGCCGTCCTGAGCCGCGCTCAGTTTTCCTTGAGCTCGACGATCGTGGCGCCGGCGCCGCCTTCGGCGGGCGAAGCCGGGTAGAACTTTTCCACGTGCGGGTGGGCGCGGCAGAGCTCCTGCACGGCGCGCTTCAGCACGCCCATGCCGTGGCCATGCACGACGCGCACGCGGGTGACGCCCGCCAGGAAGGCGTCGTCGAGGAACTTGTCCACTTCCTCGCGCGCATCGTCGGCTGTCTTGCCGATCACGTTGATCTCGCGCGTCAGCGTGTCCCAACGCGGACCGGCGGTGAGCGTGACGCCCGCGGGCAGCTTCGCGCCGCCGGGTGCGGGCGGCAGCACTTCCGTCACGTCTTCCCGCGCGGCCTGCATGCGCAGGAAGCCCACGTCCACTTCGAGCCTTCCATCGGCGAGCACCCTGCGCACGTGCGCCGGCTGGCTGACGCCGCGCAGCCGCACGCGCGCGCCCTCGCGGATCTCCCCCTGAAGCGGCGCCTTTTTCGGTTCGGGTTCGCGCAACGCCTGGACGCTGTCCTCGAACTCGCGCCGCACGCGCGCCGCCTGCCGCAAGGCTTTTTCCGCCTGGCGGCGCTGTTCGGGCGCGGAGAGCACGCTCGCGATCAGCTCCTGCGCCTCTTTTTCAAACCGTTTCCGTGCTGCCTCCGCGGCTTCCTCGATCTCGCGCAGCCGCGCCTTCTCGCGCCGCTCCATCTGTTCGAGCAGCCGCCGCTCGCGCTCTTCGAGTTCCGCTTTTCTGCGTTCGATCTCCGCGAGCCGCTCATTGGCTACGGCGAGCCGCGCCTCCAGTTGCCGGAGCAGCTCGCCCATCTGCCGGTCGCGGTCGCTCATCGCCGCGCGCGCCCGCTCGATGAGGCGCGCGGGAAGCCCGAGCCGCGCGGCGATGTCGAGCCCGGCGGACTTGCCGGGCGCGCCTGTTGTCAGAACATAGGTCGGCTCCAGGGTCTGCTCGTCGAAGCCCATCGCCGCGTTCAGCACGCCGGAAGCCGTCGCGCCGAAGACCTTGAGCGCCGCCAGATGCGTGGACGCCAGCGTGAATGCGCCGCGGCGGTGGAAGTCTTCGAGCACCGCCACGCCGAGCGCGCCGCCTTCTTCGGGGTCGGTGGCGCGGCCGAGTTCGTCAAGCAGCACGAGCGATCCCGAGGTGGCCAGTTCAATCATCTCCTTGAGCCGCTCGACGTGCGCGCTGAAGCTCGACAGGCTCTGCTCGAGGCTCTGGTTGTCGCCGATATCGGCCAGCACGTCGTCGAACCAGGGAAGGATGGCGCGCGCGGCGGGCACGGGCACGCCGCTCTGCGCCATCAGCGCCAGCAGCCCGGCGCACTTGAGCGCCACGGTCTTGCCGCCCGTGTTCGGACCGCTGATCAGAAGCGTGCGGGTCGAACCGTCCAGCGCGAACGAGAGCGGCACCACGCGCCGCCGCTGCCGCCGCAGGATGTCTTCAAGCAGCGGGTGGCGCGCTTCGGCGAATTCGAACCGCGGCTCCTCGTCGGGCGAAAACTCGGGGATCGTGCAATCGAAGTCGAGCGCAAAGCGGGCGCGGGCGAAGGCGAAATCGAGCGCGGACAGCGCCTCCACGGCTTCATGCGCTTCGCCCGAGTGGCGGCGCAGTTCCGCCGTCAGCTCGCGCAGGATGCGGTGGATCTCGCGCTGCTCTTCTTCGGTCAGCCGGACCAGCTCGTTATTCTGCTCGATGGTCTCCAGCGGTTCGAGAAACAGCGTATGGCCGCTGCCGCTGGCCGCATGCACGACGCCGGGCAGTTTCCGCTTCGCGCCCGGCACGATGGGCACGACGAAGCGGTCGTTGCGGATGGTGACGAACTCCTCCTGCAACAGTCCGTCTTCATGATGCGTCCTGAGGAAGCGCTCGAGCGACTCCTGGATCAGGCGCCGCTGCCGCTCGATGTCGCGGCGGATGCGCTGGAGCTCGGGGCTCGCATCATCGGCGATGGAGCCATCCGGAAGGATCTTGCCCTGCACGGCTCGCAGGGCATGGCGGAAATCGGCGATGCGCGCGGCGCGCGCAGCCAGCCGGGGACACAGCGCGGCGGCGGGGGCCAGAGCCTGCCGGACGGCCGAGGCGCGTTCCAGCACGACGGCGAGAGCGTGGATTTCCAGCGGGTCGAGCACCGCGCCTTCAATGCGGAGCCTGGCTTCGGCGGCGGCGACATCCGGCAGCCCGTCGAAACGCAGAGGCGCGGCCGTGGTCTTGCGGCCCTGCGCAGGCTTCTGCGATTCGCGCAGCCAGGCCATCGCCTCCGCTGCCTCTGCCAGCGCGTCTTCCGCGGCGCGGCGGTCCGGGAGAGGCGCCATCTGATCGAGAAGCCTGCGGCCTCCGGGAGAGGCGACATAGCGGCCCAGCAGCTCCCGCAGCCTGCCGTACTCAAGCAGGTCCAGGCTGCGCTCGTTCACAGCTCCATCTCCTGCCAGATTGCGCGCGCCTTTTCGATGACGGGCGGCGTTCCGGGAGCGATCTGCAGGCCGTGCAGTTCTTCCAGCGGCACCCAGCGCGCATCCGCCACATCGCTGCCCCAGGCGAGCGTGCCTCCGGCGGGGCGGCACAAGTAATCAATGATCACGTAGTGGAACTCGGTGCGGCCTTCGGCATCGGGGATGATCCGCTCGAAGATCGCCGCCACGGTCAATGGTTCGACGACGAGACCCGTCTCTTCGAGCACTTCGCGGCGCAGCGCCTGGTCCAGCCGCTCTCCCGCTTCCACCAGGCCGCCGGGCAAGGTCCAGAAGCCTTTCAGAGGCTCCTGGCCGCGTTCAATCAGCAGCACGCTGCCGCCGTGGAAGACGACAGCGCCCACTCCCAGCAGCGGACGGGCGGGATAGCGGCGCGAGCTCATGGCTGGCGTTCCGCCTGCGCGCCGCGCGCGACAAGATAGATGGCCGTTTTCGCGGCGACATAGATCTCTCCCGTGGACGGATGCACGGCGAGGTTGGCGGCACGCTCCGGCATCCGGATCTTCTCGATCAGGACGCCCTTCGGCGAGTGGATCTCAAGAAAATCTCCGGCGGCGATCAGCAGGTTGCCCTCCCTGTCCGTTCTGATGCCGAGCGGGATGCTGCCGGTCTTCCCAACCAGCACCCGGGGGTTGGACGCAGCTCCTGATCGCGCCACGTCGAACACCCGCACCAGCCGCTCATCGGCGAAGGCCACGTAGAGCGAGCGCCCGTCCGGCGACAATGCGATGCCCGCAGGCCGCGACTCGCTCCGGTGGACAACCGCCAGTTCGCCCCGGGGGGACAGATGGAAAACGCCATGAAATGGAAGCTGGCGCTGATCCTGCGCCGAGCCGAATGCAGGGTCGATGAAATAAATGTGATCGCCCGCGCGGATGGCCAGATCGTTCGGGCCGTTCAGCGGCTTGCCCTCGAACTGATCTGCCAGCACCGTCAGCCTGCCGTCGTCTTCCATGCGCGCCACGCGGCGGGCCTGCGATTCGCAGATCACCAGCCGGCTCTTTGAGTCGAAGGCCAGCCCGGCGGCGCCGCCTGACGGCCTGCGCGCAATCGACAGCGGCTTGCCGAACTCGATGCGGAGAATGCGGTCCTCCGGCGGATCGGCGACCAGCAGCGAGCCGGTCTGCTCGATGGCGATGCCGTCGGCGTAGCGGAAGCCGCCGGCCACGCGTTGAATAAGGTGCCTGCCGGACTCCTGGGCCAGAGCCGGAATCACGAACATCAGAGCCAGCGCGGCGCGCCTCACGCTCTCATTGTAGGGGTTCATCCGTACTCGAATCCGGCCAGCGCGAAGACGAACTCCGGCCGCTCTTCGATCGCTGGCCCGCGGCGCATCCGCATCAGCCGGCGCACGGGCTGGAAGCCAAGACTTTCGGCGAGTGCCAGAGCGGCGGGATTCGCTGCGGGCACGTCCCAGAAGCAGGGACCGGAGACGCCGCCATGGAGGATGGTTTCCCGCGCTTCATCCACCGTGCGCGCGGTGACCGGTCCAATGTAGGCCGCCACGCGCCCGGGCCGCGCGCAGCCCGTTTTTTCGAGCAGCCTGCGGCGATCCGCCCCGAAGGCCAGCCTGTCGAGTTCCCAGTCGAAGGAAGGCGGGCGCGGCTCGGCCGATGGCAAAGTGCCGCTCCGCCGCTGCACTTCGTACTCCTCCTCAAAGCCGAGTCTTGCGTAGACAGGCCGGCCCATTTCCGTCGCGTCGAGCTTCACGGTGCGGATGCCGCGCCCGCCACAGTAGTCGAGGCAGCGGCGCATCAGAAGCGTGGCATATCCGCGTCCGCGGTATTCCGGCAGCGTGAGCACCATGCCGATCCACGCCAGATCCTGCCCGTAGGTGATGACGGCGGCGGAGGCCACGATGCGGCCATCCGCGGCGATGCCGAAGCAGCCTTCGGGCTCGAGCCAGAGAAGGCGGCGCCAGTCGTCTTCCGTCTGGTTCCATCCGGCCGCCGTGGAGAGCCGCATCAGGTCCGGCAGGGCTGTTTCAGAGAGGGCTTGCAGCATTCCGGATTCTCTTCTTCCGGACTGATATTTCTGTTGACTCCCGCGGGCCGCTCCCTTAGTATAGGGACAACCGGGGCATGAGGTAGTCGCCACTCAGCTGAAGCACGAGGGGTCATGGGCTTCCCATGCCAACTCCGGCCGAACTTACAAAGACAACGAAGAGGGACATCCTGCGATGCAGCAGATGATCAATAGAGTGAGGGCCAGGCTGGGGGCTGCCCTGTTGGCAGCCATTCTGCTCTCCGTCGGCAGCCAGCCTGCCGCCTCGCAGATCCTTTACGGCTCGTTGACGGGCAACGTGACCGACCCGAGCGGCGCCGCGGTCGTGGGCGCCACGGTGACGATCACGCAAACGGCAACCAATCAGTCCCGCACGACCACGACGAACGATGCGGGCATCTACAACTTCCCGACGATCCCCGGCGGCACCTACGAACTGAGAGTGCAGGCGCAGGGCTTCCGCACACTGATCCGGAAAGACGTCACGGTGTCGACCAACGCCGTGGCGCGCGTGGACGCGCAGCTCGAGCTGGGCGCGGTGACGGAATCGATCCAGGTGACGGGAGAAGCGGCCCTGTTGCAGACCGACCGCGCCGAAGTGCGGCAGGAGCTTCCGACAGTGACGCTGCTCAACACGCCCATTCCGCCGGGGCGCAACTACCAGCAGCTGTTCAATCTCCTGCCCGGCTTCTCGCCGCCGCGCAACGCCCACTCGGTTCCTTCGAACCCCTCCCGCTCGCTTCAGTTCGAGGTCAACGGCACGGTCGCGGCTTCGAACAACATCCGTCTGGACGGCGCCACGCAGTACAACATCTGGCTGCCTCACATTACAGCCTACGTGCCCGCGCTGGAGTCGATCGAGACGGTCAACGTCGTGACCAACGCGTTTGACGCCGAGCAGGGCCTGGCTGGCGGCGCTGCCATCAACGTCCAGATCAAGAGCGGCACCAACGAGCTGCACGGCTCCGCCTTCTGGTACCACGATAACAACAAGACCAAGGCCCGGCCGTTCTTCCTGCCGTGGACGGAGGCGCGCATGCCCAAGCGCGTCTACAACCAGAACGGCGCCACGCTGGGCGGCCCTCTCAAGAAGGACAAGCTGTTCTACTTCGTCAGCTACGAGGGCACCTATGACCGCCAGTTCGCCGGCGGCATCAGCACCGTGCCTACGCCGAAGATGAAGCAGGGCGACATGAGCGAATCGCCGCGGCTCGTCTACGACCCGCTCACGGGGGACAATCAGGGCCGCAACCGCACGCCTTTCCCCAACCAGCTTGTGCCGCAGTCGCGATGGGATCCCATCGCCGTCAAGCTCGTGCCCCTGCTGCCGAATCCCACCGACGTGGGCACTTTCCCAAACAACTTCTATTCCCAGGGCAACTTCCTGTTCGACCGCCAGACCATCGACAGCAAGGTCAACTGGAACATCAACGACCGCATGACCTCGTACGTCCGGTTCAGCTGGCTGGACTATTCGATGACCGCGCCCACGCGGTTCGGCAGGGAGCTGCTCGGCTCGGCGCTGGCCGGCGGCAACCCGGGACAGGGGTATGGGAACACGTACAGCGTGACTGCGGCTTACACCTACACGGTCACGCCCACCTTCGTCATCGACACCAACTTCGGCTACACGCTGATGGACACCAACGTCGAGCAGTACGGCATCGAGCGCAACATCGGCCAGGAGCTCGGCATCCCCGGCACCAACGGCTCGCGCCGCATCGAAGGCGGCTGGCCCGGTTTCGGCATCAGCGGCTTCACCACGTTCGGCCTCGCCGACAATTACATGCCCTATTTCCGCAGCGACCCGCAGTACCAATGGATCGGCAACGGCAACTGGACCCGCGGCAAGCATAACATCCGCTTCGGCGCCGAGCTGAGCTGGCAGAACCTGAACCACTCGCAGCCTGAGTTCTACGGCGGTAGCTGGGGGGCCCCGGGCGGCTTTGCTTTTGGCGGCGGCCCCACGGCGCTCAACGGCGGCGCGGCGCCCAACCAGTGGAACGGCATGGCCACGTTCCTGCTGGGTCTGCCCACGCAGATCGGCAAGATCTATCAGTGGCCGGACGAGTACAACACGCGCACGTCGATGCAGAGCCTCTACGTCCGCGACCAGTGGCAGGTGAACCGCCGCCTGACGCTGAACTTCGGCACGCGCTGGAACTACTTCCCCATGCCCACGCGCGCCGACCGCGGCCTGGAGCGTTATTTCTTCCCTGGCGACCCGAACTATGCCGACAAGGTGATGGTCTGCGGGGTCGGCCAGACGCCGAAGAACTGCGGCGTCTCCGTCAGCAAGAGGCTCTTCGCGCCCACCATGGGCATCGCTTTCCGCCTGAACGACCGCACGGTGCTGCGCACGGGCTACGGCATCAACACCGATCCGTGGAACATCGCCCGCGCCATGCGCACCAACCACCCGCTGCTGACCGCGCAGACGGTGAACGCGCCCAACGCTTTCTGGTGGGCCGGCCTGCTGAAGGAAGGCATCCCGGTCATCAGCGCTCCCAATCTGGGCAACGGCATCGTGGATCTGCCGCGGAACGTCGTGTTCAATACGCTGGACAGCAACTTCGTCCGCGGCTACATCCAGAGCTGGAACTTCACGATCCAGCGCGAACTGCCGCTCAAGATGGTGGCCAGCGCCGGCTACGTGGCGACGCGCATGACGGGCTTCCTCGGCTACGAGGAGCGCAATTACGGCGTCATCGGCGGGGGGGCCGCGGGCCGCATTTACTTCCCGCAGACGCAGCGCAACGTCTCGCTGGCCGTGGTCAACCGGCTTGGCAACAGCGCCTACGATTCGCTGCAGATGACCCTTGACCGCCGCTTCAGCGAGGGCTTCCAGATCAACACCGCCTACACCTGGTCGAAGTGCATTTCGCTGGCCGGTTTCGGCAACAGCGGCGACCGCGTTTCGATCAAGATCCCCGAGTATTACCGCCTGAACCGCTCGCTGTGCGGCATCCACACGCCGCACCGCTTCACGGCCAATGGCATCTGGCAGCTTCCCTTCGGCCAGGGCAAGCGCTGGGCGCAGAACGGCGCCGCGGCGGCCATCCTCGGCGGCTGGCAGATCAATGGCGTGCTCATGCTCCAGAGCGGCAATCCGTTCACCGTCTCCTCTGATGGCGCTTCCCTCAACGCGCCGGAGAACTCGCAGCGCGCCGACTGGATCGGCGGCAATGAGAAGCCGCGCAAGCTCGGCGGCGTCGGCCCCGGCCAGGCCTTCTACGACTGGCGCCAGTGGGCGGCCGTGCGCGAGCCGCGCTTCGGCACCGCGGGCTTCAATACTCTGCTCGGCCCCGGCATTGTGAACCTCGACCTCGGCCTGTTCCGGCAGTTCCGGATCACCGAGAAAGTCAATCTCCAGTTCCGCGCCGAGGCTTTCAACGCCACCAACACGCCGAAGTTCGGCAACCCGAGCGGCAACATCGCCGGCCTGGTGACCGACTCAGCGGGCAACTTCGTCCGCGGGGTCTTCGAAGTCACCGGCGACCGCAACATCGGCCGCGAGGGCATCAACGAGCGGGTCTTCCGCTTCGGCCTGCGCCTCGGCTGGTAACCGGCAAACCCTCCTGAAGCGAAGGGCGGCCCCGCACGGGCCGCCCTTCGTGTCTGCACTCCCCGGGGCGGCAACGCTTCCCCCGCGGCGCGCGTCCATCGGACCGCCGGCTGGAGTCGTAGAATGAGGAGTTGCCACGCATGCGCAGGCGCCTTGCGGTTCTCTTTCTGACAGCGGCGGGGCTCTTTGCCGCCGCTCTTCCCCCCGAGCTGAAGAAGGCCCGGGACGCGCAGGATCGCGCCGCCCTGGACCGGATCGCCGCGGAGCTGGACGCCGCGGCGCAGTCCCGGCCGCAGGAGGCGCTGGCGCAATACAGCGCCGCCCTGGCGCAGCTCGTCCGCGCGGAGGTCGCCATGGAACAGCGCGACCGCAACGCCGCTCGCGCCGCAGCGGAAGCTGGCATCCGCGCGGCGGAGAAAGCCGTGGCCCTCAAGCCTTCGAGCGGCGAGTATCACCGCGTGCTCGGCGCCCTCTGCGCGCAGGTGATCCCCGCCAATCCGCTGCTCGGGCTCCGCTTCGGCAAGTGCGCGATGGAGGAGGTGAACCGCGCCGTGGAGCTCGAGCCGAAATCGGCCGACGCGTGGCTCAGCCGGGGCGTTGGCAACTTCTATCTGCCGGAGTCCTTCGGCGGCGGAGCGGAACTCGCCCTGAAGGACATCGACAAAGCCCTGCAGCTCGATCCCTCCCACGCGGACGCCTGGCTCTGGAAAGGCATCGTGCTGCGGAAACTCAACCGCAATGCCGAAGCGCGCCAGGCCATCGAGCGGAGCCTGAAACTGAATCCGGCGCGCGCCTGGGCCAGGCAGCAACTGGAGAAGACCCCCGCGCAGTGACCCTCCGCCGGGCCGCACTGGCCGCTCTCGCCCTGGCCGCCTTCACGCTGCTTGGATGGTTTGTCTTTCCCGGCCGCACCTGGCTTCAGTCCGACACCCAGATCTACGTGCCGATTCTCGAGCGGCAGTTTGATCCGACGCTATTTGCGCGCGACGAGATCGCGCTGCGGCCCCATGTGAAGTTCACCTTCTACGACGAGATCACGGTGGCGTTGCGGCGGTGGACGGGCTCGGAATTCCGCAGTGTGCTGGCCGCGCAACAACTGCTGTTCCGCGCCGCCGGAGTCACGGGCGCCTTCCTCGCCGCGCTCGCCCTTGGCCTGCCGGCGCCGGGCGCGCTGGCTGCGGCAGGACTGTTCGGCCTGGGCGCCGTGATCAACGGTCCTGCGGTGCTGACGCTCGAGTACGAACCCGTCCCGCGGGGCTTCGCCGTGCTGGCCCTCATGCTGGCCCTCGGACTGGCCATGCACCGCCGGTGGATGTGGGCGGGCTTCGTGGCGGTGATCGCCACGCTCTATCATCCGACAACATCCGCGCCGTTCTGGGTCTGCCTGCTGCTGCACTGGCGGTATGCGCACGACCGGCGCGAGGGCATCGCCCTCGAGTTGTCCGTGGCCGCCGCCGCAGCCGGACTGGCCGTGATTGCCCTGCTGCAGCCGTTTGGAGCGGACCGCCAGGTGATGCTGGGCCGCATTCCGCCGGAGCTCGAACAGATCCAGAAATACCGCGGCGCCTACAACTGGATCTCGCTGTGGCCGGCGGGCTGGTTGTGGCAATATCCGCTGTTGGCGGCGCTGGGGCTCGCGGCCTGGCGAAGGCTGCGCGGATGGATGCGGCCGGAAGCGAGATTTTTCTCCGCGGCTCTCATCGGCTACGGGCTGGCGATGATTCCCCTGCAGTGGCTTCTTCTGGATATCGGCAAATGGGTGCTGATGCCGCAGTTCCAGCCCGCGCGCGCCGTGCTGTGGGTGGCGGTGATGGCGGAGCTGCTGTCGATGGCCGCCGCCTGGAAAGCCGCCATGGAGAAGCGCTGGACGGAAGCCGCTCGATGGCTCCTGCTGGCGTTCCTGCTGCCGTCTGCGGGAGCGGCGCCGATCGTCGAGTTATGGAAGCATCCTGAAAGGCTCGCGGCGGCTGCCGTGGCTGCCGGATTGGCTTTCGCCGGCGCGCGCTGGCCCCGGCTGGCGGCCGTGGCGGCGATGGCCGCGTTTCTGGTGATTCCCCGGGTTGGACGGCTGGAGCTGTATCCGAAGCTGCACTCTCCGGAACTCGACGGCCTTGCCGCCTGGGCGCGGGCTTCGACTGCGAAGGACGACGTATTCCTGTTCGCCGACGCCGGCCGCAGGCTGGAGCCGGGCGTGTTCCGCGCCAGGGCCCTGCGGGCGCTGTACGTGGACTGGAAATCCGGCGGGCAGGCCAACCTGCTGCGGGACTATGGCTACGAATGGAAGCGGCGGTGGGAAGCCGTGCGCGAGGCGCGGCCGCCGCTCCTTGGGCTGGAAGAGTATGCGCGGCTCGGCATCGACTGGATCGTCGTCTCGCCGGACAATGCGCCCGCCGGGACGCCGCCCGCGTACCGCAACGCACGGTATGCGGTGTTCAGCACTGCGGCTGCTGCCCGAGAAACCGCCCGGTCTCTTCGCGGGAAGGAATCGACGCCTGCGCGCCCAGCCGGGTGACTGACAGCGCCGCGGCGGCGTTGGCGAAGCGCAGCGCTTCGGGGACCGTCCGCCCCTCGGCCAGAGCGACGGCCAGCGCCCCGTTGAAGGTATCGCCCGCCGCCGTGGAATCGACCGCCTGCACGGGGAAAGCGGCCGCGTGCCACTCGCCTTCCGGCCCGGAGTAGTAGCAGCCCTGGTCGCCGAGCTTCAGCAGCACCGCGCGCGGGCCCAGCCGCCGCAGGGCCGCCGCGAGCTCCGGCGCCTCTGCGGCCGTGATGCGTCCGGGCTGCCGGCCGGCCAGCAGGCAGGCCTCGGTTTCGTTCGGCGTCAGCAGATCGACGAGGGCCAGCATCTCCCCGGGCAGCGGCCGCGCCGGAGCGGGATCGAGAATCGACAGAGCGCCGCCCGCCCGGGCCAGGCGCAGTCCTGCGGCCACGGTCTCGAGCGGCGTCTCCAGCTGGAACAGCGCGCATGCCGCTGAAACAAAAGCCTGCCGTTCTGTTTCCAGATCCGCCGGCTCGAGCTCGTCGTTCGCCCCGGGCGCGATCACGATCGAGTTCTGCCCCGCGCGGTCCACCCAGATCAGCGCCACGCCCGTGGGCGCGCGCCGGCAGCCGTGAATGCGCGACGTGTCAACGCCCGCGGCGGCGAGGCTGGCCCGGAGGTGATCGGCGAATGCATCGTAGCCCACGCGCCCGATCATCAAGACGGGATTCGAGCGCGCCAGCCGCGCGGCCGCGCACGCCTGGTTGGCGCCTTTGCCGCCGGGGATCGTCTGGAAGTTCGATCCCCGCGCGGTTTCTCCCGGAGCGGGCAGGCGCTCCACCTGCACCACGAAGTCCATGTTCAGGGAACCGGTGACGATGATGGCGCGGCCCGACATCGCCTGTATCTTACAGGGAACGGGACCACACGGGAGGCGGCGTGCCATGGGCGAGCGGGGCTCGTCCTCGACTGCGCCTGCCAAGGCGGACGGGGAAAAACGGGAATTGTGTTCCTGTCCCCTTTTCTTGGGGCGTCAGGAGCGGCCGAGGTCGATGCCGTGGCTCTTGAGGGCTTCCGAGTAGTAGCGCTCCAGAAGGAGCTTCCACTCTTCGGTGCCTTCGATGATGTCGCGCTTGTGGCTGCGGATCTTGTCGCGCGCCTGGCGGTCGGCGCGCTCTTCCACCTGGAGGATGTCGGTGATCAGCCGCACGAGCTCGAGCCGGACATCATTGGGATTCTTCTTCAGCCGGCAGCTGCGGGACCGGCGCAGGGCGTTGACGAGCTTGTGCGAGATCTCGGTGATCTTGTCCCGGCTGAGCTTCATGCCGTCGCCGGTTTCGCGCCCGCTGGCGCGCACGATCTTGCGCTGCTGGATCAGCTGGTTCTTGATGCGCCGGAACATCTCCGTGTAGCTGATGCCGTTGTTGGCCATGTACACGGAGTACTCTTCCAGAAGGTTGCGGACTTCCTCGTTCAGCTTGTCCTCGACGGCAAGCTCCTCGAGGAAGATGTTCTCCATCAGCCCGCTGACCGCGCCCGCGTCGATCACTTCCAGAAAGTTGGAGCCGATGCGGGCCGTGACCTGCCTGCAGAGGTACGAGACGAATTCCTTCGGAAGCAGCATTCCGGGCGGGGCTAAAGAACCCTCAATCTTCAGTCTAGGGACGGGCCGCCGGGGGTGTCAAATGAGCACGGGCGCAGCGCGGTAGATTGAGAGGGGCATGGAGCTGATTGAATTCCTGAAGACCGTTGACACCCCGACGCTGTCCAACGCGATCGAACTGTTGAACATCCGGCGGCGGAGCGATGGTTTTGCGCCGCTCACGATCCGCTGCCTGTTCCCGGAACTGGGCCGGATGACAGGCTACGCGGTGACCGCCCAGGTCGAGACAGTGACGCAGACGGAACGGGGCGGACCGCAAGGGCACCTTGAGCTGTACCGGCTGGTGGAGGCCAGTCCGAAGCCTGCGGTGGTCGTGCTGCAGGAGATTGGAGGCTTTGGAGATTTCGCCGCGCATTGCGGCGAGGTGATGGCGACGTTTTTCTCGCGCCTGGGCGCCGTCGGGCTGGTTTCCGACTGCGGGGTCCGCGACCTGCCCGAAGTGCGGGCTCTGGGATTCCGGTATTTCGCCCGCGGGGCATGCGCGTCGCACGCATATTTCCGGATCGTCCGGAGCGGCGTGCCCGTTACCATCTGCGGGATGCCCGTGAGGCCGGGAGAGCTGCTGCATGGAGACGAGAACGGCCTGATCACGGTTCCGGAGGTGGAACTGGAGCGGATCCGGCAGGCGGTGGAAGAGATCCGTTCCAGCGAACGCAGGGTTCTGGATTTCGTCCGCAGCGGAGGTTTCACGCTGGACGGCTATGCGGCGATGATCGGGGGAAGTTACAGCAGCTGAAGCGCGCCGGGGGCGGCGAGGCCTGATGTTACAATTCAGAGAGCTTGACTCGCGCAAACGATGCCCGAGCCGGCAGGCGCCAGCGGCTGCTCGAGGCCCTTCGCGGGCTGCGGTGCGATGCGGCGGTGATTTCGCACCTGCCCAACGTCCGCTACCTGACGGGGTTCACGGGCAGCAACGGCATTCTGTTTCTGTCAGAGCCGCAGGCCATTCTGTTCACCGATCCCCGGTACGACCTGCAGGCGCATGAAGAGTGCGATTGCCGGGTCCGGATCGAGCGCGGGCCGACGTGGGACGCCGTGTGGAAACACGCCGCCCGCAGGAGCCGCAGCCTTGCGCTGGAGGCGGAGCATGTCAGCCATGCCGTCTGGGATCAGGCCGGGCAGCGGCTGGGCCGTGGCGTGAAGCTGAAGCCCCTGGGCGGGGCAGTGGAGCGGCTGCGCCGGGTGAAGGAGCCGGAAGAAGCGGAAGCAATCGAGTCTTCCGCGCAGCTGTGCGCTGCGGCCTTCGCACAGGCCATGCGGCGGCTTCGCCCGGGCGTGACGGAGAACGACGTGGCGGCCGAGATCGAATTCCGCATGCGGAGGCTGGGGGCGGAAGGCCCCGCGTTTGAGACGATCGTCGCCGCCGGAGCTCGGGCTGCGCTGCCTCATGCCCGTCCCGGCGCCGCAAAGATCGAACCCGGCCAGCCGGTGCTCGTGGACATGGGCGCCAGTCTCGGCGGCTACATGAGCGACATGACGAGAATGGTGCATATGGGCGCCCCGCCGAAGGAGTTTTCGGGCTGGTACGACGCTGTGCTGGAAGCCCAGCAGGCGGCGCTGGCGGCGGTCAGGGCGGGCGCGCCCGCCCGGCGCGTGGACGCAGCCGCCCGCAAGGCGTTGAAGGCCTATGGACTGGACCGCTATTTCACGCACTCGACCGGGCACGGCGTCGGGCTGGAGATCCATGAGGGGCCGCGCCTTGGGGCGAGGTCGGAGGATGTTCTTGAAGCGGGGATGGTAGTGACTGTGGAGCCGGGGGTCTATCTGCCCGGCAAGACCGGCATCCGGATTGAAGACACGGTGCTGGTGACCGGAACCGGCGCCAGAATCCTGACGCCAGCGAGCAAGGAATTGATGGTACTGGAATCATGACGATTGAAGAGATCCGCGAATTGATCCATGTAGTCTGCTCCAGCGGGATTGCCGAGCTGGAGGTGCAGCGCGGGGAAAACCGCGTCTGGATCAAGAGAACAGCCGGGACCGTGGTGACGGAGGTTCCCGTGATGGCAGCCCCTGCGGCGCCGCAGGTTCCGGTGACGCCGGCCATCGCGACGCCTCCCGAGAGCGTGACGGTGGCTGCGCCGCAGGCGGCGCCGCCGCCGGGAACGCCCGACCTGACCGATCCGACGCTTCAGCCGGTCAAGAGCCCCATTGTCGGCACGTTCTACGAGGCGCCCGCGCCGGGCGCGGAGCCGTTCGTGCGCGTGGGCGACGTGATCCAGCCTGGCAAGGTGCTTTGCATCATCGAGTCGATGAAGCTGATGAACGAGATTGAAGCGGAGATCTCGGGCACGATCGTGAAACGCCTGGTGGAGAACGGACAGCCGGTGGAGTACGGCGAAGTCCTGTTCCTGGTGAAGCCGAGCTGAGCATGGCCTTCGAGAAGGTTCTGATCGCCAACCGCGGCGAGATTGCCGTCCGGGTCATCGCCGCGTGCAAGGATCTGGGCATCCGGACAGTGGCCGTCTATTCGGAAGCCGACCGTTACTCGCTGCACGTCCGGTTCGCGGACGAGGCGCTCTGCATCGGACCGGCGCGGAGCACGCTGAGCTATCTGAACATCCCCGCGGTCATCAGCGCCGCGGAGATCACGAACGTGGACGCCATCCATCCGGGGTACGGCTTTCTGAGCGAGAACGCGGACTTCGCCGAGGTCTGCCGCGCATCCGAGATCAAGTTCATCGGCCCCACGCCGGAAGTGATCCGGATGATGGGGCTGAAGCAGCTCGCGCGGGAGAAGATGCAGGAGCACGGCGTGCCCATCCTGCCGGGCTCCCGCGGCGTGCTGAAGACGGTGGAAGAAGCCGTGGAGACGGCTGCGCAGATCGGCTACCCGGTGATGCTGAAGGCGTCGGCCGGCGGCGGCGGACGGGGCATGCGCGTCGTGCGCAGCCCGGAGGAGCTTCCTTCGCTGTTCGCGCAGGCGCAGCAGGAAGCCGAAAACGCCTTTTCCAACGGCGATCTCTACTGCGAGAAGTTCATCGAGAAGCCGCGCCACATTGAATTCCAGATCCTGGCCGACGAGCACGGCCACGTGGAAGTGCTGGGCGAGCGCGAGTGCTCGATCCAGCGGCGGCACCAGAAGCTTATCGAAGAAGCGCCCAGCCCGGCGCTGACGCCGGAGCTTCGCGAAAAGGTCTCAAACGCTCTCCGGGAGGCGTTCGCCGCCATCGGATACACCAATGCCGGCACGGTTGAATTCCTGATGGATGAGACCGGCCAGCTGTACTTCATCGAGGTGAACGCCCGCATCCAGGTGGAGCACCCGGTGACGGAGATGATTACCGGCATCGATCTGGTCAAAGCCCAGATCCTGATCGCGCAGGGCGAACGGCTGGAGAGGATTCTCGGCGGACCGGTGACGCTGCGCGGCCATGCCATCGAGTGCCGCATCAACGCCGAGCACCCGGTCACGTTCGTGCCTTCTCCCGGCAAGATCCAGTCGCTCTGCCTTCCAGGCTCGATCGGCGTCCGCGTGGACACGGCAGTGTACGCCGGCGGCGTGATTCCTCCGTATTACGACTCGCTGGTGGCCAAGCTGATCGCCCACGGCCGCGACCGCGAGGAGGCGATCCGCCGCATGCAGCGGGCCCTGGAGATGTTCGTCGTCGACGGCATTCACACGTCCATTCCGCTGCACCAGTCGATTCTGGCAGACCCCGAGTTTCAGGCTGGCGCCATCGACACGCACTTCATCCAGAGGCATCTGGCCCGGCGGCAGTGACCCTCAGGCGCAGTCTGTGAGCGGCCTGCCCCGCCCGGGTTCCATCGGGGGCGCGCAGAGGCGAGCCGCGCTGTTCGACCGGATCTCCGCCGCTGCGGGCCGCACGCTTTGCCCCCACTCCGGAGGGCTGGCCCAAGCCCGTCCTTCCGGGCACTGTATCGGGCCTGAAATCGCGAGATTCGCAACGGTCTGGAAGTTCGACACCATCCCTCCGATGCGGCTTGCCGGGGCGGTGAGATGTTCCGTCGGAGTGATTGCCGGTTCTCCCGGCTGGCGGCAGCGGCTGGATCCGGTCTTCTTTCCTGCATGCATTTCCAAAGGTCACTCAGACACCAGTTCCTTCTGAACAAAAAAATCTTGAATTCGCCCCGCCGTCGGAATAGACTGAAAAAAATGAAACCGGGGAAGCGGAGGATGTCCCCGGGCTTCACAGGAGGAGCTTTCCGATGCACAGATTTCCCGTGCTTCTCGCAGGCATGCTTGTGCTCTGCTGCATGAGCGCGAGTGGCGCCGTCATCACGCTGACAACCGCTTCCGGATGGCAGCAGTCCCTGGATGGGGGGACAACCTGGACTCCGGCTCAGGCGACGTCAATGACCTACTTTCCCGGAGGGCAATCCATGTCCGCCCTCTGGCCGTTGGGTGTTGGAGATGGGACTCCCGTCCTGTTTCGGCTGAGCTTCCCGCTGTCTGGTACTCCGGTCTCCGGAACCCTCTGGGTCGCGCAGGACGATGACGGCACTTTCAAGGTGAACGGCGCAATGGTGCTGGTTGACGGCGATTATGTCGCAAACGATTATGGCCCGTTCGACATCACACCGTACTTGCAATCCGGAAACAACCTTTTTGAAGCCTCCGTGTACAGCACCTTTTGCTGCGTCAGGGGATTTGCGGCATATGCCGTGATCGAGACGCGGGAAGGCGATGTCGTGGTTCCCGAACCTTCCACCGTCGGGCTGATGGTCGGTGGGCTTGCCGTGTTCGCCTGGATCGGGCGCCGGCGGATTCTGGCCGGCTGAGACGCGGAATCTGCCAGTCCTCCCGCCGCCGGAGCGCCGGAGCTGAGGGGAGGAATCCGTTTACACGGTTGCGCTGGAGAGTCCTGACAGGCACGCGAACTTGCCCAGGTGCGCACTCCAGCGCCCGGCGCCCAGCGCGAAATGGTGCGTGGGTGCCTCCTGGCACCAGCGGTTGACAAACTCGGCCGGCCCCACAGGGAAGCGCACCCGCGTGTTCGTGTTCCCGATGCGCAGCACCGGGCCGGGGATGGACTCGCCTTCGGCCGTGATCAGTTTGAGCCGCCCGTCCGCTGTCTGCGTGACCGCGAGCAGCGTGACCGGGCCGTGCTTGACGCTGAACTCCACGCTGACGCCATGGCCGCGCTTGCCGTGATAGAGGCCGAGGCCGCGGAGAACGGGCTTCTGCGAGCAGAGCGCGAGGTGGCCCGGTCCGTCATGGCCCACGAGCACGAACTGCTCGACGAAGTCCATCGCATAGAGTTCCGTGAACGCGCCGCCCGCGCCCAGCGAATCGAGGATCTTCATCGCCACGCAGTTCTTCAGATCGCCTTCGCCGCTGGCGGGAACGCCGCGCGCGGTCAGCAGCGAGTTGCCCAGAATCATGCCTGCGGCCAGCCGCTCGTACTCGTTGCCGTCCAGCCCGCGGTAGTAATAGGCAAGCCCGTCGAGATCAAACCGCCGCGCCAGCCGCTCCAACGCCGCCGCCACCCGCGCAGCCCACTCGAGATCTTCCTCCGGGCAGTCTTCAAGAAGGAACGTTTCCCGGGTCATTTCCAGAATTGCTTCCGCTTCCTCCGGGCTCGACTCGCGCAGGCAGCGGTCCAGGTCGCACATCTCGAGCACTTCGATATGAGCGCCTGTCTGGGCGCTGATCATCGTGAAATCCGAGTACATGTCGAGCATGCCCGGATACGTATGGCCGAGGAAGCCGAGCCGCGCCGTGCGCAGCGCCCGCCACGCGCGCGCCGCAGCCAGCCATTCTTCGATTTCGCGCGCCGCGGCAGGATCGTCCCGCAACATGCCGCTGACCACCTGGAACGGCACGCGCGCCCGGGCGAACGCGTTCGAAATCTCCGGCACGCAGCAGGCGGAGCAGTTGGCCAGCCACTCGCCCGTGCCGCAGGTCTCGTAGTCGAGCCGCGCCGATGGCTGAAGATTCAGCACCACCACCGGAACGCGGGCGCGCTGAACCACGGGCAGAACCTGGCTTGAGGTGGCGTAGGTCGCCGCGTGGCAGAAGATCAGATCGAGATCTGAAGACGCCAGCAGCGCACCGGCGTCCGCCGCGCGCGGCGCCGTGTCCACCAGCCCCGCGCAGATCACCGTGTCGCCGGAAGATTGCAGCCGTTGTTCGATCTCGCGCAGATAGCCTTCCAGCCTCTCCTTCAGACCGGGGAACTGGGACCAGTAGGCCTCGAGGCCAATGGCGAACAGCCCGATCCGCGCCGGGCGTGGCGGTTTCAGCGGAGCAGGGAGGTTCATCGAAGGCAGTATAAACAAGCCCCGGCGCCCCTGCGGAAGATCAGCACGGATGAAAACCGCTACGTCCCGCAGCAGGCTCTTTGCTGAGCACGAAGGACGTGCGGACGGCGGAGTCAAAGGTCACCTGCAGGCCGACACCGTACCCGCCCCGGTCGCTCCCGAGGGAGCAGATGCGGCGCCGGCCTCGAAAGACGAACGCCTGGCGGCTGCTGTCAGAACGGCAGGATCTCTTCCCGCTGCGGATCGAAATTCAGCCGCCGCTTCTGCACGTAGCTGATGTTGCCGAGGTGCGAGGCCATGGCGGAGCGGTGCCCGTCGTAGACGTCGCAGTTCGGGCGCTTGCGCGAGACGCAGCAGTCGAGGAAGTTCTGGACGTGATCGATGGTGAAATCGTACTTCGGCCCTTCGACGACGACCGGCTGGGCGCCCCTCTCGGCAGGCAGGTATTCGTAGCGCGCGCGGTCGATCATCAGCTTGCCCTTCGTGCCGCAGAACTCGATGCCGTAGCCGCGGATGCCCGGCGCCAGCGTGGCTTCGAACGTGACCGTGTACTGGCCGCCGTACTCGAGCAGCAAGTTGATCGTGTCCGGCGCCGTGCGCCCGTCCTTGTAGTTGTAGACGCCGCCAGCCGCTACGCCGGAGGTGGGCGAGTCGTTGCCCATGAACATGTGGACGACGTCGATCCAGTGGGTGAACAGGTCCGTCACCTGGCCGCCGCCGAAATCGAGATAGGCGCGCCAGTTCCAGAATTGCTGGGGATCCCACTCGCGCCATGTCACGGGTCCGAGGAAGCGGGCCCAGTCGAGGTTGGAGGGCTTGGTGGCAAGCGAGGCCGGAGCGCGGCGCAGGTGGTACATGTTGCCGTGCCACCAGGTGCGGATAAGCGTGATCTTGCCCAGCGCTCCCGTGTCGAAATATTTCTGCTTGGCTTCGATGTAATGGGCGCCGGACCGCTGCTGCAGGCCCACCTGGCAGACGCGCTCGTTGACGCGCGCTGCCTTGACGATGGCCGGCCCCTCCTCGATCTTCAGCGTCAGCGGCTTTTCGACATAGACGTCCTTGCCCGCGTTGAGCGCGTCGATCGTGGTGGCAGCGTGCCAGTGGTCCGGCGTGCCGTTGAGGACGATGTCGACATCCTTCTGCTCCAGCAGCTTTCTGTGGTCGTTGTAAGCGCGTGCCTCCGGAGCCATCGACTTGGCGCGGTCGATCATCTCCGCGTAAACGTCGCAGACGGCGGTGACCTGCACGCGGCCGGTCTTGAGGAAGCTGCCCATGACGCCGCGGCCGCGCTCGCCCGCTCCGATGAGGCCGAGATTGAACCTCTCGTTCGCGCCGAGGATCCGCGAGTAGGACAGGGCGGTCCAGGCAACCGGCGCCTGAGCGGCGCCGCGCAACAGCGTGCGGCGGGAAGGATGAGAAAGAGCCATGGAGGAATTATATCCAGTGAGAATTTCCCCTTGCGGCCCGCACTGTTTCAGCAGACGGGCACGCTCCGCGTTCCGACCCCAACAGTCTCTTCCAGCGGATCGCGGAGCGCGCCGCCTGCGGTTCCTGTGCAGACAGGTCCATCCCCCTCCGTCCTGCAGCCGCCAACCATCTGGCATGGCTTCCGGCGCAGAGCGGCAGGAGGGGCGACTGGGCAGTACGAAGCGCAGGGGCGCGAGCGCGGTGGAAAGCCAGATGCGTCCGCTGCGCCGCCGGGCGGGAAGTTCCTAGGCCGGATCCTGCGGCTGCGCGAACACCATGTGCGCGGGTTCGATGCCGAGCGCGCGGCAGTGCTCGCGGTACAGCGAACCGTAGCTGAGCGTGATGTAGTCCTGCCGCGAGAAGCCCAGTTCCGCCGCAACGGCGTCGATCCAATCCGGCGCCCCTTCGAGCTCCAGATAGCAGCCGATGGGCGTTTCGTCGAGATACGCGTGGCCCGCGCCGCCGGCGCGCGCAAACGCCGTGCGGTACTTCTCGTAGCGGAAGACGACCCTGTAGCCCAGCGCTTCCAGCAGCGCCTGCATGGCGGCCGGGTCCTGCACGCGCGTTTCGATTTCGCGGCGTGTCTTGTGAGGCCCCGGCTCGGGCGGCCCCTTGTAGGTGAGCAGCGCCTCGCCGCGGAACTCGCGCAGCCTGAGGAGGCGGCCCGTGTGGATCAGTTCCAGAGCCGGCGTGTCGAGGACGGAGTTGGCTTCAAAGGCTCGGTCATGCAGCGGAGCGAAACCGGCGCGCTGCAGAAGTTCACCGCCCGCTTCGGCGGAAGCGACCGCCAGTTTGATCTCGACTTCGAGAGAGCCGCCTTCTTTCTGCACAGAGGCCAGTATCGCATCTGGCTGCGGCCTGTGAATCAGGAGGAGGCCGTGAAAGCAGGCGGCGCGGTGCGGAGAGCTTTGTCCGCCGCCGCTTCCCGCGCGCCTGCGGCGCTTCAGCCGCGGCGCATCACGGCTCGATGAAGCGTTTCGCGCCGCCGCGCTTCTCGATGCGGAAGCTGTCGGCGAGCTCGCCGCGCGCCGTGCGCGCCTCGAAGGAAAGCACGTCTCCGTCGACGCGCACGACGTGGAAGAACTGCGTCTTGTGGATCGACTTCGCGATGGCCGGGTTCGCCTTGCCGTCGTACATTTTCGCGCCGCTCACCGACAGGACGTACACGGCGCCGCCCTCTTTGCCGCCGTCGGCGCGCACCATGCCGGTGCGCGCGTAGACATGGTCGTGCCCGCTCAGCACCAGATCCACGCCGCGGCGGTCGAAGACGGGCTGCCAGAGCTCGCGCACCTCTTTGTTGTCGCGCCCGCGCGCGCCGGAATAGACGGGGTGGTGGAAGAACACCACGGTCCAGCGGTTCGGGTTGTTCTCAAGCAGCCGGTCAAGCCACGCAGCCTGCTCCTCGATCCTGTCATTCGAATTCAGCGCCACGAAGCGGACGCCCTGGAAATCCACGAAGTAATTCGTCTCCTCGAGCCCCCCCACGCCGTTCAGCGGAAGGGTGAACTGCGGACGCCAGTTCACCGTGATGCGGCGGGCGCCGCTCGAATCGCGGCCGTATTCGTGATTGCCGGGAACAGGCAGGGCTGGAACCGCGCGGTGCAGGAACGTACTGCCCGCGTGCCACTCGCCCCACTGCTCGTCACGGTCGTGGTTGTTGATCAGGTCGCCCGCGTGGATCACGAGCCGGGCATTGGGGGCTGTTTCATACGCTTTCCGCACCACGCGCGACCACGCCGCGTGGATGCGCGTCTGCGCGTCGCCAAGGTACAGGAAGGCGAACGGCTCGGGGCGCGCGGACGCAGTCCGGAACGGGATCCATTCGCTCCAGGCGTCTTTGCCGTCGCCGACGCGGTAGAGATATTCCGTTGAGGGCTTCAGCCCGCGGAAGGTGACGCTGTGGGCGCGGGCCGGGCCCTGCTTCGTTTCGTAATTTTCGCCTGCAGCCTCCACGCGGCTGGCGGACTTCTCGAAATCCGGTCCGTCGCTGGCTTCCGCGATCTCGCCGTAGCCCTGCGCCACGGCTGTGCTGGTGCGCCAGGTCACGCTGAATGATGCCGCGGGCTCGGCTGTCCAGTTCGTCACGATGCGGTCCGGCAGAGCCGAAGGCGCATACGCATCCGAGCCGGATTGCCACGCCAGCAGCGACGCGGCAAGAAAGAGAACGGCGGCGCTCATCCATACACGCCGGGAGTAGCGATTCTTGAGGACAGGGATCTGCATGGGAGGCTTCGCGTCCCGGCCGTCGGCGGGACCTCTTTCATGGTATCAGCAGCCGCTTGCGGTCAATATTTCAGCCATGTTGCAGCGATGTGCCGCGTGCCGTTGTCTTTCTGGAAGTAATACACGGCGAGCACGCGCCTTCCGGGCAGCGCAACAGCCCAGGGATAGCCCAGGTCCGTGCCGCCGCCATCGTCGCGCAGGACGATTTCCGGCGCCGTGGCGAAGTCCGTGCACTCCGGATCGAGCAGGCGGGCGCGGATGCCGAACGGCGCGTGGCGGTAACCATAGACCAGGAGAACGCGGTTGTCCTCGAGCCGGACCGCATGGTGAGGATGCCCCTTCCATCCGGCGTCCTGCCATGGCTCGAAGGTCCGCCCGCCATCACGCGAGCGCGCAACCACGGTGTGATCGTCGAGCCCCGCCGTGCGCAGGAACGCCACGATATGGCCGGAAGGGGTCTCGTAGAGCGACGTCTCGTTGAAGGCCGCCCGGCTGTCCGAGGCGATGACGCACTGATACCGCCATGTGCGACCGCCGTCCTGCGACACCATCAGATGGACATCCGAGCCCGCCTCCCTTGCGGCGCCCTTCGGATACGCGACGGCCCACAGCAGCCTGCCATCCCGCGCCTGGCACATCGCGCCGCGGTTGTAGACGGGCAGGGGTTGGCCGTAGGCGTCACGGGCGTCGCGTCCCGGCAGCGGCGGCGGCGCGAACGGCCCCTGCCATGTATGCCCGCCGTCCCAGGAACGCATCAGGTATCCGCCGTGAAACGCATAGTCGCCGAGCCACCCCGTCGCCGGCACGGCCTGCCGGTCCGCGCCTCCGACCCAGATCCACAGATACGATGCGCACAGCAGCGTGCCGTCGCGCAGCTCCAGCAGGCAGGGGTCCTGCGAGCCGCCGAGCGGATGCGCGTGGATCAGCTCCGGCTCGCGGCTCCACGTGCGCCCCTCGTCGCGCGACCGGACGCAGACCAGCTGGCTGTTGGGATCCGTGTGCGACACCCCTTTCGCGCCCAGCCGGCGGCGCTCGGGAGCGCGGCGGAAAGCCGCGAGCAGCTCTCCGCTGCGGCGCAGGCGCACGATGGATGGAAATGCCGAATAATAGCGCTCGTCGGAGTAGATCACGAGATCGCCGGTCTTTTGAATGCCTGCAGCCACTGCTGCGCTGGAGGCGAGAAAGGCTCTGCGGCTCAGGGGTTCCATCGCCGCGATTCTATACGGCCTGCAACCGGAACGTGACAGTGCGGCGGGTGCGGGAGAGGCTACAATCGGTGCCATGCGCCGATCTGTTTTTCTTTCTCTCGCCCTGTTGCTGGCCCTGCTGCCGGCCGCGGCCCAGAAGCGGGCCAGGAACGTGATTGTGTTTCTCGCCGACGCCGGGGGCATCTCCACGGTGAGCGCCGCCAGCCTGCATGGTTACGGAGAACCGCTGAAGCTGTACATCCAGAGCTGGCCGAACGTGGGGCTGTCCGACACAACGACGGCCACCAACTACGTCAGCGACTCCGCCGCCGGCATGACGGCCATCGTCACCGGCGTGAAGACGCAGAACGGCGTCATCAGCATGGGGCCGGACGCCGAGCGCGGCAAGAAAGACGGCCGCATTCTGAAAACGCTGCTCGAATATGCCGAGGAAAAAGGACTGTCGACGGGCGTCGTCACCAACATGTCGATCGCGGACGCCACGCCGGCGGCCTGTTACGGCCATGCCAACGACCGCCGCAAGCAGGGCGAGCTCTTTCTGCAGATCTTCAGCCCGCGTTTCGGCGACGGGCCGGACGTCGTCATTGGCGCGGGCCGCAAGACGATCTGGGGCCAGGCCGGCGCGCAGATCGAAGAAGCCGCGCAGAAGGCCGGACGCAAGATCTACGATTCGCTCGACGCCGTTCCCGCCGCGGAGAAGCGCCCCATCGTGGTGGCCGAGACCGAGCCGGACGTCGCGGCGGCCTCCCTGCGCGCGCTCGAGCTGCTCAAGCAGAACCGCAAAGGCTACTTCCTGATGATCGAGTGGGACGCGCACACGGACAACGTCCGCAAAGGGCTCGACAGCCTGGTGAACTTCGACAAACTGATCCGTGAAATCGCCGCGAAAGTGAATCTGAACGACACGCTCCTCGTGTTCACCGCCGATCATTCTTTCGAGCTGTGGATCACGGGCGGGCGGCGCGGCGTGCCGCTGCTGGCAGGTCTGGACGACTGGCTGGCGAAGAACAGTCCCAAAGAAGAGACGCGCATTCCTGCGCTTCGCGTGGGCCACTCGCACACTGGCGAAGAAGTGCTGGTGACCGCAATCGGCGCGGGCGCGGAGCGGGTGCGCGGCTACATGCCCAACACGCGGATCTTCGACATCATCATGCAGGCGTGGGGCTGGCGTCCGGAACCGCGCTGACCGGCAGGAAGGCAGGGCCGCTTCGATAGGATAGAAGCGGATGCTCTGGATCGGTCCGGCCGTTGTGCTGGGCGCGTTTCTGCTGTTTCTCGTCCAGCCTTTGACCGACGGGGTGCATCTGCCGCCTGACGCTGCGTGATCGCGCCCTCCCGCACCTGCTTCAGCCAGCGCAACGTCTCCTGTTACTGTCGGCTCACCGCCACACGTTCCATGCGTCAGCCCGTTGGCTGTCAACAGGAACTGTTTGCTCTGCCCAAGCAGGAACTTCTCCTGTTGCCGCGGCAGAAGGGCTTGCGATAAACATAACCGGAGAATAAGATCTTGATATACCAATGACCTGTCTTGTAGAAGGCGCACAGTGGTGGCCTTCCCCGGCCGCCATGGGAGTGATCGTGGAGCCGTTGCTACCTTACAGGCCTTTTGGAACCAGATCTGCGCAAGGACTACCGTATCTATGCTTCCAAACTGTTCCTCCAGACGCCGCCCGTGGCGGGCTGCCGCTGTCTTGTTCGTCTTCATGCTGCCGGCCGTTTGTCTGGGCCAGCCGGGGTTGATTGGGACACCCGTCCCGGCCGCCCGCGAGGCCACCGCAGGTACCGGGACGGACGGCGCTGATCCCCAGGCGATTCTGCCTACAGCTCTAATTGTTTTCCCGCATCTTGCTATTGGCGGTCCCTGGAAAACGATTCTCGTCCTCGTGAACTACGGGGACTCGTCGGTAAAAGGAATCCTGAAGGTGTTCAGCAGCAGCGGCAACGCCATGACGGTGAGCCTGAGCGATGGATCGCGTGTGTTCCGCAACAGCCGGTTCGAGTTCAGCCTCGCCGCCCGTCAGAGTCTTTTCCTTGAGACCGTGGAATTGCCGGCAGCGACGCAAACCGGATATGCCACGCTGGACACCGTCGGACCGAACCTGACCGGCTATGCGATCTTCAGGGCCAGCCTCCCCGGGCGGCCCGATCTCGAGGCCGTGGTTCCTGGCGACAGCTCCTTCATAAAGGGCACGCTCATCTTCGACAATACGCGGGATTTCGTCACCTCGGTCGCGATCGCCAGTGCCAACCTCAACAGTCTTTCCGATACTGGCGAGCTGATTGCCGAGGTCCATAGCTTCGATGGCACGCTCCTGGCCACGTACCGCCGGACCGTCCGGAGAGGCGAGCACTTTGCTTTCGAGACCAACAGAGAGTGGCCAGCCACGGCGAACCGCCGGGGAACCATCAAGCTGACCATAAACGGCCTGATGGGATGCGGCAGCCTGGCACTGCTTTTCAATCCTAGCGGCGCAGTCACCAGCGCCCCCCTCATCGGCGAATACTGAGGAAGCGGGCGACGGCTCTGGTCCCACGCCAGATGCGTGAGCGCATTGCCGTCACCGTCTGCGCAGCAGCGGAAGCACACAGAGCGCTGCGTCCCGCCGGCAATCGCGAGGATGCCCGTCGCCTTGCCGCAACGGGTGCAGCGCTCCTTGCCTGCTCTGACTGCGCGGAAAATCGTGCGTGCAACCAGGCTACCTGGAGATATCGAGGATCGCCAACGTGGGAGCCATCTCATCCTTGTGCGCCCCGAAGCGATGGCACGAACCGTGGAACCGATTCGTTCCGCCGATCCATCAAAGAAGGGCTCCTGCGTGGTTGATTCCAGACGGCGGTCTGCACATCGAGAACTTCCGCGGTCTGGTTTGAGTCAGATTGTGGAGGCTTTTTCCTGAAGCGTCCGCGAAGGGGACGCTTCACAACGCATGTCCGGTGCGATGTGGTTTTTCTTCGTCTCCAGTTTCGCGAGACGACGAGAACTCAGGAAGGGCGGAAACGACCGCGCGCGTGGACGAGGCAAGGGCCGGTCCGCCTCGAACAGTCCAGGAAATACGGCTCTCGCGCACGGCCTTCCGTCAACCGCGGCACCGGCCGTTCTTGAAAACGCATCGTCGGCCGGAGCCTGGCTGTTCCACGAGAAGCGCCTGCCGATAGGCTGGCGGCTGTCCCTGCCCGAGGAGGGGGCGCACGACCACCAGCAGCGGCGCCTGACGGGAGCAGGATCCTCCGGGCGGTTCGTCGGGAGGCTGGGGACTGAGCCGGCTCCTGCGCGGGTGCCGCCCCTCCTGCGTAGAATGGGAGCGGATGCTCTGGATCGGTCCGGCCGTTGTGCTGGGCGCGTTTCTGCTGTTTCTCGTCCAGCCGATGGCCGGCAAGCTGCTGCTGCCGCTGTATGGCGGATCGGCGGCGGTGTGGTCGGCCTGCCTTCTCTTCTTCCAGTCAGTTCTGCTTCTTGGGTACGTGTACGCGCATTTCCTGGCGCGCGCTCTGAAGCCGCGCGCGCAGGCTGCGGCGCATGGCGCCGTCGTGCTGGCGTGCGTGCTGCTGCCGCGCGCCGCGCCGCAGGAAGGCCGCGACGCGGCTCATGTCCTGCTGGCGCTGGCGGGTGCGGTGGGGCTGCCGTATTTCCTGCTTTCTACGACGTCCCCGCTGATGCAGCACTGGCTGGGGCTGCTGGATGCACGCTCGCAGCCTTACCGGCTGTCAGCCTGGTCGAACGCCGCATGCGCGCTGGCGCTTCTGGCATTTCCTTTCCTGTTCGAACCGCGCATCGGACTCTCCCGGCTGCAGCAGTTCTGGAACGGCGCGTTTCTGGTGCAGGCGGCGTTGCTGGCAGGCGCCGCATGGCTGGTCTGGAAGCGCCAGCCTTCGGCGCCGGAACTTCCCCTGGCGGGCAGCACGCCGTGGCGGGAGCGTTTCAGGTGGTTGGGGTGGGCGGCGCTCGGAACCGCGTTTCTTGTGGCCACGACCGCACACATCACGCAGGTCGTCGCCCCGGCGCCGCTGCTGTGGGTGGCGCCGCTGCTTGTCTACCTGCTGACGTATGCAGCGGCGTTCCTGTTCGACGCGCAGCCGGGGAGGCGCACGGCATGGCAGGCGCTGCTCGGACTGCTCGCCATGGCCCTGGCCATTCTCTATCTGGACCTGCAGGCGGGTCTGGCGGCGAAAGTGGGCCTGTACTGCCTCGGCCTGTGGCTCGTCTGCCTGTTCGCGCACCGCGAGCTGGCGGCGTCCAAACCCGAGAGCGCCCGGCTGACCAGTTTCTGGACGCATGCGGCGGCAGGCGGCGCGCTGGGCTCGTTCTTTGCAGGAGTGCTGGCGCCGTCGCTGCTGAAGGGCTACTTCGAGCTGCCGCTGCTGATGGCGGGCACGGCTGTGCTCTGCCTGTGGCGGATGCGCGGCGCGGGACGCTGGCTGATGCAGGGGGCTTTGATGGCCGCGGTGCTGGTCGTGACGCCGTCGCTGGCGCTGATCCAGAACTATTACGCAGGCCTGGTGGAGGCAGGGCGGAATTTCTACGGCAGCCTCCGCGTGGTGGACGAGGCGGCTACCGAGACGCGCCCCGCGCTGCGGAAGATGCTCCACGGCCTCGTCGTGCACGGGTCGCAGTTTCTCGATCCGGAAATGTCCCGCATTGCGACCGCGTATTACGGCCGCTCCAGCGCCGCCGGGCTTCTGCTGAGCCGTCCGGGAACCGGCCGGCGCATTGGAGTGGTCGGCCTCGGGGCTGGAGCGCTCGCCGTGTACGGGCGCCCGGGGGACGTCTTCCGCTTCTACGAAATCAACCCGATGGTGGTCGAGTTCAGCCGGCGGTGGTTTTCCTATCTGAGGCAGTCGGAGGCGCGGATCGAAATCGCCGAGGGCGACGCCCGGCTGACTCTCGCCCGGGAGGAACCGCAGAACTTCGATGTCCTCGTCATCGACGCCTTCAGCGGC
>FWPV01003793.1_pt1 | contig 33525 bp, 24 predicted proteins | sample 2228371 | NCBI WGS metagenome assembly FWPV01 (sample SAMEA103939776, study PRJEB20133) | metagenome
TCTTGTTTGGAAGATATCAAGGTGCTGGATCCTTGAGCCGTAGTTGTCTCACAGAAAACGATCTCCATATTCCCGCTCCTGCTGGCATCAGATTGGAAGCAAGGCTGATGCCACAGTCTTCGTTTTGACAATACTCTAATAAAATTAAGTAGTTAAATGCAGACCAAGCAGAAAAAGAGCGCTCCTATGGGAAGTTTTTTCCTATGCTCTGGCTGCTTTTTCCCACCTGGGATCTGGACCTGGAAGTTTCTTGCCGGTGCGCATTACTCATGATCAGGGAATAAGAGGATGTTTCGAAAATTTTTCTTGACAGGAGATGAGTTTTTTGGTACACGATAATCAATTAGCTTGAGAAACTGTCAGCTTATTCAACAAAACCTTTGCTAGGGTCAGATCTTCAAAGCGCGGTGGATTCTGAGAGTCTCCATCGCTGCGGGGTCTGTCAATGTCGATCCCAGCGGGCCTTCCACCCGAGTTTCTCAGTAGATTTGGAAGGCCTTGCTATGATCCCTCCCGCCATTACGGATTATCCACCCGAATATCGTACTGCTGCCGAAAACTAAAAGACTCAGTTCATCCTTTTTCCTTTACATTGGAATTCCCGTCGGAATCTTTGGCTTGCGTGATATACGTCTTTCAAGGGGAGCGATTATAGTCGCCAAGGCTAACGCACACGGCTCACGTTGAAGAAGGGAGGGCGCAAATGTTCGGGAGACTCTTGGGGGGTGTGGTCTCTTTTGTCTCTTTTGCGCTCTTCTTTGGCATAGGTGCTTGGGGTTCTCCTTCGAGCTGGACCCAGACAACCGATGCGGATTTCAATGCCGGCACCAGGACAAACTTGGTGGTCTTCGGAGCCGGAGCAGAAGGCGCACTGCGTTTGGGGGACGAGGCGTTCTCATACAAGAGAGAAATCACCCTCAACAATACAGGGGGCGCAGACTTGACGTTCTACCAGGTCAAGGTGGTTTTGAGCGCATCCAACTTCGACTTTTCCAAGACCCGTCCCGACGGGGCGGACATACGCTTCCTGGACCCAGATGGCCTGACCCCTCTTAACTACTGGATCGAGTCCTGGGATTCCTCGGGACAAAATGCGGTGGTATGGGTCAGGGTGCCCTCAATCGGGGCCGGCTCATCCAAGAAGATCTTGATGTACTATGGAAACCCTGCTGCCGTGGATGAGAGCAACGGCCATGGGACCTTCGATCTTTTCGACGATTTTATGGATCTCACTTCTTGGAACAGCAGTGGGAGCAGTATATCGGTGACAGATGGGGTTGTGACTTTGGACAGTGGTAGCAACCCTTCCATCTGGCGGGATTTCAGCATTCCCTCTCCCTTTATCGCCGAGCTGAAGTATCAACATCCTTCCAGATACCGTAACAGATTGTATCTTACGAAACCCGGCCTGGGATCCCCGACGGGATTCGACTACGGGATATTCGATCCGAGCATCTACTGGAATGGTTATACGGGCGTGAACTTAAGTTTGGACACTTGGTATGTCATCCGCTGGGAAAACACCCCCAGCAGTTACGTGTGGAGGATTCTTGATCTAAACGGGACAGAGATCCTGGCCAGATCCTATGGTTCGGCCATAGGGGAACTCAGCAGACTCATTTTTTCAGGGACAGAGTCTTCTCAGAGCGATTTCAAGTTGGACTGGGTTCGTATTCGGAAGTACAGCGCCGTGGAGCCGACGGTGGTGGTAGGTCCGGAGCAAGGCAGCGAGTTTCGTTCCGGTGTTTTTGTGTCCTCGGTCTTTGACACGGACCGGTATTCGGATTTCCAAACGATTTCGTGGGATGCAGATGTACCGGAGGGCACGACCCTCGGCTTCCAGATCCGGACTGCGGACACGGAGTCAGGGTTAGCAGTCGCTGCCTGGAACGGACCCAGCGGGCCTTCGGATTTTTACACGACATCGGGCTCTACGATCCGCGCAGCAGAGAGCCCCAGGCGATGGGTTCAGCTCAAGGCCTCTTTCAGGAGCACGGGTGTAGGAGTCACCCCGACCCTAAGAAGCGTATCCATCGAATATTCTACCGCAGATATAACGGTGAGCTCGGATACAGTTTGGCCGGAAGGTGAGTATCGGCTAGGAAGCCTGACGGTCACGGGTGGAGCAACCTTGACAATAGCAGGTGGATCCACGGTGGACGCGTCAGGGGCAATAACCCTTAGAGACAACGCCACGATTCTCCTCAAAGGAAAAAATAGATCGGGCCAGGTTGAAGGCCAGTGGGCAGGGGTTGGGGTGACGATCAATGCTGCCAATGTCACGGTTGAGTCGGGGTCGAAGATCTCCGCAGATGGCCAGGGTTACACCACGGGCAACGGTCCCGGTGGTTCTTCGGACTATACCAAGGGAGGCACGCATGGGGGCCGGGGTTCTGGAAACACCAGTATGGTTTACGGTTCAGCGACAGCGCCGGTGGACTTGGGTTCTGCCGGTGGTGGAGCCTACGGGGGGTGGTCTGCTGGAGGCGGAGCGATCCGGCTTAACGTTTCGGGGGTGCTACTTCTCGATGGGGAGATCACGGCGGACGGGATGAATGCGCCTGGTGGGAACTGCGCCGGGGGTGCTGGAGGTTCGATTTATCTCAACGTTGGGACCATCAGGGGTTCGGGAAGGCTAACCGCAGATGGTGGTTCTGGATCGTATGGCGGAAAAGGAGGAGGAGGGAGGATTGCTGTTTACTATTGGGGGGAGATGGAGCTTTCCGAGGATCAGATCAGTGTGGCAGCCGGAGGGAGTGGAGCCGATCCAGGAACAATATATTTTACCAATTCACCCGTTTTCAGGTGGGTGAAACCATCTTCAAATCTCTTCCACGGCACAGAGACTCTGGGCTGGGAGGGATTGGCCATTGACCCCGAAGGAGTGAAAGTAACTATTCAGTACAACGGATCGGTTGGAGGGGGCACCCTGGCAAGCAATCTGAAACCCATAGGAACCATCGATTGGAACACATTCACAGTTCCCGATGGGATCTATGAGCTTCGGGCCGTGTTCCGTAACAGGCTGGGAGCAGTATTTGGGGAAGCCATAAAAAATGTCATGGTCAATAACTCGGTGGTCTGGCACGGGGGCATGGTCAGCCGCAACGAGGTGTGGTCTGCGAGCCATATCCATGTGGTTGAAAGGGACGTGATCATTCCATCAGGCGTCAAAGTGACCATCGAACCTGGGACCGTCATTAAGTTTGCCGAGGAAGCCAGAATAATCATCGAAAACGGAGGGATTCTTGATGCCCTGGCAACGGCCGATCTACCCATCATATTTACAACCCTTACGGATGACACGGCCGGGGGGGATACGAATCTGGACGGGGATCTGACAAAGCCCCTTCCAGGCTACTGGAACGGTTTTGTGGTTCAGGGAAGCGGCGAGCTCAACCTCTCGGAGTTCGTATCGGTCCGCTACATCAAGACGACCCATTCTGGAACCCTTTCGAACGACCAGACGTGGCTTGGAGGCTACGTCCACCATGTCACAGGGGATGTGACCATTGCGTCGGGCGTGACACTCACCATCGAGCCCGGAGCGGTTGTGAAGTTCGACCGGTTCAAGGGAATTACGGTGAGTGCCGGAGGCAGGTTGTCGGCAATGGGCAGTGTGGCCCAGCCCGTGTACTTCACATCCATCCGAGACGATTCTGTGGGAGGCGACACCAACAAGGATGGGAACAGCACAATTCCCCAAGCGGGTGATTGGCGATGGATCCATGCGGAAGGGGGTGAACTGGAGCTTGGGCACTGCCATCTGAGCTACGGGGGGGGCACAAGCAGCGGAAACTGGGATTCTACCGGGATGATCCGGACCTCTGGAAACGCATCGGTCACAATATGGAACAGCGTTTTGCGCGAAGCCTTTTTCGATGGGGTGCTGGCCTGGGGAGGGCAGGTGACGGTCACGAACAGCGTGTTGACGGGGATCGACCGTGCCGTGTGTGCTCATCCGGGATCTTCGGTCCACGTCATAAACTCCACGCTGGATGACAACCGGATTGGTCTGCTGATCCATGGCGGTACCATGGAGGTCACCAACACGATCGTGACCCATAGCATCGAGTCCGGGATTCAATACGACTTTGGGACCCTTGCCTCTGTCCGTCACAGCAATGTATGGGCGCCTGAGGGTTCTGGTTCGGTCAACTATCGAAATACCGTCGACCGGACGGGGACGGACGGGAACATTTCTGTGGATCCGCTTTACAAGAACAGGAATCAGGGGAACTATCGGTTGAAGTACCGCTCTCCATGCATCGACGCGGCAGATGGCACAATGGCACCCGAGACGGATTTCATGGGAGCGCCTCGTTACGACGATCCAAGAACGGCCAACACTGGCACGCCCACGGCCTCTGGGGCTTATGCAGATATGGGTCCATTCGAGTTCGTGGAGACAGCAGAATCCTCGGTTGATCTGGTCGTGAATTGGGTCAGTGGCCCCACAGAGGTCGAGGTGGGAACTCGGGTCTTGGTGCAGTGGGAGATTGCAAACAGAGGCTCGGGCTGGGTCAGCGGGCCCTGGCATGACACGATTTACCTTCTTCCCATGGGCGCTCCTGAGGCCTTAAAGGTTGAGGAGGTGCTGGTTGCTCATGGGATCGTCCTTGGTCCAGGAGAAACCTACACGGCTTCGGCACAGGTATGGGTACCCGGTGGTACAGATGGCCCCTACAACTGGGAGGTTCAAGTAAACAGCCGGGGCGAGGTCTTTGAAGGACAGGGATGGAATAACAACAAGGGCCGATCCATAGCACAGACGTTATTACGGGTTCCCGAGATCACCATTGGAACCGCGATCAACGGCTCGTTCAAAGACATGGACCGGCCCGTGTACTACAAAGTTCGTCCTGATGCAGGTAAGGGTGTGGTCTTCACGCTCTCCTCGTTGGCTTGGGCGCAGATCTACGTAGGATACGGAGAAGCGCCCACCCAGCAGAATTACCTGACACGAAGCCTGGAGTGGAAGAGCACGAAGGCCACCGCTGTGATCGACAGCGCCCTTTTTGAATGGTACTACCTGATGATTCTCCCACGCTCCATGCCCTCGAGCGAGGTTTCCTTTAACTTAACAAGCGCCTATGTAAATGCAGAGTTTGATGTCACAGGCGTTGGAGTGCCCCTTGGCTTTTTAGCTCAGCGGGGAACCATTCCGATTCAGGGTTCAGGGTTCAAGCCGGGGCTAAAGGCAACCCTTGTGGAAAACACCTACGGCGGTCTTTGGTCCATCGAGGCCGACCGTATCTATTATGTGAACTCCACCCTTGTTTTTGCCACTTTCATCTTTGGCCAACCAGGTTCCTATGATCTTGTCCTTACCCAGGAAAGTCAAAGTCGGACTCTTAGAAGCGCATTCAGAGTAAAGTTTTGCGAGGGGCCTTGCACATCCAATGGGTGCTCGTCTGACCTCTGTACTCTTCAAAAGCGCCTCTCTACGCGTGTACGCATGCCCGAGAGGGTTCGTGCGGGAAGGGAGTTCACAGCCCTGATCGAATATGGAAGAGATTTTGGGGCGTCAATAGATCTATACGCTCCAATAATCATGGTTACAAGCCCCACGGGAAACAAGATGCGTTTGCATCGGGACGAGGAATATCAAGATTGGGTCATGTTCCAGGCCATCTCCACGGACGGGCCTCCAGGAATCCTCCGTGGGAAGGTCAGGGAAGGATCTCAGGAAATCTACGTTCAGGGAAAGGAAGGCGAGAACCGCTTAGAGGTCTGGTATGTCTGGGAAAATACCGGTGGGGCGATGGACTGGGATGGCGTCAAGGCAGCCTTACGGCCAAGCACAGCAGATCCTGTATGGGATGCGGTATGGGAGACGAAGGTGCAAGGGGCTTACGGCAGTTCGGTTGGAAGCTACGTTCATGTGCTTTCAGATGCAGCGACTCTTAGGGCTGTTCGCCATGGGGAAAGGACCAACGACCTCTTGGAGAACCTTTCGGCCTATATCTGGGATTGGATCGTCGAGCTTGAGACAAATGTTTCTGGGACCGTTTTTCAAGGCGATGAATTCCATCCCCTACACAACGTCCTGGTTTCGGCTGTGGATGAAGTGACGGGACACACGGGTGTGGCCCGATCCACCGCAGACGGGCTGGTGCGGTTCACGAACTTGCCGCCAGGCACTTACACTCTCGGTTTTTCAGGTTATCAACCCCGGACCGGCCCCCGGACCATCACCGTCACAGAAGGCGTTCCTTTGCGAGGGCTCACCTGGATTGTGGAAAGCGGCGGGCGCATTGTTGGAAGGGTGATAGGCCTTGAGGACTTCGACTTTGGGCGCGAGGGTGATGTGTCGATCATCGCAAAAAATACGGAAGGCTACTCGTGCGCCGGCCTCTTTGAATCCGACGGGGTTTATCGATTCAGGGGTTTGCCTCCAGGTACCTATTCCATCGAGTTTCGTGGTCAGGGGGTTGCCACGGCCTCCGTGGGAAACATCGAGGTGATCAGCGGAAAGACGACCTATGCTCCGGACCTTGTCTCGCGCCGTGCCTATGGGGCGATCGAGGGTACTGTGAGGAGCGCTGCCACAGGCCTAGGAGTAGAGGGTGTCTTTGTGGGCATTCTTGACGATTTAGAGAACCCGAGGTGGGCCGTAACCGACGCAGAGGGGCGTTACCGGATCGAGGAGGTCCTTCCTGGGACCTATCGGGTAGGGGCTGATGACGGTTTGCATGTGAGTGAGGTGATCAGCGGTGTCGTGGTCAAGATGGAGGAGACGACGCATAGCGTGGATTTCGAGCTGGTGACCTCTGGAAGCCTCACGGGTACAGTGAGCGGTAACACCTCGCTGGAAGGGGCCATCGTTTACCTCAAGGATGGGGATGTCATCGTAGCTATGGCACTCACAGATGCTTCGGGGAATTACAGCTTCACGGACATTGCGCCGGGGACTTATACAATCGAAGTGGACTACTGGGAGTATGCGATTTACAGGGGCACAGTGGTCATTGGTGCCGGATCAAGCGAGGTGATCAATGTTTCCCTTAGCCCAGAGTCGCGCATTCGTGGTGTTGTACGCCAGTCCGGGACAGAGGAGCCGATAGAAAACGTCATGCTCTATCTGGTCTTCCAAGATGGGATCCGGATTCAGACAGATATGAGTCGTCCTGATGGGTCTTTTGGGTTTTCAAGACTCGAACCTGGGCAGTATACCCTAATGCTACCTGATGGGTCCCACCGCCAGAGGATCCAAATCTCGGAGCCAGGCATGGGCCTTGACGTCTCCGTGAATCTGTCAGTGGGTGGAGTTTTTGGGAGCGTCTTTAAGTCCGACGGGGTCACACCCGATGCAGAGGCATGGGTATCCCTGACAGCCGAGGGCCAGGAGCTTGTGACGGTCATAACCGATCCGCAGGGCAGATACTCCATTCCCCTTGTTGCCCCCGGATCGTACCGGTTGGTGGTGATTAGTCCGGATTCCTATTTCACGGATCCAATGGTGACTGTAACAGCTGGGCTGGAAACAGTGGTTCCGGATATGCTTCCGGCAAGCTCAACCCTTCAGGTGCAATTTCTTGATAGTCATGGCGCTCCTCCGGCAACAGTAGGGAGCGTGTTTTTGATGAGAGCCGATATTCCAGATGGGGTGGACGTTGGACGATGGGCAGAGCTTTCGCCTTCGGGGATAGCCACATTTGAGAGACTGGTTCCCGGCGACTACCTTCTTCAGGTAAAGTGTGAGGGCAAAGCATTTCTGCAAGCCATTGTGCGTGTGAAGGCTGGAGCGAACTCGGTCGAGGTTACCTTGGATGAGGCTGGAGAACTTTCTGGAGAGGTGACTCAGTCTGGAGGAGAAGCCATACCGGGCATGAGTGTCATTGTTTACGATCCAACCCAGTCCCGGCTAAGGTGGGAAGCTTACACGGACGACTCTGGAGCTTATTCATTGCCAACCCTCCCACCTGGAACTTATAAGGTTGTGGTTGCCGATCGGCGCATGGATGTTTCTACCGATAGATACGGGATTGTCGAGGTTTCTGCCGTGGAGATCCGGAAAGGGGCTAACACGACTTTGAATGTTCAAATGCCCGCGGCCTCGGCGGTCATCTCGGGATGGGTGGGCCATACCGAGGAAAATATTCCGTGGGGAGCCACGGTTTTTGCAGTGAATGGGGATGGAATCATGGTGGCTCGGGCCACGGTAGATTTCCTGGGGAACTTCGTGTTGGACAGCCTCTCAGGAGGATCCTATGAGGTGAAGGGTGAGGCCGAGGGTTACCTCATCGCCTCTGTGCCTGTTTCTGTAGCGGACGGGGAAACTCGAAGTGATGTAGTTCTGGCCGCTCAGTGGAAAGTAGATCCCATCAACTGGGGAAGCTTCGATTTCAGCAGTTCGTGGCTGTTCAATAATAAGGTTTCCAATTGGCTTCGTAATGGACTCGCTAAGTGGTTGGGAGAGCCAAAGGATACATGCGGCCGTCTACCGCGGAGGCCGGAAAATATCGAAAAATGTGCCAGCGCATGGGGCTGGTGGCGCGATGTTGTGTACTGGCAGAGGGCAAAGGACGGGTTTTTCGACGCTTGGCATGCCATGTGGCAGGCGAAGCAGGAAGTCTTTTGGGCCAATCTTGGAAACGCTGCAGCAAATCTAGTGCAACTTCTGGCAAGCGCGTGGCAAGCCGTGCCCAGGGTCACCGAAGGGATGAGGAACCTAAGGGAAACAGCAGATATTTTCAAGGAGTACATGGGTAAGGCAGAGACTCTCGAAGAAACTTTGAAATGGAAGGAGCGGCACCAATTCATTCTCAATCAGATAGAGAATCTGAGGAAGCTCGAAGGTCTCCCGGAGACATCCTCCAATGTTTTCCAGGGGGGGATGGGCCTCAAGGGGCTAATCGAAATGTTCAAGAATCCATCACCGAGTATGAATCCCCTGGATCTGGCCAGCGAGCTCACAGGATTGGGGAATAACATTCTGAACATCATAGGAGGCATCGGTAGCATCATCAATTGGGCAAAAGATATTCCTGCCTTGAAAGATGCTATGGATTTCCTTGGACCTTTCGGGAACTTCTTGGGAACGTTGAGCGCCGCAATCCAGATGTATCAGGACAGCATGAGCATGTATAAGGATCTTTACAATCTTCAGAGCCAGGTCGAAGTGGCCTGTTCAAGGCGTGACACAGCCTATAAGTGGGTCCTCAAAGCCATGGAGAACTGCAAAGAAGAAGAAGAACACAAACCACCTATCCACTGGGTTCCCCCACCCCCACAACATACCTTTATCCGTGGGGGCAGTGCTGGAGGCACAGGGTTGGGCTCCGTGGATCCGAATCTGAAGATGACAGTAGGCTTTGGCCATGAAGGGTTCGTTTCGCTCACGGAGCCTATCCTCTATACCATTTACTTCGAGAACAAGGCTACGGCCACAGCTCCGGCGCAGAAGGTCGTGGTTACCGATGTGCTGACTGACAACCTCGATTGGTCTACGGTGGAGTTGGTGGAGATTTCGTTCAACAAGGTCGTGATTTCGGTTCCTCCGGGATTGCAAAAATACGAGACCCTCGTATTCGTTACCACCGATCCCAATCCCGTCCGTGTCGAGGCTAGTCTGGATGCGGAAAACGGCGTTTTGACGTGGATCATGGAGTCGATAGACCCCGTTACCCAAGGGGTACCGGAGGACCCGCTTTCAGGGTTTCTGCCTCCCAACAACGACTGTGGAGGCTGCGGGGAGGGTCATGTTTCGTTCCGTGTCTATCCCAGGGCAGATCTCTCTTCGGGAAGGACAATACCAAACGAGGCTATGATCATATTTGATGTGAATGAGCCCCTGACAACGAACGAGGTGGTCAATACGATCGATGGGGACGAGCCCGCGAGCAGCATCGTGCCGTTGCCGAAAGTCACCGTGGGCCCGGACTTCGTGGTGAGCTGGATTGGTTCGGACAACACCGGAGGATCAGGGATTGCCTACTTTGATGTTTATGTTTCTGTAGATGGCGAAGATTTTGTGCCGTGGCTATTAAGGACCATGGAGACCTCGGCTACTTTCCATGGCGAGATAGGCCACAGCTATGCGTTTTTCAGCCTGGCCACTGATAATGTCGGCAATTTACAAGCATTTCCCACAGAGGCTCAGGCCGAAACGAGGACCACAGGTCTGGAACTAAAATCCGTGCTTCTTGAGGAAGACTTCGGCGGAGGGATTCCGGAATCCTGGTTGGTGGCCGGAGCATGGAGCTCGGAGAATCCCTGCCACAAGAATATCGAGGCTCCTTTTGTAGAGCCTTGGGCAATCGTTGACTCTTCGTGTCAAGCCACTGAAAACGAGATTCTCTACACGCCTGTCTTCGATGCCAGCTTGTCCACGGGTGTGAAGCTTAGGATGACCAGTATTTTTGAAGCAGATTCAGATAGCAACGGCGTCGTGATTGGGAGCAACAATGGGGGGTGGAGCTGGAACAATCTCTGGATCTTCAGTGCGGATGAAGATCCCAGGTGGGAGGAAATTGATCTGGGTGTCTTGGATGGAGCCTCGGAGGCTCAACTAGGTTTTCAGTATGTGGGAACAAATGGTGCTTGGGCAATTGATAACCTGAGGGTCGTTGGCGAGGCTTCAAAATTGCGATTCTTCAGCCCCGTCACGGTCTTGTCTGGTCCCAAGACCCTCTTGTTGACAAATCGGGACACAGGAGCCTTGAGCATTTTCGGATTAGAGGTTCTTGATTCTACGGAATTTTCCGTTGAAAACGATTCGTGTTCTGGGACACATCTAGCACCTGGGCAAAGCTGTGTGGCGGAGGTACGCTTTTCGCCCTCAACAGAGGGAGAAAAGAAGACCACTTTGAATATCCATTCAAGCGATGCTGGCTTTCCCACATTTGAAGTAAGCCTGGAAGGTGAAGATGTATTGGCCCTGATTCACCCCAAGGAGGGAACCCGGGGGACAGAGGTCACCATCAGAGGCGCTGGGTTTGGAGGCAAGAAGGGGACGATTAAAGTAGGAGGGGTGGCGGCCAAAGTTTTGAGCTGGTCGGATGAGACAATTCGATGCCAGCTTAGGAAGGTGGCATTGCCGCCAGGGACTAAAGATGTGGTCATTCAGCCCAAGCAACCCAAGGGAGCCGGTGCGATGCTGGTGAAAGACGGATTCCAGATCAGTGCGCCCGAGGTAGTTTGGTTGGATCGCTATCATGGGATGGCTGGGGATCAAGTGCGTGTGGTGGGCAAGTTCTTTGGCACCAAAAAGGGAAAGGTTCTGCTGGGTGGGAAGTCTTGCAAGGTGACCAAGTGGACCATGAACCCGGTGACGGGTAACAGCGAGGTGGTGTTTGTTGTGCCCAAGGGGCTCTCCAAAGGAGCGCAGGACCTGACCTTGTCGAACCTCGTGGGCTCTGTCAAGAGGGAAGGAGCATTCACAATAGACTGAAAAATAGCCCAAAGCTTCTTCTCAAAAAACATAGGGTTTGGGGGCCCACGGGATGTCATCCACTTCAACTCATTGATTAGGAAGACTCCGGGGGTGGTGGGCGAGGAATCCGACCTGGTCAGGGCAGTCGAGTGTAAAGCAGAAGCCTTTTTGCGCTTCAGCAGATCTTTATGGCTTGGGTCTTATTAATGCCTGACTTACCAGGACTGCCTTTTCAGGATCCATGCTGGCCAGGAGCCGGCCTGCCTTCTTGGGATTCATGCACGCTATGACCTTGGCCGCTATGGCTGGATCCATGCCTGAGAGAAGCCTGGCACCCTGCTCGGGGGCTGCTGCCTCAAGAAGCTTGGCCAGATGGTTTATCCCCTGCCCTGCCCCATCTTTGCCTTCTTGAGAGTTTTGCTGTGAGGCCTTGAGTTCTTTCTCTTTCCTCTCCACCTCTTTGGAGAGATTTTCCAGCTCCTGCCTCAGTGCACCCAATCTTTCTTCCTTTGTTTTGAGCTCTTGCTCTCTCTGGAAGATCTCCTGCTCCTTCTTGCGGGCCTCATCCATCATGCGCACTGCCATGGAAGTGGGGCTCTCCTGGTATGAGACAGGCTTTGAGGGAAAAATGGAGACATCTGCTCCCGAGGCTCCCTTCAAATCCAACCAAACCCACACCAAACAGGCAGCGGTTGCAAGGGAAAAAGCCTTCTTGAACATTTTCTCTACCTCCTGGGCCTATGAAGCCTGTGTGGAACCCTCTTTTACCCCACCTTCCAGCGAAAAAATCCGAAGGCCCACCTCGTCCAGCTCTCGAGTCTCAGCCCTTTGCAGGTTCCCCAGGAACTCCCTGAAGGCCTTCTGCCTTAGCTTCATAAGAGCCTCCTTGGCGGCCCTTACCTGGAGCCAATGCTCCTGGGCTTTTTCCACCTTCTCATTGCATTGATCCAGAAGCCGGCTCTGTTTTTCCTTCTCTAGGTTCAGCCACCTCCAGCGCCTGCTAAGCATGGAAAGTTGCTGTCCATCCACCTGAGAGCCTTTCATGTTGTTGAAAACCTCTCTCACATCCTCAAGCTCCCTCTGAAGTACAAGCAGCCCTTTGTGAACCATCTCCCTCTGAAGCTGAGTCTTGGCAAGGGAAACAAGGGCCTGTCTTTCCTCTTCCTCCCTGTAACGAAGCACTCTTTCCAAGCGAAACTCAAAGACCAACTCCTACCCCTTTCCTGAAAGCCGCAAGTTCATCCAGAGTTGTCACCCCATTGCTGGCCTCCTCAGCCAGCAACCCTCATCCCCTTATTCGCTCCATTCTCCTTGGACCCGGATCCTTTCATTGCCTGAGAATCGGGGATCTCGCATCAGGCCCCATGCTCCAAGAAATTCATTGCTTCAACAATTTCCTCATCTCCTCCAATGACTCCTCCAGACTTGCTGGCTTCTGGGTGGGCTGACAGAGGTATTCCTCAATGGCCTGAATGCTGCCCATGGCCTTGTCCACTTCTGGATCGCTTCCTTTGGCGTACGCTCCAAGCTGTATCAAATCTTCGGCTCTCTTATATACGGCCAATAATCTCAGCAGCCTGGAGGCAAGCTGAACATGTTCTTCGCTGACAACGTCCCGCATCACCCTGCTTACACTGCTTAGCACATCTATGGCAGGATAATGCCCCCTGTTGGCCAATTCCCTGGAAAGTTCTATGTGTCCGTCCAAGACCGATCTGACAGCATCTGAAATGGGCTCGTTGAAATCATCGCTTTCAACCAAGACAGCATAGAGCCCTGTTATAGAACCTCCTTTTTCTCCACATCCCGCTCTTTCCAAGAGCCTTGGGATCATGGCAAAGACCGAGGGCGGATATCCCTTGGTGGTAGGCGGCTCACCTGCCGAGAGACCCACCTCCCTTTGAGCCATGGCGAATCTGGTAAGGGAATCCATCACTAAGAGCACGTCCTTGCCTTGATCCCTGAAATACTCTGCCACTGCTGTGGCCAGAAAGGCTCCTCTCATTCTCACCAAGGGGGGCTGGTCTGATGTGGCCACCACCACCACACTCTTGCGCAGGCCTTCCTCCCCCAGATCCCTTTCCAAGAACTCCCTGACCTCCCTACCCCTTTCTCCTATGAGACCTATTACGTTCACATGGGCCCTGGTAAAACGGGCCATCATTCCCAGAAGGGTGCTCTTTCCCACACCAGAGCCCGCGAAGATCCCCAGGCGCTGTCCCTTGCCGCAGGTCAAAAGACCATTGATGGCTCTTACACCCAAGTCCAGAGGTTCTCGGATCCTGAATCTTCTGAGGGGGTGGGGGGCCTGGCTGTAAAGGGGATACCAGGTCTTGGAAAGAATAGGGCCCTTACCGTCTAGGGGCTCCCCAAGCCCGCTTATGACCCTACCCAAGAGTTCCTCTCCAACCCGGCAGGCCGCAGGCATACCGCAAGAGATGATCCGGCAACCCGGCCCAATACCACGGGTCTCTCCGTAGGGCATGAAGAGCACCTCCCTACCCCTGAATCCAACTACCTCAGCCAGCACGGGTGCACAGCCAGGCTCCTTGGGATAAATCTGGCACTGTGAGCCCACCGTGGCACCAGGGCCTTGGCCTTCTATGAGCAGTCCCACGACCCTGCTTACCCGGCCGTTGAGGGGAACGGTATCCATCTCTTCCAAAAGCCTGTGGAACTTCTCCAAGCCTGAAATCATTTTCATGAGGCTTGTCCTTCAGGCTGTTCTTTCTCAGGTTGTACGACTCTTTTCTCTTCTTCCAAGAGTCTTTGGAAAGCCTGCTCTATTTCTCTGAATTGCCTTTCCAACCTGAGGTCCAGCTCACCCATGGAACACTCCACCAAGGCCCCTCCCCTCTCCACTCCCTCATCAGCCTCTACCCTTATGGAGCGCACCTCTTCCAGCTCCCTCAGGAGATCCCCCCTTGCCTCCAAGATGGTTTCCAGGTCCATGGGATTTACCCTGATGACCACATCCTCTCTCACCCTTGCCTTGGAAAGCGCAGCCTTGACTACCTGCAGCACCACCCTTGGATCCAAGCTCACTTCTTTTTGCAGAATCTTCTTGGCCACGGCCATGGCAAGGCTGACCACCTCGAAAACCAATTCCCCTTCTCGGTCCTGCAAGATCATGTCCCACTGGGCCACGGCCCTCTCCAGGGCCACTATGGTCTTCTCCATGGCCCTCTCTGCCATCTCACGGCCTGCTTTTTCCCCCTGGGAAAAGCCTTTCTCAAAAGCCTCCCTCTGGATAAGGTCAGCACGCTGCTGGGCTTCTAGAATTATCCGGCGGGCCTCCTCCCGGGGATCCACGGGCTCCTCTGTGGGAACCTCTCCCAGCATCAGGAACTCTTTTTCGCCCTGCTTTAGAAACAGCGGCGTGAAAGCCCTTGACGCAGATCTCTCCATGGGTTTCCAATCAGACAAAGACATCCTCCTCCCCTGCTCCGCTCACAACTATCCTTCCCTCATCCCTGAGGTGCAGTACAACCTTGATCACCTCCATCTGGGCACCTTCTACCTCCGAAAGCCTTGTGGGACCAAGGGACTCCATTTCCTCCCTCAGGACTTCTGCAGCACGCTGGGACATGTTTCCGAAAATCTTTTGCTGCACCTCGTCGCTGGCCGCCCGCAAGGCCTTGGCCAAGAGCTTCATGTCCACTTCTCGCAGGACCTCTTGAATTGCCTTGTCGTGAAGCTTTGCCAGATCGTCGAAGGTAAACATCAGCTGCTGAATCCCTTCTGCCAGGGCGGGGTCCTCCTCCTGAAGTCTTTTCAGAATGTCGTTTTCCACACTTTTTTCGGTGTGATTCAATACATCGGCCACCTTCTTGAGGCCGCCCAGCTCCTCACCGCCTGAAGCCATGTTCAGCAGGTCGTTTTGAAGTGCATCCACTATTTCCTCCAGTACTGCGGGTGAGACATCCTTTAGCTTGGCCAGCCGCAGCACCACTTCTGTGCGCACCACCTCCGGAAGCTGTGAGAGCACCCTTCCGGCCACCGATGGTTCTAGGTGCGCCAGGATCAGAGCCGTGGTCTGGGGATGCTCGGCTTTGGTGAACTCCGATATGACCTTAGGGTCCACCTTGTTGAGGCTTTCAAAGGTCTGGTGGTCGTTCATGGCCACAGCATCCATCAGCCTGGCCGCCGAAACCTTGTCAAAGGCTTTTGAAATCACTGCCTTGGCGAAATCCTCCCCGGGCAACAGGAATCCCCCGCGTCCCAGGAGCATCTGTGTGAACTCCTCGGCTATTGCCCTGGCTTCCTCTATTTCAGCGGGGCGCATCCTCATGAGGGTTTGAGTCATCCTGTGCACCTCGCCCATGGGCAGACTCTGAAGAATCTTGGCAGCGGTTTCCTCACCCATGAGCTGCAGCAAAATGGCAACCTTCTCCAAAGGCGTCCTCTTGATTTGAGAAGCCATATCAATCTCCCTGTTTCATCCAAGCTTTCAGTGCAGCGGCGAATCTCTGTGGGTCCATTTCAGCCATTTGCACCACCTCGGCTGGCAGTGGAGCCCTGCCTGCATCTTCGAGCTGCCTGGCCGAGACCATTTTCCCTGCTTGGCTCACTGCCTCCATTTCACTTACTGTTCGGGGCAGCTCGGCCGGAAGCAGCTTGGGCCTCACCTGAAGAGCGCTCACAACCCCCCTGGCAAAGGGTCTCACCACCCCAAGCAGGAAAAGAACTCCCAAGACCAGAACCACTGCGTGACGCACCAAGGGAGCCGAGCTCCACTTCTCTATGACCTGAGGAATACCTCCTGCTTCCTCTTGAGTTTCTTTTACCCTTTCAAAAGGCACGCTGGCCACCTGCACCACATCCCCCCTCTGGGCATTGAAGCCAACAGCCTGCTTCACTATCTCCTCATACTGTTTCAGTTCTTCTGCGGGCCTGGGCACAACCGCCTCCTTACCATCCGATCCGGCTCCAGCCTGTCTGATGCCATCCACCAGAACCGCCACCGTCACACGCCTTATCTCTCCTGCAGCTGCCACGGTTCGTCGGGTGAGGCGGTTCACTTCGTAGTTGACGGTCTCGTTTTCACGCTGATACTGGGAGGAGGACTGAGAAGAGGCTTGGGGCCTGGAGTCCTGTAGGTTGGACATGACGCCCGGTACTCCCCCAACTCCACCCATGTTGCCCGAGGAGCGCTCGGTGCTTCGCTGCTCGCTTCGCACAGCCGCCTTTTCAGGATCGTACTGCTCCTCTGTTTGTTCCACCTGCCTAGGATCCAAATCCACGTGAACCCTGGCCACCACCTTCTGGGGGCCCATCACTGGCTCCAAGATCCCCAGTATCTTGGCCTCAAGCCTTCTTTCCATCTCAGCCTGCCTCTCCAGTATGCGGCCAGAGGCCATTTCTCCTTCCTGCCCCTCTGAGGGGGAGTAAAGCACCTTGCCTGTTGTGTCCACCACATGGACATCCCGAGGCTGCATGGATTGCACACTGCTCGAGACCAAATGCACGATCCCTTGCAATTGGGACTGCTGCAAGGTGGCACCTGGATGTAACTGAAGCACCACCGTGGCCTGAGGCCTCTGGGGCTCTTTCACAAAGAGGGAGCGTTCGGGCACGCTCAGGTGAACCCTGGCCTGTGCCACCTGTGGAAATTGTTTTATGGTCCGGGCAAGTTCCCCCTGGATCGCCCTTTGAAGGTTTACCCTTTGCACGAACTCTGTGGCTCCGAAGGAGTTCCTGTCGAAGAGCTCAAAACCAATTCCTCCGCCTATGGGAAGCCCCTCGGTGGCCAATGCCAGACGAAGTTCATAGAGCTGCTCCTGGGGTACCTCCACAGAACGTCCTCCAGCACCTATGCGATAAGGCACCTTCTTTTCCCTCAGCCTTTCTACGATGGCGGCTGCCTCCTCTTCTCCTAAATTGGAAAAAAGAGGGCGATAAGCAGGCCTCCCTCCCCAAGCTACCAAGAGGCCAAATCCCCCCAACATGAGAGCAGTCACCAGGATCAGAGCAGCCCTTCTGGAGGGACTCAGTCCTGCCCAAAGGGATTGCCATTGCTTCCAGAAAGCCTCCAGGGCTGGAGCCATGCTATTCACCTCCTCCAGTAATACGGCCCATGCTCTTGGCTAAGCCGTTGTTGCCCGGCCAAAGGTCGGCTTAGCTCATTGAATATTCAGTGCTGGGGCCCTCATACTGGCATGCGCATTATCTCCTGGTATGCGTCCAGGAGCTTGTTTCTTACCTGCACCATCAACTTCAAAGACAGCTCTGCCTTTTCCATTAGGATCATGGTCTTGTGTAGGTCCTCTGTCTGGCCTGTGGCCAGATCTTGGATGGCTTGCTCGGCCTGCTCCTGAAGTGCATTGACCTCTTCCATGGATCTCTGAAGCATTTTTTCAAAGGAACCCTCCTGGTTACCTTTGGCCTGGGCAGGCTGGGAGTTTGCCTGAGCTGTATGGATCAAGTCTGCAAAACGAATGGCTTCCATGACACTTCCCCTTTCAGATTCTGCCTATTTCCAAGGCCTTGAGGAGCATGGCCTTGGTGGCGTTGAAGACCTCCAGATTGGCCTCGTAGGAGCGGGCAGCCGCTATGAGGTTAACCATCTCTTCCAAGGGATTAACATTGGGAAGAAGAACGTAGCCCGATGGGTCGGCATCCGGGTGGCCCGGGTTGTACACTGACCTTGGGGGTCTTGGATCTTCTACTATTTGCTGGACTCGCACGCCCTGCTGCACAGTTCTGATTTCCCTGCCCAAAATCTCTGGAAACTGGCCGCTGGAAGGCATAAACAGAACATCCTTTCTACGGTACGGACCGCCTTGGGGAGTCCTGGTGGTCTCCGCGTTGGCCAGGTTGGAGGAGATGACATTTAGCCGCCACCTCTGTGCTGTCAAGGCCGAGCCACTTACCTCGAATATCCTGAAGAATTCTTTCATCTCCTGCCTCCCTCTGTTATGGCCTCTCTGAGATTGGCAAAGATCCTGTTGAGGGCCTGGGTGAGGGCCTGAAAACGAACCTGGTTTCCTGCAGACTTGGCCAGTTCCTCTTCGAGGCTGACCGTGTTACCGTCGGCCCTTAGCTCTCCTTGGGCTTCCAATCTGTAGCGCAAAGGCAAATGAGTCTGAAAAAAAGAATCTTCCAGGTGGACCCGGTGGGTTCTGGCCATCACCACCTGATTCTCACCTTTTATGCGGGCCAGGACCTGCTCGAAGTCTAGGTCCACGGCCTTGTAACCTGGGGTCTCGCTGTGGGCCACGTTGGAGGCTATGAGCTTGCCTCTGCTGATGGTGGCGTCCATGCTTCTCTCGAGGAGAGCCAGGGTATTCTCAATGGACTTGCTGTTCATGGACACCTCCCTTCTGCCCCGGGCTGGAGAAAACCCTCCCGCCTGTATTCATGGAGCTTGTTGCGAAGAGTCCTTATGCTGATGCCCAGCTTTTCCGAGGCTCGTGTTCGATTCCATCCTTCCTTCTCCAGGGTACAAAGGATGAGTTCCCTTTCCACGTCCTTGAGAGATCCGTTGACCTGTTCCTCGGGCAGATGAGCCTCCTGAAGCCGCTCCAAGAAGATGTCTTCATCCCTGAGCAATCTACCCTGGCAAAGTAAGACAGCCCTTTCCATGACATTGCGAAGCTCTCTGATGTTGCCTCTCCAGGTGTGTCTCTGAAGCTTATCCAGGGCCCTGGGTTCCAGCCCCAACACCTGGCGTCCATGTTCCCTAGCTGCGCACCTGAGGAAGTGTTCGGCCAGAAGTGGGATGTCCCCAGGCCTTTGTCTAAGAGGCGGGAGCTGGAAAGGGATGACGCTAAGCCTGAAATAGAGGTCTTCCCTGAATTTGCCCTTGCGCACACATTCCGCAAGGTCCGCATTGGTGGTGGCCAGGAGGCGCACATCCACCTTCACAGGGGAAGTGCCGCCTAGCCGGTCCACCTCCCATTCCTGAAGAACCCTCAGAAGCTTGGCCTGAAGATTCAGGCTCATCTCCCCGATCTCGTCCAAAAGAAGAGTCCCTCCATTGGCCTGTTCGAACTTGCCCAGCTTGCGTGCCATGGCGCCAGTAAAGGCTCCCTTCTCATGTCCAAAGAGCTCTGATTCCAAGAGATTCTCAGGGATGGCGGCACAGTTCACTGCCACAAAAGCTCTTTCCTTTCTTGGGCTTAGAGCATGAATGAACCTGGCCAGAAGTTCTTTGCCTGTGCCGCTCTCACCCTGGATGAGCACCGGCACCCTGGTGGCTGCCACGGCCCTGGCCCTTTGCAGGATCCTGTACATGGCCTGGTCTTTGGTGATGATCCCACAGGCCTGGTCAAAGGAGTCTGTTTCCCCAAACATGTATCTTCCATTGAGAGATCTTCTCACAGCAGCCCGCAGTTCCTCAGGCGAAAAGGGCTTCTGTATGAAATCTACGGCTCCGGCCTTCATGGCTTCCACGGCCTTCTCCACGGTGCCGTAGGCTGTGATCACTATCACGGGTGTTAGCTCAGAGCGTCTCTTTACCTCCTCCAGGATCTGCATACCAGAGCCTCCTGGAAGCTTCAGGTCAGTCAGGACGAGGTGGTACGTGTTTCTGGCCAATTCTTCCATGGCCTCGGACACATCGCGTGCGGCTTTCAGCTCATGGCCCTCCCTGGTGAGTGTGGCCATGAGACCGTTCATCATGTGGGGATCGTCTTCAACCACCAGAACTCTGGCCTTTTCCATTTATCTCACTCCCGGATATTCTCTAGGCTCATTCTGGGAATCCTGAGCTTCACTCTGGTGCCCTTTCCTTCCTCGGAATCTATCCAGATGCTCCCGCCATGGCACCTCATGATGTTATGCACCATGCACAAACCCAAACCAGAACCGTCGGATCGGGTAGTAAAAAAAGGATCGAACACCCTGGGAAGAACTTCAGGGGCAATTCCCTTGCCCGTGTCTTCCAGATTGATCTCCAGGAATTCATCGCTTGCCCCAGCAATGCCTCCTTGCTGCCGAGCTGTGATCCATGCATGTACCGTGCCGCCCGAGGGCGTAGCCTGAAGGGAATTGAGCAATATGTTGAGGACAGCCTGTTTGAGAAGCTCACGATCAGCTTGAATCTCCAGCCGCAGATCACTGGATTCCAGCAGAAGCTCTATTCCTTTTTGTTTGGCCAAAGGCTCCACGAACTGGAAACATTCCCTCATCAATGCCATGGGATCCAGGCTTTGGAGGTTGGCCCTGAGAGGCCTGGCAAGATTGAGCAGATTGCACAGAAGCCGGTCCACGGACTTAATGGCTCCCTTGATCTGCTCCATCATCCTGATACGCTCATCAGCAGATTGCTCCTCGGCCATTAGAGAGGCAAAGAGCTGGACACTGCCCAGAGGATTTCTCACCTCATGGGCTATGGATGCGGCCATCTCACCCATGGCAGCCAATCTCTGTCTTCTGGCCATATCTTCTTCCATGGCCTTGAACTCCGTTAAATCCTCCAGGGTCAGAAGCCCCCCAAGCTGTTTACCTGCTTTGTCCTTGAGAGGAACCCCTTGGAACCTGATCCATGGTCTGTTGTCCCCGCTCTTGGGGCTGAGCCGCTGCTCCAGATGGCAGGATTTGCCGCAACTCACACAACTCAGAAGCCGATGCAGGAGATTTTCCGGAAGCGAGCTTCTCAGGAACCCCTCAATGGATCCATCCCCCTCCCATGCCTCTCTTTCCAAGAGCCTAAGGGCAGCACCATTGACCCTCATGAGCCTGCCATGGAGATCCCACACCAAAACCCCCACTGGCAGCCCCTCCAGTATGCGCACAAGCAGTTCCTGAAGCCTCTCTCTTTCCTGAAGGCTTGCCTCCAAGGCCCTGTTTCTGGCCTCCAAAGCTTTATCCAGGTCATGAATTCGTTTTTCCAAAGACCTGTAGGCCAGGATGAGGTTCTGGCTGGAGCGCTCCCATCTGGCAGCCAAGTTCCACCATTGAGAGCTGCTGCCCCCGAGCTCTGAATCCTTTTGCTGGGAAGGGGTGAAAGTCTTTTCTCCCTGTGCGTTCATCAAGCACCCTTTCTGGATGAACTTGTCCCCAAGCTCTGCCTCTGTTTCAAATCCTCCACCAGGACCCTCCACGGACTCCCTGGGGGCTCCTTTGCTAGCCGCTCCAAATAAGGCAAAGAATTTTTTTGGGATTCATCTGCGCCCCTGAGCTGGAGTATGCGCAAGGCAGCCCATTTCTCGGTATCAGCCCATTGGGGACGACCTGCCACCTTCTCATACCATCTCAAGGCTTCTTTTTCTTTTCCGGCACAGCTAAGCAGATCCCCCATCAGGACCTGCACTTCGGCCAAAGAAACGCTCTGCTGGCCTTCCATGGATTCCACTACCGGCTCAAGGAGTTGGACAGCAGGAGCACAAAGTTTCATCTCCAATGACAAGAGCCCCAAAGACTTGCAAGACTCCGGTGTTGGCATTCCCGAAGAGACTTCCTCCAGAAAACGCGCTGCCACCTGAAAGCCCCTGGGAGAGGAGATCTGGCCCGCCCAATCCAATATTGCGGCCTCTGTAGCCTTGGAAGAGCCCCAGGATGGCTCTTGACGAAGCACTCTGGAGGCCTCTTCCAGCCGACCCACCCCAAGGTGGCAGCGTATCAAACCCATTGCCGCTTCCTGTGCCTTTGTGCCCGGGCCCACAAGCACCCTGACCCTGCTGTAAAGATCTGCGGCTGTGGAGAAGAAACCAAATTTTTCATGAAGCCTGGCAGCCTTGAGCAGGAGGCCAGCGTCATTCCACACTCCTGGAATCCTCTCAGCCATCCAATGAAAAGCCTCCATGGCCACCTCAGCTTTTCCCGACTCCATGGCCTGAGCCACCAGGGTTGTGCCTGTCTTCCAGAGGGCCTTTCGCAACTCAGGCCAGATGTAATCTTCCTGCAGGCCCTTGTTGAAACTCTCAAGTACTTCCCAGGCCTCCACGCTCCTGCCAGAGCCTGACCAGCACTCCGCCAGGTCCCCCAAGGCCCGTTGAAGATCCCTGTCCCCGGCCTCCTGATTGAAGATCAGCTTCTTTATGCTCAACGGGTCCTCCAGCCCCAAGCTGAGTCTGAAGAGGCCAGGGTGCCCGATGCAGGGCGAGGCTGCACTCATGAGCATCAAACCAGCAATTTCCCTTTCACGGCTCTGTTGCTCTGCATCCAGGAGTTTGTTTAAAAGTAGGTTTGCCTGGAAAAACTTGTTTTGCAGCTTCATGGCTCTGGCCAGGATCAGGGTCCAGGAACCAGCCCTGGGATGTTCAGGATACAGACCCAGTGCGGTCATGGACATCCATGAGGCCTCTTTGCTGTCTCCTCTGTCCAAGGCGATCCTTGCCATGTTTTCCAGGCTTTCAGGAGGCATGGAATCCAAAGGGGGATTTAGCTTAAGAGCCCTCTGGTACCAAAGAGTTGCTTCTTTGTGTTCTCCCAAGGAAAAAAGTGAATCCCCGCACCTAAGCAAGGCCCAGGATATCTCCCTTTTTCCCTCCAGCTCCTGGATCAATACACGGTACAGCTCCAAAGCCTGCTCCAACTCCCGACTCTGGAAGAGGCTCTCTGCCAGAGCAGCCCTGGCAGCCCTGGCAAGGGAGCCTTGAGGTAGCTTTCTCAACAGCCTAGACCAGTATGCCGAAGCCTCTTGGAAATGCCTCATCCGATGGTATGCCTCTGCTACATGCCACAAGGCCTCGGATTCCCACGAAGGAGCTTCCTCGCTCCTGGCCAGCTCATCTAGAAAGGCCTGGACGGCCTTGTGGAACCTAAGGGTCAGGATCCCCTCCTGGAATTCCTTGTGGGCTGGCTCTAGAGACTTGCTCAAGGCCATTCCCAAAGTGTTCCATCCCGATGCGTGCTTGCTCACAAACCAGGGAAAAACAGGCAACTGAGACTCCTGCGCCCCCTGGCTGCCAAAGCTCTGGCCCCAGCAGTAAGCCTGGCATGTGGCCATGATGAGCAATGAGATTAGGAGTGATTTAAACTTTGCCGATCTCACTTCAATGGCCTCTTGCTCGATGCACACATATTGGCCCGTCTGGAAATAGAGTCCTTCAAAAGCCCTGGAGCCCAACTATCTGGAATGTATCTCTCCCCCCTCACCAAAGATGAGGCAAAAGGCTAAGCTGGCTCCTGGGAGCCATGTCACGGCCCTAGATCGAAGCAATCCTCGTGCCAGAGAAAAGAGGGCCTGCTCATTTCTGAGACCATGGGCTTGGGGGGTGCAACCCCAAGATCTAGACCTCTGGAAAAATCTTCTTGGCAAGAACCCTACTCAACTGAAGTCCCCTGGCCGCTATTGTAAGATGAAACCCCTGATTAGCCCTTTGTGGGGGATGAGACAAAAATGGATCTCAAGCTTGCTAATGAAGCCCTGGGTATGAGGAAAGGGGCATCGGGGCAACAAAGAAGTGGTGACAGTCTGTGTCACAAAGTGGACTCTGAAGAGCTCGGCTGATCCCCAAAGATGATGTTGTTTCTTTTCATCTTTTGTATTAGGGTGGTGCGCTTCATTCCCAAGAGGCGGGCGGCTTCTTTCTTGACTCCTCCTGTCCTTCTTAGGGCTTGCAGAATGAGTTCTTTCTCCAGTCTGTGCACGGCTGCATCCAACTGAATACCCCCTTCGGGCAGAAGGATACGGCCCAGCTCTTCCTGGGAGCCGGCCCCCTGGAGTTTTTCAGGGAGATCCTCCAGATCTATGATACCGGTCCTTTTTAGGACCACCAGTCTCTCCATTAGGTTTTCCAGTTCTCTTACATTGCCTGGCCAACCATATTGTACCAGGGCATCCATGGCCCTGGGCGTGATGCCTTTTATTTCTCTGTTTTTCTGCCTGTTGAAATTCTCCAGGAAGTACTCGGCCAGCAGCGGGATATCCTCCTTGCGATCCCTAAGCGGAGGAATCTGAATGGGGATAACGCTTAGTCTGTAATAGAGATCCTCCCTGAACTTCCCCTCTTGTATGGAGGCTTCCAGGTCTTTATTTGTGGCAGCGATGATCCTGACATCCACCTCTATGGACTTGATGCCGCCCAGACGTTCAAAAGATCTCTCTTGTAAGACCCTCAAGAGCTTCACCTGAAGTTGAGGGCTCATTTCCCCCACTTCATCCAGAAACAGGGTACCTCCGTTTGCCAGCTCGAAACGGCCCACCTTTGTCTTGTGAGCGCCGGTGAAGGCGCCCTTTTCATATCCGAAGAGCTCACTTTCCAGCAAATCCCCTGGTATGGCTGCGCAGTTTATGGGTACCAGGGGCTTGTCCATACGGTTGCTTCTGTAATGAATGGCTCTGGCCACCAATTCCTTGCCGGTGCCGCTCTCTCCGAAGATAAGCACGGTACTGTCCGAGTCCGCCACCTTTTCTATGAGATCCAGAATGCTCCTCATGGATTCGCTGTGTCCGATGAGGTTCTGGGGGCTGAAGCGTCGCTGTATTTCCTGGCGGTACTGGCGATTCTCCATATGGAGTCTTTGGTATTCTCTGGCCCTCTCCAGAACCAGCTGCAGCTCCTCGAAGTTGACCGGTTTCAAGAGGTACTCGAAGACCCCGAGGCGCATGGCCTGTATGGCATTTTGTATTGTTCCGTACCCCGTCATCAAAATTCCCAGAGTCTGAGGTGAGCGAGGTTGAATGGCACGCAGGATCTCCATCCCGTCTATACCAGGGAGTTTCAGGTCTGTGAGAACAAGATCAAAGTGGCCTTCAGAGAGCAACTCGAGGGCGTCAGGGCCGTTGGAAGCCTCTTTTACCTCGTATCCCAGCCCAAGCAGGAACTGGCTGAAAGCAGAACGAGCCGAATTGTCATCTTCTGCCAGTAGAATCCTACCCTTCTCAGCCATTTGTGCTGCTGCCTCCAGCCAACATTACATGCCTGGGCCCATGACCCTGGCCGGCCGTGAGCAATTATGTGCCGAGTCATCAGGGTTGTCAACGGTGTGACGCAGGCCCTAAGAGCTTTTTTTTCAAGGCCTTATCAGGTCTTATGGCCCTAACAATAGGCAAAGGCTAAAGTCTGGCTGGAACGGATCCGATAAGAAACTCCAGGGCAAGGTGGCTTTTGCCGCGCAAAAGCATGGGTCACCTGCAACCAAGAGCTCGACTCAAGATATGTGGGTGACCTCCGATAATCATATTGGTGCGATTTTTTGCCCATGCCGGCTCATCCGGCTCGAGGCTCACATTGAGAACCGAGGCCATCTTGGCAAGCTACAGGTTCTTGAAAAACCCGGAACATGTAGGCAAACCCGGGGCAAAGAAAGGACACCATTTAGGATCCGGGGTCTTGAGCGGGCAGACACCAAGCCCCGGCCCGTTGTCAGTGATGAGCACATGGGTCTAGCTCCTTTGGAGAACAAATGCTGGCGGCCGTAGGTATAGGCATAGTACTGGTGGCTGTGTTGGGTGGGTTCCTGATGGAAAAGGGGAACCTGAGCGTGTTGATCCAGCCTGCAGAAGTGCTCATAATCTTTGGTTCAGCCGCTGGTTCTCTCGTCATTTCCTCCCACGGCAAGATGCTGGGAATGATAGCCGGGAATCTGGCAAGAATCTTTTCGGCATCGGCCACCAGCAGGGAGACTTATCTGGAGCTTCTGCTTCTGCTTTACCAATTGTTCACCAAGGTTAGAAAACAGGGGCTTTTGTCCATCGAGGCAGATGTGGAGGATCCCACCAAGAGCGAGGTATTTTCACGGTTTCCCAAGATAATGGCTGATAAGACAGCACTGGAGTTTATCTGCGACAATTTCAGGGTCATAGTCTCAACCAACATGCCTCCCCACGAACTGGATTCCTTGCTGGATATAGATATCGAGGCCCAACAACATGAAGCCATGCTTCCTTCTTCTGCGGTGGCCAAGGTGGCAGACGCCCTACCAGGCTTGGGAATAGTAGCCGCAGTCCTTGGAGTTGTCCTGACCATGGGCAAGATAAGCGAACCTCCTGAGGTGCTGGGTCACAGCATCGGAGCAGCCCTTGTGGGGACCTTCCTGGGCGTTCTTTCATGCTATGGTTTCGTGGGCCCTTTGGCCACACGCTTGGAACACATAGCCAAAGACGGGGAGACCAAGCTTCAGGTTATAAAGACGGCTTTGGTGGCGTTCCTTGGAGATGCAGCACCCAGGATAGCGGTAGAGTCTGGTAGAAGAGCCATCCCCAATGGGGAAAGACCCAGTTTCCTGGAACTGGAGGAAGCCATAAAGCAGTGGAAGCAAAAAACATAATCATAAAAAAGGGCAGGAAAAAAGGCCATGACTCGGGCCACGGCGGCTCCTGGAAAGTGGCCTATGCAGACTTTGTCACAGCCATGATGGCCTTTTTTTTGTTGCTTTGGCTCATCACCATGGTGGAGCCGGAAAAGAGGGCCAGGGTCTCCAATTATTTCAAGAAGTTCTCCATCTTTGAAAAGAGCGGGGAGTCACTTTTTGACACAAGCACTCGCAAAGACCTCACAGACGTGATGAATGAAAAGACGGTCAAACCCTCGGAAAGGTCGCAGCCCGGCTCCCTCCGTGAAGGAAAACGCCTTCTCAACCCCGAGGACTTCAAGGAAAAACTCAAGAAGGAGATAGAAACTCGTCTTGCAGACGTGAAGGACCAGGTGCTGGTGGAGACATTTGAAGGGGGTGTCAGAATCCAGATGATGGACAAGGATGGCAACCCCATGTTCGCCATAGGCAAGTCCGAACTCACACAGGATGCCAGGAGGATCTTAAGAGTAATAACCGACAGCCTCAAGGAAAATGAAAACCCTGTGGCCATAGAGGGGCACACGGATGCTTTCAGCTATCCCACCAGCCGCTACACAAACTGGGAGCTCTCCACAGAGAGAGCCTCGGCAGCCAGAAGAGAAATGGAATCTTATGGTCTGTCCCAGGAAAGGCTAATCAGGGTGGCTGGATTTGCAGCAACAGATCCCCTCATCAAAGACAATCCATATGACCCCAGAAACAGAAGGATAAGTGTCTTGCTCTATACCCAAAACGGCTCCCAACCAGCCGCCCCTTCTCCACCCACGGCCTATGCCAGGCCACCTGGCTGAAAATTGTTTTGATGCCTGCTTTGGTCAGGCTTGGGGTAGACCCCACGCTGGGCTCCCCCTTTTGTCATCACTATTTTTCTAATGGAAAACCCCTTTTTGGCATCAGGCTGTGAGCTGTAATTTAAGGCTCAGGTTCTTGGTCTTGCCTTCAGCCCAGATCTCCCAGCTCAGCACTTGATGAAGTCTCATAGGGCTCCTTGGAGCTCCCTGCCCGATAATTGCTAAGAAAAAGTCGCTAAAGGTTATCTATCTCCTACCTGAAAGGATATTCAGACGGGCTTCCAAAGGTATGAGGTATGTCTTTTCGGCTTGGGCAGGGCCTTCGAATACACCTGAGTCTTTCCCTAGCCCCAAAAACCAGCAGGAAGGGAGGTGATCGCCTTCTCAAGAAAACCCGAGGTTGCCGACATGATAAAGGGTATGTAAAATCCGAGTCTAGGCACCCCCAGGGGTGGTCAATGTCCGTGAAAAATCCCTGGGTCATATGCGTGAAGACTGAAAAATTTCGTCATACAATGAGTGAACAACGAGCCTAGCGTGAAGGCCGGTTGCTTATCGGCCCTCTCTTCAACGAGCCTATACGCGCAGTGGATTGCCGAGCAAATGATCACTCGCGTGCAAATAATTGCACGGCACGCGCAAATGACGCGGGACTCACCCGCCGCTTTCGCCGGTAAAAAAGGAAACAGCCATGGTCCCCAAGAACTACAAGCGCCTGACGGAGGTGAAATCCCCGATCGCCGATGATTGCCGCGATTGTTACTGGCTCTACATAGTGAGGAACCATACCACAAGGCCCGATCATCAGGAACCGATCAAAGATCCGGGCTCTCCGCGGCACGAGGTCACGAAGATGGCACACTACTACCTGTCAGTGGATGCGCTGACCAAACCGATGCAGGTGCGGGAGGAATCGCCCCCTTACGGAGGTCCATCGTGACGCCTAAGGATCTGAGGCGCCTCATCGCCGGGGGCGAAACCCTTGCGGTGGAGTTCAAGGGCGAAGAGCGGCAACCACTTTCGGACGCCGAGCTCGTCGAGGCCGTGGTATGTTTGGCCAATCGTTCGGACGATACACCGGCTTGGTTGCTGCTTGGCGTGGAGGATGACAGGCGGGTCACCGGCGCAAGGCCACGCCATGCCAACCGCACCGACCCGCTGCGCCTCCAGGCACTGATCAGCAACCGCACACGGCCTTCCCTGGCTGTCCGCGTGGAGGTACTTACACTCGATGGCAAGGATGTTGTCGTGATCGAGGTTCCTTCTATACACTCTCCAATTGGCACAGCCGACGGCAAATACCTTCGCCGCGCGATCGGAGGCGACGGCCGCCCCGCTTGCGTTCCCTTCCATTTTCACGAGATGCAAGCGCTCCAGGCCAACCGAGGCGTGCTCGACTACTCGACACTCGTTGTGCCGGATGCGCGGTGGGACGATCTCGATCCACTCGAGTTCGAGCGTTTTCGCCGCTTCATCCGCGAGAGCCAGGGGCGCGGGGACACCGGCCTCGTGGACCTGCCGGACACCGAGCTGGCAAAGGCGCTCGGTGCCGTACAGGCGAACCACGAAGTGTCTGCAGTCCGCTCGCTTGGCCTATTGCTGTTCGGTCGAGAGGAGGCGCTGCGCCGCCTGCTTCCGGCGCACGAGGTGGCATTCCAGGTACTCTCGGGACAGCAGGTCCAAGTCAATGACTTTTTCCGCTGGCCGCTTTTGCGCGTCGTCGAAGAGGTAATCGCTCGCTTCCGTGCTCGCAATCGTGAAGAAGAGGTCTTGGTAGGGACGCTCCGTGTAGGCGTGCCGGACTATCCGCCGGCAGCCTTCCGCGAAGGTCTGGCCAACGCCCTGATCCATCGCGACTACACGCAGCTCGGCGCGGTGCACGTCCAGTGGCACGACGATCGGATCGAGATCGCTAATCCAGGAGGTTTTCCCGAAGGCGTCCGCCTGGACAATCTTCTGGTGACACCACCCCGACCGCGCAACCCACTCCTCGCCGATGCCTTCAAACGGGCCGGCATCGTCGAGCGCACCGCGCGGGGCATCGATACGATCTTCTACGAGCAACTGCGCAATGGCCGTCCCGCGCCCAGCTATGGCCGTAGCAACGAGACCGGAGTGGTGTTGGTGCTTCCCGGGGGCAAAGCCAATCTCGAGTTTGTCAGGATGGTCACGGAGGAGAGCCAGGCAGGGCGCCCCCTCGGGCTCGACGAGTTGCTTGTGTTGAACCACTTGTGGCTCGAGCGACGCCTGACGACTGAAGAAGTGAGCACCATCACCCAGAAGCCGCAGGCTGATGGACGCGTCTGTCTTCAGCGGCTGGTGGAAGCGGGTCTGATCGAGTCTCGCGGCGAGCGAAAGGGCCGGACCTGGCACCTCTCGGCGGCGACATACCGCAGGCTTGGGGAGACTGCGGCGTATGTCCGCCAGCGGGGCTTCGAACCGATCCAGCAGGAACAAATGGTGCTCCAGTACGTCGAGAAGCACGGACGCATCACCCGGCGCGAGGCCGCGGAGCTTTGCCAACTCTCGCCCGATCAGGCGTACCGACTCCTCCAACGGATGGTAGAGGACGGCCGATTGCTTCGACACGGTACCAAGAAGGGGGCCCGTTATGAAAAGCGCGGATAAAATAACCGCGCGCGGTAATCTGATAACCGCGCGCGCATATATTAAACGCCTCGCGGATACCCATTACCTGCTTGGCGACGGGCAGGATAGCCACGTGAACAGAGCCCAGCGAAAAGGTGCGTTTTATGGACTTCCGCCCAAAGATATGGGCGTGCCCAAAATGGCGCCCAAACCTCATGATCGCCGGAGCCGTCGATGATTCCAAAGGCCTGCAAGTCTTTTCCAGAAGTTGGCTTCCGGATCGTGACGCTGCGCCCGCACGGGACTGGAGGGGTTCGAAGTGGTCAACTCCGGCTCATCGAACTGAAGGGCCTGGGCCGACGCGACCGGGACGATTCTGCTGACGCAGAACGAACGTCGCGTCGCCGAGGACCGCCGCGACTGCTACTGGCTTTATGTGGTCACCGACTGCCTGCCGCGTCGCGGGACGCGGCGCAGGTAGGCGCCGCCAAGCCCACGCTCCAGGAACCCATCAAGGACCCGGCCTGCTTCCCCTGGCACGAGGTCACGAAGGTGGCACATTACTGGCTGGAAGTGGATGGCATGACCCGTCCGATGCAGGTACGGGAAAATGCACCGCAATACTCACCACAGAGACCCGGAGAACACTGAGATGGAACTAAATCGGATAACAGAAGAAATCATCGGAGCATCAATCGAGGTGCATCGGGCGCTTGGCCCTGGGTTGCTGGAATCAGCCTATGAGGAATGTTTGGCTCATGAGATGGGACTGCACGGTCTCGGATTCGACCGGCAGATGCCGTTGCCCGTCACCTACAAGGGTGTAAACTTGGACTGCGGTTACCGGCTGGATTTCCTTGTCGAAAAATCCGTAGTTCTCGAACTCAAGGCCGTTGAACGCATCGAACCTATTCACGAGGCTCAGTTGCTGACTTACCTGAAACTCGGGGGCTGGAAACTCGGCCTGCTCATCAACTTCAACGTCCCGATTCTCAAAGACGGTATCCGGAGGAGGATTCTATGACCTATTCTCTGTGCCCTCTGTGGTGATGATCCCCAAAGACCGCAAGCGCCTGGCCGAGGTGGACTTTATCCTCAAGCTCATGCTGGAGGACATTCCAAGATACTCTAACCACAGAGACACAGAGGGCACGGAGAAACTCGAGAAGCGAATGGATTCTTCTCTGCGTTCTCCATGCCTCCGTGGTGAGTCTTCTTTGGCTGCGGACGGCGTGGCCCAGTGGATTGAAGAAGATGTAACCTCTGGCCTAATCAGTTGACTTGTTTCGTAAATGCCTCTCCCAATCCCCAGTGTTTCATCCAATGCAGTTTTGGGGTTGACAAAACCGAGATCCTGGAACTAGGTTTTTGCCTGTGACCCATACAAGAGTGGAGTTCACTCCAGCTCCGGGAGCACACCTATGGCAATGGTGCTTATCGTGGACGACGAGGAGCCCATGTGCAGGCTTCTCTCCAGCGTGGTTGAAGCACTAGGCCACCAGCCTGTGTGTGTGTCAACCTTGAGGGATGCCCAGGATGAACTTCAAAAAAGACATTACGACCTGGTTTTTTTGGATGTTTTCCTCCCGGACGGAAATGGCCTAAAACAACTGTCTAGGTTCCGGGAGACTAGATCCCGGCCCGAGATAATAATCATAACAGGAGCCGGAGGTGCAGAAGCCGCCCAAGTGGCTCTGAAAAGCGGAGCCTGGGATTTTATTCAAAAGCCCGCATCTGTAAGCGAGCTGGAACTGTCCCTCATCAGGGCTCTTCAATACCGAGAGCTGAAACAAGCAGACTCGGCCTTGGAAGCCATCAGGGTGGATGGAATAGTGGGGCAATGCCCTGCCTTTGTCCGCTGTCTGCAACAAGCTGCTCGAGCGGCCACATCAGATGTCACTGTTCTGATCACCGGAGAAACGGGCACTGGAAAGGAGCTAGTGGCTAGGGCCATTCATGCCAATAGCTTCAGGGCTCAGGCCCAGTTCGTGGTCGTGGACTGCACTGTCATTCCCCAGAACTTGGTGGAAAGCACCCTTTTCGGACAGGTAAGGGGGGCCTTTACAGGCGCTGAGAAGGAAAGTAAGGGCTTAGTGGGACAGGCTCATGGAGGAACCCTTTTTTTGGATGAGGTAGGAGAGTTAGACATATCGGTTCAAAAGGCTTTTCTTAGAGTGTTGCAAGAGAAAAAATACCGCCAGGTGGGTGGCCGGGAGGAATTGGAGAGTGATTTCAGGCTGGTTGCCGCAACCAACAGAGATCTTGAAGCTCTCGTCAAACGGGGTCGCTTCAGGCAAGACCTGCTCCACCGTCTGATGGCCCTGCACATCCACCTGCCTCCCCTTAGGGACAGAGGAGACGATATCAAGGCTTTGGTGATGTATCATACGGCGCGCATCTGTGCCAAGTATGGATGGGAGATAAAAGGTTTCTCCCCCGAGACATTGGATACTCTTGCAAAATACTCATGGCCTGGGAACATAAGAGAGCTGGTGAACACCCTGGAAAGTATGATAGTTACGGCACACCCGGCGCCGATCCTGTACCCTGTGCACCTGCCGCACCAGATAAGAACGCACCCGTTCAAGAATCCGCCTGCATCGGACTCTAGCACCCCGGCCATGCCTCCTGGGGGTTGGCAATGGCCTGATCCTTTGCCCACCATAAAGGAAGCCAGGGCATTCTCGGAGAAGATGTACCTACAAGAACTTGTCCGCCGCTGTGGGAAAGACATTCCCAAGGCCTGCATGGTCTCTGGTCTATCACGGTCCCAACTATATGAACTCTTGAAAAGACACAAAATATAATCAAAGGCATGGCCCAACTCTAGTCCGGTTTTTCCGGAAACATTTTCATTTCAGTCCGCCATCACAGGACCGTTTTTCTTCAAAAAAGAGATATTTCTCTGAATTGTCGGCCATAACCAATTGATCTGACATGGTTTATAGCTTTTGGGCAAAGTGGCATTCCCTTTGCTATTACGGCTTTCGGATTAGAAAGAGCCAAAGGGTGAGACATTTGAAAGAGGCTCTTCTGACTTGGGCATCTGGGAATTTCCAAATCTCAAAGCTTTAAGGAGGTGTGATATGAAAAACTGGGGATTGGGCAAAAAGCTCTCTGCAGGATTTGCTTGTGTGGGGCTGGTTGCTGCAGGCCTGGGCGCTTTGGGTTACTGGGGGGCCAGTCAAAGCGAAGAACATGTGAAGGAGATCGCTATCGTCAGGCTACCCTCTGTAGAAAACCTCTTGATTATCAAAGAGAATGCAAACGACATCAAATCAGCTATCCGCACTCTTTTGGATGCGGGTTTGGACCCGGCCCTCAGAAAAAGACAATATGAAAATATCGCCAAGAGCCGGGAGATATATCAAAAAGCCTGGGACATCTATGAGCCTCTTCCCCAAACACCCGAGGAAGCCGAGCTCTGGAAACAGTTCGTCCCAGCCTGGGGGATTTGGAGGCAGGAAAACAACAAGTTCCTGGAACTCTCAAAAGAGCTGGATGCATTGGACCTGGGAGACCCTTGGGAGCTCATGGCCCATATCCAAAGATTCAGGGCAGACCATTACATGCGCGTCAGTC
>FWPV01003794.1_pt1 | contig 33500 bp, 31 predicted proteins | sample 2228371 | NCBI WGS metagenome assembly FWPV01 (sample SAMEA103939776, study PRJEB20133) | metagenome
ATCAAGAAGCGTTGCGCGAGGCGTTTGTCTAAGTATCTGTTGATGTTTGACTTGGGGCAATAGCCGGGGTGATGCCTGATGTGACTGCTGATGTGTTGCGATAAGTTTCTGTCCGAGCAAGTGTTTGGGTGTTTGCTTGAGTGAGCATTCAGGCATTTGACGGCCTCTCTTTGCGTGTGACCGGTTGAGTTTTGTACTGAGTTTTGCGCTGAGCAGTAAGCAGCGGCTTTGGCTAGTGCGCAGCGAAGGGGCTTCGGCTGCGGCTTGGAACCGGGTTGGTTGATAGTCAACGAGGGCGGTGAAGGCACTGCACTTCGTCACTGTGGGCCTCGGAAGTCTGGTTCTTGTCTTGACTTGCAGGTTTTTTGGAATAGCATTTGCCCGCAGCTATGACAACAGAATCATCGGACCTCATTGAGAGCATCAGGGCGGCAGAGGCAGAGGCCGCCGAGGCGGTCAAGCAGGCTGAGGAAAGGGCTCGCCGTGAGCTCTTCCAGGCTGAGGCCGATGCGCGCCGACAAATCGAGCAGGCTCGGGAGCGGCTTGCGGTCGAGCGGGAGAAAGCGCTTAAGCAGGCCAGGGCTGAGGCCGAGAAGCTGGTGAGTAGTTCTGGCGTTGAGGCGGAGGCAGCGGCGCGGGCTGTCGTTGAAGGGGCAGGCAGGAAGGTGAATGCCGCCGCCGAGTTGTTGGTCGAGGCGCTGCGCAAACAGTGGCAGTAGAGCGGGTCGTCAAGGTTCTGGTAGCGGTCCACGAGGAGCGGCTTGAGGATTTCCTCAGTGCGCTGCAGCGCCAAGGGGTGATGCATGTCAGCGGAATCGAGGAAGCAGACGTCGGCCCGGCTGAGTCGAGCGGGCGCCTGAGACGAGCGGTTGAGGCTTTACTGGCACAGCCCGGGGTCAAGGGCCGGGGTCGGTCCCGTCCCGAACTGAATCGGCAGGAGCTTGAGCGATTGGTCGCCAGCTATGAGCATGAGAAGCGACTCGAGGTGCTAGAGAAGTTGGACCGAGAGCTTGCTGAGATTGACGCCCGGCGCAAGGCGATTGATGCCGAGGTTGCGCGTCTTCGGCCCTGGGCTGGGTTGAAATACGACCCGAGTGAACTCTACGCGGACAAGGGGTTGACCGTGATTGCCGGTCGCTTTTCTGACCGGGCTTCATTCGAGAGTGCGGTGGCGGCGCTTGAGGGTGAACCCGCTGCTCTTGAGTTCGTCAGTGAAAACGAAGATGGCGTGTTGGTGCTGCTGCTCGGCCCGGCCGGCTCGGCTGAGAAGCTTCGGACTTTCATCGGTTCTACCCGTTTTGAGGCTGAGGATTTGCGGTTCATGACCGGCCGTCCGGCTGAGCTGATCGCTCGATTGGAACAGGAGAAGCAGGCGCTTGCTGCGCGCGAGGAGAGTACCAAAGCCCGTTTGGCTGAGTTGACTGAGGAATTGCCTCGACTGATGGCATCGGCTGATGCGGTGGCAAATTCCGAAGCGCGTCGGTCAGCAGCCCGAGTGCTGGACCGCACGGTGACTGTTTCCTTTGTCCGAGGGTGGGTGCGCGCGCGTCACCTCGGCCGGTTGCGCAGACTGGTTGACGAGACTGGATACGCTTCGCTGGAGACGGTCGAGCCGGAGCCGGGCGAGTCGCCGCCGGTAGCGTTGGTCAACCGAAAGCTGTTCCGGCCCTTCGAGCTCGTGCTCGAGTTGTTCAGCCTGCCATCGCCCGGCGAGCTGGACCCGACTTGGCTCGTTGCGCCGTTCTTTGGCGTGTTCTTTGCGTTGTGTCTGACCGATGCCGGCTACGGCATTGTGCTCGCGGTCGCAACCTACTTTCTAATGCGGCGGCTGGGGATGAACAATAAGCTACTGGGCATCGTGCTGATCGGCGCGATTCTCACCATTCCTGCCGGCGCGCTGGTCGGCGGTTGGTTTGGTGACGTGCCTGACCGGCTGGGCCTGACGTGGCTTCAAGGTTTTAAGAACCGATTGATGTGGTTCGACCCGGTCAAAGACCCGATGAAGTTCTTTGTTCTGTCGCTTGCGCTGGGCTACATTCAATTGATTTCCGGCATCGCGTTTGAGATTGTTGACTGCCTAAGGGGCAGGAACTACGGCGATGGTCTTTTGGTGCAGTTGCCCTGGTTTGTGCTGCTGAACGGGCTGACCGCACGGGTGCTTTTGGCCCGGAGCCTTCCGGACTGGGTCAGCGGGCTGATTGTCGGCGCTGTGCTCGTTTCAGTCGCGGCGATTGTCGTGTTCACTCAACGAAGCCGCGCGACCGCTGCTAGCCAGACGCTTTGGTTCGTGCTAATCGCGGCGACGCTGCTGTTCTGGGGCACGAAACTGGGATGGCTGCCCCGTTCGGCTGCACCAGTGAAGTGGCTCGTGCTGGCTGCTTTTCTTGCCAACTTCGTCTACGCAGCTCGGGCGGTTCTGGTTCGGCCCAAACCGGTTCCGACTGTGTTCGGAGTGCTGACCGCGGTCGGGACAGCCCTGTTTTTCGTCGGTATCGCGCCGCTCTGGCCCGTAGGTGTGGTTGGGGCGCTCTTTTTCCTGCTGGCACCGGGCGAGGGGATGGTGCTCAAGTTACTCTGGGGCGGCTATGCGCTGTATGGCGCAACCAGTTACGTCGGCGTAGTGCTGTCGTACATCCGGTTGATGGCTTTGGGTATGTGCACCGGCGGCGTGGCAGTTGCCATCAATGTCATTGCCTGGATGGTTATGCCGATACCGGTGGTCGGTATCATCTTGGCCCTGGTTGTACTCGTCGTCGGTCACACTTACAATATTGCCGTAAATGTGCTGGGTGCGTTCGTCCATTCGCTCCGGCTCCAGTACGTTGAGTTCTTTCCTCGGTTTTATTCGGGCGGCGGCGAGAGGTTCCGACCGTTCCAGGAGAACTACCAGTTCGTTAAGTTGAAATCATAAGGAGGATTCGTGGTTGACCCTTCTGGCCTCGCGATTGCCCTGCTGGGCTGTGTTGTTGCCGCTCTGCCTGCCGGTATCGGCTCGGCGGTCGGCATCAGGTATGCCGCGACCGTTGCGTCGGGTGTGCTGGCCGAAGACCCGAAGAAGTTCGGCTCACTGTTCATTCTGGTTGCCCTGCCTGGCACCCAAGGGTTCTATGGATTCCTGGGTGCCTTTCTGGCGATGATGAAACTCGGCGTGCTCGGCGAGCTGGTGCCGATTAGTCTGTGGCAGGGTGTTCAGATGTTTGCTGCCTGTCTTCCGGTTGGGCTGGCTGGCCTCGCGACTGCAATTTGGCAGGGTAAGGTCTGTGCTGCCGGTGCCCAGCTTGTTGCCAAGCGGCCGACCGAAGGGACCAAGGGAGTCATCTTTGGCGCACTGGTCGAGACGTACGCTGTGCTCGGGCTGCTCGCGACAATCTTTCTGCAGATGGGTGTTCGGGTCGGCCAGTAACGGAAGACGAGTGAGCCAGGACCAGTAGACTGATGGGCAAAGCAGAGCTGGTTGCGAAGATTCTGTCCGACGGTCAGGCGCGGGCAGCAGCGATTAAGGCAGAGTGCGACCTTCGGTGCGCCGAAGTCGAATCGCGGACGCGAGCCGAGCTTGCCCGGCTTGAGGCCGAGGCAGGGGAGAGGCTGAAGCGGGAGACCGGCGCGATTCTGGAGCGGGCGCGGAGCACAGCCCGACTACAGCGTCGGGCCCGAGTTCTGGCCGCGAAGTGGGCGGTCCTCGACCAGGTTGCCCAAGCTGCTCGGCAACAGGTCCTTAGCGCAGCCTGGTATCCGGAGCTGGTCAGGGGCATCATCCAGCGTTATGCTGGTGACGGCGCTGAAGTCCGGCTTTCGCCGGACGATACCAGGAGGCTGGGTTCGAGTCTGCCGCCGGGCACGAAGCTCGGTGAACCGGTGCGGATTGACGGCGGGGTGGTGATTCGCCGTGGACGGGAGGAGTTGGGCTTTGCCTTGGGCGAGACCATCGCGGCGCTGCGCGACCAGCTCGTCAGCGAGTTGTCTCGGATGCTGTTCAGCGACTAGCGGTCACTGACAGAGTCCGGTCGAGCCGCGAACCTCGGGCCGACCAACTTCCGCACTCCCGCAAACCAGTCCGGCTCCGGAAACTCTTTCGCCAAGAACCGGTCTACCTGTTCGGCGGCTCGGCGCTGATTGTACTGGGTAGCGAATAGAGCAGCGTTCTGGCGCGAGCCGTTGTAGAACCGGAGAAGGAGCGTGGACACGACCACTGAGGCGAGCACCCAGTCTTCGGAACGGGCTGATGAATACGCCGCCCAGACCGACGCTCCGCTTACCGTAAACCCGAGCAGACCGGACAATGGCCGGCCGGCGTAGATTTCACCCAGACCGGGGATAATCGAGGAGAGTATTGTTGCTACCGCTGGACTCCGGGCTGGGCCCTCGGGTCGGACTGCCCGCGCCAGGTCCGCTCTGTCGGCTTGATGAAAGCATGCCTCGGCCGATGAAACATCGCGGTCTTTCAGGTCGAGCCAGCCGCACCGAAGCAACAGGTCCCTCTTTCGAGCCGAATCTGCGGCGCGGAACATCAGGTCTGAGAGCTCAAACCGCGCCCGACCGAACTTGCCCTGCCGGACATAGAGTCCGGCCAGCGCCATTCTTGCGTCCCAAGCGATGGCTGAGTCGCGCTCGGCCGCCTCGTGCAGTGCCAGCGCAGCAGCAGTCAGGTTGCCCGACGCGCCCAGACTCAAGCCTTTCCTGAGGGCAAGGTCGGCAGGAAGCTGTGCCTCGGCAGCACATTCTGCTCGGCGATACTCAGCGGCCGCTTCAGAGTAGAACCCGAGCATGAGCAGAGAGTCGGCAGTTTCGAACTGTCCGAGTGCCAGCAGGACGACAAGCAGGGTCATTTGGGAGTTGTGGGTTCGGTGTCTTCACCCAATGAGTCGCGCAACGGGCCGTAGTCCGGCTCAAGCGCAAGTTGCTCCAGCAGTCTCTCGGCTTGCTTGAGGTAGCGGCGTTTCTCCGTCAGGTTGTAGTCCCGTGCTGCGATGTTTGCACCGTAGGCGTTGCCGGCGTAGAAAAGCGCGGTCAGGGAGCCGAAGAACGCGGCCTTAATGTGGGTGCGGTCCTTGGTCTCGGAATTGGCTGCGAACCACCAGGTGAGTAACCCGGTGCTGGCAATGGTAAGAAAGGAATAGACGCCGTCGCCGGTCCGGCCCGCGTACACTTGGCCCAGACCGGGTACCAGCGACGAGAGCAGCGTGCTCAGGGTGCGGCTGCGTGTGGACAGACCCTGGCCGTCGAGCCGAGCCAACTGGACAGCAAGTGAGTCGTCCTTCCATCGGGTGTAGCAGCTCGCCCCACGGCTGAAATCGAACTCCCGAAACCAGGTCCAGCCCTCCAGAAATTGCGCGGGCCGCTCTAGTTCCGGACCTCCTATCGAGTCGAGCTGACGGCGCGCCTCAGACATCTGTCCCTGAAAGAACAGCGCTCTCGCCTTGCCGTAGCAGGCATAATTGCGGACCGCCGGGCCGGTGAGCTCATTGAACGCCTTAAGCGCCCGGTCTGAATTCTCACCGGCGAGGTACGATTCACCGGCCATCAGCCCGGCGTAGTTTTTGAGCCGCGGTGAACCGGTTTCGAACCGAAGACGCAGGAACTCGGCTGCTGCCTCGATGTAGTCCCCGCAACTGTACAGGTGCTCGGCAAATCGAAGGTCGGGCACGGGCCTCAACGCCGGGAACGAGTCGTTGAGGCCCCGGGCGCCTAATGCCCGTGACGGTTCGACAACCGGAGGCGGTTCGGCCCACGCGAGGTGGTTAGCAACCGGGTCGGACAGCCGGTCATGGCTGATCTCCAGATAGAAGCGGTCATGGTAGCTCCAAGCAAACGGGTTGCAGCGCATCAACCGGTCCGCACCAATGACCATGCCCAGGAGGAGTCCGTGCGACTCAATTGCAGCCCGCGTGAACTGGGAACAGGTCGGCCAGAAGTTGCACATGTTCGGGCCCTGAGAAGGGGAGAGGATGAGCTTGTACACGTTTATCAGCCAAGCACCGCTTACCGACGCGGCGTCGTAGGCAGCTAGAGCAATGCCGGTGGCAAGAACCAGAGGTAGCAGCCTTCTCATCGGCTGTAACTCTAAGCGTCGTTGAGAGGCCGGTCAAGCCTGGCTGCTGGGAGCAATAAAGGCGGCATGACGGTCGGTATCGGTTCAGGGTTGCGCTTTTGCCTTGGCCGTGCTAGACTGCTGGCGATGCGTTGCCTAGTTACCGGCGCGGCCGGACTGCTCGGCACCGAGCTGGTCGCCTTCCTGCGCAGACAGCATGAGGAGACTCAGGGCTGGGACCTGCCCGAGCACGACGTAACCGACGTCAACCGGTTTATCGACGATGTCCACGCCTTCGGCCCTGAGGTTATATTCCATCTTGCCGCATGGACCGATGTGGATGGGTGTGAAAACGATAGGGCACGAGCAATCGCGGTCAACTTCCAGGGCGCTTGGGCCGCAGCTATCGCCGCAGCCGAAACCGGAGCCAAGCTGGTCTTCTTGAGCACTGACTATGTGTTTGACGGCAAGACAAAGCGGCCTTATTGCGAATCGGACAAGCCGAATCCACTTTCAGTATACGGCCGGACCAAACTGATGGGCGAACAGGCAGTAGAGCACGCCTGCAAGCGTCGTTTCATTGTTCGGACCAGTTGGTTGTTCGGCCGGGGCGGGGCGAACTTTGTTGATACTATCCGACAGAAGTGTCGGCAGCAGTCGGTAATAGAAGTAGTCAGCGACCAGATTGGCTCGCCGACCTACGCCCGCGACCTCTGCCGGCCGCTTTGGGAGCTGGCCCGAAGCGAGGCTTACGGCACGTATCATCTGACCAATTTTGGGCAGTGCTCGTGGTTTGAGTTAGCTGAGGAAGTGGTCCGACTTGAGCAGAGCCAGTGTCGGGTTGAGCCGGTAGCAACCGAGCATGTCGCACGTCCGGCTCCGCGGCCGCACTTCTCGGTGCTTGACAACCGGGCCTTCCGAAATCGGTTCGGAAAGCAACTGCGTCCGTGGCGGGAAGCGCTGAGAGCCTACATTGGGTAGATGCCGGCAGCCGCGAATCGGAGCTGATTGCATCATCAATGTTGGCGGTCGCATTGTGCTGGTCGAGCGCCGATTTGACCCATTAGGTTGGGCGATACCTGGGGGGCTAGTCGAGGAGGGCGAGACGGTTGAGCAGACAGTCAGACGCGAAATGAAAGAGGAAACCGGGCTTGAGCTTGCTGACCTCCGGCTCTTTGGCGTCTATTCGGAACCGGGACGGGACCCGCGGTTCGATTGTATCTCAGTTGTCTTCTTGGCCCGTGGGCTGGGCGAACTACGCTCGGGAGATGATGCCGCAGACGCGAGGGTCTTCGTCCCCTCGGAGATTCCTTGGTCGAGGCTCGCTTTTGACCACGCGCGGATTCTCTCTGATTTCCTGAAAGGGAACCACTCTCTCGAACCCGACTCAGCGCGGTTTGGGACTGAAGACTAGCGCTGCGGAATTGATGCAGTAGCGCAGTCCGGTCGGCTCAGGCCCGTCTGGGAAGACATGGCCGAGATGGGCGTCACACAAGCGCAGAGAATCTCTACCCGCCTCATCCTTAGACTTCGGTCGGTGCGTTCGGCAATGTTCTCAGGGGCGAACGGCCGAAAGAAGCCAGGCCAGCCGGTTCCGGACTCGAACTTCGAGTCGGACGAAAAAAGCGGCAAGCTGCAGCAGACACACCGGTATATGCCCGGCTCCTTGTTGTCGAGCAACCCACCGCAAAACGCCGGCTCAGTGCCCTTTGCTCGGGTAACCCGATACTGCTCGAGCGTAAGCAGACGTTGCCATTCCGAGTCGGACTTCACAACCTTGGCAACAAGCCGGGGCTCAGTCGGTTTGTCGTCGGGTCCGGCAAAGCGCACGACCACGTGGGCAGGAAATGAGCTACTCGTCGGTAGATTCATGCGCAAAGAAGACTTCTCTTCAAGTCGTGCCGTCCCGCAGTGAGCGAACAGCAGCACCGCGAGGAACCAGACGCCGCTCCCGCAGGCAGTCCCGCGCACGCCTTGATTCTAGAGCCGAGTTGGACTGAAGTCAAACACGATACAACATGAGTACGGCCTTTTGTGGGATTGGACGAGAGGCGCGAAGGCGGTGACTGTCTGATTGGAGTGGAACTGTGGTGAGTGCGGATTTGTCCTGGCAGGCGCGATGTGGGCGCCGGGTTGGGGGTGTGTTCTGTTGACAAACGCCGGATAGGTGCTAGGATTCTTTGTCGGCCGCGACCGAGCCCGGCGACCGGCAGTGAGTAAGAGCGGGCTTGATAACCTGCTTGAGTCCGTTAGGGTCCGTGAGTCCGGTCAGTGAGTTCTGCTCGCCCGTACCCAGAGCACCTGTAACGACCCCAAGCGCAAACCATATCGGAGGTCTGTAGATGGGAAAGCGCGTGTTTGTGGGTAATCTCCCCTTCAGCGCAACTGAAGATCAACTTCGTGGACTGTTCAGTCAGCACGGCGAGGTTGCTTCAGTCGACATCGTCAAGGATCGGTTTACCGAACGCTCCCGAGGGTTCGCCTTTGTGGAGATGGCAACTGAAGAAGGTGCGGCCGCAGCTGTGGCTGCCCTGAATCAGTACCAGATGGATGGCCGACCTTTGACCGTCAACGAGGCCCGCGCCCGTACCGAAGGGCGCGCCGGCCGGCGTGACCGTCCCGAGTCGTCTGGCAGTCGCTGGTAACTGAGTTCGGGATTCGAGTTTGGGGCGGCCGAGAGGCCGCCCCGTGCGTTTCAGGTTCGGCCACGCCAGGGTGCCGGGCCCGACAGTCAGAACCGGGCGGTGCCGAAAGGAGTCGGCGTGAACGTGAGGATGATGAGCAATAGCGCGACAATGGCAAGCCACCGGTCAGCCGTTGAGAGCGGGGTCACATCGTCAAGCGGGGGCGGGTGCCTGAGTCCGAAGACGACGACAAGTACGGCCCAAAACGGCCAGCCCAGCCAAAGGAATCCCAGGACGATTAGGAGGCCAACAACGACTAGGCTGTAGCGGGACCAGTTTCTGCCAAACACGGCATAGGCGATGTGCCCGCCGTCGAGCTGGCCGACCGGCAGGAGATTGAGCGCTGTCACAAACAGGCCGAGCCAGCCGGCAAAGGCCATCGGATGGAGCATCAGGTCGCTATTAGGTGGGAGGTTGGAGTGGGTCAGCTTCGAGAGCAACAGGAAGACCAGCGATGATCCGAGCTCGATACCCTTGGTTGCGTTCTTCAGTACCGGTTGGGACAGCAGGAGCCCAATAGTGCTAACGGGTAGAGCAACGAGGAATCCGACGAGTGGGCCGGCAATTCCGACCCGTACTAAAGCACTGCGTGAAGGAACGGGCGACGTGATTCTGATGAATGCACCCATTGTTCCAGTCATCGGATGGGGCACCGGGAGGAAGTAGGGCAGGGTGGCGGCAACGCCGAGCCGACGAGCTGCGAGGTAATGGGCGAGTTCGTGGCTGCCGAGCACGAGGATGATGCTGAATGAGAACGGTATGCCGAGTAGCAGGTCGAGTGGGTTCTCAAATGGGTTGCCGCCGCGGTTCAATGCTCCAACCAGCAGTGTCGTGCCGACCGTAGCCGCGAATAGAACGGCATTGACAAGAACCGGCGCGGGTCTTCGTGTCGGTACGTGGCCCCAGGTCACCGAGTGTCCGTTCGGAGTCCTCGTCAGAAAGACGACCAGTCCGGCGCGCGCGAAGAGTTCTTTGATGGCGTTGACGTTGTCGGCAATCGGTTCCCTCATTCGGCCATGCAATCTTGTGCCTTGCGTCTCGCTTATGTCCATGTACCGCGAGAGTTCAGCCGGGTCTACCGGCCAGGGATCGTCCGGGATTTGGGTCGAAGGCGGGAACTGTTCAGTCATCAGCAGATTCTGGGCAGTTGTTCGCCCTCAAGGGTGATGAGCGGACGCAGTCCGCCGACCCGGGCTTTTAGCCAGACACCCTTTGGTTCGCGAACAACCGATCCGATTTGGACCGCGGCTCGACCCAGTCGGTGGCGCCTCATTGCTGCCACTACCCGCTTGCTCGTCTGAGGAGCGGTGATGACCACGACCTTGCCCTCGTTCGCCATGTAGAGCGGATCAAGACCCAGCAGCCGTGCAACACCACGCACCGGTCTAGGAACCGGTATCATGCCAGCGTCAATGACTATTCCCACGCCGGCACCTTCCGCGAACTCATTGAGTACCGTTGCGAGTCCGCCGCGAGTCGGGTCGCGCATGACCCGGATGCTGCCTGTCAGTCCGTCAATCAGCCCGTGCAGTGGCGCGCAGTCGCTCTTCACCTTTCCCCGAAACCGGTAGGCACCGCGAGCAACGGCGACGGCCGCTTCGTGTTCGCCGATAGCTCCGCTCAGAATGACTGCATCGCCGGGCCGGATGAACTCGGCCCCGAGCTTGGTGCGGGTCGGCCGGAATCCGATGCCGGTGGTGTTGATGTACAAATCTTCGTTGTCACCGGGTTCAATTACTTTGGTATCACCGGTGACAACCACAACTCCGGCGTCCTGACAGGTTCGGCCGATGGACCGGCAGACCCGTTCGAGCGTTGCCAGCGCAAGCCCTTGGCGCAGTACAAAGCCGACCGAAAGGTAAGCCGGTGCGGCGCCCATCACGGCCAGGTCATTCACTGTACCGCAAACTGCCAGCCGGCCGATGTCTCCGCCTGGGAAGAAGAGCGGCTGAACCACGTACGTGTCTGTGGTCATGACCAGTTCACCGCGCCGAGCAGCGAGGGCAGCGCCGTCTTCGAGCCGCTCCAGTGCGGGGCTGCCGAACTCTTTTAGGAACAGGTTGCGGATGAGGCGGTGCATCTTCCTGCCTCCGGCTCCGTGGCCGGCGACAATCCGTTCATCGAGTATCTCGCCGACAATGCCCGGCGGATTGAATGCCAGCCCCTGAAACCTAGGCTCTCTGCGTTCTTTCATATTTGTAGTACGCGGCGCACGCCCCTTCTGACGATACCATACATGGTCCAACTGGTGTCTCAGGTGTGCAAGTACAGCCAAAGAGACAGCAGTCCTGAGGAGTGATCAGACCGAGCATCACATCGCCGCATTGACAGACCGTCGGCCGCGTTCGGGCTGGTCTGACTCGGAACCTTCGGGCAGCATCGAAACGCGAGAACTCGTGACGCAGCTTGAGTCCGGACCGGGAAATCAGACCTATGCCGCGCCAGTTTGCGGCGCAGGGCTGGAACACTCGCTCCATTGTTCGCCGGGCCGTAGGATTGCCGTTGGGCCGGACAGTGCGACGGTACTGAATCGCCACTTGGGGGTGATTCTTGAACTGTTCCAGCAGGATGACAATGCCCTGGAGGATGTCGGCCGGCTCGAATCCGACAACGCAACAAGGCAGACGATACCGTTCGGCAAGGAATTGGTACGGTTCTGTCCCGATTACTGTTGAAACATGGCCAGGCAGAATGAACCCATCTACGTTTACGCGACTGGACCTAGCGATTGCCGCGAGAGCTGGCGGTATCAGTTTGAACATGCTGAGCAGACTGAAATTGTCGAGCCCTATCTGCCAGGCCTTGATGAGAGCCCCAGCGACAGTCGGTGCCGTGGTTTCGAAGCCGACGCCGAGGAAAACAAACTGTCGGTTCGGTTCAGTACGGGCCCATTCCACGCAGTCGAGCGGAGAGTAGACCACACGTACATCAGCGCCGGCCGCACGCTCCTGCTCGAGTGACGACTTTGAACCGGGCACCCGCATCATGTCGCCGAAGGTTACTAGGGTTAGCTCGGCCCGACGAGCCAGACCGACTACAGTATCGATCTCTTCCTGAGCAGTTACACAGACCGGACATCCTGGACCGGAAAGCAGTCTGAGTCTTTGGTCAACTGCTCGCCTGATGCCAAACTCAGATATTGCCATCGTATGAGTACCGCAGACTTCCATCAGGGTGATACTCGTGCGACTTTGGCATAGCTCGGCGACCAGGCGATTGACTCGATTGATCAGACCGAGCTCCAGTTCGCGGCTGCGGCTCTTGAAGTTGATGCCGTATTATAGTGACGTGTCCCAGCGGCGTCAACGCCTGCCCAAGCTTAGCCTGAATCTGACCAGACCCAAGTCCGTATCTGTGTCAGCGTCGCAACACCGTGTATCATTTCATGAGACACCGTAACTATCGGCCGAATAGTGAGTTACATCGGTGAACCGCTTTGACTCTGAGCCGCTGTGCAGCTCGAACACAGTTTACTGGACGACCATGACCATATTTGTCGTCGTAAGGTATTAGAATTCAATTGGTTGTAGCATCGGTGTGGATGGCACAGTAGGTGCTCAGTTCCATGCATGGGCACTGGTGGCAGTATATAAGGATGGCAAGCAGACCTCGGCGGTTGAGGGCGCGCTGGCTGTTGGTTCGGACCCCGGAATAGGTGCTTTTGCAGGTATCCTCTGCTACTGCATCTATTTGGCATGACGCCTGAGCCATTGACCGAGCTGGGCTCACCGGGACCAACTGGCGGTTCGGAGACCCGGCAGACAAGCCTCCTACTGCGTCGGGACAGAGCTGAGCCGGACGGCCACTGAGGTCAAGCAGAACCGCAAGCAGAATCCGGAACGGTTCTGTGGACCAGGGCAGGGAGCCGGACTGCCGTCATGCTAGGTGGGGGGAGAGTAAACGCGATACCCGCGTGCCAGCAGGGTGGCTAGAAATGGCCACCCTGCTGGCGTTGAGCAGTGGGCCGAGAAGCTTTCGGCAGTCCTGGACTATCTGCTGGGATGCGTGCTGGTTTAGCAGACCATTGCTCGAGAGGCGGCCAAATGTTTTCTGGTAACAGCGAGCACCTGTGTGCAGCTTCGCAAGCGGCGGCGTACCGTTCATCCCGCAATGGATCGCGGTGAAGCTTGACCGTTTGGCGTGGCCGGCTATAATTTCCTTAGTGGCATGGGTAACCCCAATAGCCTTCTGTAGCGTCCGGCCTTTATCGGGCGTAGCTGCACAAGCGTTTATCCCCTCGGAGGTAATCAGTGAGAAGAGCGGTCCTGTTGACCGTGTTGCTCTTAGTTACATTCTCATTCGCTGAGGACGGTGCGCGCTATCTGATTATCACGACCGATGCGCTGTACCAGTCAATACTGCCCCTGGCAGCCTGGAAGCAGGCAACAGGACTCAAGACCAAAGTTGTCAAGCTCTCGGAGATCGGCTCGGACACGGCGAGCATCAAGAACTATATCAAGAACGCCTACAGTACGTGGCCGATTCCCCCAGAGTATGTGTTGCTGGTTGGCTCGCCAGCCAACTTGCCGGCACGGCGCTACTCAGTGCAGGGGAGTGGTTCCTACTACTCGGACAACATCTATGGTGACATGACTGGTGACTTCGAGGCTGAACTCCCAGTGGGGCGATTTCCTGCCCGGTCGGCGACTCAGCTCGACTTGATGGTTGCCAAGACCCTTGCCTACGAGCGAACGCCTGACCTCACCGACAGCCTCTGGATGCGCCGACTGACCACGGTTGTCCGCGAGGGTGGGGATGCGGACGACACGACATACTGGAACAACGTCCGGCGGGCAGCCAGTCAGGCCGGGGCGGCCGGGTTTGTCCGCTGTGACTCGCTCTCTTATGCCCGTGGTCACAGCGCTAGCCATGTCGTCGCATCGGTGACGGCAGGAACCGGCATGGTGCTCTACCGGGGAACGGCCGGCGGCAATTGGTACCAGCCTTTCAATGTCGACCCGTCCCAGACCGCCAATGGCAAGAAGTTGCCAATTGTCCTTTCGATTACCTGCGAGACGATGACTCTCGCGCCGAACGAGTCAATGGTAGGCGATGCCTGGATGAAAGCGGGGACGCTTTCTAACATGCGCGGTGCGGTTGCTTTTTTTGGCAATACCCATTCAGCCGCCAACGTTGCGCGGCAACGTGGCGCAGTCTGCCGCGGTTTCTATGACGGTCTTTTTCTCGAGGGCGCCGAGCGGCTGGGCATCGCCGCGCTCCGCGCCAAGCGCCAACTGCGCAATGAGTTTCCGACCTACACCAGCGACTATCGCGGTTTCAACCTACTAGGTGATCCAGCCTTGCCGATCTGGACGGCCACGCCTCGGATTCCGGCGGTCGTTCATCCGGCAACGATTGAGCCTGGTCCCCAAATCCTGCATGTGGTCGTCACGCACAACGGCAGCCCGGTTGCCAACGCGCTAGTGTGTGCCTCGATGGATAGCTCGGTCTACGCAACCGCGCTCACCAACTCTGACGGCGAGGCGCTGCTAGATGTTGCCCCCCAAGACACTGGTGTGCTGCGTCTCGTGGTTACCGGCAAGAACCTGTATCCGTATGATGCGACCGTGCCTGTGCTCTACACGGCCCTCGCCGACTCACCGCAGCGGGCACTTGCTCAGCGACCCAGCGTCGTAGCCCTGCCCAGTTTGTTCCGGAACTCGACGACGGTTGTTGTTTCGATGTCGGGGGGCGCTCACTGTCTTGTTCGTCTCTACGATGCTGGCGGGCGGTTGCTGTACGAGGGAATGCCGAGCCTGCAGTTTGAGGTCGGTCAGCAGCTTCTACCCGGAGTGTATTTCTGCGCCTTGGAGGATGCAAAGGGTCGCCGCCTTGCTGGTACCCGGTTGACGAAGGTCGACTAACCGGAGCCGAGAGAGTCGCTTTTCGGTCGAGGTTCATCTCGGTAGTCACGGGACGCGCGAATACAAACTAATGTGCTTGACAGGCTGAGCCAGTTGTCTATACTGTTGTGTCAGAGCCCTCTGAGAAACGACTTCCTGCGTTCTCAGAATGCCGGTCTTGTCAGCGGACGGCCGGCGACGGTTCCCCAGTGAGTAGCTAGCAGCAACCCGGTAAGGCGCTCAATCCGCCGATTGGGTGCACGTGAGCAAGACGTTTCGCCTGCCGGGTAGTTGGTCAGTCCCGCCCGTCGCAAACCACGGGCAAGGAGAAGAAAGATGCTTCAAGACGAACTCAAACGGATGAAGATAACCGAGCTGTACGAGATGGCCGAAAAACTCGGCATTCAAGATTTCCGCGACAAGAATAAGCAGGGACTGGTGATGTCGATTCTCGAGGCCCAAGCGCGTCAGCGCCACAGCGAGGGTGACGGCGTCGAAGTATCCGGCGTGCTCGAGATTCTCGAGGAGGGGTTCGGCTTTCTCCGTTCGCCGGACTACAGCTATCTCCCTTCGTCCGACGATATCTACGTCTCGCCGTCGCAGATCAAACGATTTGGGCTGCGTACCGGCGACACGGTCATCGGTCGGGCCCGTCCGCCTCGTAACTCCGAGCGCTACTTTGCCCTGCTGAAGATTGACACGGTCAACGGCGCGCCGTTGGATGCCGACCGCCGGCGGATTCCTTTCGACGCACTGACTCCGCTCTACCCGCAGGAACGCATTCGCTTGGAGATACCGGACAAGAATGACTTCTCGATGAGGGTTGAGGATTTGTTTGTGCCCATCGGGAAAGGGCAGCGGGGGCTGATTGTCTCGCCGCCGCGTGCCGGCAAGACGATTCTGATGCAGAAGATTGCTAACTCGATTACCACCAATCATCCTGAGGTGACGTTGATCGTGCTACTGATTGATGAGCGGCCGGAGGAAGTGACAGACATGGAGCGCTCGGTCAAAGCCGAGGTGATATCCTCGACGTTCGACGAAGTCCCCGAACGCCACGTTCAGGTCGCCGACATGGTGCTGGAGAAGGCGAAGCGGTTGGTCGAGAGTAAGCACGACGTCGTCATTTTGCTCGATTCGATTACCCGGTTGGCTCGAGCGCACAACCTGGTAGTGCCGCATTCCGGCCGCACGCTCTCCGGCGGGCTCGATTCCAATGCCTTACAGAAACCGAAAAAGTTCTTTGGCGCCGCCCGTAACATCGAGGAAGGCGGCAGCTTAACAATCATCGCGACCGCACTGGTCGAGACCGGTTCGCGTATGGACGAGGTTATCTTTGAGGAATTCAAAGGCACCGGCAACATGGAGTTGATTCTCGACCGGAAACTTGCAGACCGGCGGATTTTCCCGGCGATCGACCTGCAACGGTCCGGCACGCGCAAGGAAGAGCTGTTGCTCAGCGAGTTCGAGCTGAACCGCATCTGGGTGATGCGCAAGCTGCTGGCCGAACTCAACCCGGTCGAGATGATGGAGTTCGTCCTTGACAAGATGCGTCTCACCCGCGACAATAAGGAGTTCCTGAATTCAATGAGTGAAAGCTAAGGAATCATGAAACCGAAGATCCATCCGAAATACGACGCGGCGGTCATTACCTGTGCGTGCGGCAACGTCGTCGTGACCCGTTCGACCAAGCCCAAGATGAACGTTGACATCTGTTCGGCCTGTCACCCCTTCTTCACCGGCAAGCAGAAGCTCGTTGATACTGCGGGACGAGTGGAGAAGTTCCGGCGCAAGTACGGAACAACGGCCGCACCGGCCGCTAAGAAGAAGTCGCGCGGATGACAGTTGACGCGCGGGTTGATTCCAGTGAACTCGAGGCCCTGGCTCTGCGGCTCAGCCGCCTGCAGGGGTTTCTTTGACCTGCCGCAACTACGTACCGAGCTGGTTGAGCTGACCGACCAAACCGCCCGCCCTGACTTCTGGAGCGATGCCCGACGAGCCCAAGACGTAATGCGGCGCGTCGCCGTCCTCAATGATCTGCTAGGCCGTTTTGACCGCCTGGAAGTGGAACTGAAGGATACTCGTGAGCTACTGGCGCTTTTCCAATCTGAGAACGACGACTCGGTCCGGAATGAGCTGGCGACGCAGATTGCCACCGTCCGTCGGGACATTGAGGCGCTTGAAGAGCGAGCGATGTTCAGTTCACCCGAGGATGCACGGGCGGCAATCCTCTCTATCCACCCTGGTGCTGGCGGTACTGAGTCGTGCGACTGGGCCGAGATGCTCTACCGAATGTATCAGCGCTACCTGGAGGAGCAGGGGCTGAAATACCGGGTGCTCGACCTACAACCGAACGAGGAGGCGGGCATCAAGGACGTGACGGTTGAGGTCACCGGTACCTACGCCTATGGACTGCTGAAATCGGAGATTGGCGTTCACCGTTTGGTGCGGGTTTCGCCGTTCGATGCCAACGGCCGCCGACATACCAGTTTCGCTGCCGTGTCAGTCTATCCTGAGGCAGAAGAGATTGAAGTTGAAATCAACCCTGCGGACCTGAAGGTTGATACGTTCCGAGCCGGAGGGCACGGCGGTCAGAACGTCAATAAGGTCAGCTCGGCAGTCCGTATCACGCACGTGCCGACGGGCATCATCGTGTCGTGTCAGAATGAGCGGTCGCAGTTCCAGAACAAGCAGAATGCGCTCAAGGTGCTTCGGTCCCGACTCTACGATTACTATCGTCGGGAGCAGGACGAGGCCCGGGCCAAGTACGAGGCAGCCAAGACCGACATCGCCTGGGGGCACCAGATACGCTCCTATGTCTTTTTTCCCTACCAGCTTGTCAAAGACCACCGGACCGGATTCGAGACCCATGACGTCGAGGCGGTGATGGATGGCAAGCTCGAGGGGTTTGTCCATGCTTTTCTTACCTGGCGCCAGGCACCGGTTCGAACTTGACAGACAGGATTTCTCGAGTAGTTAGATGCGGCATGTTTGAAAGATGACTGCCGGCCGAACAGACCGTGCCGGCTTGAAACGGAGGTATAGATGAAAGTATCGGTCGACAAAGAGCTCTGCACCGGTTGCGAGCTGTGTGTCAACACCTGCCCGGATGTCTTCGAGATGGACGGCGACACGGCCCAGGTGAAACCTGAAGGCATCACCGACGCAACTGAAGAGTGTATCCAGCAGGCGGCTGAAGACTGCCCAGCCAGCGCCATCAAAGTCGAAGGCTAGTTTCCTTCGGCCTGCCGCGGCGGACCGCTAGCGACCCGCATCGCCAACTTCTGGGCAGGGTTGGGTCGTCTGTTGTTGCGGCTAGTAACCGCGGTGTGTTATTATCAGCGGCAGCAGCTGACAGCCTGCGAGGAGCGCCTCAGCGCGCAGCTGACCGGTATGTACGACCGACTGTGAGTGGGCATTGAACTGCCGGCTGGTTTAGCGTTGCGTGCAAAAGCGACTGATACGGGCAACCTGCTGTCGCAGTTGGCTATTGTCCTCCAGTTGTTATCAAAGTGGCTCTACCTGGAATGACGCGGTCTCGGCGTTGTAACGACAACATGGGTTGACAGCAAGAACTTGCCCGGTATGATTGCACCGTGATACGCGTTACCGTCGATGGTGTGACCCGTGAGGTTATGCCAGGTACAACTGTCGCCCAAGTGCTGGCCGGCCGTGACGTGTTGGTTGCGCGCGTGAACGGTCGCCTCGTGGACTTGTCTTCGACTTTGGAGGCTGACGCTGCGGTCGAACCGGTCGGATTCGATTCCGAGCAAGGCCGGGATGTCTTCTGGCACTCGGCGTCCCACCTGATGGCTCAAGCGGTTAAGCAGCTCTATCCCACGGCTAAGGTGACCATCGGCCCGGCGGTCCCTGAGGGGTTCTACTACGATTTCGATGTCGACCCGCCGCTGACCGAGGCAGACCTACCGAAGATCGAAAACCGGATGCGCGAACTTGTTGCTCAGGACATACCGGTGATGCACAAGTGGCTTTCCCGCGCGGATGCGTTGAAGCTGTTCAGCGAGCGGGGTGAGACCTACAAGAACGAGATTATCAACGAGCTGCCGGATGAGCGCATCTCCGTGTACGAGCAGGGCGATTTTGTGGACCTGTGCCGCGGGCCTCATGTTCCGAGTACCGGTTACCTTAGGGCGGTCAAACTCCTAAGCGTGGCCGGGGCATACTGGCGTGCCGACGAGAAAAACCGGATGTTGTCGCGGGTATACGGAGTCGCTTTTCCGAGCCAGCAGCTCCTGAATGAGCATCTAGCGATGCTTGAAGAGGCGAAGCGACGGGACCACCGTAAGCTCGGCCCGGCGCTTGACCTTTTCAGTTTCCACGAAGAGGCTGGGGCCGGCCTCGCGTTCTGGCACCCCAAGGGTGCGACTGTCCGACGCCTGATTCAGCAATACTGGGAGCAGGAGCACATCGCGGCCGGCTATCAGCTCGTTCTGACTCCGCACATCGCCCGTGCCGGTCTTTGGCAGGCATCGGGTCATCTCGACTACTACCGCGAAAACATGTACCTGATGGACGTCGAGCAAGAGCAGTATGTTTTGAAGCCGATGAATTGCCCGGGGCACATGCTCATCTACCGCACGAAGGTCCACTCCTACCGTGACTTGCCGCTGCGGATGGGCGAGTGGGGTACGGTTTACCGTCGCGAGCGGTCGGGAGTGCTGCACGGTATGATGCGTGTCCGTGGGTTCACTCAAGACGACGCTCATATCTTCTGCACGCCTGAGCAGGTCGAGGACGAGGTGTTCGGCGTGGTCAGCTTGTCGGTGAAGATGCTCCGGGCGTTCGGGTTCGAGAAGTTCAAGGTTGATCTGTCGGTACGCGACCCTCAGCACCAAGACAGGTATCTGGGTACCGACGAGCAGTGGCAACTGGGCGAACAAGCCCTGGTGCGGGCACTGGAGAGAATCGGCCTGCCGTACCGCCGGGTTGAAGGCGAGGCGGTTTTCTACGGCCCGAAGATTGATATCAAGCTGTTCGACTCGCTCGGACGGGAGTGGCAGTGTCCGACCTGCCAGTTCGACTTCAACGAAGGTGCGCGATTCAATCTCTACTACATGGGGCCCGACGGCCAGCACCATCCGGTTTACCTGGTTCACCGCACCGTTCTCGGCGGCATCGAACGTTTCATGGGAATCCTGGTCGAGCACTACGCTGGCGCGTTCCCCCCCTGGCTCGCCCCGGTTCAGGTGCGGGTGCTGTCGGTTACCGACGCGGAAGCTGGCTACGCCCGGGACACAGCAGAGCGGCTTCGGGGCGAAGGCGTCAGAGTTGAAACCGACACAAGGAATGATAAGATTAGTCTGAAAATCAGTGAAGCTGAGCGCCAGAAAATACCCTTTATGTTCGTGGTAGGCGGACGCGAAGTCCAGTCGGGCACGGTTGCGCTCCGACGCCACGGCCGAGGTAATCTGGGCTCTGTGCCAATTGCCGTCGCATTAGCCCAAGTCAAGGAGGAGAGCAACGTACCCGGGTCATAATGGTCGAGTACCAAGAGAAGGTTTCAAAGACCGTCCCAAAGTGAATGACCAGATACGAGTACCTTATGTCCGCGTCATCGGCACCGACAAGAAACCGATTGGCATCCTGCCGACCCGCGATGCCATTGTTCTGGCCCGGCGCCAAGACCTCGACTTGGTCATGCTCGCGCCCAACGAGGACCCGCCGGTCTGTGGCATCATGGATTTCGGCAAGTACCTCTATGAGCAGAAAACCCGCCAGCGCGAGTCAAAGAAGAAGCAGCATCAGACCGAGGTTCGGGAGATGCGCATGAAGATGAAGATTGGGCCGGGCGACTACGAGGTAAAACTGCGGAAGATGCGCGAGTTCTTGGCTCAGAAGGACCGGATTCGGGTCACCCTCTGGCTGCGCGGACGTGAGGTTGTCCACGCCGACCTAGGGATGAAGCTGATGCAGAAGATCGCCGCTGACCTTTCCGACGTTGCCCGACTCGAAGGCGAGACCCGGCAGACAACCGAAGGCAGGAAATCTATCCAGATGATGTTGGTACCAAAATGAAACAACGTTCACTCAGCTCTCTAAAGAAACGGGTCAAACGCACGGCCCGCGGAAAGTACGTCCATCGCCGCTGCGGCACGAGTCACAACAACGCCAGCAAATCAAAACGTCGGAAGCGGCTCCTGCATAAGCCGTCAGTGCTCAAAGGCTCGCTGGCTGGCCGCGTGGCGACACTCGTGCCTTACAAGTAGTCAGGAAGGAACCATGCCTAGAGTAACAACCGGTCCCTATACGAGACAGCGACGCAAGAAGTGGCTCCGCCAGGCAAAGGGCTACCGGGGCGGAAAGTCACGATTGTACAAGACCGCCCGTCAGCAGGTGATGCACGGCTTGATTTCGTCTTACAAAGAACGTCGACGCAAGAAGCGCGTCTTCCGCGGTTTGATGATTACTCGGATAAACGCGGCGCTCAGACTGCACGACTTGAGCTACAGCCGATTCGTCTGCGGACTGAAACGGGCTGGTATCGAGCTTGACCGGAGCGTTTTGTCAGAGATGGCGGTTCGCGCGCCCGACGACTTTGCCCAGCTTGTCGAACAGGTTCGCGGTCTATTGACCGCGGCCCGGTCCGCCTAGCCGCTTTCGAGCCAGCTAGCCTCCGCCGGCACTTTACAGTCGCGGCCTGCTGGGTATAATCCGCTATGGCAGCAGTCAGATCAGCGTCCGTCCCGTCTGTGGTCGGGACCGGTTTGGCCTTGAGTTGACGAGGAGGCCTTGAGGTGAACGCACCCGAATCGCTGACGTTCGATGATGTTCTCCTTGTACCGCTTGAGTCGGCAGTTCTTCCTTCAGAGACGGATACCAGAACCCGCTTCAGTCGCGGTATCGAGCTCAAACTCCCGTTGGTCAGCGCTGCTATGGACACGGTTACCGAGTCGCGCATGGCGATTGCCATGGCTCAGGCCGGTGGCATTGGTGTCATTCACAAGAACTTGACCATCGCCGACCAGGCGGCCGAGGTTGCGAAAGTCAAGAGAGCGGAGAGCTCAATGGTTGCTGACCCGATTGCCACTACTCCAGACCGGACCATTGCCGAGGCACGCGACCAGATGGCGCGGGCTGGTATCTCCGGCCTACCCGTGGTGGACGAGCGCGGCCGGCTAGTCGGAATCATCACTCGCCGAGACCTGCTCTTTGAAGACGACGAGTCAAAACTCGTTGGCGCGGTGATGACCGCCGAGGGACTCGTGACTGCACCGGTCGGAACGACGTTGCGTGAAGCACGTGAGATCCTTCGTCGTAACCGGATCGAGAAACTACCGATTGTCGGTCCGGACCGAAGGCTCAGAGGCCTAATTACGGCCAAGGACATCCTGAAGCGGGTCGAATATCCCAACGCTACCCTCGACCGGCTACGTCGTCTCCGGGTCGCGGCCGCGGTTGGGGTTGGTCGAGACGCGGTTGCCCGGGCCGAGGCGTTGGTCAACGCTGAGGTTGACGCACTGGTCGTGGACACGGCTCATGGTCACTCGACCCGTGTGCTCGATACGGTGCGAGAGCTGAAGCGACGGTTCATCCGGGTGCAGGTCGTGGCCGGGAACATCGGCACGGCCGAGGCCGCGGTGGCCCTGGCCGAGGCCGGCTGTGATGCGGTCAAGGTCGGGGTCGGGCCCGGCTCGATATGCACAACGAGAATCGTTGCCGGTGTCGGTGTCCCTCAGCTTTCTGCGATTATCGAATGTGCCCGGGCCCTGAAGCGCCGCCGGATTCCTCTGATTGCCGACGGCGGAATCCGCTACTCAGGCGACGTTGCCAAGGCACTCGCAGCCGGCGCGGCCACAGTGATGATGGGTAATCTGCTGGCTGGCACCGACGAGAGTCCAGGCGAAGATGTCCTGCTTGAGGGGAGACGTTACAAGGTGTACCGGGGCATGGGTTCACTTGATGCGATGAAAGAAGGCTCGGCCGACCGGTACTTTCAAGAAGGTCAGGCCAAGCTTGTGCCCGAGGGGATTGTCGGCCGCGTGCCTTACCGCGGCAGCGTCCGAGACGTGTTGTTTCAGCTCGAAGGCGGCTTGCGCGCCGCCATGGGGTTTTGCGGTGCCCCGAACTTGGCAGAGTTCCGGCGTCGGGCCCGCTTCATTCGGACAACCGGCGCCGGGCTCAAGGAAAGCCATCCCCACGACATTACGATTATCAAAGAAGCACCGAACTACGAGCTGCCATCAGAGAACAGGTAGCGCGTTTGCCGTTCTGTCCTACCGCACCAGGACAAACCGAGTAACGTGGTGACCGAAGGTGGTCTGGAGCACCGCATTGTACAAGCCGGCTGCGACCGGTTTGCCCGCCTGATTCTTGCCGTCCCAGAACGCACCGGCTGCTTCCAGAGTAGAAATGTCGCCTGACGCTCCGTAACGTCCGGGTTGCGACAGCACCGACTCATTCAAGTCAGATTCATACACCAGTACGCCCGACGCAGCATAAATCCTGAGCTTTGCATCGGTGACCGGACGGGTGAGATTGATTGGAAAGTAGGCACGGCCGTGGACAGCGGGGACGAACGGATTCGGGAAGATGGTGCCGATGCCGTCGCCCGGAATGTCCGGGGTCTCAAGACCGGGCGGGTATAGGCGGTATATCGAATCAATCCTGGGCACGCCGTAGCCAAAGGTGCAGCTCTTCACCGAGCGCGTGGCGGTTGAAAACAGCGCCATCTTGACCGATTCTGCGCTCCAGTTTGGCCGCGCCTCTTTCACCAGCGCGCAAACACCGGCAACAAGTGCGGTGGCGCAGGAGGTGCCGACCGCGCCGTCGAGCCAGTCGAGCGAGTCTGGGGCCACGACTGCGACCGTGTCGCACAGGGCCACGAGGTCGGGTTTGATCCGACCGTCTGCGGTCGGGCCGGTGCCGGTGCCGCGCCATGCGGTCAGGTTCTTCTGCACACCGCCGACGGTTATGACGTGCTCGGCGTCACCCGGCGCGACGAGGTAGGGTCCGGGCCAGGGATTGATTGTTGTGTCACGGTTGCCCATCGCTGTGACCACAATCATTCCGCGGCGGGCAGCCAAGTCCGCGGCAATTGAGACCGGCGCGGTCTTACCATCGAGCTGGCTCGGAGAGTACCAGCCACGATAGCCGAGCGAAGAGGAGACGATGTCGGCGCCGATGCGTTCGGCCCATTCGAGCGCCTCGATGTAAGTGTCTTCCTCCATGTTGTATTCGTAGTAGCGATTGGAGCGGACTTTGTACAACTCGGTCTTGGCGACAATCAGGTCCACGCCCGGCGCGACGCCGACCAGTCCGCCCTGCTGCCAACCAGCGATGATTGAGGCCATGCGCGTCCCGTGGTCCGGCTGCTGACGTGAGAACTTGGCCGTGTCTGACTCCTCCCAGACTGTGTTGTCGTCACCACGTTTGAACCATACTGCCAGCTCACCGGTGCCCACTTCGGTAATTGCGGGCATGTAGCAGAATCCGGCGGTATCCAGCGGCCCTGTTGTGCTCCACGAGTTACCCAGGTCTTCGGACTGGGCGTGGTACAGTAGCCCGCCGGCCTCGTAGATGACTGAGACCCGGCCAGCCCGATTCAACATCGAACTGAATCCGCCTACCGCCAGCGTGCTCTCGGCTATGAAGCCGGAGTGAATCCAGCTTCTTCCTCGGTCGCGCGACGCAAGCAGAGCAAGGCGCACGAATCCGGCCGCAGACTCGTCTTTGTAGACGAGCAGGAGAACATCGCCGTTCTGGGTAAGACGGCAGGCGCGTGCCCCTGCGGCCACAAGCTCGCGGTCGAACCCAAAGTTGGCTCCGCCGTCAGTCGAGTTGAACTGCAGCAGGCGGCCGGACTTGTAGCCGTTGACGACGATGCTGATGCTCCCGCCCGGCCCGGTCACAACCTGAGGGTCTGCCACCGGCTCGCCGGCATTGAACACACTCTGCAGCAGCGGCTCGGGCGCCGGCATGATAACCGACGCCTTCCAAAGCACGAGCAGCGATTCGGCCCGTACCGCAGCAACGTAGAGGGTGTCATTAGCGACCGCGATACTTGGATAGCGGCCGGAACCGAGATACATACTGGTGCCGTACCAATCAGTGCCAATGTACCAACCGAGGTAGATGCTGGCACTGGCGTCAGCTCCGGTTGCGGCCAGCTCGTCGTAGACGAGATAAGATGTGAAGCGGTTGGTCGCAAACGAGAGGTTCTCGGCAGTGTTGTCAAATGGCCTCGACCGGACGATCGGCGCTGGGTCTGACCAGGTTCGTCCGGCGTCGGTGGTGTAGCAGGTGAAGATGACTCGCACCGGCGGGTTGTAGCCGTAGGCGAAACTGTCGGCAACGAAGGCAAGCAGGCAGGTATCGCCCGCACCGTTCACCGTGGCAAGCGCCGGGTCGCGAGCCAGACCGAAATAGCGCAGGTTCTCAATCTGTGTGGGCTGCCAGTCGGTTGAACGGGCTGAGAAAAAATTGTCACCGGATAGGAAATCGTGCTGTTTGTAGGGTCGCAGCCGGGCAACGGCGCGGTTGCGTAGCTTGAGGCCGGTATCGAACAATGCGAGTCTCACGTTCGAACCGTAGAATCCGCGGAATGCGACCTCAGGCACGCCCATCAGCTGAGCCTGGTCGTACGAGAACCCGTAGAACTTTCGGTAATCGCTTGTATCGGCCCGTCGTGAATCCTCAGCCTCGAACCGGGTCAGAGCGAAGGTCGGGATTTCATCAACTGACCGATGGGCAACCGGCTTGACGTCGCAGACGAACGGCAGCGAATAGACCCGGCTGATTGCCGTCACCGGCATGATAAAGCTGGCTGCGTTGAGCCAGTTCGATACCGTCCGCCGTCTGGCCCCCAGTGCCTCGACTGCCCGAATGTACTGCTCGCGCACCGGCAGGTCATCGAAGTCGAATCCGGTAACAGGCGCGCGGCTGCGCCGTGCCACCACGTCCTGCGGCGCGCGGGCGGCGACCAGTTCGCAGGCTTGCCGGCAGTCTTTGTCGCTGAAGACTCCCTTGTCGGTGAAGAAGACCCAAACGTGGTTCGTCTCGATTACCGGCGGCTCGGTCTTGTCCGGCACGCGCACCAGGCTCGTGCCCAGTAGTAGAAAGAGAATGGCTGCCGGGTTCATGTTCAGTCTCCGGATAGGATGCCGCCCAGCGCACCAGCCAGCCCCAGGGCCAGGATGACGCCCAGCAGTACGACAACCAGAACAGTATTGATGATGCCGAGGATTAGGCAGATGCGGCCGACCTTTTTTGCTTTCTCGGAAATGCTGCCGGTGAGCAACAGGATGCCGTAGAACAGGCCGATGACTGGGTAGATAAGCGAGAAGACGTAGAGCCAAGTGACCTGCATCAGGTAGGTCATGTCGATGAGCGCAGCCGCACGCTCGAACTGCCGCGGCTCGATGGGACCAGTCTCACAGGCGGGTTGGCTGTCCATGGGTCTCCTTATGCTGGGCAAGAAAGGTAAGTACCCCGCGCCAGAATTGAACTGGCAACCCACGGATTAAGAATCCGTTGCTCTACCAAGTTGAGCTAGCGGGGCACAAATGCGGTACCACGCGATGCGCCCGGCGCGACTCGAACGCGCAACCTGCGGGTTCGAAGCCCGACGCTCTGTCCTGTTGAGCTACGGGCGCTTCGGCAGACATCGTCGGCTGGCCGCCGGATGTGAAGTCTAGCAAAAACCGGTCGGGATGCAACGTTCGAGTCAGTGCTGCCGGACACAATATGAGGGTGAGTGAGGGGACTTGAACCCCCAACATCCTGAGCCACAGTCAGGTACTCTAACCAGTTGAGCTACACTCACCATTGGGGTCTATGCAAGTATAGCGGATGCTGCCCCGATGTCCAGCAGGCACGGTTTCCTTTGACGGCGAGTGATTTCGCTGCTATATTCCCGGCGAACAAGTCCAACCAAAGGAGCTTCAGTCTGTGAAGACAAAAGAGATGCAACGTCTGCTCGTCACCGGCGCGGTCGGCCAAATCGGTTCGGAACTGACTTTGGCTCTGCGCCAGCGCTACGGCGCCGACAACGTCGTCGCCACAGGCCGCAAGACCGCCCCGAGCCCGGAACTCAAGGACTCCGGTCCGTTCTACTTCATTGACGTCTCCCGGCGCGAGACCCTCGAAGAGGTCGTGCGCAAGCACAACATTGACACCATTATCCATATGGCGGCCATCCTCTCGGCGGTCGGCGAGCAAGACCCGATGCGGTGCTGGGACGTAAACATCAACGGCACGCTGACGGTGCTCGAATGCGCCCGCGACCACGAGATGGCCCGGGTGATAATTCCCAGTTCGATTGCCGTGTTCGGGCCCGAGACGCCGCGCGTCAACACCCCAAACGACACCATCCTCAAGCCCCGGACGATGTATGGCATCACCAAGGTTGCCGGTGAATTGCTCGGCGACTACTACTTCCGGAAGTACGGGCTTGATGTCCGGGGCCTGCGCTATCCTGGCATCATTTCACATATGACCTTGCCTGGCGGCGGGACCACCGACTTCGCGGTTGCCATCTTTTTCGAGGCGGTCAAGAACCGACGCTACAAGTGCTTCGTGCGTGAGGATACTCGCCTGCCAATGATGTACATGCCCGACTGCATCAAGGCGACGATTGACTTGGCCGAGGCCGACCTGTCCCGGCTAGAACACCATTGCGACTTCAATGTCGGCGCAATGAGCTTCTCGGCCGGTGAGCTGGCCGCATGCATCAAGAAGTACATGCCGGACTTCGTCTGCACCTATGAGCCTGACTTCCGCCAGGCAATTGCCGATTCCTGGCCCCAGTCGGTTGACGACTCCGCCGCCCGTCGGGAATGGGGCTGGCAGCCGTCCTATGACTTGGATGCCATGACCCGGGACATGCTTGATGTCCTAACCAAGCGGCATCAGGCCGGCAAGCTCGGGTACTGAACGAAGTGCGTTGACTGCCGAGACCGACAAACGTAGAATAGTCATCCTGTGCTGTACTTCGACAAACGAGACCTAGCTCTGGTCATTGACGGCGAACGGATTCGCTACGGCTTAGGCCGGGGCGAGACCGGAGAATGCCTCCATCTGCCGCTGAAGAACTATGTCGCCGGCTCGGCGCCGGGCGAGGACTATGCGCTGATGCTCGCGGTGGCGAACAACCTTATCGAGTTCCTGCTTTACAAGCGTGCTCGGCGTGGCCCCGAGGCCTGGGACTACGACGCCGAGAAGGCGGCTGAAATCTACACCGTTTGCGGCGACAACCTCAGCACATCCGGCGTCGTCATCTTCGACCGTAATTACACGGGTGGGGCCAAGCTCCAAACCTTTCTTGACAAGACGTTCGGCTCTAATGAGATTGCGATACTCTGGAAGAATAATATGGTCGGTGACGAGACTCTGCTCGACGATTACGCCGCCTACCTCCGTGAGGCCATCGCCAACGACGAATTCGCAAGGGAAATTGCCGCCGAAAGTCACCCCTGACCCTTCGGCCTGGCCCGTGCCGGCCAACGGCGGGCGGCGGTATCTGTTGTTCCGGCCGGTCGCTGACTAACATCGCGTGCGATGGTTGAACTCAAGACGTTGACCAAAGACCCGGAGGTGGCGGCACTCATCATGGAGGCTGACCGTCAGCTTGCCACCCTTGGTTACACCGAACACGGGCCTCGGCACGCTCGGTTGGTAGCCAAGAACGCCAAGTCGGTTCTTGCGGCCCTTGAGTTTGACGCGCGTCAGGCTGAGCTTGCGGCCATCGCGGGCTACCTGCACGACATCGGCAACGTCGTCAATCGCGACCAGCACGAGCGAGTCAGTGCACTGCTGGCGCGCGAGATACTCCTGCGTCTGGGAATGGATTTCGCTGAGACTGCCCAAGTAATGGCGGCAATCGGCAACCACCACGAGGAAGGCGGCAACCCGGTCTCAGACATCTCATCAGCTTTGATTCTGGCGGACAAGGCCGACGTCCATCGAAGCCGGGTGCGCAATCCTGAGCTGGTTAAGTTCGATATTCACGACCGCGTCAACTACGCGGTGAAGAAGTCCAGTCTGAGCGTGGACAAATCCGGCCGTCGGATCACTTTTGACCTGAGCGTTGATACCGCTATCGCACCGGTCATGGAGTACTTCGAGATATTCCTTGCCCGGATGCTCATCTCCCGGCGGGCAGCCGACTACCTGAAGTGCCGGTTCGAGCTGGTAATCAACGGCACCCGACTGGTTTGACGCCGATTAGGCAGTGGCATAGACCGAATCGAGCACCGTCCCGTCCACCCATTTGACGACCGCCACGACCCTGTCCGAGAGCCGGGGCGGGGTTGGTTTGCCGCACATCCGCTCAATTTCGGCCTTCATTGCGCTGATTTCCTTGATTGGTAGGTCCGAATCCTTGACCGCGTCGCGCAGGTCCGTCCGCCGAGGATTGATGGCGATGCCGAGTTCAGTGACGACTACGTCAACCAGCTCTCCCGGACCGACAAGCGTTGTCACCCGGTCAACAATCACCGGCAGGCGGTCGCGCATCGCCGGCACCGCCAGGATGACGCACTTGGCGAATAGGCAGTTCTGCCATCCGCCAATGCCGTGACGCAGCCGGCCGTCTGAGTGGGTGACGACGTTGGCGTTGAACTGGGTATCAACCTCGGTCGCCGAGAGGACTGCGACGTCAAGCAGGTTGATGTAGTTGCCCTTGGCATGGTAGTTGTAGCTGACCAGCGGTGTTGTGGAGACGTGACTGCGATTGACTGCAATCGAGCGGACCGCGGCAAGGTCAAACGCCTGGCCGTCAACCAATGCCGGGGTCAGTCCTTGTTCGAGCATCTCGACGAGATAGCGGGTTGTGCCACCGTGCATCCAGCTCGCCTTGATGTCCTGTTCTTTCATCATATCGGCGACGTAGACCGCGAATGCGAGCGAGATACCGCCGGCTCCGGCCTGAAAACTGAAACCGTCCCGCATTACGCCCGATTCTTTCAGAAACCGCGCCACGAGCTCGGCGATATAGAGTCGGTCGGGTGAACGGGTGATTTCGGTGGTGCCGGACATGATCCTGGCCGGGTCACCGATTGTGTCCTGCCTGACCACAAAGTCCACATAAGTGCCGTTGAGCTGGAACGGGACGCACGGGAACGGCACTAAGTTGTTGGTGACGACAATCGTTCGGTCCGCGTACATCGTATCCGGCACCGCATAGCCGAGCACACCGCAGGCCGAGTCGCCCTTGATGCCGTTGGCGTTGCCGAACCGGTCGGCCGCCGGTGCCGCGAGGACCGCAATGTCAATGTGAATCTCGCCGTCTTGAATTGCCTGGGCTCGGCCGCCGTGAGACCGGAGCACGCCCAGTCCTCGCATCCGTCCCTGAGTGCAGTAGTCACCGAGCGGGCCGTTCAGGCTTCCCTCAATGTGGTGGATCACGCCGGAATCGAGATGGCGGATTATCGGTGCGTGACAGGGGAACGCTGCCGACGGATACCATACCAGGTCACGGAGTCCCATCTCAGCACAGATATCGAAGAGCTGCAGCGGCAGGGTGTCACCGTCCCGGAAATGGTGATGGGTCGAGATGCCCATGCCGTTCCTGATGCCACACTTCTCGAGTGCCGTCCGCAGGTCCGGCACGGTCTTGTTTCCGTCTTCGGGATAGTCAATGCAGGTCGGGATTGGCGGCGATGCCTTGCGCCCAGAAGGTCGGTGTTGGCCGATGCCGGCGAACGGCACCGCGGGCCGGCTGTTAGCCTCGGTCGGAACCATTCGGCCAAGTGCATTCTCAATCAGTTGCACGACGCCTCCTTGTCCCAGCCGGGCGCGAGCCGACCCAACTGCTCGGCCAGTTCCACAGTCCGCAAGGCCCGCTTGACCACCGGCGCGTCAACCATCTTCGAGTCGAGGGCGACTACGCCGTGGCCTTGGGCCTGGGCTCGGCGATAGGCGAGCACTACGGTGCGGGCCTGTTCGATCTCTCCAGCCGTTGGCGTGAACGCCTCGTTGACTATCGGTATCTGACGCGGATGGACACAACCCTTGCCCTCGAACCCGAACTCCCGAGCGGTTCGACAACTCGCTGCCAGCCCGTCCATGTCAGCGACGTCACCGTAGACCGTGTCGATTGGCTGAACCCCGGCTGCGCGTGCCGCATTGACCAGCAGGGAGCGGGCCCAGACCGTTTCCAGTCCGTTCTTTGTCCTGACCGCACCGGTGTCGGCAAGATAGTCCTCCATGCCCCAAGTCAGGGCCACGACTCGGGTCGAGGCACGGGCGATTGGCGCTGCTTCGAACATTCCCTGAGCGGTTTCGACAATTGGCATTAGCCACGCGTCGCTGCCCAGTTCGTTCAGTCGTCGGTCTACCGCCTCAACGTCGCCGCGGCTCTCGCACTTCGGAATGAGCACTAGATTAGCACCGGCCCGCGCCAGCGGTCCGAGTTCATCCAGTCCGTGCGGCAACTGATTGATGCGCACCATCCGCTCGCACGAGCCGAAGTCAACAACGCGCAGAGCGTTCCGCACCAGAATGAGTGCCGCATCTTTCTCACCCGGAGCTACCGAGTCCTCAAGGTCAAGGATGACCGCATCGGCCCCGTGTATCCGCGCATTGACCATGAACTTTGGCTCGTTGCCCGGCAGATACAGCCTAGACCTCCGCCAGTGGTCGCGCGGCGACGGCCGACGAAAAGTCGGGCCCGGCTCGGGCAGCCAATCCGGTACTGCTTCATCGGGTTTGGCTCTTCGTACTGCGGCCTCCAGCCGCGCCATGATGACAAACGGCAGAGCGCCCTGGTCTTCGACCCGCACCCGCGCAGACTTGATTCCGAAGAACTCAAGCCCTTTTCGCACCAAGGCCCGGATTGACTCGCCGTACATCGCCTCGACTTTGCTTTTGACCTCGAGCTCGATACCGCCGGTCCGGGCTAGCTCAACCGAGACCCAGGCGTCGCTTCTGACGTCTTCGCCGCGCAGTCCGGCCTGCCCAATCATGCTACTCTCCGGCCTTGGTTGCAGCCAGCCTGCGCCGGGTGAACTCCAGCAGCCCGCCTGCCTCGCAGATGGCAAGTATCTCCCGGGGCAATCTGGGAAAGGTAAAAGTCTTCTCGCCGACCTTGATCGTGCCGCCGGCGGCGTCGAGGGTTACATCCATGCCCGGCTGATACGCATCCACTGCATCCGGCGCCTCGACGAGCAGCAACCCTTGGTTGATTGCCGCACGGTAGAAAATCCGGGCAAAGCTGCGGGCGACAATCGCCTGCACACCCGCGGCCTTGAGCCCGACAACCGGCTGCTCGCGCGACGAACCGCAGCCGAAGTTCTTGCCCGCCATCACGATGTCGCCGGGCTGGACTGAGCGGGCGAACTCCGGGTCAAGGTCCTCAAGCAGATGCGGCTTGATTTCGTCCGGCTTGGAGCAGGTGTAGGTATACTTGCCCGGAAAGAGCATGTCGGTATTCACGTCATCGCCGTACTTCCAGACTCTCATTTCACACCACCTCTCGTGGGTCGGTTATCGTGCCGGTGATGGCCGATGCGGCCACAGTTGCGGGCGAGGCGAGGTAAATCTCTGAATCCTTGCAACCCATCCGGCCTTTGAAATTCCGATTCGCGGTAGACAGACACCTTTCACCCGGAGCCAGGCACCCTTGGTGTGCGCCAAGGCACGGCCCGCAACCGGGCGGCAGCAACACCGCGCCTGCGGTAACAAGGGTTTGGATGTCTCCGGCATCAAGCGCCCGCTCTAGCTCGGCCCGTGACGCGGGCAGCACCAGCAGCCGGGTGCGCGGATGGACCTTCTTCCCTTTCAGTATCCGCGCCGCCAAGGCAAGGTCTGAGGCCCGGCCATTGGTGCAGGTTCCGATAAGACACTGCTGTACCTCAATACCAGCCAGTTCGGCAACCGGCTTGTACTTATCCACCTTGTGTGGCACGGCCAGAGCCGGCACAATCGTATCCAGCTTGAACGTCAGCTCCTGCCGGTAGTTTGCCCCTTCGTCGGCCCATTCGCCACTCCAGCTTGTTGATTCGACGCCGATCGAATGAAGATAGCGCTTAGTCATCTCGTCAGCGGGGAAGACCGCATTCTTCGCACCCATCTCGACGCCCATGTTGGCAATGACGAACCGGTCGTCAACGGATAGCGACCCTAAATCGCCCCAGTACTCAACCGAGCAGTAGTCTGTTCCGTCGGCGCCGACCTTGCCGATGATTGTCAGCACTAAATCCTTGGCTGTTACCATATCCGGCAGTCCACCCCGAAGCACTATCTTTATGCTCTCAGGCACCTTGAACCAAGTCTCCCCGGTGAGCAGTAGCGCGGCAGCCTCGGTTCGGTCAATTCCGGTGGCAAACGCATTGACCGCGCCATACGAGCAGGTATGCGAATCCGACCCGACCGCGAGCATCCCGGGCAGAACCAGCCCTTTCTCGACTATTACCTGATGGCAGACTCCGGTGCCCACATCGAAGAAGTGGCTGATACCGTACTGGTGCACAAACGCGCGAATCTTCTTATGGCTCGTTGCGGTCTTCTCGTCCGACGCCGGAATGACGTGATCGAGCACAACTACCACCTGTTCCGGGTCGGCCACTTTGTACTTTGTTAGGTCCTCTGCGACTTTGTCAACAATGGCGGCGGCGTTATCGTGCATCAGCAGCCGGTTCGGCTTGCAGGTGACAATCTCGCCGGCTCGAGCTTGGCTCCGGCCGGCCTTGCGGGCGAGCACTTTCTCAGCAAATGTCATCGGCATAGTTCCTCACTTGGTTGAATAGATGCCAGATTATAGACTGCCCAGCCCGGACTGCAAGACCGCCCGCCGCGAAGCCGTGGCCGAGTCCCTTAGGGCACGACCCGAGATTCTCAAGTTGCCTCGACCCGCCACCTAGCAGGAGTTCCCTTTTGTCTTTGGCCATCGCGGGAAGGTGCATTGCGAGTCGGATTAGGTGAGCTAACACGCCCACAGTCAATATGTTAGTCGGCGAATCATCTTCCGGTTCTGATGCCAGAAGTGGC
>FWPV01003795.1_pt1 | contig 33476 bp, 36 predicted proteins | sample 2228371 | NCBI WGS metagenome assembly FWPV01 (sample SAMEA103939776, study PRJEB20133) | metagenome
ACTCGAGCTGAACGGTCGTCTCGATGCTGCGGGCGTCCACGAAGTCGAGCCGACCGGTGGAACCGAGCGCTTCGAGCGCCTCTCTGGAATCCTTGATGCCCGGGATCTGCACGAGCAGCGCATCGGCGCCGGAGCGCTGGACGCTCGCCTCGCTCACGCCGAGGGCGTTCACGCGCTCGGTGAGGATGGTCTCCGCACGCGTCATCGCGTCCTCCGTGAGCGGCTGGCCCGGCATCGGTTCGGCGGTCAGGATGACCGACAGACCCCCTTTGAGATCGAGCCCCTGCGTGATCTTCTCATCGAGCGGCCAGAACGCCCACCACGACAGAGCCACGAGGACGATCACGACCACCAGCGCGAGGATGTTCCGTGTCTTCGGGTCCATGCTCGATCCTTATCCGCCTTTCCTCTCCGTCTCGCCTCGGCGCCCGTTCACGCCTCTGATGACTCTCCCGTGAGCCTGCGCGCGATGGCAGAGCGCGCGAAGGTGACGACGACGCCCGTGGCGATCTCGACGTCCACCGTGTCCTTTGAGAGCGCGGCGATGCGCCCGTACATCCCGCCGATCGTCACGACGCGATCACCGACCGTGAGGGACGCCATGAGCGCTGCTTGCTCCTTCTGGCGCTTCATCTGCGGCCGTATGAGCAGGAGGTAGAACGCCACGACGAGCACGGCGAACGTGAAGAGTTGACTCATCTGCTGATCCATGGCGACCTCCTGGTGACTCACGGCCAGCGCGCGGCTGCACGCACGGCCTCACATCATAGCACGCGCACTGAGGCGCGTCGCATCAGTAGTCGTTCACGGCCTCGCTCGCGAGCCACGCCTCGAGGAAGGTCGCGTAGCGCCCCGCGATGATCGCCTCGCGCGCGCGCATGGTGAGATCGAGCAGGTAGTGCAGGTTATGGACCGTGAGCAGGATCGCGCCGAGCATCTCCTTCACGTTCACGAGGTGTCGCAGGTACGCTCTCGTGTAGCGAGCGCAGACCGGACACGAACACGCCGGATCGAGCGGTCCCGCGTCCCGCGCGAAGCGAGCGTTGCGCAGGTTCAGCCTTCCCTGTGACGAGAACGCCGTCCCGAGACGCGCGGTGCGCGTCGGCAGCACGCAGTCGAACATGTCGACGCCGAGTGCGATGGCGCGCAGGATCGTCGTGGGGTTCCCGACCCCCATGAGGTAGCGCGGGCGGTCCGTGGGGAGCATCGCACACACCGGCGCGAGCGACTCGAGCATGAGCTCGTGTGGCTCACCCACGGAGTACCCGCCGATCCCGTAACCCACGAAGCCGATCTCGCCGAGCCTCTCGACGCTCTCACGCCGCAGGTGCTCGAACACGCCACCCTGCACGATGCCGAACAGCGCCTGGTCCTCTCGCGTGTGCGCCGCCTTGCACCGGGCCGCCCAGGCGGCGCTGCGTCGCACGGCCTCGGCCACTGCTCGTTCGGCGGACGGGTACGGAGGGCACTCATCGAGCTGCATGATGATGTCCGCACCGAGGAGCTCCTGGATCCGCACGTTGTCCTCGGGTGTCCATCGGTGGTATGCACCGTCCACGATGCTCCGGAAGGTGACCCCATCATCGTCGAGGTCGAGCGTGTCCGCGAGCGAGAAGATCTGGAACCCGCCGGAGTCGGTGAGGATCGCACCGTCCCAGCCCATGAAACGATGCAGGCCGCCCATCTCAGCGACGAGACCGGCTCCCGGACGAAGGGACAGGTGGTAGGTATTCGCGAGCACCACCTGCGCACCGAGCGCTGCGAGCTGCTCGGGCGTGATTCCCTTGACCGTCGCGCGGGTCCCCACCGGCATGAAGACGGGCGTGCGGACCGGTCCGTGCGCGGTCATGAACACGCCAGCGCGCGCACCGGTGCCCGCGTCACAGGACGCTATCGTGAAGTCATGCAGAGCCATGCGGCCGATTCTAACAGGTGCTACGCTTCCCGTATCGGTGAGCACCCTGGGAGCATCGGGACCGTAGCCACGACTTAGGGCGAGAACTGGCGCCGTGTACGAGGCGTCCTAAGGGAGACAGGATGGCGCAAGCGTTCGAAGCGGACATCGTTCGAGCTGCGGCTGCGGGCGACGAGCGCGCGTTCGAGACCCTCGTGCGCACACACGCCGACGCCGTGTACGCGCACGCGCTCCGCTTCTTCGGCGATACGGCCGCAGCGGAGGATGCGACACAGGAGGTGTTCGTGAAGGTCTTCCGGTCCCTTTCGACCTTCGATGGCGCGTCTGCGTTCTCGACGTGGCTCTTCCGCGTGACACGGAACGTCTGCCTCGACCTGGCTCGTAGCGGGAAGCGCCGCCCCATCCCGGTCGATCCGGTCACCTTGGAGCCTGGGGCGCAGGCCGACTTCGCCGACGCTGTCACTGACGCGGCGGTGATCGAGCAGGCCATACGTGCGCTGCCGCCGGAGGAACGCGACGCGTTGGGCGCGGTGACGCTCTTCGGACTCAGCTACGACCAGGCGGCCGAGGCTCTCGGCACCCCCGTCGGCACCATCAAGTCACGCGTCTTCCGCGCTCGCAGAGCACTCGCCGCGATGCTCGATGTCGGAGGAGGTGTCTCCTGATGGAGTGCCTCGAAGCCATGGAGGTCCTCGCGGCCGCCATCGATGGCGCCGCGAGTGAGGAACTACTCAAGGCCGCACGCGAGCACTGCAAGACGTGCGCATCGTGCGAAGCGTTGGCTGCCACGCTGGACCGTTTGGCCGCGCACCGTGCGCCAGTCGCGCCGGAGCACCTCGTCGCGACCGTGCTCGGCCGGGTGCGTGAGGAGGCTGCCGCGGACGCGCGAGCCGCTCGGGTCCTCACTGAGACGCTGCACGCCGACACGCCCGCCCGCGGCCGTCTCGCTGTCCTTCGCACTCGACGACCAGCGACTCGATACCTAGCGTTCGCTGCGATGGCTGCGGCGCTCGTCGTCGGTCTCGCGGTGGGCAACCTGTTGCTCGTGGGCGGCCATGAAGCGCGTCTCCAGGGATCCGCAGCCATGCGCGACGGTGCTGACCTGAGCGACAGCCTGCCTGCTGCGCCCGAATCGTCGAGCGAATCGTACGGTGCAGCCCCGACGAGCGAGGCGCTCCAAGAGGCTCCGCCTTTGGTGACGCTCGGAAGCGACGTGTACCGCCTGTCAGCCGCGCTCAGCGAGCTGCCAGCGAACGCCAGTGCGGTCGGCACGGTCGCGAGCGCATTCGACAGCGCGGACGCGACGCCGAGCGCGCAGCCCGCCTACCGCGTCGCATCCGATCCCCTCGCGCTCATCGTCGTGGCTCCGGACGGATCGGTCCTGCGCTTCGAAGCGGTCGTCCGCTCTGTGGGAGGCGTCGCGTGCGTCCTGCAATCCGGTTCACCCATCGAACGCTTCGGGCTGTGGCCGACGCTCCCTGCCGCGTTCACCCCACCAACAGCGCCCGACGGTTCCCCGACCTTCCGTCGTTTCGGTTCCGACGATACGGGTGTACCGATCTACGTGCCGCCCGGCTCATCGCCGCGAGATGGTTTCGCCGTCGCGCCCGGCACGGACCCGGTGCGCGACCCTGCGGCTGGCGCGCCCGTCTGGACGTGGTGGCGTCCGATCGGATGAGCGCCCCTACAGGATGAGCATCGCATCCCCGAAGGACAGGAAGCGGTACCGCTCCTCGCGTGCGAGCGCATACGCGCGCATGATGAGCTCACGGCCAGCGAAGGCGCTCACCATCATGAGAAGCGTCGAGCGCGGCATGTGGAAGTTCGTGATGAGAGCATCGATGACGCCGAAGGAGAACCCCGGCAGGATGAACAGGTCGGTGGCGCCCTCCGAGGCCTCCACGAGCCTCGTCCGTTCGTCGTACGCGCTCTCGAGTGCGCGCACGGTCGTGGTGCCCACGGCGATCACGCGGCGCCCCTCGGCCTTGGCCTCATTGACGGCGGCAGCCGTCCACGGAGGCACCCGGTAGTGCTCGCTGTGCATGCGATGCTCGCGCGGGTCCTCCTCCTGCACCGGGCGGAACGTATCGAGTCCGACGTCGAGCTCCACCTTCGCCAGATGCACACCAGCCCGCTGCACCTCATCGAGCAGCTCCTCGGTGAAGTGGAGTCCCGCCGTCGGCGCTGCGACGCTGCGCTCGTGGCTCGCATAGACCGTCTGGTACTGTTCGGGATCGCGGAGCGTCGCGGTGATGTACGGGGGTAACGGGACCTCCCCGAGTCGGTGGATGGCATCCCGGAAGGACCCCTCGCGGGTCTGGAACGTCAGCACGCGTGCACCTGACTCCTCGACGACATCGACGATCAGCGCGGTGATCGATCCGTCGCCGAACGTGATGCGCGCCCCGGGTCTCAGCCGACGTCCGGGCCTCACGAGGCACTCCCACGTCCCCTCGTAGCGTTCGCGAACGAGCAGGACCTCGACCGCAGCGCCGGTCTCGTCCTTGATGCCGTGCAAGCGCGCGGGCAGCACCCGTGTCTCATTGACGACGAGCACGTCCCCTGGCCGCAGGTACTCGAGCACGTCCCGGAACGTGCGGTGGTCGATCTGGCCGCTCGCCCGGTCCACGACCATGAGACGGCACGCATCCCGCGGCTCGACCGGGTGCTGCGCGATCAGGCCGGTCGGCAGGTCGTAGTCGAAGTCCTCCGTACGCACGTCACGCTCCTCGCCTCATCGCTTCCATCCGCTCGGAGTGTACCGCAGCCCCGCGACGCTGACCGAGAAAGGTGTGTCCGGCACCCTCGCCGTGCGGTACCATCAGCCCATGCCACATGACTGGTCGAAAGCGGACATCCACATACACACGACGGCCTCCGATGGGCTCGCGAACGTTCAGGACGTCCTCGATTGGGTGGCGGAGCGCACCGACCTCGCCGTCATCGCCATCACGGACCACAACACCGTCGAAGCCGCACATGAGGCAGCGCGCCTCGCGAAGGACTATCCGTTCGAGGTCATCATCGGCCAAGAGGTGGATACCTCGGAGGGTCACGTCATCGGCCTATGGACGCCGAGGCTCGTACCCCCTGGCATGAGCGCTCATGAGACCGTCGAGGCCATCCATGAGCAAGGCGGCCTCGCGATCGTCGCGCATCCCTTCGCCCCACGGTGGTGGGCCAAACACGGACTGTGCCGCGGGGACCGGCGGACGTACGACACCGTCGACTTCGATGGCTTCGAGGTCAGCAATGCGACCCCCTTGCTCCTCCACGCGAACCTCCGGGCACGCATGTACATGACGCGCCATCGGCACCGATTCGCCATCACCGGCGGCAGTGACGCGCACATCCTGCCGGCGATCGGAGCGAGCATGACGCTGTTCCAGGGGAGCACGGTCGAGGACCTGCGTCGCGCCATCGAGACGCGCACGACACGTGTGCGCAGCCCAGCGTTCTGGCTCACGCGCAACGCGCGATACGCACGTCACCTGCCATCGATCATCGAGCGCGAGCGCGCTGCCGAGGAGGACCTCCGACGCGCACGCGCGGCCTCGGCCTCCACCTGTGAGAGCACACACCCGCAATAGTTCTGGCGGTACATGCCGAGCTCGCGCGAACGGCGGGTGGCCTGTGGGTACCGCTCGCGGAAGTCGCGACCGATGTAGGTGAGCCCGTTCGCGCGAGCGATGCGCTGGGCCTCCTCCTCGATGGCTACCGCGTCCTGGTACGGGCTCACCGTGAGCGTCGTGGCGATGGCCTCGCACCGGTGCTCGACCGCCACCGCGGCCGTCAAGCGCAGGCGGAGCGCATAGCAGGCGCGACATCGCGCGGATCGGTCGTCGTAGGTCCCCTGCGTCGCTTCGAGCCACAGGTGCGGCTCGTACGGCACCTCGACGACCGTGATGCGCTTGCTCACCGCGTACGCCATGAGCGTGTCCCGCCGACGGCGGTACTCCTCCAGCCCGTGGATGTTCGGGTTCGCATACACGGCCAGGACGTCACCCTCATCGCGCAGCACGTCGAGGGGTTCGATCATGCACGGGCCACAGCATGCATGCAGTGCGATCCTCATGGCCGCATGGTACCGCCTAGCCGCTCAGGTATGAAGCCGCGATGGTGAGCACCCCGAACACGATGAAGATGATGGCTGAGGCGACTGCGAGCGTACGCTCGGGCAGCCGCTTGCCAGCGAGGCGACCCAGACCGATGGCGATGGCATCGGCGGCGACCATCCCGAGCGACGTTCCGAGCGTCACCGTGAGGAGTCGTGGCAACGGCGCGATTTCGAGGTCACGGTGCACGCCGAGCGCCGCAAGCCAGGACGTCAGCGACGAGCCCGTCCCTCGTAGGAACCGCACGAACGCGCTCCCCGGGTCCGCGGCGATGGCGACCGTCATGATCTGCGTCTTGTCACCGAGCTCTGCGAGGAAGAAGGCTGCCGTCACCGCCGCTACCGCCCGAAGCCAGCTGGTGTTCGCCGGCGCGGAGCTCGCCTCGTCGAGCTCGTCGCCGCGCAACGTCCAGATGCCGAACCCGATGAACAGCAGTCCCGAGACCCACGGGATGATGCCGCGCGGTATGAGCGACCCGATCGCTTGACCCACGGCCGCAGAGAGGAGGTGCACCGTGAGCGTGGCTATGAGGATACCGAGGAGCACCTGCCAGACCCGGTAGCGCGTCGCGAGTACGAGCGCGAGCAGCTGGGACTTGTCAGCGAGCTCTCCTACCATGATGAGGACGAACGAGACGATGAACACGAAGAGCACTGATGACCTCCGCATCTGCAACGGTGAACGGCCATGGCTCGCCAAAGAATGACGGGCGGCTCATACCTGAGCCGCCCGCTTCCGTCTCGGGGCTGTGAACGATCAGAGCTTGCGGACGTTGCTCGCCTGCAGCTTACCGTTCTGACCGGTCGTGATCTCGAAGCTCACGGCCTGGCCTTCCTCGAGGGTCTTGAACCCCTCCATCTGGATCTCGCTGTAGTGAACGAACAGGTCGTCACCGTCCTCGCGCGAGATGAAGCCGTAGCCCTTGTCCGGATTGAACCACTTGACGGTACCCTCAGCCATGCAAATCCGTCCTTCCGCCCCCGATCGCTCGGGGTCACGCTCGTGCGACGTGTCCGTCAGCACCCGGACTGCTCTCACCGCGGCCTCGTGAGGAAGGACGTGGCGATCGCTTCGAGATGTCGCCGGATCGTGTCGCGAACCTCGTGGGCATGAAGCCCGTTACCGACGACGATGGTACCACAATCTCACACCACGCAAGGGGTCTATCCCACGTGAGCACGCTGACGCCGCACCAACACGATGAGCAGCGCGGTGACGAGCGCGAGGGCCGCGCCCGCGACTGCCAGGACGGTCGTCCGAACCGAGGACGACCTTGCGCCCACGCTCCCCCGGATGTACCGGACGTCCACGTCGAACGTCTGCCCCTGCTCGAGCCTGACCGGCGGGAGCGTGTACAGCGATTCCCCTCGACTGTTCCGCTTCGGCTCACCTATGGGCGCGGGCACGATGCGCACATCGGATATGGCTGGTTCGAGCACGACGGAGAACGTGTACGTACCGGCCTCCGTGGTGTTCGTCCAGCGGAGCGGCGCATGCACCGCGCCACCCGTCACCTCGGGGGGCGCGAGTGCGGCCTCTACCTGCGCTACCCGCACCTGCTCCATGCGGAAACGGACGATCTGCCCTCCCGCCGCCGGGACGATCGTGTACTCGCGAGACGGGTCGGCCGCCGGATCGCCGCCGAGGATCTCACCGGCCCACAGGATCTGCGCCCCGGCCGGCAGCGGGACGCTCACGGTCGCGGGAAGCGACACGGCTGGCGTGAGCACGACGTTCACGATGACCTGAGCGGTGCCCGTATCCCCCGTCGGCGTGAACTGCACCTGGTACTCCGCGACATCGGCATACGCCATGCAGGGTGCACCGAGGAGCGCAAGGAGCATCGCGCCTGTGAGTGCGACTCTTCGCACGAACGGCATCGCCATCACTTCCTTTCAGTAGCCGTGGCCGACGGAGCCCTACGACACGTGTGCCCGCGCCGCAGCCACCGTGTTCGCCATGAGCATGGCGCGCGTCATCGGACCGACCCCGCCTGGGACCGGCGTGATGGCATGCGCGATCGGCGCGACGCGGTCGAACGCCACATCTCCAACGAGCCCGCCCTCGACGCGATTGATGCCGACGTCGATGACGACAGCGCCGGGCTTCACGTACCGCTCGTCGATCATCCCGGGTCGACCGACGGCCGCGATGAGGATGTCGGCCTCGCGACATACCTCTGGCAGGTCCTTGGTCCGTGAGTGACAGACGGTCACCGTCGCGTGCGCTTCGAGCAGGAGCAGCGCCATCGGCTTGCCCACGATCACCGACCGGCCTACCACGACGGCCCGCTTGCCGGCCACGTCTATGTCGTAGGCGCGCAAGAGCTCCATGACGCCCGCGGGCGTGCAGGCATGTGGCGCAGGAACGCCGCGCACGAGCCTCCCGATGCTCATCGGATGGAAGCCATCGACGTCCTTCTCGAAGGCGATGCGCTCGATGATGCGCTCGGTGTCCAGGTGGCCGGGCAGCGGGAGCTGGACGAGGATGCCATGCACGGCAGGATCCCCATCGAGCCGGTCGATGAGAGCCTCGAGCTCCCCTTGGGTCGCCGAGGCAGGCAGGCGGTGGTCGAACGATGCGATGCCGACCTCCGCGCAATCGCGCTCCTTCATGCGCACGTAAGCATGCGAGGCGGGGTCGTCCCCGACGAGCACGACCGCGAGACCCGGCGTGATGCCGCGCGCGCGCAACTCAGCGACTTCGGTCGCAACCCGATCCTTGACCTCGCGTGCGACCCTCGTGCCGTCGATGATGACCTCTGCCATGCGCTCATGCCCCTTCCTCGTCGTCTCCCCGCCTCGAGTTCGCCGCCGGGCATCGCCGGAACACCGGGCGTCGGTCCCGTCATCATGCGAAGGGTACCGGAATGGCTCACCCACCGCGAGTGGTCACAGCGCGCCCTCGCGCTCCTTGACGAGCTCGAGAACCGCCTTGAACGTGGGGGTTCCGGCCCGCTCGAGCCACTCGTACACGACCGCCTCGGTCGTCGTGACGTGTGCCCCGGCCGCACGCAGCCGCGCGAGCGCGGTCTCGTGGTCCAGCGCTCTCCTGGAACACACGGCATCCGCGACCACGTGCACCGCATGACCGGTCTCGATGAGCGAAAGTGCCGTTTGCGCTACGCAGATGTGCGTCTCCATACCTGCGAGCACGATCGACGAGCGCCCCGCGAGCGCGAGCGCACGCTCGAAGGCCGGTTCGGCCATGCAGTCGAACGTCACCTTGTCGACGACGGTCGACCACTGTGCATCGGCGAGGCCGGCCACGATGTCGCCCAGCCCAGCGGGATACTGGCGCGTCGCGATGACTGGCACACCGAGGACCGTCGAAGCCCCCACCAGCAGCCGACATGACGCCTCCACGGCCGGTCGCGCCGTCATCGAAGCGGCGAGGCGATCCTGGACGTCGATGACGACGAGCAGCGAATCCGCGATCCGCACGCGCTGGGGTGCCTCCATGGCGCTCTCCTCACTCAGTCCCTGGGTATGAACTGGATACCATCCGTCGAGACGAGACACAAGGAGGAGCCATGCCCGATGCACCGATCCTCGGCCCCATCAACGCGGTAGCCGATCTGTCGGCCGCCAGCGATTTCGAGAAGAAACACACGCCACATATCGAGCTCACGCGCGATGGTGAGCTCACCATCGTCACGGTCATCGTGGGCTGGGAGGTGCCACATCCCAACCAGCCGGATCACTTCATCGACTGGATCGAGATCCTCGCCGACGGTGCACCCATCGCACGCTTCGACCTGACGCCGGTCGCCTGCGCGCCGCACGTCTCGGTGGCCGTCGACCTCGAGCCGGGCACGACGTTGCGTGCGATCGAGCACTGCAACCTGCACGGTCTGTGGGCGTCAGAGGTGACACTCTGAGGACGCGTCTCGTGACTCACGGCGTGCGCGGAGCGTGGAGCTGACGCCGAGCAGCGTACCGACCGCGATGATGAGCAAGCCGATGATGACGCCTGGCAGCGTCTCGGATGTGATCACGGACATCCCTTCTCGCAGGCCAACCTCGTCGGCATGATACGACACGGACGCACGGTGCGTCGTCACCGCCACGAAGCGAGGGGGCGCCTCGCGGCGCCCCCTCCTCACGTGCGGTTCACCACAGCAGGTCAGCGATGGCGTTCGAGATCTCGAGCGGAACCGCGCTCGTGCCGCCATAGACCGTGACGCGTCGTATCACGCCAGCGTTCGCCTCGAGCGCACCCCTCGTGGCGGGGCTCAGGGCAGTGCGTGCCGTCATGAGCATGACACCGCCACGCCTCCCCGTCGCGACGCCGCCACACAGGCTGTCGGCGAAGCCGGTGCCGGTCGTGATGCCGACATTCGTCCAGCTCGCCCAGCCGTGACTCGTCAGCATCTCCGCGATGGCGACGGCCGTCGCGTAGCGGTCGGCGCCGCTCATGCGATGCGTGTCCAGTCCGGGGACAGCGTCCTCCACCTGCGAGACCACCTGCGCGGAGACGGCCCCGGTCCCGCCGGCGACCCACGCGTCGGCGACGTGGAGCGCCACGAGCGCGTTCCTCGTCGCCGCGGGAAGCGCCTGCGGCTTCGTGAGCAGGACCGGCATGCGCTGCGCGTAGGCATAGGCCGACACGCTCACCGCGTCGGCGAAGTCGTCGCCACGCACCAAGAAGACCTGCCCGTCGTACCCGAGACCATCGAGTGCGACGACCTTGGCAGCGACAGCCGCAGCGGTCTCGTACCGGTCACGCCCACCGATGCGTTCGATGGAGACACCGGGGATGGCGTCGACCTGCGACGCGACGGCCGCAGAGAGCGCCCCCGTCCCGCCGATGAGGTACACCTTCGTCGCACCGAGGCGCATGATCTCATCTCGCACGGCCGGCACGAGGCTCGTCGAACGCGTGATGAGTACCGGGGCCTTCAGCACGCCGGCAAGACCGGATGCGGCGAGCGCATCCGGGAACGCCTCGCCCGTGGCGAGCACGACGCTCTCCGCTCCCTCGAAGGCGTCCTGGCAGGCCTGCACCGCGGTCTCGTAGCGGTCCTGCCCGCCGAATCGACCGAGCGACTCGATCGTACTGAAGGTGATCGTCTCGCTGAGCACATCGCCATCTCGCGAGGTGACGCCGTCGACCACGACCCCGTACTCGGTTCCGGAGCGCAGCGGCTGGGTGGGTGTTAGCGTGACCTCCCCGCTCTCGTCGTCGCACGTGAGCGTCGCTGGGACCGACTCGGTCCCGTCCGTCAGGACGATCGACGATGTGTCGACGCTGGATGCATCGAGGCGCTTCGAGAACCTCAAGTGGACCTGCGCATACGGATCATCGACAGACGAACCCGGCTCGGGCGTGCAGCTCTCGATCTCGAACGGGTAGCGCAGCGTCACCGGCACAGGCACGGCCGATGGGGCCTCGACCGGCCCGACGTACACGACACCCTCGTACGTGCCCTCCCGATCCTCGAGGGACGCGGTCCGGTCCTTGGCCCAGGAGACCGTGAGGTGAACGGTCGAGCCGGCCGACACGCCTCCGGACGGCATGCCGGAGACGCTCAGGTCATCGCCGGCTGGGGCCGCGATGCTCACATCGAACGTCTCGGTACCTGAGACGCTGTACCCGTACACGTCAACCAGATAGTCTCCGTCGGCTGGCCGGTCCAACCGGACGTACTCATCGCCCGTGCTCGTCTCGGACGCACCGACGAGCACCCAGCTCGAGCCGTTCCAGCGATAGACGTACAGATCGAGGTCGGCGTTGCCCCGAGCGTGGATCTCGACGTCAAGGTACGCGGCATTCGACAACGCGACGTCCTTGTACCAATCCTCTCCCTGCCCGATCTGCTCGACCGACGTGAAGGGCTTCGTCAGACCGAAAGCCATGGCGTCGAGACCGTTCAGGTCCATCGTCGTCGTGAAGTCGAGGCACGCGGTCCCTGAGGGATGTGCATCCACGATATCGATGCGACCAGGATCGACACCGACGACCCCAGCTTCACCGGTGATGGGCAGGTCGTGAACGGTACCTGGCCACACGACGTTGTGGAGCATGATCTCATTGAGGCCCCGGCTGAGCGGACCGGCCACCCACTCTTCCGTGCCACCGGTGTTCGTCTGCCACGTCCAGATGCCGGCACCGATGTTGTTGTTCGCGGAGCCGCCCGTCTTGGCGAGCGCGCCCGGCCCGAAGATCCCCGGCCAGTTCGTCGAGAACGCATCCGGCGTCTGCCCGTACAGGAGCGTGTCGACGTCAGCCTGCATGCCGCTTCCGTCGCCGACCTCCGGCCAGGTGGTCCTCACCAGCCAGGTGGCCCCCGCAGGCAGCTCGGCGTCAGCCGCGACATCTGCCACGTAGAAGCGCCAGTCACCCGACTCCGCGCGCCACTGCCAGTCCTGGTAGCCCATGATGCGACCGTTGTCCATGAGCGGGAGCAGGACCGCACTGTCGGGCTCGGAGCTCCCGATCACCGAGGGGTCACCGAACGAGAAGTTGGGTGTCGGCGATGCCACGGTGACGTGCACCGGCACGATCGTCGCGAAGCCGCTGTCGTCCGTGAGCACGAACTCGCCCTCGTAGAAGCCGACCGCCGCGTCATCGGGCACCGACAGCCAGACATCGAGGTCAGCTGCGCCCGCTGCTGGCACCTCGATGCTGTTCGTGTCCGCGGTGAGCCATGGGTGGTCGACCTTGTCATAGCACTCGATGCGCAGCTCAACGGCGACCGTCTTGTCGGCGGTCGCATCGTACTGGTGCTGGATACCCAGGTAGATCCCGTCATGCATGCGCTCGATCGGCTTCTGTACTCGGATCTCGTGACTGTTCGCGAAGTTGTTCGCGTACGTGAACCGCATGTACTCGCCAGCATCGATCTCACCGGGATCGACGTACCCGTCGGTGTCCACGTCGGTCCAGAGCCGCTCGTCAGCATCCTGGTCCTTCCAGTCGTACGCGAGCAGCCTGACACGATTGTGTGTCGACGCGTTCGTATCGAACGCTCCGGTCGGAGCGAAATCCGAGAAGGACTCGGTCGCTTTGATGACGAGCAGATCGGGATCCGCATCCGCCACGAACATCGTGAGGTCCTCGAGCCGGTCCGGGCGGTTGAAGTCATAGGGCGGCTCTTCGTCCCCGTCGAGCGTCACCGTCATCGTCACGACGCGAGACAGCACGAGCCACGCATCCGAGACGGTCACGACCCTGTCATCATCGCCCGCGTTCGTCAGCCGCAGCGTGCCGAGCGCGACATCGCCTGGGTGGACGATGTTCGCGAACGAGGGGTACGAGCCGTAGCGCGTGCCCGGGTACCACTCGCTCGGCGTCACCTGGAACCCGGCCTGCCCGAGGACGATGTCGACGGACCGGCCCGCGTCCACGATGCCCGCACCCTGCACGGTCGTGTCGTGGTTCAGGTCGCGAGCGCCGCTCATGAGCAACGAACGCGCCTCGGCGTATGTCGGATAGCGTCCGTGGGTGTCGTGATACGCCTCATAGATGAGCGCCAGGTTGCCAGCTGCGACCGGGCAGGAACGGCTCGTACCACCCCACACGACCCAGGAGCGCCAGCCATCCCATGCGCCCTGGTTGAGCGCCATGGCGCCTGACGAGTACGCGCCGTCCGCCACCACGGCTGGTCCGGTGTGCCCCGCTGCCGAAGGACCGCGGTTCGACCACGGGATGACGTCCCCTATCGTGACCTGGTCCGCATCGATGATCGAGTCCCAGCCGCCGCACGCGCCCATCTGCGTCGACGCACCGATGCCGATGCCCGTGGCTGGCGTCGGCGGCGCATTCGTCCCATACCCGGGCGCGCCGTTGCCCGTCGAGAACAGGAACGAGACGTTGGGATTGATGAGCGTGTTCAGGGCCGTGATGTAGCGCGAACGGTAGTCCCACTCGTCGGCATCCTCATCCGACTCGCCGTACGAGTTCGAGACGATGTGGATCTCATCTCCCGTGCCGGCCTCACCGTCCGCGCCGAATGCAGCGTAGTCGTACGCCATGAGCGTGGACGTGAAGTGGTTCCAGTAGATGTCTGCGAACGCGACGAGCTCCGCTGCCTTCGCAGCGCCCTGGACGATGCCATCCCCGCCGCCGGTCGGCGTCTTGAACGGCGGGTACACGCCATCGTCCATGATCGGGTCGGACGGGCCATCGGTCACGCCTTGCCCCACGACGTTCGAGGCGCACAGCGTGCCGTGGTTCTCGTCGAAGTTGAGTGCGCCCATGAAGCACACGAGTTCGCCTGCGCCCGGGGCACTCAGGTCCGGGTCGTGGCCGAACATGAACTCGAATCCTGGTGGCTGGTGCTCGCCGTCCGCGATCCAGTACACCGTTCCGCCAGACAGGTCGGCGTAGCCGTCCGGCCCGAAGTCCTCGCTCTCCGAATCCCAGTAGTCGAGGTACGAGATGGGCGATGCCATCGTGCACGGCTTCTGGAACGAGAAGTCTTGGAAGTACCCCAGATCGACGTACACGGTGTCATAGACGCCTGGCGTCGTCTCGTCCGAGACGAGCACCGCAGGGAACTCCGTCTCCCCACTCATCCAGACGTACAGGTTCTCGTCCCACAGGTAACCGATGTGGTAGACCCCGGACTTGCTCGTCCCGGGCAGCACGTACGTCTTACCGTCGAAGGTCGGATCCGCCTCGGTGATCGTCGCACTCGTGTCCGACCACCATGTCTGACCATCGGCGACGTACGAGGTGCCGTAGTAGCGGTCGTACGCGTACAGGAGCGCCGAGAACGGGTCGAACGCCTCAGGCCAGCCGACGTACGGCGAGGCCGGGTCCGTCACGACCGCCTGCGTTCCCTGGAGGTCCGGGTGCGCGAAGTCGACGCTGTCATCAGCGACCGCGACACGCACACCTTCGCCGAAGTAGCCGTCATCCCATGCACCGACGGCATTGTGACCGGACGGGCCCACGTCGAACCACCCGGTCGCTCCGCCGCCTCGGGCGCCGGTCGAGGTGCCCTGGAGCGCGGCATCCCTGGAAGAGAGGGCCGGACGTCCGGCGGAGCGAATCGCGCGACCATCGGCATCGAAGCCGTCGCGGAACGCACCGAGCGCTCCTGCCGTCTTGGCCGCGCGCAGTCGATCCCGCACGATGCTCGCGGCCTTGGACCGCTCGACTCTCGATGGTGCGACCTTGTCGGGTATGGGTGGGGGCGTCCTTCGTCCGTTGTCGTAGACCTTCTCGACGCCATGCGAGGTGGCGAGCTTCACGAGGTCAGCGAGGGCCACCTTGCCCACGATGAGGTCGTGCTTCGCATCGCCCCGCAACCTGAGGCGGAGCGGCATCTTGAGCGAGCGGGGAGCCTTGGCGCCCTTCGCGGTGAGGACCGCGACGTCGACTCGTGCCGCCTTCGCCGCTGGCGTCTTGGCGCTCGCGAGCTTCTCGGCTAGCGTGCCGTCGAGCCTGGCGGCGATCACGTCCCCCGACCGCGACGCGGCCTCGGGCACGGTCGGCGCCGTCCTGGCTTGCGCGCCGCTCGGCCGCTCGACGCCCTTCGGTGCAGCGGCTGTGGCGGGCAGCGCGCCCGTGAGCGCACTCACCAGGCTCACGCAGAGGAACGCGGACCAGACGCGACGTGAGACCCTCGAACGATGCTGCATCGACCCATCCCCCTTCCGCGGGGCGATCATGCGACATGCCGCCTCGCTGGACGAGCACCCTAGCGAACCGCCCTCGTAGGAGCGCGAACCTGGATGCGACCGGATGATGCCAAGTATGTATCCCTTGCGAGCGCACCGCAATACGCGCATCGCCAAGGTAGGGCCCGTGGCTGCCGAGACGAACGGCCCTGCCGGTGCCGCTGCCGGTCTCGTGCACCGAGGGTGTCACCGGCCTCGGTGCGGCCGTACCTCAGAATAGGCTCTCATGGCGCGTCGAAGAGGGCGGCCCCAGACCGAGGTGCTCGTATGCCCGGGGCGTGGCTTGACGGCCCTTCGGTGTCCGCACGAGGAAGCCGAGCTTCAGCAGGTACGGCTCGTAGACGTCCTCGAGCGTGTCGGGGTCCTCGCCCACCGCTGCTGCGAGCGTACCGAGTCCCACCGGGCGCCCGCCGAACGTCTCCACGAGCGCCTCGAGGATCGCCACGTCCATGCGGTCGAGACCCTGATGGTCGACCTCGAAGAAGCCGAGCGCCTCGGCCGCGATGTCCTCGCTTATGCCACCGTCATGCCTCACCTGCGCGTAGTCCCGCACGCGCTTGAGCAGACGGTTCGCGAGCCGCGGCGTGCCCCGCGACCGGCGCGCGATCTCGTGCGCGCCGTCATCGGTGATCCGCACGCCCAGGATCGATGCACTGCGGCGAACGATGTCGGCGAGCTCCTCGGTCGAGTAGTAGTCGAGTCGGAACGACATCCCGAACCGGTCGCGCAGCGGGCCGGTGATAAGACCGGTGCGCGTCGTGGCACCGATGAGCGTGAACCGCGGGATCTCGAGGCGCAGCGAGCGAGCGAGAGGACCCTTGCCGATGACGATGTCGAGCCGGAAATCCTCCATCGCAGGGTAGAGGACCTCCTCGACCGCACGATTGAGGCGGTGCAGTTCGTCGATGAACAGGACGTCGCGCTCCTCCAGGTTCGTCAGGATGGCCGCGAGATCACCGGCCCGTTCGATCGCCGGTCCGCTCGTCGTCTTGATCGCAACGCCGAGCTCGTTCGCGATGACGCCGGCGAGCGTCGTCTTCCCGAGACCAGGCGGCCCTGAGAGCAGGATGTGGTCGAGCGGCTCATCCCTCCCGCGTGCCGCCTCGATGAGGACTCCGAGGTTCTCCTTCACGCGCGTCTGGCCGAGGTACTCCGTGAGGCGCCTCGGCCGGAGCGAGCGATCGATCTCCAGGTCCTCCTCCGTGTACTCGGCGGCTACGAGGCGCTCGGGCTCCTCGGGCACGCGCTCGCGCTCGCGGACCATCACACGCCACCTCCCAACCGGCGGAGGGCGTGCTTGAGCAGCGCTTCGGCGTCATCGGCAGGCCCATCGAACCCCTTGAGGGCCTGTGCGACCTCGGCAGCCGAGAAACCCATCGCGAGCAGCGCGTCCCGCGCTTCCGAGGTGGCCGGCGCGGCGGCGCCCCCAGCCGGGACGATCTCGAGGGGCCCACCACCGAGCCGGTCCTTGAGCTCGATGATCACCCGCTGTGCCGTCTTCCTCCCGATACCGGGTACAGAGGAGATGAGCGCCGCATCCTCACGGACGATCGCGTCGACGAGCGCGTCCGGCCTGAAGGACGACAGCGCCGAGAGCGCGACCTTCGGACCAACTCCCGAGACCTCGATGAGCCGCAGGAACAGCGCCCGCTCGTACTCATCCGAGAAGCCATACAGTGTCAACTCGTCCTCGCGCACGTGCAGGTGCGTGAGGACGCGGACCGTCTCGCCCTCCCCGGGCAGTCCTGCGAGCGTGTGCGACGACATGACGACCTGGAACCCCACACCCCCCACGTCGATGATGCAGCTGAGGGCGTTCTTCGCGATGAGCCGACCGGTGAGTTGCGCGATCATCGGGACGCCGCCTTCCGCAGGCCAGCAGCGCGCACCGTGTGAGCATGGCAGATCGCGACCGCGAGCGCGTCAGCTGCGTGATCTGGCTGCGGTTCCGCATGGAGCGCGAGCAGAGCGCGCACCATGTAGGAGACCTGACGCTTGTCAGCGCGGCCGACACCGACGATGGCACCCTTGATCTCCGCGGGTGAGTACTCCCCGAGTGAGATTCCCCGCTCGGCGAGCGCCAGGATCGCCACACCCCGCGCCTGGCCCGTCGCGAATGCCGAGCGCGCATTCGAGCCGAAGAAGACGCTCTCGAGCCCGCACGCCTCCACGCCGAACCGCTCGATCACGTCGACGAGCTCGGCGTGGATGCGCGCGAGACGCTGGGGAAGCTCCTCTGAGGCGGTCGTCGTGATGCACCCGTAGCCGAGGCAGCACATCGTGGAACCGTCCTGTTGGATGACGCCCCAGCCGGTGTTCGCGAGCCCAGGATCGACCCCCAGGATGACCACGCGTGCTCCTTCGCCTCCGAGGGAACCGAACGTATGTTCAGGATAGCACGGCCGCCCGACACCGGAAAGGCGCCTGACCGGGAGACCTGCCGTCCAACCCACGAAGCCGCGAGTCACTCACTCCTGGAGAGCGGCAGCGAGCTCCTCGGTCATGGCCATGTTGTGATAGACGTCCTGGATGTCGTCGTTGTCCTCGAGCACGTCGATGAGTCGCATGACCTTGCGAGCGATCTCGACGTCCACGCTCACGGGTGTGGTCGGACGCATGGCGAGCTCAGCACCCTTCACCGTGACGCCCGCCCCCTCGAGCGCACCGCGCACGCGCGCCAGATCGGCCGGTGCCGTCGTGACGACGAACTCCTCGTCGTTGTCCTCGAGATCCTCGCCGCCGGCATCGGCCACGAGGAGGAGCAGCTCCTCCTCATCGGGCGCGCCGTCCTTCTCGATGATGATCTGTCCGATGCGCTCGAACTGGAAGGCGACAGCCCCCGACGCGGCGAGATTGCCGCCTGCGCGCGTGAACGCGGAGCGGACATCGGCCGCGGTACGGTTGCGGTTATCCGTGAGCGCCTCGATGTAGACGGCGACGCCGCCGGGCCCATAGCCCTCGTAGACGACCTCCTCGTAGTTCGACGCGTCCGCGTTCGCCCCGAATGCCTTGTCGATGGCAGCCTGTATCTTGTCCTTGGGCATCGAGTAGCCGCGCGCCTTCTCGACGGCCGCAGCGAGCGCGGCGTTGTTCTCGGGGTTCGGATCACCCCCGAGCTTGGCTGCGACGGTGATGTTCCGCGCGAGCTTCGAGAACAGTGCGCTGCGCTTCGCGTCCTGCGCGGCCTTGCGATGCTTCGTGGTCGCCCACTTCGAGTGGCCTGACATGGACGGTCCTTTCACTCAGGGTCGTTCGCTGGCCACGACCTCGTCGAGGAAGAAGCGGTGGATGCGGGGGTCGCCGGTCAGCTCGGGATGGAACGCTGTCGCCATGAGGTCGCCCTCGCGCGCGGCGACGATGTGCCCGTCGTGCACGGCGAGGACCTCGACGTCGGGGCCGACACGCTCGATCCACGGCGCACGGATGAACACACCGCGGTATGGCCCGCGCGGCACACCGCGGACGTCGAGATCCGCCTCGAAGGAGTCGACCTGTCGCCCGTAGGCGTTCCTTCGGACCTCGATGCTCATGAGTCCGAGCGGCTCTTGGCCCGGCACCGCGTCGATGATCCGCTTGGCGATGAGGATGGCGCCCGCGCAGGTACCCCACACGGCCATGCCGGCGCCATGGTGCTGCCTGATCGCGTCGTAGAAGCCGTACGTCGCCATGAGCTTGCCGATCGCGGTCGACTCGCCGCCCGGGATGATCAGGCCGTTCAAGCCCCCGAGCTGCTCGGGCAACCGTACGGGGACGCTCGCAACGCCGAGCGCCTCGACCATCATCATGTGCTCACGGAACGCGCCTTGGAGCGCGAGGACCCCGATGCGCACGCTACCAGCCTCGCTCCTGCATCCGCTGTGACTCGGGGATCTCCGTGATCTCGATGCCGACCATCGGCTCTCCGAGGTCGCGCGAGACCTTCGCGATGATGTCCGGGTCGTCGTAGTGCGTCGTCGCCTCGACGATCGCACGAGCGCGCTTGGCGGGGTCCCCGCTCTTGAAGATGCCGCTCCCGACGAACACACCGTCGCACCCGAGCTGCATCATGAGCGCTGCATCGGCCGGCGTCGCGATGCCGCCTGCCGAGAAGTTCACCACGGGGAGCCGCCCGTTCTCGGCCACCCACCGCACGAGCTCGTAGGGCGCCTGGAGCTCCTTGGCTGCGGTGTAAAGCTGCTCCGGACGCAGGCCCTTGAGCGACGCGATCTCGTTCGAGAGCGTGCGCATGTGGCGAACGGCCTCCACGACGTTACCCGTCCCCGGCTCACCCTTCGTGCGGATCATAGCGGCGCCCTCAGCGATGCGCCGAAGCGCCTCGCCGAGGTTCCGGCACCCGCACACGAAGGGCACCGTGAACGCCCACTTGTCGATGTGGTGCTCCTCGTCAGCCGGGGTCAGGACCTCCGACTCGTCGATGTAATCCACGCCGAGCGCCTGGAGGACCTGCGCCTCGACGAAGTGTCCGATGCGACACTTCGCCATGACCGGGATGGACACGGCGTTCATGACCTCTTCGATGACGGCCGGGTCCGCCATGCGCGCCACACCGCCTGCCGCCCTGATGTCGGCAGGGACGCGCTCGAGCGCCATGACGGCGACCGCACCCGCGTCCTCGGCGATCCTGGCCTGCTCGGCACTCACGACATCCATGATGACGCCGCCCTTGAGCATCTCGGCCAGGCCTGTCTTGACGCGGAGGGTCCCCGTCGTCGCGTTCGGATTCTCTGTCACGTCCTCGTCACTCCTCAGCGCTCGCTCGTCCCGAGCGGTGATCCCGCTCGGCGGACGCTTCCATGGCCTCACGATTCTACCCGCGAGTACGACGGCGAACAACTCGCACACGACCTGCGGTCGCGACGGGCACGGATGCGCCGCACCGCTGCGCTCCAGCACCCGCTACTTGATGGTGATGTTCACGTCAGGCGCGATGACCTGGAACCACGTGTTACCTGGCGCGAGTTTGATGCGCGACCCGTCCGACGCGGTGAGGATGGGAGGCGCGTCAGCGCTCGCCTGCCACGTGCCATCGTAGCGCTGCCCATCCCTGAAGACCGAGCACCGCCCCGTGCCCGTGAGCACGATCTCGTACGTCCTCGAACCGACCTTATCGTGGCTGGCTGGCATGTGCTTGGCCCACATGACCACCACGTTGCGGGCGTGCAGCTGCTTGCCCGTGCCAGCATCGATGAATCGCGCACCGTTGTTGTAGCGCGCGTACGTCCGCGTCGCGGGGTCGTACACCCACCGCACGGTGTTCGCCGTCGAGAACGGCACGGTGATCTCGCTCACGGCCACCGTCTCATCCGGCGAGGGCCTCCGGTCGAACAGCAAGCCCTTGACATCCTGCTCGGTCGGCATCTTCCGTCGAGCCGCTTCCTCCCGGACCTTCGCGAGCACCACGTAGAGGTTGTGTGGCGCCTTGCGGTCCCTGCTCCGGAAGTACGGGTACGAGATGCCGGCATCCTGCGAGAGGTTCTCGATCGTCGTCGCCCGGACGCGCGCATTCACCGAGCTGCTCGCTCCAGAGAACACGAACAGCGCATGATACTGCGGCACGATGTACAGGTCCGAGAGACGCGCGCTGCGCACAGGCCCCACCTTGTCCGGCTCCTGCGAGTGGAACAGCGCATTGAAGCGCGTGATGCCGCCCTCGGTGACGCTCTCGTACACGACATCGGCCAACTGCAGGTTCGTCTGCGGGCGCGCCTGCGGCGAGTTCTCGATCTTCACCGAGATGACACGGCGTTTCACGATGTCCGCACTCGGCGCATCGAGACCCGTGAGCGGCCAGCGAGGTGGCTCCGGTGGACGCGGGACGACGCGCTCCTTGTCCACGCGTGGCCACAGTGAGACGATCCTCGGCTCCGGTCGCGAGCACCCCGCGAGCGAAGCACCGAGGACGCCCACGAGGAGCAGCGGTACGAGAGCACGGCGAATGGTCATGGATCGGTCCTCCTTGGTCGGCACAAGTCTAGGTAGCCCCATGCAGCAGGTCAACGAACGCACCGAACGTGCACTCCCGAGCGACGCGGACTACAATCCGTCGCAAAGACGCGAGGAGCCGCCGTGCCATGCTACCTGCTACACGTGCTCGAGTCACCCGATGAGGAGCCGTACGCCGACCCCGACGTCAAGGACGTCATCGGTTCGCTCCCGCAGTTCTACTGCACGTACTGCAGCCCGATCAAGCGACTACGACCGAGCTCGGGCTTCAAGTGTCTGCGCCGCGAATCGCCCTGCTGGAAACCCGCCGATCGGATCTGCCTCGATGACTAGGGATCCGTGGGTCCCGTATGCGAAGGGGCACCATCAGACGGTCCTGAGCCCCCATCCATGCGCCGGTATGCGCGCACGATGAACCCGACACCCGCGAGGAGCACCGGCACGCTCAGAACCTGCCCCATCGTGAACGGCCCGGCCACGAAACCGAGCTGCACGTCGGGTTCACGGAAGAACTCGACGACCACGCGGAACACCCCGTACAGCCCGAGCATCGTGCCGAGGTAGAAGCCTTCCGGACGCCGCTTGCGCGCGAGCGCGAGCATGACACAGAACAACACGAGACCCTCGAGCGCCGCCTCGTACAGCTGCGACGGATGCCGCGGCAAAGGTCCAGCGCCCGGGAAGACCACGCCCCACGGTACCGTCGTCACACGCCCCCACAGCTCACCATTGACGAAGTTCGCGAGCCGGCCGAGGAACAGTCCGATGGGTGCGCCCACCGCTCCCATGTCCGCGAGCGTGAGGAACGGGACACCGAGACGCCTCGAGACGACCCAGCCGGCCAGCAGGATACCGATGAGCCCTCCGTGGAAGGACATGCCCCCATCCCACGTCGCGAGGATCTTGAGCGGGTGCCGCACGTACTCGGGCCCACCGTAGAACAGCACGTAGCCCAAACGAGCTCCCACGACCAGACCGATGACGGCAGCGAGCACGATGTCGATCTGCTGCTCCGTGCTCAACCCGACGCCCCAGCGTCGGTCGAGCCACCGCAGAACGAGGGCCGCGAGCACGAATCCCGCCACGTAGGCCAATCCGTACCAACGGACAGCGAACGGCCCGACACTGAACGCCACCGGATCGATGTCCGGGAAGGCGAGGGAGGCCACCTACATCGCCTCCAGCCGGCGGATGCGCTCCTCGATGGGAGGATGCGTGTCGAACAAGGCGTTGAGCGCACCGCCGTAGTCGCGGAGCGGGTTCTGGATGTACAGGGAGGCCGTCGCCTTGCTTGCCACGCGCAGACGGTTCGTGTCCGCGGCGATCTTACGGAGCGCGTTGGCCAGACCAGCCGGATACCGCGTCAGCAGGGCCGCACTCGCATCCGCCAGGTACTCCCGCTTGCGCGAGATCGCCATCTGGATGAGCGTGGCGAACACGGGAGCGAGGACGGCAAGGATGAGTGCCACCACGAGCACGATGGCCTGCCCCTGCCCGGAGCCCTGGTCGTCGCGGCGCCGCGAGCCGCCCCACAGGAACGATCGGCGCATCCAGTCGGCGAGGAACACCACGCTGCCCGCGAGCACCGCCGCGAGCGTCTGGACGAGCGTATCGCGATTCTTCACGTGGGCCAGCTCGTGTGCGATGACACCCTCGAGCTCGAGCCGATCGAGCTTGTCGACAAGACCCCTCGTGAGGACGATGGCGGCATGCTCCGGGTCACGGCCCGTCGCGAACGCGTTCGGTGCCGGGTCCTCGATGATGTACGCGCGTGGCGTCGGCAGCCCAGCTGCGATGGCAAGACCCTCGATGGTGTTGACGATATACGGCTCCGAGTCGCGATCGACGGGTCTTGCCTGACTCATCGCCAGGACGATGCGGTCGGAGTACCAGTACGAGCCCCACGTCATGACGAACGCGACAAGGAGCGCGATCGTCACGCCCGTCGGCCCCGATCCGACCACCTCACCGAACACGTAACCGATGAGTATGAGCAGGGCCACGAACGCCCCGATCAGCAGCGCTGAACGCAGCTTGTTGCGAGCGATCTGGTCGTACACCGGCGGTGATCACGCCCCCATCAGAAGGCGACCTTCACGGGCTCACGGGCCGCCTCTTCCATCTCGAAGTAGTCGCGTGGCTTGAACCCGAAGATGCCGGCCACGACGTTCGATGGGAACATCTCAGTCGCCGTGTTGTACGTCATGACGGAGTCGTTGTAGAACTGCCGCGCGTAGGCGATCTTCGATTCGGTGCCAGCGAGCTCCTCCTGGAGCATGAGGAAGTTCTGGTTCGCCTTCAGCTCCGGGTAGCTCTCGGCAAGCGCGAAGAGGCTCTTCAAGGTGCTCGACAGCATGTTCTCGGCTTCGCTGTGCTCCTTCACGCTCTGCGCACCCATGGCTGCGTTCCGTGCAGCGATGACCCTCTCGAGCGTCTCCTTCTCGTGGGCAGCGTAGCCCTTCACCGTCTCGACGAGGTTCGGGATCAGGTCGTAGCGGCGCCTCAGCTGCACGTCGATCTGCGACCAAGCGTTATCGCAGCGGTTCCGCAGCGTCACGAGCCGGTTGTAGATGCCGATGACGGCGAGAGCGCCGATGAGGAGCACGAGCAGGATGACGCCGATGCATGGCAGGACCATGGTTCCTCCTTCGCCGTCGGCCACGAGCGCTCGTGGCCGACGCTCACCATCTCATCGTCTGTGGTACCGTTCAACGAACGCGTGTTCCTGCGCTACACTCCTGCAGTCACACGCATCCATCCTACCAGACCGGTTCGACCCAAACAGCCGCTATGATCCAGGTGTGCCCGTGATCCCCATAAGAGACGTCAATCCCACACGCCGTGTGCCGTGGATGACCATGCTCATCATCGCGGCGAATGTCGCCGTGTTCCTCTATGAGACGAACCTGCCGGTCCCGGAACTCGACCGGTTCGTCAGTGCGTGGGGCCTCGTTCCCGCGCGCTTGTTCCCAGCTCCATCCCTTGCCAGTGCACTCACCGTCATCACCTCGATGTTCATCCACGGCGGGTGGATGCACATCATCGGGAACATGCTGTACCTGTGGATCTTCGGGAACAACGTCGAGGACCGCATCGGGAGCCTCGGATTCGCGGTCTTCTACCTCGCCAGCGGCATCGTCGCGTCGCTCACGCAGGTCATCGTGACCGGTCCCTCACTCGTGCCGCAGATCGGAGCGAGCGGAGCTGTGGCCGGGGTGCTCGGCGCCTATCTCGTCATGTTCCCCGCATCGACGGTCGTGACGCTCATACCCATCTTCTTCGTGGTCGAGGTCGCGCATCTCCCGGCCTACCTCGTCATCGGCTTCTGGTTCCTCGCCCAGCTCGGCAACGGCCTCGCCTCGCTCGGCGTCCAGACGGGTAGCACGGGTGGCGTGGCGTGGTTCGCACACATCGGAGGCTTCCTCGTCGGTGTCCCGATCGCGATCGCATTCCGGGCATGGGAACGGACGCGGCGACGCCGCCCATACCGGGGGTCGTGGGGCTAGCGCGCGTCCACCTCGGCGAGGAAATCCTCGACGCACTCGATGCGGGCGAGCTGACGACGGAAGTACTCGCAGTAGGCCTCGTTCACACGCTCGCGCTGGACGCGGTCCTCGACGTCGTCGGGTTCGTCCTCGCTCATCTCAGCCTCGACGATCTCGAAGCTGAGGCTGCCCTTCTCCTCTCGGAGCAAGCGAGCGAGCTCCATGGCGGCTGCGAGCATGTTCGTCATGCGCACGGAGGCTTGCAGCGGGGTCCCACACCTCGGGCACACGAAGACGACGTCGCAGGTCTCGGCATCCGTGAACCGGATCATCGAGATGTCCTCGAGCCCGAGGGTGACGCGGCCGTCATTGGGGCATATGAGCGAGAACTCCACGTCCACCGCCTCCCGCGGTCAACACTATTGTACCGCGCCGATGCCCATCACAACCCTATGCTAGTATCGTCGGCATGTCTTCGTCCGAAGTTCAGCAAACGGCATGCCCCGCCATCACCGACCGCCTCGTCAGCGGAGCTCGCCGCGGAGTCCCGATCCTGCTCGGCTACCTTCCGGTCGGTATGGCGTTCGGTGTCCTCGCCTCCACGGCAGGCTTCTCCCCACCACAGGCCATCGCCTGTTCAGCGACCGCGCTCGCTGGCGCAGGACAGTTCATCGCGCTCTCGCTGCTCGCCAGCGGCGCTGACGCGCTGTCGATCATCGCGGGCACGACGATCGTCAACCTTCGCTACGTGCTGTTCGCAGCGACGCTCGCGCCACACGTGAGCGCGTTACCGTTGCGCTGGCAGCTGCCCGTGGCCTTCACGCTCACTGACGAGACGTTCGCCGTCAACATCACCCACCTCAAGGACGCAGCCGCCGATGGACGCGAGCTGACCGCGTGCGGCGCGGTCGCGTGGCTCGGATGGGTGAGCGGGACGGCACTCGGCGCCTTCGGTGCCACGCTCGCCGGGGATCCATCACGGTACGGCGCTGACTTCGCGATGGCGGCCATGTTCACCGCGCTCCTCGTCGCGCAGCTCGAGGACGGGAGGCACGCCGTCATCGGGATGATCGCCGCTGCTTGCACCATCGCACTCATGTCCGTGACATCTGGGACGTGGTACATCCTCGTCACGCCCGTGCTCGCCGCCACGCTCGGGACGGTGCTGTTCCGTGACGCGTGAGACCGTCATCTGGGCCATCATCGCCGGCATGGGCGTGACGAACCTCATCGTGCGGCTCGTCCCGCTCGTCCTCGTCTCACGAGCATCGATACCCGCCGTCTGGCGTCGGTGGCTGTCCTTCGTGCCCGTCTCGGTGATGGCGACGCTCGTAGCGAGCGAGATCGCCCGCCCCGGAGGTCGGTGGCTCCCCCTCACGCGCAACCCGCACCTGCTCGCTGCCCTCGTCACGGCCGTCGTATTCCACCGCTCCCGCAACCTCCTGCTCGCCGTCCTCACGGGCATGGCGGCCTTCCTGGTGTTCGGAGCCCTCCTGGGCTAGACTTCCGACGCAAGCCACGACACGGAGAAGAGGATCGATGCCTGCCGTACGCCCATTCACCGCCCTCATGTACCGCCGTACGACACCGAGCGACGTGGGTCCTCGCGTCGCTCCGCCGTACGATGTGATCTCACCGGAGTACCGCCGCGCACTCCTCGCACGTGACCCGCTGAACGTCGTCGCGGTGGACCTGCCCGAGGGCACCGACGATCCGTCCGATCCCGACAACCGGTATGCGCGCGCCCGCGCCCTGTGGTCGAACTGGCGCAAGCGCGGCGTGATCGTGCATGACATCGGGCCGGCCATCTACGTGCTCGAGCAGTCGTGGATGCACCAGGGCATCATGGTCAGGCGGCGCGCTCTCATCGCTGCGGTGCGCCTGCACGACTTCGCTGAAAGGGTCATCCTGCCCCACGAGCGGACGCTCCCGAAAGCCATCCACGACCGACTCGAGCTCACGCGCGCCTGCCGCGCCAATCTGAGCCAGGTCCTCGGACTGTACAGCGACCCCGCCGGCGAGACGGATGAGCTGCTCGACGCCGCGACCGAGACACCGCTACTCCTCGAGGCGACGGACGACGACGGGGTGCGCAGCCGAGTCTGGGCCATCCGGGACGAGGATACCATCGACACGATCGTGCAGATCCTCTCGGACAAGCAGGTGTTCATCGCAGACGGTCATCACCGGTACACGACGGCCCTGGCCTACCGTGACGAGCGCCGACGCGATGCAGGCATCGCAGGTGAGGCGCCTGGCGACCAGGCGTTCGACTACGTGATGATGGCGCTCGTGAACATGGACGACCCGGACCTCATCGTGCTCCCGACGCACCGGGTCGCGACGCTGCAGGAAGGACTCGATACCGCGGGGCTCGTCGCGGCACTCGCGACGCACTTCGAACTGGTTCACGCTGACGAGCGGTCGGCGCTGGCCCTCGAGATGATCGAGCGGCCCGCCTTCCTCATCAAGACGCGGGATGGCCTGACCGCGCTGGCGACGCTTCGAGCAGACGTGGCCCCGGCGACCGCGATACCGGGAACCGCCTCCGAGGCATGGAAGTCGCTCGATGTGACGGTACTGCAGGAGCTCGTACTCCGGCCGATCCTCGCGATCGACCCGAGCATGCCGGACGCCTCGACGCGCATCTCATTCGTCAAGAGCACGGAGGAGGCCCTCGCGCTTCGATCGGGCGACGTGGCGTTCATCATGCGGCCCACGCGGATGGATCAGCTCCGTGCGGTCGCCCTCGCAGGTGAGATGATGCCGCAGAAGTCCACGTACTTCTACCCGAAGCTCCTCACGGGCCTGCTCTTCTACGAGCTCGACTGACGACGCACTCCCACCGACTCGACCGTGCGCGGCAGACGCGGACACGCGGGCGCGAGCACGCATGCATCGCACGACGGTGTCCGCGCGAAGCACCAGCGGCGCCCGATGAGCCATGCAGCCAGGTCGAGCCTGCCTGGGCACTCCGGACACACCGCACGAGCCGCCGCAGTGATGGCCCCTGGAGCGTCCTCGCTCGCGAGCCCCGTCCGCAGGAACACGCGCCGGACGTGCACGTCGTATGCGACGGTCGTATCCTCGCGACCCCTCAGCTGCACACCCATCTGGTTGGTGAGCAGATCCACCGTCATCGCCGCCTTCTTCGGTCCGATGCCATCGAAGGCCAGCAGGCGTTCGGTCACCTGAAGCACGTGCGAGCCCTCCCGCCAGATGTGCCTCGCATCACCGTCATACTCTGATGCGATGCGTCGTGCCGCGGACGCTATCCAGCGAGGGAGCGTCCGCACGAAACGGTGGAGAGCGGGCGCTTGAGCGATCGCGCGACCGATGCGTGCCTCCTGCTCGGCGAGTCGTCGAACGTCGAAGTGCCCGAGCCGCTCAGCGAGGCGGGCGGGGCCGGCCCACGCGCGTTCAGCCGGGATGCCCTGCGTGAACAGCACGCCTATGAGGAACGCATTCGGGTCGCCTTTGATGAACGCGTCCTCCCGCGGGTCGGGGGTGAATGCCGCTCCGGTCTGCACGATGCCCGCGGCATCCACCTCGCTCGCATACGCGAGCAGCAGCGCACCCACCGGCGCGCATGCACTCCCCGCCCCCCTCACGGTATGCGCGGCCCCCTCGTGAGGAAGAAGGCGCACGTGAGGCAGACCTCCTTCATCGCGGAGCGCCTGTCGACCGTCGCATCGAACACGAGCGCCGGGTCGGCCGTGACCGTTCGCTGGGGATGCGAGCACTGGGCGTAGTAGCAGCCGCTTGGACACCGTTCCTCGGGGTCGATCGCATGCGGGCATCGTGACATGAGCTCCTCATCACAACCACGCAGCGCCCAACAGCCAGCCACGGAACTCCCTCCAGGGTCATCGCCGAACCCCATTAGGGTATCATGGCGACGGCCGGTGGCGTGACCGCTGAGACGCGCGCACCTCACACCTGTTCCCGCACGTCCACCGCTCAGCATCGAGCCCGAGAGGAGCCCGTGGATGTCCTTGCGCCCACACTACCGGACGGTGGTCGTGGGAGCCGGTCCGGCCGGCATCATGGCTGCCCGGCACGCAGCCGAGGCCGGGCCGGTGCTCCTCGTGGAACGCACGCGGCTCCCACGTCGTAAGGTCTGCGGTGGCCTCCTGCACGAGGAGACCATCCGTCTCCTCTCACCCTTCGGTGGACCTCCCGAGGGCATCCTGTGCGACCCGTCGGCCGTCACGTTCCGCTACCTCGATGCCCACCGTCGATACGCCAAACGGTGCACCCTGCGCCTCGTGAACGTCGACCGCGTCGCGTTCGACGAGTGGCTGTGCACGCTCATTCCACAGAGTGTCGACATCGCGGTCGCACACGAACTCGCCAGCTTCGAGGTGGATGACCAGGGCGTCACCGTCACGGTCCGGACACCTGCTGGCACACGAACCGTGCGGTGCGCCACACTCATCGGCGCCGATGGTGCTCGATCGGTCGTGCGGCGCCTCCTCACGCCGCGTCGAACCGCGCGCTACGTGACCGTGCAGGAGCACGTGCGCCTGACCGGTCCCCTGGAGCCGTTCTTCGACTGCATCCACACGCGAGACGGCGTCGGGGGCGACCTCGGGTACGCATACATCGTCCCGAAGGGGGCGACCGCGATCGTGGGATCCGTCATGTATCCCGGCACGCAGCACCCGCGACGACACCACGAGCGCCTTCTCGCCGTCGCTCGCACGCACGCGCCGCAGCTCGGAGGGACCGTGCGTCGCGAGTGCGCGCAGGCCATCTGCGTCCGCCGGCCAACGGACATCGCACCTGGAGCCGGGCGCGTGCTCCTCGCGGGAGAGGCTGGCGGCTTCATCTCTCCGACCTCTGGCGAGGGGATCTCGTATGCGCTGCGCACGGGCGCCCTCGCCGGTACCGCGGTCGCCGTTGACCCGCCCGAGCATGCCCTTGCCCGCTACACCGAGGCCTTGGCGCCAGTCCTGTCCGAGATCCGCAGGAAGCTCATGTGGCTCCCCGTCATCGAGTCGGGAGTGATGCGGTCGTTGGCCGCATGCATGCCCGAACGACTCGTCGACCGGATCACCGTCGGCCTGTGAGCTGCCGCTGCTGCCACACCCTCAGAACGACTGGTACGCCCTGCTCGCCGTGACGTCGTTCTGACCCTGGTACTTGCTCCCCAAACCGGGCGTCCCGTACGGCCGGTCGACCGGCGTCGTCATGAGCGAGAAGGAGATCTGCCCGATCGGCATGCCTGGCGTCAGTACGATCGGCAGATTGGCCACGTTCGACAGCTCGAGCGTGAGACGTCCCTCCCAGCCCGGATCGACGTACCCGGCCGTGGAGTGTATGAGGAGGCCGAGTCTGCCGAGTGAGCTCTTGCCTTCGAGGCGCGCCACGATGTCATCGGGTAGCACGATCCGCTCGATGGTCGTGCCGAGCACGAACTCACCAGGATGGAGGACGAACGGCTCCTCCTCGCTCGCTTCCACGAGCTCCATGAGACCCTCCTGCTGGCGCATCGGGTCGATGTAGGGGTAGCGCGAGTTCCGGAAGACCTGGAAACGCGAGCCAAGATGCAGGTCGACGCTCGACGGCTGGATGTCATCGGGGTCGCACGGCTCGATCCGGATGCGCCCTGCGAGCATCTGCTCCTTGATCGAGCGGTCCGAGAGGACCATACCGCCTCCTTACGCGCACTTGCTGTAGCCGCATGCGCGACACACCGCACAGCCCGACTCGTGCTCCAGCGCGCTCCCGCACTCCGGGCACGCACCTGAGAGGGAATCCAGGTCGTCCTGGCTCTTCGAGACCGTGGTGCTCGCGGTCCCCGTCTCCATCCACTCCAGGTAGTGCTCCATAGCGATGCCGACAGCATCTGCGCACGAGAGTACCTTCCCTCCCTGCGTCCACGCTGGGCTCGGGCACCGGATCCCTCGCAGGTGCTTGATGATCGCCCTCGGGTCGACACCAGCACGCAGGGAGACGGAGATCATGCGCGAGAGCGCCTCGGACTGCGACGCGGCGCACCCGCCCGACTTCCCCATCTGCGTGAAGACCTCGCACAGGCCGTGCTCATCCGAGTTGATGGTGACGTAGAGGTTGCCGCAGCCCGTCTGGATCTTCTCGGTCCGCCCGATGGTCACCGCCGGACGCGGACGTGGCTCGATCTCACCGTGACGCGGCGTGGCGGACGCCTGGCCGGCGCTCTTGGCGGTCTTGCCCGTCGAGAGGACCTGGTTCTCCTTCGAGCCGTCACGGTAGATCGTCACACCCTTGACGCCGAGCTCATAGGCCAGGTCGTAGACGCGACGCACGTCCTCGACCGTCGCCTCATTCGGGAAATTCACCGTCTTGGAGACGGCGTTGTCCGTGTACTTCTGGAAGGCCGCCTGCATGCGTACGTGCCATTCGGGCGCGATGTCGTGCGCGGTCACGAAGATGCGCTGGACCTCGGGCGGGACCCCCTCGATCCCACGGACCGACCCGTGCTCGGCGATGAGCGCCATGAGCTCCCGGCTGTAGAAGCCCTGCTTGATGGCGACCTCCTCGAACAGCGGGTTCACCTCGACGAGCCGGTCGTTGTCCATCACCGTCCGCACGTACGACACCGCGAAGAGCGGCTCGATGCCCGACGAGCAGTTCGCGATGATCGACAGCGTGCCCGTGGGGGCGATCGTGGTGACCGTCGCATTCCTCAGGCGCATGCCCTCCGGCGCGTCGTACACCGAGCCGGCGAAGTTCGGGAAGACGCCGCGCTCCTCGGCGAGCTTGGCAGAGGCGGCCCGGCCCTCGGCCTGGATGAAGCCCATGACCTTCTCGCCGAGTGCGACGGCCTCGTCGCTGTCGTACGGGATGCCCATCATGATGAGCATGTCGGCCCAGCCCATGACACCGAGGCCGATCTTCCGGTTGCCGCGAGCCAACTCCGCGATCCGCGGCAGGGGGTACTCGTTGACGTCGATGACGTCGTCGAGGAAGCGGACGGCCCGGTGGACGACGTCGGCGAGGCGGTCCCAGTCGACGTCAGGCCCGCCATCACCGTACCGCACGAAGTGCGACAGGTTGACAGAACCGAGGTTGCAGGCCTCGTACGGCAGGAGCGGCTGCTCGCCGCAGGGATTCGTCGATTCGATCGCGCCAAGAGCCGGCGTGGGGTTATCCCGGTTCATGCGGTCGATGAAGATGATGCCGGGGTCCCCTGTCGCCCACGCCATCTCGACGATGAGGTCGTAGACCTCGCGGGCGTCGAGCTGCCCGACGACCCGGCCGTCCCGCGGATTGATGAGGTCGTATGTCGAGCCGCTCGCCACCGCCTCCATGAACGCCTCGGTGAGGGCTACCGAGATGTTGAAGTTCTCGAAATCGCCTTCAGCCTTGCACGTGATGAAGCTCAGAATGTCAGGGTGATCGACGCGAAGCACCCCCATGTTGGCACCACGACGAGTCCCGCCTTGCTTGACGGCCTCTGTCGCCTGATTGAACACCCGCATGAACGACACGGGACCACTCGAGACGCCCTGCGTGCTCCGCACCTGGTCCCCAGCAGGCCGCAGACGCGAGAAGGAGAACCCCGTTCCGCCGCCGGACTTGTGGATGATGGCGGTATCACGAACCGCCTCGAAGATGGATTCCATCGAGTCGTCCACGGGCAGCACGAAGCAGGCGGAGAGCTGCTGAAGCTCGCGTCCCGCATTCATGAGCGTCGGCGAGTTCGGCAGGAAGTCGAGTGAGGTCATCAGGTCGTAGAAGTCGTGGGCCACCTCGGCCACCTGCTCCGATGTCGCGCCGTAACGTGCTTCAGCGCTCGCGATGTTCTCCGCGACGCGGATGAACATGTCGGAAGGCGCCTCGCAGGGGTTGCCCGCCTCGTCCTTCCTCAGGTACCGCTTCTTGAGCACCGTGAGCGCGTTCGGCGCGAGCGTATCGTCGATCGTCCTGCGGTACGTAGCCGTATCCTTCGCCTCGGACATGTCGTCGGTCCCTTCTCGTCCACCATCCATCACACGTCCGCCGGCGACGTGCAGCGGACGGGGGCCACAAGATGTTGCGCTCATATAGTGTACTACCGCAACATCTTGGCTACAATGCTGGACCGATGAACGGTCGTCCCTCGACCAACAACGGGCAGAGGATGCGCCGCACCGGCCCGGGAGACGTGATGGGCGCCGGCCACGAAGCGACCAGCGCCCATCACGTCGACGCGTCGCGCGATCAGACCGGTTCGACGCGCTCCACCTCAGGGATCTCCTGCTTCAAGACGCGCTCGACACCGTTAGCGAGCGTCAGCTGACTCATCGGGCATCCAGCACACGCTCCGACGAGCCGGACCTTCACCACGCCGCCCTCGACGTCGACGAGCTCGACGTCTCCTCCATCCGCCTGCAGAGCGGGACGGATGCGATCGAGTACCTCC
>FWPV01003798.1_pt1 | contig 33461 bp, 31 predicted proteins | sample 2228371 | NCBI WGS metagenome assembly FWPV01 (sample SAMEA103939776, study PRJEB20133) | metagenome
TATTTGCATCAGATTATCCACAGGACTACCCGGAACCGGAGGTATTGGTCCTTCTACATCAATGCGGACTGAAGGTGGTAGAAGTTCCCATTGGTATGAGCAAGCGATTTGCCGGAGAGTCCTCGATTACTAAGGTCCGTTCTGTCTATTATATGGTCAAGGTCCTTTTAGCGATTTTGGTCGATTGTTTTAAGAAACCCCAATTGGGAACAGGAGGAAAAGATGTTGCTTAAAGTTCAACTGATCATCGGGGCATTGAGCATCGTTCTCATCTTTCTCACCTTCGAATTGATCCGGAAGGGGAGACTCAGAGAGGAATATTCTATTCTCTGGCTTTTTACAGGTCTTGCCATTTTTTTATTTACTCTTTGGCCAGAGTTCTTTCTTTCTCAGTTTTTTAGTCGGGTTACCGGAATCTTTTATCTTTCTGCCATTGTCCTCATCGCTTTCTTCTTTCTTTTATTAATCGTTTTTCATTTCTCGGTGGTCATTTCTCATCTCACCAATCAGAATAAGGAGTTGGCCCAACGACACGCCCTATTAGCCCTGGAGTTTCAGGAATATAAAAAAAGATTCCCCTTACCGCCCGAAAGCAACACCTCTTTATCCTAAACGGATTGTCTCCTCAGGAAACAAAGATGAGGGAGATCGATGTCATTGACTTCCACCCCCTTTATTCTCTTTTTCATTCTGGTATCGGGGATCTATTTTGTGCTTCCGTACCGATATCGATGGATCTGGCTTCTTGGAAGCAGTTACTATTTTTACATCACCTGGGAACCAGCCTCTCTCTTGCTCCTCGCAGGATCGACCTTCGTGACCTATGTTTGTGCATTACAGATCAACAAGGAGTCCTTCCAGAATATAAGAAAAAGATATTTCATCCTCTGCATCGCGTTTAACCTCGGGCTGCTTTTTATTTTCAAATACTTCCTTTTTTTCTATCGCTCACTTCGCGACCTTGGCGGTCAGTCTTTACCCCCTCTCCTTTTCACGCTACTTTTACCGGTGGGGATTTCCTTTTATACCTTTAAAAGCATCAGTTATTGTGCCGATGTTTATCGTGGGGAGCAGAAGGCAGAGAAGCATCTGGGAAGAGTGGCACTGTATGTGGCCTTTTTCCCCCAGCTGTTGGCTGGTCCCATCGAGCGGGGTACGAGGCTTTTACCACAGTTTCATCAATGGTTTCATTTTGATTCGACGCGAGCAGCCGAAGGATTGAGAAGGGTCCTCTGGGGCTTTTTCCAAAAGATGGTGATTGCCGATAATTTAGCCATATTGGTCGATTCGGTATATAACCATCCGGAAAGCCATCAAGGGATAAACTTCCTCCTTGCCACCTTCTTCTATTCTTTCCAAATTTATTGCGATTTTTCAGGCTATTCAGAAATTGCCATTGGATCCGCCCAGGTGTTGGGATATCGAACCATGGAAAATTTTGATCGACCCTATTTTTCGACCTCTGTGAGGGAGTTCTGGAGAAGATGGCATATCTCCCTTTCTACCTGGCTGAGAGATTATCTCTACATCCCCCTGGGAGGAAGTCGCGTGCCCGAAATTAGATGGTATCTTAATTTATTCATCGTCTTTCTTATCTGTGGGCTCTGGCATGGCGCGAATTGGACCTTCGTCTTTTGGGGAGGAATTCATGGCCTTTACCTGATTTTCTCTGCTATCACCCAAACTTTAAGGAATCGAGTTACACAAGTCCTTGGGCTAAGAAGGATTCCCGAAGTGCATCGGATGTTTAAAATAGGGATGACATTTCTGATGGTCTCTTTTGCCTGGATTTTTTTCAGAGCAAATAGTCTCTCAGATGCCTTCTATATCATCCAGCGTCTCTGGAGAGGATGGGGGGAACTCTTCCAGAGCCAGCTTCAGATGATTCCTTTCATGGGAGCTTTACGATTCGAAGGGATGGTTGGCATTTGCTCCCTCTTCCTTCTGGTGGTTGTCGAAGGGATGAGAGGAAATAGGAACTTTTCCCAGATGATCGCCACAAAATCAAGATGGCTTAGGTGGTCAGTCTATTATGTTTTAATCCTTTCCATCCTCTTTTTCGGCCAATTCGGAGGGCAACCGTTTATTTACTTTCAGTTCTAATAGGTGAGCATGAGGCGGTTTATTTTAAAATCTTTTATTTTTACCCTCCCTTTTCTGATAGGTTTAAGCATCGAATTATTTGTATTGCCTATGGACTATTTTACTTTTAGGGCATGGGAGGCTCTTGTTGTGAGAAGGTTTCGCAATCTTCTTCCAGGCCCCTTCTATCCGAATATGAAGATGCAGAAGATGGAAGAGGGAGATTTGGGTCATCATACGAAGTTTGCGATTAGGAGACAGGTGCATTGGGTAACCGATCGATATGGGTTCCGAAAGGAGAACACCTCTCAACACCCTGAGATCGTCATTGTCGGGGATTCGAATATTGCAGGTGGGGGGGTGAGTCAGCACGAGATGCTTTCTGAGGTACTGGAAAAACGGCTCAAGGTTTCCGTCTATCCATTGGCTCCTGCTCGAATGGAGACCTTTTTGAAGATGCAGAGATTTAAGGATCATCCGCCCCGGATTGTCATTTTAGGAGCAGTCGAAAGAGAATTAATCTATCTCTCTCCCCTCAAAACGAAACGGAGTGATAAGGGAGATGATAAGAAGAAGATGTTCCATTTCCTGAAGGCCTTTAGAGAAGAGAGAAGATTTCAGTCCCTGGTCGTCCTGTTGGATCGTATCGCCAAGGCCAATATGCTTCATTCACTCCGGGCAAATTTGAGGAGAGCCTTTGCCTCTGAAATGGATTTGCCCCACCTGTGTGTGGTTTCAAAATTTGGTCCTATGTTTTTCCTGCAAGGTCCCAAGGCAAATCAGGAAATTCCCAGAGAGAAAAGAGATCGAGTAGTGGAAGTCATTCGGGGGTACCATAGGGCTTTGGAATCAAGGGGAATCCGTTTTATCTTTCTTCCCATTCCCGAGAAAGAGAATCTCTTCCACGAGCTTTTGGATACCTCCAAGCCAGGATTTTTAGAACAGGTCATTACCCAATTGAAGAAAGAAGGCGTGGAGACCCTCAATACTCAAAAGGCATTTGAAGAAGCCTATCAGAAGGAAGGCCTCCTTCTTTACCAGACGGATGATAGCCACTGGAGCCAAGAGGGGGTCCGATTAGCTTCACAATTGATCAGCGAAGCCATTGGAGAGCCAAAATAATTGCGTCCTCTTTTCGTTCAGGAATGAGAGGTTGGCTTCAAGGTATTTTCAGAAGAACCCTGTGCTCCATTCTTCTCCCTGGGGCAGAAGGAAGACAGCAAAGCCATCGTTAACATTGATTCAGTAGATTTATTTTGTTAAAAAGAGCTGTAAAAGAGAGAAAAAAATGGAGATGAGGATCATCGAAGAAACCATAGAGTTGGAAGAGTTAATGAGAATAGGAGAAAAGGGCTTTGGGGATATGGTGAAAGCGGTCGTGGATGTGGAGAAAGAGATCATGGCAGTGGGGGGAGAATTACATGCAGATGAAGAGGCTCTCCTTTTAAGTTCAGGTTCACAACAGGAGCACCTCTGGGGTATCAACCTCTATCCTTTAAAAAAAGGGGAAGAATTTATCGAGTTCGATTCAGTGATCAATTTAAAACCCTTGCAAGGGAATCGTTCAAGGGGGGTTGAACATCCTGAGATTCGAAAGAGGATCAAAGAGGTTGTCGAGAGATTAATCAACGTCCGATGAATTTTCAGCACCAAGATTTGGCGAAGGGAAGATGGCAGACGTTCACTCTGGCTGAGCAATTTGCTCATATCGGAAGCGAGGTGAGCAGGGCCATACGTTGGCAGGGGAGGGACGAGAAACTTTTCTGGTCTTCCGTGAGCAGGGCATTGGAACTCTTTTATTTAACCATGGCAGATGAGAGGTGGCAAAAACAGAATCGCCTGAAGGAAATTACCCGGCTCCATGAAGTCTTTTGTGATGCCGTTCTGGGTGGCGAAGAATATCATTCCAAATTAGAGGAGATTGAGCGTTATTTTTTCCATTTTGCGCTCTACAGCCGAAAAGAGAGATAGAAGAGTAAAGGTCAAAAAGAGAGATGGACCTATTTGTTTGAAAAGTCGGGAAGCTCCAAGTTTATTTCAGTTTGCCAATAAGTTGAGGTATCCGATATCAGATTTTCTCCAGAATCCCCACCGGATCTCGGAGAAAATTCATGGAAGAGTGAGGCACGAAGAGAGATGTCTTTGTAGGTTTGATTCATTGAAGAGGATTTAAATAAGATGTTTTGAAATAAAGTGATCCAAGAAAGCATAAACCAGAGAGGAGCAAGGGATGGCGAAAGTACTGGTTACAGGAGGAGCGGGATTCATCGGATCGCATCTCACAGAGGCATTGCTCAGGGCAGGGCATCAGGTAAGAGTGCTTGACAATTTTTCGACCGGAAAGAGGGAAAATTTAGTTTTTCCCGAAGCTTACCCATTGATGGAGGTGATGGAAGGAGACATTGTTGATTTTGTATATTGCCAGAAGGCTACAGAGGGGATGGAATATGTCTTTCACCAAGCTGCCCTTCCATCGGTCCAGCGGTCAGTAGAAGATCCAGTGGGTTCAAATCAGGCCAATGTGGAAGGGACATTAAATATCTTGATGGCAGCAAGAGAAGCAGGGGTGAGGCGGGTGATCTATGCGGCCTCCTCCTCCGCCTATGGGGATAGCCCGACACTCCCCAAGAAGGAAGAGATGATGCCCAATCCTCTTTCTCCTTACGCCCTTCAGAAACTGGTCGGGGAACAGTATTGCCGGCTCTTTTCCCAGCTTTATGGTTTAGAAACGATCTCCCTCAGGTATTTCAATATCTTCGGTCCGAAACAGGATCCTAATTCCGTCTATTCCGCTGTCATTCCGAGGTTCATCGATGCGTTGGTTTCGGGCCGTCCACCTGTCATATTTGGAGACGGGGAGCAATCGAGAGATTTTACCTATATCGATAACGTGGTCTATGCCAATGTCTTGGCCATGAAGGTGGAGAAAACAGAGGGGGAAGTGGTCAATGTTGCCTGTGGAAGAAGGGTCTCTTTAAATCAGTTGCTCAAATTTCTTCAGGATATTGTCGGCACTTACATTTCTCCTATTTATGAAGAACCCAGAAAGGGGGATGTGCGGCATTCTCTTGCAGATATTGGCAGAGCAAAAGCGCTATTGAACTATACTCCAGTGGTAGGGATCGAGGAAGGGTTGAGGAGAACAGTGGAGCATTTTAAAAAATGAAGTCGGATGGATAGTCAAAGGGTTAGAAAATAAGCTCTCTGGGCTAAGGTCAGGGTAAGGATGCTGGTTGAGTGGCTGGGTTAGGGAAATGGGTTTTAAGAGATTAGCCATGACCTTAACCCTAACCCAACACCGAAAAAACAGTTCTTTTCATAGTTAGGGAGTGATCGATGTTTGAAAAAATCATCAGGAACTTTTCGAAGGTCAGAATTCTCGTGGTGGGCGATATTATGCTGGATCGGTTTATCTGGGGAGGGGTTTCCCGGATTTCACCTGAAGCACCTGTCCCGGTCGTAGTCGTGGAGAAAGAGACATTTCTCCTGGGAGGGGCGGCCAATGTGGTCAATAATATCCATTCTCTTGGCGGGAAAGTGTCTCTGTGTGGTGTGATCGGCGATGATGAGATTGGCCGAAAAATCATGCAAAGGCTGGATGAGATGGGAATTGAACGGCAGGGGGTAATGGTTGAGTCAGGAAGACAGAGTACTGTCAAAACACGGATCATCGCCCATCACCAGCAATTACTGCGGATTGATCGAGAAACAATACATCCGCCTACAGGCCGCACGGTCCAAATCCTTTTAAAGTATCTCAATGGGCATCTTGGAACATTTAACGGGATCATCCTTTCTGACTACGGGAAAGGGTTGCTGACCAGAGGGTTGATTCACCATACGATCCGTTTGGCAAGAGAGAGAAAGAGATATGTGATGGTTGATCCGAAAGTGAAGAATTTTTTCTTCTATCGGGAGGCTACGGTGGTGACTCCGAATACAAATGAAGCCAGTTCGGCTTCCGGGATAACGATCACAGACGAGGCTTCTTTAGAGAAGGCAGGCAAGATGCTTCTCAAACGACTGAAATGCGAAGCGCTGGTGATCACCCGAGGGGAAGAGGGGATGGCTATTTTCGAACCGCACCAGAAACCCTTCCTCGTTCCTACTGAAGCCAGAGAGGTTTACGATGTGACAGGTGCAGGAGATACAGCGATTGCCACGATGGCGCTGGCTTTTGGGGCTGGTGCACCAATCAGAATGGCAGCAGAGCTGGCGAACCACGCCGCAGGGATTGTGGTTGGAAAAGTGGGAACAGCCACAGTGGAACAGAAAGAATTGATTCTCGCAATAAAAGAAAGGGATCAAAAAAGACCCTGACAAAAAAGCCCCATCTTTCCTGAGCCCATCGACTCATCAAAGACAGGGCCTGTGGTTGAAAACACACCAGATTATGTTTCGAGGACAAAGATCACTTCCATTCTCACACGGTACTCAGTAATTTTTGAATTCTCAACAGCCACGCGAAACTCAACAATCCGAAGTCCTGTAATGCCCCTTAAGGTTTTTGTTGCCCTTGCAAATCCGATTTTAACGGCATCTTCAAACCCTTTAGGAGAACCTGCAATGATCTCAGTCACCCTTGCCACTCTTGGCTCCGCCATCCCGATCACCTCCCTCTTATAGAAATTATTGTTAGTGAGAGACAGTTTATACAAAAATCTTTTCGATTGTCAATGAGAAAATAATCACATGCTCAATAATTTTCTTTTGCAATAAAAATGATGATAAATTGCAGGGTTGCGTTAAATTCCTATTGCTAAATTGGAAATTTGTGTTATAAAATTCTTTTTCAGCAATGAATTTTATTTAGTGAATGACCTCAGGCATAGAGCATGGAGGCTTTTTTAACAGGACAGGAGGATTTGATTCACCAATTTATCCATTTTCTCTCCGCCGAGAAAAATGCTTCTCCCCACACTTGCCGGTGTTATCAGAAAGACCTTGAAGAATTTGAAGCCTTTTTAAAAGGTCAAGCATTCCAAGGAACCCCAGCCGGAAAATATGAATGGAGTCAGGTGGACCGCATCACCATTCGAAAATACCTGAGTTCCCTCTATCGGAAAAACAGAAAGAGTTCGATTGCGAGGAAGCTTTCAACGCTGAGATCGTTCTTTAAGTTTTTAGTTCGAGAAAAATGGATCTCCTCCAATCCAGCCAAAGCCGTGGCCACTCCCAAGATGGAGAAACCATTACCCACCACCTTAACGGTGGACGAGATGTTTCAACTGATGGACTCACCCGAAAAGCCTCTAGAGCAAGCAACTGATCCAGAAGTGAGGGCAAGAAGGCTGAGGGATCGCGCTCTTTTGGAACTTCTCTATTCAAGCGGACTGAGGGTAGGAGAGCTCGTTTCACTAAACTTGAAACATTTGGATTTAACACTGGGGATCGTAAGGGTGATGGGAAAAGGCAGAAAAGAACGGATCGTTCCTATGGGGCAAAAGGCCATCGAGGCGCTCACATCCTATCTGGAACAGAGAGGAGAAGCTGAGGGAGAGAATCCTCTCTTTCTCAACAGGAGAGGCGGAAGGTTAACCAGCAGGAGTGTCGAGAGACTGGTCAAGAAGTATTCCAGGGTTTCGGGCATCATCCGGAAGGTCAGCCCCCATAGCCTTCGACACAGCTTCGCAACCCATCTCTTAGACGCAGGAGCGGATATCCGGGAGATTCAAGAGATGCTGGGGCATGCAAGCCTCTCGACGACGCAGAGGTATATTCATCTCAGTCCTGGAAAATTGATGGAAGTCTATGATCGAGCCCACCCAAGGAGTTTTCGGAGTAAGACGAAAGCGGAAAAAGGAAGGGTATGAAAGAGAGAGGGATGTTCAAGATGAGAGGGACGACCATTCTCTGTGTGCGGCATAAGGGAAAGGTGGTCATGGCTGGCGATGGGCAGGTGAGCCTCGGACAGACGGTGATGAAGCATACGGCCAGAAAGGTGAGAAGAATCTATCAGGACAGGGTTCTGGCTGGATTTGCTGGAGCGACGGCAGATGCTTTCACCCTCTTTGCAAAATTTGAAGAGAAACTGGAGCAGTATAACGGGAACCTCCTCAGGGCAGCGGTTGAACTGGCAAAGGACTGGAGGACCGATCGCATCTTAAGAAGACTGGAAGCCTTGCTCATTGTTGCCGACAAAGAACATTCCCTGGTGATCTCTGGCAATGGAGATGTCATTGAACCTGATGATGGTGTGACTGCCATTGGAAGCGGAGGTCCCTATGCCCACGCTGCCGCCAAAGCCCTCACTCAGTTTTCAGATCTGGATGCGAGAGCGATTGCTGAAGAAGCCATGAAGATTGCTGCCTCGATTTGTATTTACACGAACGATCGGATTATCTTTGAGGAATTATGAATCATACCTTCACCCCACGAGAGATTGTATCGGAACTGGATAAATATATCATAGGCCAAAAGGATGCCAAGCGGTCGGTTGCCATTGCCTTGAGAAATCGATGGAGGCGGCAACAGATTCCTCCCCCTCTTCGGGACGAGATCGCTCCCAAGAATATCATTATGATCGGCCCAACCGGTGTTGGAAAAACAGAGATTGCTCGAAGATTGGCGCGATTGGCCCAGGCTCCTTTTCTAAAGATCGAAGCTTCGAAATTTACTGAAGTAGGATATGTCGGTCGGGATGTGGAATCCATGGTTCGGGATTTGACCGACCAAGCGGTCAACATGATCAAAGCCGAAGAGACTCGAAAAGTCCAGCAGAAAGCGGAAGAAATGGCTGAAGAAAGGTTGCTCGACCTCCTGCTTCCTACCTCCAAAAAAGGTGGAGTCAAAGAGGAAGGGGATTCAAAAGAGACGAGAGAAAAACTGAGAAAACTACTCCGGTCCGGAAAATTGAACGAAAAGTACGTGGAGGTGGAGGTCCAGGATCGAAATTTGCCCATGGTGGAAATCTTCACCGCCTCGGGAATGGAAGAAATGGACATCAATATCAAAGAGATGTTCGGGAGTCTTTTTCCGAAGAAGAAAAAACAGAGAAAGGTAAAAGTTCCGGAAGCCCTTCAGATTCTCTCGCAAGAAGAAGCCCAGAAGATGATCGATATGGATGCCGTGATCAAACAAGCCATTGAACGGGTGGAACAGGCAGGGATCATCTTTCTGGACGAAATTGATAAGATTGCTGGAAGAGAATCGACCTATGGTCCTGATGTGTCCCGGGAAGGAGTGCAGAGAGATCTTCTGCCCATTGTGGAAGGCACCACCGTATCCACCAAGTATGGGGTGGTCAAGACCGACCACATCCTCTTTATTGCTGCCGGGGCGTTCCATGTGTCAAAACCCTCTGACCTCATTCCAGAGCTTCAAGGAAGGTTTCCCATCCGGGTGGAACTTGACTCCCTCAAAAAGGAAGATCTCATTCGCATTCTGACCGAACCGGAGAATGCCTTGATTAAACAGTACACCGCCCTGATGGAAACCGAATCAGTGAAACTCCAATTTGAGAGGGACGCCATTGAGGAAATAGCAGAGATGGCCGCCCGTATTAATGAACGGACGGAAAATATTGGTGCCAGACGGCTTTACACCATTATGGAGAAGTTGCTCGATGAGATTTCGTTTGATGCACCGGAATTGAGCGGAAAGATGATGGTGATCGATGCCGGATATGTGAGAGAGAAGCTGAAGGGATTTGTGGAAGATGAGGATCTGAGCCGGTTTATTTTATGACGATTTCGGATTTCGGAATGCGGATTTCGGATTTTTCTTCCGCAATCCGCAATCAACATTCCGCAATAAATTCTCAACATTTTAAATAAATAGGGTACAAATAATGGACAACCCAATTGACAAGGCAAAGATTTTAATTGAGGCGCTTCCCTATATTCGGAGGTTTTATAACAAGACCATTGTGATTAAGTATGGTGGCAGCACAATGGAAGAGGAAAGGCTGAAAAGAAGTTTTGCATTGGATATCGTTCTCCTTAAATATATCGGTATTAACCCTGTCATTGTCCATGGCGGTGGCCCCCAGATCGGCGAGCTGTTAACCCGGCTTGGGAAAAAATCCGAGTTTGTGGAAGGCATGAGGGTGACGGATCGAGAGACCATGGACGTAGTCGAAATGGTTTTGGTGGGGAAGGTGAACAAGGAGATCGTTGCCATGATCAATCAACAGGGCGGAAAAGCGGTTGGATTGAGCGGAAAGGACGGAAGGCTCATCGTGGCAAATAAGTTGACCTTGACAAGAAGGACAGGCAAGGACCAATCTCCCGAGGTAGTGGATATCGGAATGGTGGGGGAAGTGAAGACGATTCATCCCGAGGTGATTAAATCGCTGGAAAAAGAGGATTTTATTCCTGTGATCGCACCGGTTGGGGTGGGGGAAGAGGGTGAAACCTATAACATCAATGCTGACTTAGTGGCAGGGAAAATAGCCTCGGCTCTGAAAGCAGAGAAGCTCATTCTCCTGACCGATGTGGCAGGAGTGATGGATGAGAAGAAGGAATTGATTCCCAACCTCCCTTTCGGGCAGGCCAGGGAGCTGATCGAACAGAAGGTCATCTCCTCGGGAATGATTCCAAAAGTGAACTGTTGCCTCGAGGCCCTGAATGAGGGAGTGAGTAAGACCCATATCATCGACGGGACAGTGGAACACGCAGTTTTATTGGAAATCTTTACGGATGTGGGGGTTGGGACGCAGATCACGAAAGAATGAAATTAGAAAAGGGGACAGGCTACTTTTTGATGAAGCAGAGGGTTAACCAGTGGTTTTATTTACAATTTGATTATTAGAGAAATAGGGAAGCGGGAGCTGAAAAAGTAGCCTGTCCCCTTTTCTCGTTAAGAGGTGCTTATGGATTCTCAAACGTTGATGATGTTATCGGAACAGGTGATCGCTCATACCTACAATAGGTTTCCCATCGTGCCGGTGAGGGGCAAGGGGACGCGGGTCTGGGATGTCGAGGGGAAAGAGTATATCGATTTTTTTTCTGGCCTTGCGGTCTGCAATCTGGGTCACTGCCATCCGAAGGTGGTCCAGGCAATTCAGACCCAGGCAGAACGATTAATTCATATCTCCAACCTCTATTATATTGAACCCCAGATCGAACTGGCTTCCCTGCTCTGCCAGCACTCCTTCGCCGATAAGGTTTTTTTCTGTAATAGTGGCGCGGAAGCCAATGAGGGAGCGCTCAAATTGGCGAGGAAGTATGCCAAAGAAAAAGGAGGCCAAGATCGATACGAGATTATCACCATGGAGCAGTCCTTTCATGGGAGGACACTGGCCACCCTCACAGCAACCGGACAGAAAAAATATCAAAAGGGCTATGATCCCCTGATGCCAGGGTTTAAGTATGTTCCCTTTGATGATTTGGAAGCCGTCCGAAAGGCGATCGATTCGAAAACCTGCGCCGTGCTTCTGGAGCCCATTCAAGGGGAAGGAGGCGTCAGGGTTCCGAAAGAAGGATATCTGAAGGGATTGAGAGAGCTTTGCAATGAACAGAACATTCTTCTCATTCTTGACGAGGTTCAAGTGGGAATGGGAAGAACTGGAAAACTCTTTGCCTACGAACACGAGTCCATTGAACCCGATATGCTGACCCTTGCCAAATCCTTAGCCGGAGGCGTTCCGATCGGAGCCCTGCTCATCAAAGAGGAGGTGGCAAAAAGCTTTGAACCTGGCGATCATGCCTCCACTTTTGGCGGAAATTTTTTAGCCACAGCAGCGGGGGTAGCTGCGTTCAAAGCAATCCTGGAGGAAGGCATGCTGGAAAATTGCCAGAGGGTTGGTTCCTACTTCCTTTCGAAACTTCAGGAGGTTCAGAAGAAGTTTTCCTTTGTGAAGGACGTTCGGGGAAGAGGATTGATCCTCGGGATGGAGTTGACGATGGATGGGGCAGAAATCGTAAAAGAGATGCTGGGGAGAGGGTTTCTCATTAACTGCACGATGAATCGGGTGCTTCGGTTTTTGCCTCCTTTGATCGTCACGGAAGAAGAAGTGGATCGGATGATCGCAGCGCTGGAGGAAGTGTTGACAGGCATCAAACGTTCGGAGTGATCGTTTTGAATCTCTGAGCTTACAACTTGGAACTGGAATCAAGGAGGTTTTTATGAAAGGGGAAGTGAAGAAGGTGGTGTTAGCCTACTCAGGAGGTTTGGATACATCCATCATTCTAAAGTGGCTGAAGAATGAGTTTGGATGCGAAGTGGTTGCCTTTACCGCAGATATCGGACAGGCAGAAGAACTGGACCACCTGGAAGAGAAGGCCCTCTCGACCGGAGCCAGCAAGGTTTATATCGAAGACCTCCGAGAGGAATTTGTAAGGGATTTTGTCTTTACCGCGCTCAAAGCCAATGCGGTCTATGAGGGAACCTATTTGATGGGAACTTCGATCGCAAGGCCCCTCATTGCCAAGAGGCAGGTTGAGATTGCACAGATTGAAGGTGCCGATGCAGTGGCTCACGGGTCCACAGGAAAAGGTAACGATCAGGTCAGGTTTGAATTGACCTACTATGCCCTCAATCCCCATATCCGGGTCATCTCGCCCTGGAGGGAATGGGCTTTCAAATCCAGAGAAGAGTTGATGGCTTATGCCCGGAACAATGGCATCCCTATTCCTGTCACCAAAGAGAAGCCCTATTCTACCGACCGAAACCTGCTCCATATCAGTTTTGAAGGCGGCATCCTTGAAGATCCTTGGTCTGTGCCACCGGAGGATATGTTTCTCCTTACGACCTCTCCGGAAAAGGCACCGGATCGTCCCACCCTCGTGGAGATCGATTTTGAAGATGGGATTCCGGTTCGGGTGGACGGGGAGACGCTTTCGCCGGCCAACCTGCTCGCCCGTCTGAATGAACTCGGAGGCCGGAATGGAATCGGTCGAGTGGACATGGTGGAAAACAGGTATGTGGGGATGAAGGCAAGAGGGGTATATGAAACCCCTGGCGGAACCATCCTCCACATCGCCCATCGGGCCATCGAATCGATCACGATGGACAGAGAAGTGATGCACTTCCGGGACAGTCTGATTCCCAAGATTTCAGAACTTATCTACTACGGTTACTGGTTTTCTCCTGAGATGGAAGTCTTAAGAAGAGCGGTGGATGAAACCCAGAAGGATGTCACCGGAACGGTGCGGCTTAAGCTCTATAAAGGCAATTGCACGGTGATGGGCCGTAAATCGGAGAAGTCCCTCTATCACGGCGCCTTTGCAACCTTTGAAAAAGACACCGTTTACAATCAGAAGGATGCCGAGGGTTTTATCAAGCTCAATGCCTTAAGGCTGAGAATCCGGAGAATGATGAGAGGATGACTCCTGAATCACCAAATTCCAAATTTCAATAACCAAACATTTGGTGATGGGATCATTGGTTATTATTTGGTGATTGGGATTTGGTTATTGGTGTTTAATCGATCCGTGAGGATGAATTCGATCAACATTTATGAGGAATGGTATGGACCAGAAATATCACCCGAAAGAGATTGAACAGAAGTGGCAGCGGATCTGGGAAGAGCAGAAACTCTTTAAAGTCACCGAAGACATTCACCAAAAGAAGTATTACCTCCTGGAGATGTTTCCTTATCCATCGGGCAAAATCCATATGGGCCATGTCAGGAATTACTCCATCGGAGATGTGGTTGCCCGTTATAAGAAGATGAAGGGATTTAATGTCCTTCACCCGATGGCGTGGGATGCCTTTGGCATGCCCGCTGAGAATGCGGCTATTGAGCATGGCGTCCATCCAGCCAGATGGACCTATGAAAATATTGAGTATATGAAGAAGCAGTTAAAACGGATGGGCTTCAGCTACGATTGGGATCGAGAGTTTGCCACCTGTGATCCCTCCTATTATAAATGGGAACAACTCTTTTTCGTGAAGATGTATGAGAAAGGTCTGGCTTATAAGAAGCGCTCGACGGTCAACTGGTGCGAGATCTGTAAAACCGTTCTCGCCAATGAGCAGGTGATGGGAGATGGGACCTGCTGGCGAGGCCATGCCGATGACCCGGGAGTGACCCAGAAGGAGTTGGAGCAGTGGTTTTTTAAGATCACCGATTATGCAGAGGAACTGTTGGAGTGGTGTGATAAGCTTCCAGGATGGCCGGAACGAGTCCTGACCATGCAGAAAAACTGGATCGGAAAGTCGATCGGCGCGGAAATCCTTTTTCCGATAGAAGGTTCCAAAGAAGCGATTAAGGTTTTTACCACTCGACAGGACACCGTCTATGGCGCCACCTTTATGAGCCTCGCTCCGGAGCATCCATTAGCCCTCACTCTTTCCAAAGGAACCTCCCAGGAGAAGGCTGTCAGAGAATTTATCGAAAAGATGAAGCGCCAGGATTTGATGAAGAGAGTGGCTCCCACTACCGAGAAAGAGGGTGTTTTTACTGGAGGGTACTGCATCAACCCGATGACCCATGCTCGAATGCCCGTCTTTGTTGCCAATTTCGTTCTGATGGAATACGGAACAGGAGCTGTGATGGCCGTTCCCACCCATGACCAGAGGGACTTCGAATTTGCTAAGCAGTATCAGCTTCCCCTCATTGTGGTGATTCAACCCGAGGGTCAAACCCTTGATGCCAATACCATGACAGAAGCCTACGAAGGGGAAGGTTTTCTGGTCAATTCAGGTGAGTTTAACGGAATGGAGAGTGGCAAGGCAAGAGAGGCGATTGCAAAATACCTTGAAGAGAAGGGGTTGGGAGGGAAGAAGATCAGCTATCGGTTGAGAGATTGGGGAATTTCAAGACAGCGATACTGGGGAGCACCCATTCCCATCATCTACTGCGAGAAATGCGGCACGGTACCGGTCCCGGAAAAGGACCTTCCCGTTGTCCTTCCTGCCAATGTGGAAGTGACCGGTATGGGAGAATCTCCTTTGGCAGGAGTGAAGGAATTTGTCGAAACGACCTGTCCACAATGCGGTGGACCAGGTCGAAGGGAAACAGACACTATGGATACTTTTGTTGAGTCCTCCTGGTATTTTGATCGGTTTGCTTGTCCTGACTATGAGGAAGGTCCTCTGGATCGGAAAAGAGTGGATTACTGGCTACCGGTGGACCAATACATCGGCGGGATCGAGCATGCCATCCTGCATCTCCTTTATTCAAGGTTCTTTACCCGGGTGCTGAAAGAGATGGGATGGCTGAAGATCGAAGAGCCTTTTACCAATCTCCTCACGCAGGGGATGGTCTGCAAGGAGGTTTTTGAATGCCCGAGGGATGGTTATCTCTTTCCCGAAGAGGTGGAAAGAGAAGGGGAAGGGTTTCGCTGTGGGAAATGTGGCATCCAGATCAATGCGGGCAGACTGGAGAAGATGTCGAAGTCGAAAAAGAATGTGGTCGATCCAGAATACCTGGTCGAAAAATATGGTGCCGATACGGCAAGAATCTTTTGCCTCTTTGCTGCTCCCCCTGAAAAAGATCTGGACTGGAGCGACCAGGGGGTGGAGGGAGCCTTCCGCTTTCTCAATCGAGTCTGGAGACTCTTTGTGGAGCAGGTCCCTCGTCTTGAAACCACCCCTTCCGTTCCTTCACAAAACGATTTGGTCGGTGAGGCGAAAAACCTTCGGCAGAAAATTCATAAGACGATTAAAAAGGTGACCGAGGACATCGAACGGTTCCATTTCAACACCGCCATCAGTGCCATCATGGAGCTGGTCAATGAGATCTATGGGTCGGAGCTGAAAGAGCGGGAGGATGATATTTCAAAAAGAGTGATGAAAGAAGCCATTGAGACGACAGTTATCCTCCTTTCCCCTTTTGTTCCCCATTTTGCTGAAGAGCTCTGGAGCGCTTTAGGCAACGGGGAGTCCATCATCAAAAGGCCCTGGCCCGAATATGACCCCGAGGCAGTTCAGGAAGATGAAGTCCTGATCGTTGTCCAGGTCAATGGGAAATTGAGAGATCGGATCACGGTACCTGCCTCTTATGGAGAAGAAGAGATCAAAAATTGGGCTTTAAAAAGCGAGAGAATTCAGAAACTGGTGGAAGGGAAGACGATTCGACGGGTGGTCCTCGTCCCCAAAAAACTGGTCAATATCGTATGTTGAACCTACCCAAAAGGACTCGAGCTCAGAACTCAGCATTCCGAACCCTGAGGATGCTTTGTCTCATCATCTGGATCAGCATACCCTTGGGGTGCGGGTATCAGATGGTGGGCAGGGAAACGCACCTCCCACCAGGAATCCGATCTCTGGCGATTCCCACCTTTGTCAACCAGACCTTTGAACCTGGCATTGAAATTCCCTTCACACAAGGATTTTTGAGGGAGTTTATTCAAGACCGGAGAATGAACATCGTGGGACGGGATCAAGCAGATTCCATTCTGGAAGGAGTGATTAAATCTTTTCAGATCTACTCCGTGGCGTATGACCGTTCAGGAGTCGCTCTGGAATATCAAACAGCGATTGTCATTGACCTGACTTTGAAAAAGAGGAACGGTGAAGTCCTTTGGATGGAGAAAGACCTCTCGGATACCCGGGTCTATCGCACCTCGGCGAATGTTCTGATCAGTGAGTCAAATAAAGCCGCCGCTATTCAGTTATTGGCCCGGTTCATTGCCGAACGGGTCCGAAACCGGTTCTTCTACAATTTTTGAGACACGAATGATACGAATGATGACGAGGGACTACGAATACCTTTTTATTCGTTCCATTCGATACCCTTCGTTCTATTCGTCAATTATCACAAGAAAGGATGAATCATGTATTCAGCGTCAGATTTGAGAAAAGGATTAAAAATTACCATTGATAATGAACCCTATGTGGTGACCGCCTTTGAATTCTCCAAACCGGGTAAAGGGCAGGCCCTCTATCGGACCAAACTGAAGAATATGATCACGGGATTGACGATTGATCGGACCTATCGGGAGGGAGACACCTTTGAACCCGCATCGCTCGAAGAGAGACCTATGCAGTATCTCTATAAAGAAGGAGACCATTACTATTTTATGGACAGCCAAACCTATGAGCAAATCATCATCCATGAAGAGACCTTAGGAGAGGCAAAGCATTTTCTTATTGAAAATTTGAATGTGAAGGTGTTGATGTTTAGAGACAAGGCGATTGGTGTCGATCTCCCCAATTTCGTTAATCTGAGAGTGATCAAGACAGAGATGTGGGTCAAAGGGGATACTTCCAAAGCCGATTATAAACCCGCTACCGTTGAGACGGGATATGAACTCCGCATCCCTCCTTTTGTGCAGGAAGGTGAATTGATTACGATTGACACACGCACCGGCGAGTATTCCACAAGAGTCAAGGAATAGTTCTGTGATCAAGAACTGGCCATTGGCCAGGAAGAAGACGGCGCTCCAGAAGAGAGCCAGGATCCTCCAGAAGATCAGACAGTTCTTTCATGAACAGGGATATCTGGAAGTGGAGACCCCCCATCGCATCCCTGCTCCTGCCCCGGAATCCCATATCGATGCAGTTCCTTCAGGCGCCTGGGTGCTTCATCCCTCCCCGGAACTCTGCATGAAACGCATGCTGGCAGCGGGATATGAAAAGATCTTCCAGATCTGCCGTTGCTGGCGGGAAGGAGAGAGAGGGACCCAGCACGTTCCCGAATTTACCCTTCTCGAATGGTATCGGACGGGTGTGGATTATCTCGATTTGATGGACGAATGTGAAAGACTGATCCAATTCCTGGCAGGGGAGATCGGACTTGGGGAAGGATGGGTATATCACGGGATCAACATTTCTCTCCTCTCTCCTTGGGAGAGAATGACGGTTGAAGAAGCGTTTGAACGGTATGCGAAGGTTTCAGTGAAGGAAGCCCTCCAGCAGGATCGATTCGATGAGGTGATGGTGGAGGAGATTGAACCCCATCTGGGGATCGAAAAGCCTACCTTTCTTTACGATTATCCTGCTGAGAGGAGGTCTCTGGCTCGTTTGAAAAAGGAAAATCCGACCGTCGCAGAACGCTTTGAGCTTTATTTAGGAGGTCTGGAAATTGCCAATGCCTTTTCCGAATTGATCGATGCGGAGGAGCAACGAAACGTCTTCCGAACAGAGAGGTCGATTCGCCAGTCTTTGGGGAAGAAACTCTATCCTATGCCAGAAAAATTTCTGAACGAACTCGAAGCCATGCCTCCTTCTGCAGGAATTGCCCTCGGTGTGGATCGCCTGATGATGGTTTTGTTAGATGCGGGAACGATCGACGAAGTGATTGCCTTCACGCCTGAAGAACTTTAAGCAAAGCCTGTGAGCCTTCTCTCCTTGAGATGGCCCTCCCTCCCCTCATACATCGTTGCAGTAGGGATCAACATATTGAACGGTTTCCCCTCGAAAATTTTTGAGATAGATCGTTTTCCCCTCTCTTTTTACATCGTCGGGAAGAAGAGCAACCTTTCCTTTTCCACCGGGTAGATCGATGACAAAAGAGGGGGTTGCCATTCCCGAAAGATGACCTCTTAAGTATTTTATGATCTCCAGCCCTTTTTGAACAGGAGTATGAAAATGACTTGTCCCTTTGACCTGATCCATCTGATGGAGATAATAGGGGCGGACCCTGATGGTCAGGAGTGTTTGCATTAGATTTTTCATCACTTCCGGATCGTCGTTGACCCCTTTGAGGAGGACGGTCTGATTTCCAAGCGGGATGCCGGCATCTGCCAGACGGAGGCAAGCCCTAACTGCGGGAGGGGTGATTTCACGGGGGTGATTGAATTGAGTGTTGACATACAAAGGGTGGTGTCGTTTTAAGATGCGGCAGAGGGAGGGGGTGATTCTCTCTGGAAGCATGACAGGAACACGGGTATGAATTCGAAGAAGGGCGAGATGGCGTATCCGTCGGAGTCTGGCAAGAATCTTTTCGAGTTCATCGTCCAGAAGCATCAGGGGATCCCCTCCTGAAAGAATGACCTCATGAATGGAGGCATTCTTTTCAATATACTCCATCGCAGGATTCAACCAGGTCGCGTCCTTTCCTTCTTCTTTCCACCTATTTTTTCTTGTACAGAATCTGCATAAGGTGGGGCAAAAAGAAGAGACCAGTAGTAGCACTCGATCAGGGTAACGGTGAAGCAGTTTTGGGGCAACCGTAACATTTTCTTCATCCAATGGATCCGGGGAGAAGCCATTGGCTTCTTGTTCTCGGGGGTCAGGAATACACTGCCGCCAGATCGGATCGTTTCGCTCCTGGATCAGATGGAGATAGGAACGTGTGATCCGTAAGGGATACTGCTTGACCACTGGCCGTAGCCATTCTTTCTCGATCGGAAGGGCAAGTGCCAGTTCATCGAGAGAGGTGATACTTTCTGAGAGAATCTTTTGCCATCGCTCCATATTCAGAAACCGTTATGCCTCCGTCACAGAAAAAAGAAGCGGAAGAGGATTCCGAAAGAATCTCCCACCCCTTTTCCAATTCAGCCACTGAAGAAATTATGGGATTGCAAAAACTCGCTATTGAATTTTACATGTTTGGCGGGTAGAATGCAAAAGTGAAAGAGGACGATGTCAGGCGAAGCAGAGGAGACCGATGCATCTCTGGGGCAGAAAAAGTAGAATCGTCATCACCTGTGCCAAAGGAATGGTTCCGTTTTTAAAGGAAGAACTTCCTCCACTCGAGTTTCCCATTCGCTCGGAAGGGACGGCAAGTATAGAGACAGAGGGGACCATGGAAGATGCCATGCGCCTCAATCTTTTCATCCGCACAGGGCACCGCATCCTTTTTTTCCTGGAACGGTTTAAAGCCGACACCCCTGATGGACTCTACCGGGCAATTGTCGAAATGAAATGGGAAGAGCTGATCCCAGAAGAGGGTTACGTCTGTGTCACCTCGACGGTTGATCATCCAGCCATCAAGGATACGCGCTTTGCCAATGTTAAATGTAAGGATGCCATTGTCGATCGCATACGGGAGATCAGAGGCAAACGACCCGATTCCGGTTCGGAAAGGGATCGAACGGTCATTCATCTCTTCTGGAAAGACAAAATGGCCTCTCTCTTTGTGGATACCTCCGGTCAGCCTCTTTCCAAAAGAGGTTATCGCAAAATCCCCTTGAAGGCTCCCATGCAGGAGACTCTGGCTGCCGGGGTGATTCTGGCAACAGGCTGGAGAGGGAACGACCATTTCATCAATCCGATGTGCGGCAGTGGGACCCTTGCCATCGAAGCGGCTTTAATTGGTTTAGGAAGGCCACCTGGCTTGTTGAGGAGCAACTACGGTTTTATGCACCTGAAAGGATTTGATGAATCGTCATGGAGAGAGATACGGCGAAAGGCAAGGGCAACGGCAAAGGATTGGATGGATGGAAAGATTATTGCAACGGATATCAGCGCAGAAGCTGTTCAAGGAGCAAAGAAAAATGCTCAGACCGCTGGTGTGGATCGGTGGATTGAATTTGGTATTTGTCCTTATGAAGCCACTCCTGTTCCCAACGGAGGAGGGGTGGTGGTGGTCAATCCCGAGTATGGAGAACGTATGGGAGAAAAGGAATCCTTACGGGAGGTGTACAAAGGGATTGGCGATTTTTTTAAGAAGAGATGTCAGGGATATCGAGGATATATTTTTACCGGCAATCTCGATCTTGCCAAGCGAGTGGGCCTGAGGACAACGAGAAGAATTCCCTTTTATAACTCCAATATCGAATGCAGGCTCCTGGAATACGACCTCTATGAAGGGAGCCGTAAAGGAGAAACACCCAACTCCAAACACCAATAGTCAGATCATACCCGATTTCAAACACCAAAATTCTCGTAAAGTATATGCATTTTCTTTTTTCGGACATGGGCCATTGGTGATCAGGCAGAATTTAACTTATGACAAAGATAAAGGCAGACCTATTTCCCATCTATTTCCTTTATGGTCCTGAGGAGTATCTCATCGAAGAAGAGATTCAGAGATTATTGAATCAAACCCTTTCGCCAAAGGAGAGAGGATTCAATCTCCATCTATTTGACGGTGAGGAGCATCATGCTCAGGAGATCCTCCAGACAGCCCGGACGCTTCCCATGTTCTCTTCTTACCGGTTTATTCTCATTCGACAAGCAGATCAGTTTGATGAAGAGAATGTGGAGAGTTTACTTTCCTATTGCCGAAAGCCTTCCCCCAGCACCTGCCTGGTCATGTGTGGACAAACACTTGGGCTCTGGAAAAAACATCAGAAAGAGATCGAGAAGGTGGGAAAGGTGATCGAATATCCCCGTCTCAAAGGTAAACCCCTGAACAACTGGGTCAGACGGAGAATGGAAGAGAAGGGGAAACACCTTTCCGAAGAGGCGATCGACTACCTTGTGGAGGTGTTAGGGGATCACCTGCAAGATCTGGATAATGGTCTGGAGAAGATCTCTTTGGCCGTAGGTGAGAGGAAGAAGATTGAACTGGCCGATGTGGAAGAGCATGCCTCAGACATTAAAGCCAGCACGGTTTTTGAATTAACAGATGCGATCGGTCAGCAGAACTTAAGAAAAGCGTTTACCATTCTTGGAAAGGCTTTGGAATCGAAAACCATCTCCTTTCGAAAAGAAGAGCCCATCTCCAGGAGAAAAGATGATCCTGTGCCCCTCCTCCTCGGGATGATGTCCAGGCATTACTGGAACATCTTTAGGGTCAAAGAGATGGCGAAGGATCATAGAAAACTGGAAGAGATGGTCAAGATTCTTCGGATGCAAGGGTGGCATGTGAAGAAGTTATTGGAACAGGGCAGAAATTTTTCTGAAGATTCGTTGCGCCAGGGCATTCTGAAATGTTACCAGACCGATTTGGCAATCAAAAAAGGGAGAGGTCCTAAAAATCTTCTGATGGAGAAATTGGTAATTGACCTTTGCCGTCCCCATCTCGCTCGAAGGGAAGATTATCCCTCTGTTTAAAGATCTCAGGAGATCTCATTGCCTCAGGAAGTCCTCTCCCAGAACCTTTGAAGTATCATCTTTAGTCAGTTAGAAAATAGGCAACGTTAAACGGTTACGGCGATCTCGCTTCTTGCGGGACTGTATCGTCATTCGGCAACGTCTCCCGTCTAAAACATTTGACGTAACCCTTAGACGCTAAACGAAACGGGCTTCGTAGCCGTCACCCTAACCAATGCGCCGCAGCATTTTCATGATTCGTGGGTGGCCCCGCGGCCATGAGGGATGAGGGAACAAAGATCCATCGTTCTGAAGGAGATATCAGGTTGACAAGGCACGGACGGCCCTGGTGAGTCTTGAAATCTTTCTGGCCGAGGTATTTTTATGAAAGATGCCCTTTGAATATCCTTTCTGGATGAGGGGGATGGTCTTCAACAAAGCTTTCCTGGCGGTTTCGACATCCTTCTTTTGAATAGCTTCCCGAACTTTTTTCACGGAACTCTTGACCACTGACTCAAAATGACGGTTTCGAGCCCTCCTCTTTTCATTCTGTTTCGCTCTTTTAATTGCTGACGGGTGGTTAGCCAAAATTTATCTCCTTTCTTCGATTGCTTGTTACACAGAAAAGACATTGATTTTTTTAACATTTTAGGATAGCGTGTGTCAAGGTTTCTTAAATGATCATTTCGGTGGAGAAAGGTTCAGGCTACGAAGCCCGTTTCGTTCAGGTTCATCTCGTTTCGCGGTGACGAGGCTTGTATCGAAGCACGAAGCTTGCACATCGAAGCTCGATCAAAAACGACCCGAACCTCCAATATCGATCATCAAGTTTCAATACGGGCTTCAACAACCCTAACCCTTCGTTTCTTTGAGACGATAAAGGCATCGTCATCATTACCGTCAGACGTCGCCATGATTGACCCCGTTAGAAAACCCCGCTGCTTGCAGCGGGGATGAAGGGAGTATCCTGATTGAAGCGAACACGGGGTTTCATGTCCCGTGTGAGCCTTCCCGTTAGAAGGTCTGAGGCTTCTAACGGGGTTTACTCACTATGACCGAGAATAAGAAGATCACTCAAGCCGCTTCTACCATTGGTATGGGAACCCTCCTCAGCCGAATTCTCGGTTTTTTTCGAGACATGGTCATTGCCCATTTCTTTGGCGCTGGAATGGCTGCGGATGCCTTTTTTGTGGCGTTTCGAATTCCCAATCTCTGGAGGAGGCTGGTCGGAGAAGGCTCCCTTACCATCTCCTTTATTCCGGTTTATACCGATTACCTTCATCAACGCACCGAAGGGGAGAGGGAGGAACTGGTGCACATTGCTTTTACCCTGATGGGGCTCGTTTTGTTATTGATCACCCTCTTCGGGATTTTCTTCTCGCCCCTGTTGATTCGGATCATCGCCCCTGGGTTCGTTCAGGTTCCAGAAAAGTTTCAACTCACCGTCACGCTGAACCAGATCATCTTTCCCTATCTTTTTTTTATGGGACTTTTTGCCCTCTCCATGGGCATCCTCAATTCCCATCGCCACTTTTTTGCTCCTGCTATTGCTCCCATCTTTCTGAACATCTCCATCATCCTTTCCGTTTTCCTCTTCTTTTATTCTTTTCAGAAACCGGTCATGACCCTTGCGGTCGGAGTTCTTGCTGGTGGAGTGATCCAATGGTTGTTTCAAATTCCTTTTTTATGGCAGAAGGGGATCACTTTCCGTTTCAATGTTCACTTCGGACATCCTGCCATCAAACGGATCGCCAGCCTGATGGTTCCAGGTTTGATTGGAACAGCCGTCTATCAGCTCAATGTCTTTATTGATACGATTTTCGCCTCATTTCTTCCCATGGGGAGCGTTTCCTATCTCTTCTTTGCAGACCGGTTGTTAGAATTTCCGTTGGGAATTTTTGCGATCGCCATTGGCATGGCATCCCTGCCGAGTCTTTCCAGTCTCGCCTCTCAGGGAAAGATAAAAGAGCTAAAAGAGGCCCTTTTTTTTACCTTTCGCCTCACCTCATTCATCAGCATCCCTGCAATGGTGGGATTGATTGCTCTGAAGACACCCATCATCAACCTCCTTTTTCAAAGAGGTCTCTTCGACTCCACGGCAACGGAGATGACTGCAAAAGCCCTGTTCTGTTATTCGATTGGTCTATGGGCGATTGCAGGCGTCAGGACGATGGTGCCTGCTTTTTATGCCCTGAAGGATACCTGGACACCTCTCAAAATTGCCATGCTCTGTCTGCTGGCCAATGTTCTTCTCAATGTCGTCTTCCTCCTCTTTACGCCTTTGAAGCATGCAGGTCTGGCATTGGCCACCAGCCTCTCATCGATTCTCAACCTGATCCTTCTCTCAAGGAAGTTGAACCTGAAACTGGATGGAATTGAGATCGGGAAAAACGGAAAGGCCCTGACTCGAATTTTGCTCTGCAGCCTTCCTATGGGAATCCTCGCCTACCTCATCTGCTCTCTGGGGGATTGGTCGATGGCAGGAGACCTCCTGCGAAAGGTGACCCTCCTCCTGACAGGAATCATTTCAGGGGTGGGGGTTTATATGCTCTGCTCCTACTGGACGAAGAATGAGGAGATGGTCTTCTTGGTGAAAATGGTGAAGAAGAGATAAAGGAAATCACCAGACACCCAATCATCATAAAATACCAATGACCAAAACCCATATAACCTGATATTTTAAATTTGGTGATTTGAATTTTCGACTTTCTTCTTGACCTTTGCCCACACGAAAAGTGCTACGGCCAGACCGATTCCAATCAACTCCAGGCCAATTGTGGGAAAGACCAGCAGGATGGCTGCACATGCAAAGAGGAGACGATGAAACCGACCCAAAGGAGACCAGAGGTGACCGACCAGAAAGACAGAGAGACACACCACTCCAAGAGCTGTCAAGCCCGTCGCCTTAAAGACCTCAGGGATTGTTCCCTGAAGGAGAAGAGCGGGTTGGAAGATGAAGGCAAAGGGAATGAGGAATCCTGCGATCCCGAGCTTAAAGGCTTCGACCCCAGTGCTCATCATCTCAGAACCGGCGAGGTTTGCGGCGGCAAAGGCGGTAATGGCATCAGGAGGAGTGAGGTCTGATAGCACGGCGTAGTAGAAAACAAAGAGATGGGCAGACAGGAGAGCAACATCAAATTTTCCAAGGGCGGAGGCTCCCACGGTGACCGCAATGATATAGGAAGGGGTGGTCGGGATTCCAGTCCCGAGAACACTGACCACCAAAAAGATAAGGATCATGGCCAAGAGGAGGTTATTCAAAGAAGCACTTAAAAGAACACTTCCAAAGGCAAGAGCGGCTCCTGTCCGGGTGAGAATACCCACAACCATTCCAGAGCCAGCAAGGGCTGTGGCAATGATGGCCGCATTGACGGCCGCTTCAAAAAGAGCATCCCGGATCTTTTGGGGGGTCATCCAGGTTCGACGATCCAAAAAACTGAGCGCAAAGATGATCCATATTACATAAAAGGCGGCTTTGCTGGGAGAATATCCATACCCTAAAAAAGCAACGATCAGGATGAAGGGGAGAAAGTAGTAAGCATGTCGAAGCATGGGAAAGATATCCGGTCGATCTGTCTTTGGAATGCTTGCCATCCCCTGTTTGAGGGAGAGAAAGTGGACCACAAAGAACAGCCCTAAAAAATAGAGCATGGCGGGGATTAAAGCCGCCTGGATGATTTTAAAATAGGAGATCCCCGTAATTTCAGACATGATGAAAGCCCCCGCTCCCATGATGGGGGGCATCAACTGGCCACCGGTGCTTGAAACGGCTTCAATGGCGGCCGCTTGCTTTGGGGAAAACCCTCCCTTCTTCATCAGAGGAATCGTAAAACTTCCGGTGGCGTAAACATTCGCTACTGTACTCCCGCTGACCGTTCCATAGAGACTGCTCGAGATGACAGAAATCTTTGCAGGCCCTCCTCGTGCCCAACCCGCCACCCAGACCGCAAAGTCGATGAGGAATTTCCCCACACCCGCGTGAAGCATAAAACTGGCGAAGAGAATGTAGATGAACAGGATATTGGATGAGATGCCGGTGAGAAATCCGAAGATTCCTTCATCCCCTGCCAGATAAAGAACCTCAACCATGCGGGGGAAGGCATATCCTTTAAACTTCAGAAGCCCCGGCCAGTAAGGAGCCGTGGCCAAATAGAAGATGGCGATGGCAATGGTCAGTGCCATCCATCGAGAGAGGGCTCGTCGGGCAGCTTCCACGACGAGAAGGACCAACAGGGCTCCTAAGACCACCTCAACAGGGAGCACCTCATCCATCCCGACCATCCTGAAATTCAACCTTTCGGCATTCCAGACGATATAAGCAGGTCCTACAAAGCAGATGAGGGACGCCAGCACATCAAGAAAACTGGGACGGTTTTTGGGAGAGTTCTTTGTGGCCGGGAAGAGAATATAGATCATAGGTAGAAGGAAGAGAAGGTGAAGGCCCCGTTGTGTCCGGGGCTCAAAAGTTCCAAAACCAGAGGTGTAGAGATGGAGCAGGGAGGCACTGATTCCATAAATCCATATTAGAACTTTGAGCCATCCCTTTAATTGACGCATGGTTTAGATGAAATGCCTCCGAAGGAAGAGCTTACGTGATGAAGCCTATTCCGAAAACAAAAGAGGATCTGCCCCCATCTGGGTTAGAGGGGGCTTTCTTGTCTCTTCAGAAAAAGGTTCGCTCTGAAGGGACCGGTTCTCCCTTTATCGCAAGGGGAACAGTGACACCGCCACCCTTTTTGGGATCGTCACGGGTCATCTTTTCGACACCTCTCCCGCTTGCGATGGAAGACCAGATCACTCTATTTAAGTCCTATTTTAAAATTCCTTTTTCTTTATAGTATTTCTCAGCCCCTGGATGAAGGGGGATCGCTCCCAGGCCTGTGACAGCATCTTTCAGCTGGTAAGGGACAAGGGATCCGTGGATCTTGCGAAACTGGTCAAGGTTTTCATGAATTGCTTTGGCAATTCGATAGGCTGTCTCTTCAGCCACATCCTTGTTCACCAAGATCACGCTTCCAGCAATGGCAGTGGTGACGTCCTCGTTGGCATTGGCCGCTTTGGGATAGGTTCCTGCTGCAATCTTTCCTGATTCAATGCCATACTGTTTGAGATATTGTAATGCCTCCAGTGAGAAGTGGATCAACCTCAGGGAACGGCCAATCGAGGCCTCGGTCACTGCGGCTGCAGGTGTTGCCAGGAAAGTGAAGACAGAATCGACATTTTTATCTTTAAATTGACTGGCTTGTTCAGCATAAGAGCCTCTGAAAAACTTAAAGCCAGCCGCCTCAAGTTCTTTATAATCTGTCTTGTAGGCAGCAAGAATTTTTCGGAAGACCCACTCATCCGATGTTCCCGCCGGCGAGATAGCCATACGGAGTGCTTTTTTCTGTTTAAATATTTCATCCATGGTTTTGATGGGAGAATCAGCGGCCACATAAAAATGGAAAAAGTTGAGGCTCATCCCGCCTGCAATGGCGCGCAGGTTTGTATGTTTCTTATCATAAGGATCCTCCCCATTCCAGGCAGCCACATTTAAGAACGGTAGCCCCCATCCTAACTCGCAATCTCCTTTATCTACCAGTCTTGGATTGACCGTGCCCCCTCCGGGGATGACTTTAATGGTGACCCCACCCGATTTCTCATTGACGATATTGGAGATTCCGCCAGCAATGGCATACCATCCACCTCCTACTCCACCCGCTGACCATGTCAGGGTTTGGCCGTAAACCGATGATTGCATGAAAGTCCAGAACAAGAGAATTGAACAGAATAATAACTTTTTCATGACCTCTACCTCCTTTTGAATTTTGGGTAAATTTTATAATAGATGAGGAGGAAAAAGTAAAGAGATGAAAAGAAAGCAAGAACCTTCAAAAGTCAGGAAAAGATCTATCGATCGATGTGATTTTATGTTATAAGGTATCCCGATCGAAGCGTCTTGTCTCAGGAGGGATTTTGATCGGTATCATCCTCTTAGATACCTGTTTTCCAAGGGTGTTGGGAGATATAGGCAATCCGAATACCTTCCCCTTTCCGGTTTTGTACGAAAAAGTAGAAGGAGCCGCGCCTGCACGATTGATCAGGGAAAGAGATTCGACTCTATTGCTCCCTTTTATGGAAGCTGCAAAAGCACTTGAAAAGCGGGGAGCGAAAGCGATCACCACCAGTTGCGGTTTTCTTTCGGTCTGGCAAAGGGAGATGGCTTCTGCTGTCAGCATTCCTCTCTTCACCTCCAGCCTCGTTCAGATCCCCTGGATTTATGAGTTGGTGGGCAGAAGGGGGAGGATTGGTGTGCTCACAGCTGATGGAGATGCTTTGACAATGGCTCATCTGAGAGGGGTCAATGCGGATAGGATTCCTGTTGTGATTGAGGGAATGGATGGGCATGGGGAATTCTATCGAACCTATGTTGGAAATAACCCGGATCCGGATTTTTCAAAGATCGAACAGGAAATGATGGACAAAGCTTTTCATTTGAAGAAAGAACATCCTGAGGTGTCTGCGCTGGTTCTGGAATGCACCAATATGGCGATTTTCAGAAAAGCCTTCAGGAAGGCAATCGACCTTCCTCTTTTTGACATCCTGACGCTTATACGCTATTGTTATGCGGGTTTAGAATGAGGGATGGAATTGAAAAAGGTTGCTGATATTGTGATCATTGGTGGGGGTGTCATTGGTTTGAGTGTTGCTTACTATCTGACACTGAAGAGGCCGGGTAAGATTGTCCTTTTGGAAAAGGGACAATTGGGTGAAGGCTCAACAAGCCGCTGCGTGGGCGGAATAAGAACACAATTTTCAACGGAGATCAACATCCTTTTTTCCCTGGAGTCACTCAAAACCTTTGAAACCTTTAAAGAGGAGTTCGGGGTGGACCCTGAATTCAGAAGGATTGGTTACCTTTTTCTTGCCACCACAGAAATGGATGTCAGCATATTTCAAAGAAATATCATCCTTCAAAGAAAGTTTGGCATTCCCGTCGTATGGCTTTCCCCTGACGAAATCAGAAGAGAGTATCCCTTCCTGAAGATGGATGATGTTTTAGGCGGAACCTATTGTGCCCTGGATGGATATGCAGGACCGAACGAAGTCCTCTCCGGATTTGCCCAGGGCGCAAAAAGAGGAGGTGTAGAAATCAACGAGGGAACTGAAGTGAAAGAAGTGATGGTTGAAAAGGGTCGGGTGGCGGGCGTCAAAACAGGAGAAGGGGAAATTTTTGCCCCGATTGTTGTAAATGCAAGTGGGCCCTATGCCTCCCTTATTGGGAAAATGGCAGGTGTCGATATTCCGGTCAAGCCGCTCAGGCGCCAGGTTTTCGTGACGGCTCCATTTTCTCTCAGCCCTCGCACGATTCCTCTCACCATCGACTTTCAAAGGGGATGGTATTTCCGCCAGGAGGTGGACGGACTGCTTCTTTCTGGACCCCTGGATCAGGAGCCGAGTTTCAATACAGCCACCGACTATGAGGCAATGCTCGAAGCTTCCGAGAATGCCATCTATCGTGTCCCCGCCTTAGAGAAGGCTCGCATTGCAAGAGGTTGGGCTGGGCTTTACGAAATTTCTCCGGATCACCATGCCATCCTGGGAGAGGTCCCTGGTCTCAAGGGATTCATCCTGGCGAACGGTTTTAGCGGCCATGGATTTCAACACAGCCCTGCCGTCGGCAAGGTGATTTCAGAGTGGATCGTCCATGGGAAGGCAACCACCATCGATATCTCTTCGCTTTCCATCGAACGCTTCGCCAAAAGCAACCTCATCCTTGAACCTCTCACCGCCTTCAAAGAATAACAAGAACATGAGTTGAGGGGGGTCACGCGATCTCACAAAGGGACAGAGAGGCCTACCCCCTTTTAGCATGCGATGCGCTGAACCTCTGAGTAGTGGAGCTTTTGCTTTCACCAGGTGGGTGACGATTGAACGGGTCTCATGATAGATTCAATCCTTAAAACAAGATCCTCCAACTTAGTTAGAAAATAGGCAACGTTAAATGGTGATGGCGATCCAGCTTCTTGCAGGACTGTATCGTCGTTCGGTAACGTCTCACGTCTAAAGCATTCGACGTAACCCTTAGACGCTAAACGAAACGGGCTTCGTCACCGTCACGCTAACTGATGCGCCGCAGCATTTTCATGGATCGGGGGTGGTCCTGCGGGCATGGTGACATGAGGAAGGATATGTTTGAGACGGAAACAATCCGGTGGGATTTAAGGTGAAGATCTTTCATCTACGATTTTGTATTTCAACATGATGTAGCCTGGGCGTGTTGGCTGACAGGGGGTTGCTCTTCTTCTATCTCCCAGATGGTGGGGGAGGCGGGTTCCGAGAGATCGAAAACCCTGCCTTGCCCATCTCCGATCATCGGGCACAGAGGACGGCCTGTCACTGTCTCAACAATCATGCCTCTTGTCCCATCCGAAAGAACGACCTTCCGACCAGGAGAAAGCACATTCAAAAGCAAGAGAAAAGATGAGACATACTCCTTATTCAGTTTACCAGCAAAGGCATCCCTGATCAGAATCGTTGCGGCTTTTTCGACCGATAGAGCAGGACGGTAAGGGCGAACGGTACGAAGCGCATCATAGACGTCTGAAACCGCCACCAGTTGGCTTGCAAAATGGAGCGGATAATAGGACATCCGGTTTTGGATTTTGGGATATCCCGATTGGTTGAAACCCATATGATGCTGGTAAGCCACGACAGGAAGAAGGGGATAGTTCATTTCCACATTGGGTATTTCGAGAAGTAATTTGGCTCCTAAAAAGGGGTGCTTTTCCATGAGTTGTCGCTCCTCTGGTTGAAGAGCCCCCTTTTGATGCAAAATCTCCTTTGGAATTTCTTTCTTTCCAAGATCGTGGCAGAGACCAGCCATGGCTACAGTATTGACCATCTCTTCGGATACGCGAAGCGCCCGCGCCAGGGCAGAAGAAAGAATGCAGACATTGAGGGCGTGCGTATAAGTATAATCATCGAAATTTTTAAGTTCGCGGATGGGTTCAAACAGTTCCCGACCAATCGCTAATCGGGAAACAATGGTGCAGACCACCTCACGGGCTCGAACAATCCCTTCAGGCTTTCTGGCCTCAAGATCTGTTAAAATACCCTGTGCTTCGGCAAGAAACCCGAGATATCCCATAATGGACCGAGTGAGAAGGGATTGAGGAGAGGCGCGCTGTTGCAGGTTCATCGAGCCAGCAACGATTTTGGGACTTTGATAAGGAGTTCGGTTTTTTGCGACGATATGTTCTACCCAGTCTGTTAAATCCTCGGCCTGTGCGTCTGCGTCGATCTGGATGCTTTCAAACCCAAGTTGCTGGAGGGACTGGAAAAACGCCTGGAAGGAGAAAGGAATGGGATCAATCCTTCGGTCTTCAATGATCAGATCCTGTCCGAGCAGTGTGATGCGAACCGACCGCCCCCATTCGGATAGCCTCTGCTGTGCCTGTTTTGCGGATTGAAGAACCTGTTTGCTCCCCTGGGGATAGATGCGACGCATACGGAAGAGAGCCCCAAGGTTATTCAGAAAATAGTTGAGAATGTCTGTTGCCATATCGGGTCAACTTGCATGTTTCAACCTGAAGGAGTGATCGATAAAGATCCCCTTTCAGGTTCTAAGGTGAGGTGATACGCCATGGACTCGGCTCTCTTTAAAGCCTTCACGGCCTCCCTTTTCACCTTTGGATGGGGATGGTTGGTGAGAGACCGGAGGTGCGGGAGGACCTGGGGAAAGCCCTGTTGTCCCAGAACAATGGCGAGGTTTCGCGTAACGTACCAAGGGCCTATTCTCGATTTGGAAACAAACACAGGAGTTGCCTCAAAAGAGAAACAGGAGAGAAGGTTGACCAGAAAGTAGCGTTTGGAAATGTTTTTTTCTTCGATCAGAGCCTTTAACGCTGTATCCAGAAGACATTTTTCATGGTTGACAGCAAAATGGATCAGCATTTGTCGCTCATTGAAGGTCGCTTTTCCAAGGGCGGACAGACATTTTTCAAACAGCGATCGGACCAGATAGGGGTTGGTGTCGAGAAACCTCGGGAAAGTCCGGTCCACCATATTCAGAAAACCAAGCACCCCGAAAGGGCCCAGTTGTTCTGATCGAAACTTGATACGCTCAATCAATCTATTTTGAAAGGTCTCCTCTTCCTCCACGCTCATCGCCAGAAAGAGATGGTCCAGAAAATGTTCTGGAGAGTCCAGTGAGGCGTGAAGACTTTCCTCTTCAGATAATACTCTCCTGGATTCCATTAAAAATCCAAGTGAGTCGGAGTATTCCGAATCCATAAAGGGATTCTCGCTGAGATTTAATATCAATGTCTCGACCGTCTTCCAGACATCCACGGGAAAACCGCTCTCCTCAGATTGAGCCATTCTTGATCGGACCATGGAGAGAAGCTCGTGCGGCTGTGCAACAGGAGTGAAACGGCGATACACCTCGATAAACCGATGCGTTCCTTCTTCTCCCATCGCCGCCAGACCTGCAAGAAGGTCTATGAATCGTTCCACATCAATGTCTCTCAGCAGGGAAGATTTTCCGAGCCCCAGTCTTTTCGACTCCTGCCCTTCACGCCCTACAATTCGAACCAAATCCTTTACGGCAAGGCATTTTCCCATTTGCGAGAGATAATTGAGAATTTCCTCACGTTGAGTGGCGGGGAGCAATGCTAAAGCCTCTTCAAGACGTTCGCCCAGTTTGAGCAGAAACTCAGTGAACCCTTCCGAATCTCCAAGCCCTGATCTTGTCCACTCCTCTTTCGCTGCATCCCAAAATTCTTCAGTGGCAAGGGCAGACGCTAACTGCTCCACTGGCGCCTCCTGACTGATCAGAAAAAGCCAGGCACGGCGACGCCTCTCCTCGGGTTTTTCTTCTGGATCCTGAAGGGTGTCCATCGCCCTCCTGTGGATTTCACTCAAGTTGAGTATGGTCACATCAATCGTAAGCACCTCATTGCGAAGTTTCTCCCGTAATGCTTCCCCTTCCAGTTTCGGCGTGGAAACCGCCCGGGCGAAAGCCCAGACATCGTCAAGGGTCACGTCTTTTGTCCAGACCAGCTGGAGAATCTTCTTTTCATGTAAGATGGAGGCAAGATCGCTCGATTTACCTGTAATGAATTCTCCCGAGACAACCAGTTCCCTCGATGTGACGCCGATTGTAATCGATCCAGTGGAATCCAGAGGAGCGGAAAGAAGGACTTTTTGAGCGACTTCCATAATCGTCGGGTGTTTGTTGGGATAGACACGCACCCCACGAATCAGATGCAATAAGTTAAGGGCAAAGCTCTCCACCCTTCTGGCAAGAGGAGATGAACCTTTAAGCTTCATTTCTCATCCCTGTCCGTTTTTTCCCAAAAGTTTATGAAATTAGCCATTTTGGGGTTCCTTTTATAGGAAGAGTTAGCAATAACGGTGCCAGAAGCCAATTTCCCCATAACTTATTAAAAATATTGAGGGTATTTTTAGAAAAAAAGGATACGGGCTTTCGGAATTGCCGTTTTTTGTCACGAAAAATTTAAAGCTTTCTTAGAAAAGGCCGTCGATCCGTGACTGATACCATTTGAACGAATCCTTCTTATGGGGATCGCCCTATTCCCTGCTTATCCAAAAGAGGTTCGTTTTGGTTCAAAAAGTTTATCCTC
>FWPV01003799.1_pt1 | contig 33461 bp, 25 predicted proteins | sample 2228371 | NCBI WGS metagenome assembly FWPV01 (sample SAMEA103939776, study PRJEB20133) | metagenome
CTCGCGGTGGCTATCGCCTTTTCTGGCCCACCTTCCTTCTCACTATCCTCTTGTTAAGGTGCACTCTGGTAAAACCTTTGCGGTGCTGACGGTTGTCCTGCAGAGATGCAGGCACGCCGCTTGCTCCGCTGCTCGCAAAACGGTGTACTGTGTGAGGTTTTCCGTCTTACGCTGCTCTTTTATACTAGCATCGTGCCGCCTGGCTGTCAAGAGTGACCCTTTTAGCAGAACCCTCTTAACAGAGCGCCAGTGACGGAAGTTTATTCTTATCTTACACAGTTGTTACTGTCAAGGTCCCGTTTGCGAATGCGCGCGTATCATATCGGCTTTCGTCAGGGCTGTCAAGGGCCAGTTTTCCGCGCTTTTTCCTGCTTTCTGGCGGACCTGACCCGGCCCGATGAGCCTTGCAGTACTCTGTGTATGCCTCTTACCAGTGTGTGTTGTGAAGGTTCCGTTTGCCACGAGCGTGCGTATCATAGCAGTGCCCGACGACCATGTCAAGAGCAATTTCCGCGCCGTTCTGCACCGGGTAAGCGTCGCCGGGCGGGAAACACAAAACCGCCACGCGGGCGGTCTTGATCCTTCACCGGGCGGCTGACGGTTACCCTCAACGGGCCATCACAGCTCACTGCGGCCCTGCAGAGCGCGGATCAGCGTCATGGCGTCTACGTATTCCAGGTCGCCGCCGGTGGGCAGGCCCCGTGCCAGCCGTGTGATCCGCACGCCCAGCGGAGCCAGTTGCTGGCGGATAAACATGGCGGTTGCGTCACCTTCCAGGCCGGGGTTGGTGGCGATGATGATCTCCTGCAACCCCTCCACGCTGACCCGCGCGACCAGTTCGCGGACCTTGAGTTGTTCCGGCCCGATCCCGTTGACCGGTGAGATCGCGCCATGCAGCACGTGATACAGGCCGTTGTAGCTGCCGGTGCGTTCGATGGCCAGCACGTCCAGCGGCTCTTCGACCACGGCGACCATGCTCCGCTCCCGTCCCGGATCCAGGCAGATGGCACAGGGATCGTCGGTGGTGATGTTCCAGCAGCGGGAGCAAAAGCGCGTGCTCGCTTTGAGGTCGGTCAGGGCAGCGGCCAGGCTTTCCGAGACTTCCGCTGGCGCGCGCAGCAGGTAATACGTCAGGCGGGAAGCTGTCTTCGGCCCGATACCTGGCAGCCTGGAGAAAGCATCAATCAGGCGCGTGACGGGTTCTGGGATCGCTTTGCTCATGCCGCACCGCCGGCTTTAAAAGCCGCCGAGCAGATCGCCCAGGTTCATCCCGGCCATGCCCCCGGTCACGCCCTCCATGCGCTGAGCAGCCAGCGCCTGGCTCTGCTCGATGGCCTGGTTGATCCCGGCAACCAGCAGATCCTGCAGGTCAGCCAGCCATTCGGGGTCTTCCAGGTCGATAACTTCCCGGTTGATCGTGATGCTGGTGACCCGCTGGTGCCCGGTGATGACGATGGTCAGCGCGCCCCCGCCGACGGAGACTTCCACCGTTTCCTCCGCCAGTTTCTGCTGCGCTTCCAGCATATCCTGTTGCATCTTCTGGAGCTGTTTGAGCATGCCTGCCTGGCCGCCGGGCATCCCGCCGGGCAGACCGCCGCGCCGCGCTTTGCCTTTACTCATCGTCTGGCTCCTTTTCTTCTGTGGAAGGTGTGGTCTTGATATCGGATACTGCGCCGCCGAGCTGGTGCACGCTGAAGGCGACCAGTTCGTCGCTGGCGATTCTTTCCTGCGTATTGGGGTTGACCTGCTCGCCTTCGCTATCGACTTCGACGCGGAACTGCAGCGGCATCTCGAAGACCTGCTTGAGGGCAGCCAGCAGGGCGCGGCGGCGATCAGGCGCTTCCAGTTTTTCTTTAAAGATATTGTTCTGGGCGACCATAACCAGGGTGTTGCCTTCCACCTCCCGCACGCGGATGTGATCGAGCAGCGGCGGCAGGTTACGGTTGTGGCGGAAGGCGGCGCGCTGCAGTTCCAGCCACTTCTCGCGCACGGTCAGGATGCCGATCGCCGGCGGTGTGCCCGGCGGGGCGGCCTCCGGTTCTGGCTCTTCGACGGCGGGCAGGGGCGGGGCGCTCTGCGGGCCAGCTGAGACCGGCGCCTGGACGATCTGCTGTACCACCACCGGTTGCTCCGGGGCGGTCAGGCTTTCCAGGAGGGCCATTTCCAGGGGCAGTTGCGGTTGCCAGTCACTGCTGCGATCCTGGGTCGCCTCGTTGAACAAACGGATGATCCGCAGCAGCGCTGCCCGGCTGATCTGCGCCGCCTGACGGGCATAGGTCTGCCGCGCTTCAGCGGTATCATCAACGATGGCTTCGCCGGCTGTCTGGGTCAGCAGGACATTGCGCAGATGATCGACCACCTGGCGGGCAAACTGGCGCGGGTCCGCGCCGCCATCGATGGCAGTGTGGATGATCTCCAGACCGCCCGGCAGGTCCCCGCTCAGCAGGGCATCGACCAGCGCGGCGACCGCTCGCCGCCCGGCTGCACCCAGCACCTGTTCGGCCATGGCCAGGGTGATGTGTTCGCCGGGATCGGCCACGGTCTGATCCAGCAGGCTGATGCTGTCGCGGACGGAACCGGTGCCCTGCCGCGCAATCAATTCCAGCGCGTCACGGTCGATGTGGAAGCCTTCCGCTTTGGCGATGCGCGCCAGGTGATCAGTCAGGGCAGCCAGGGGCACGCGTCGGAACTCAAAGGGCAGGCAGCGGCTGAGGATTGTCTCCGGCACCTTTTCGATCTCGGTCGTGGCCAGCACGAAGATGGCATGTTCCGGCGGCTCCTCCAGCGTCTTGAGCAGGGCGTCAAAGGCCGCTGCGGAAAAGCGATGGACCTCGTCAATGATATAGACTTTGTACTGGCCCTCGCCGGGGGAGAAAGCGATCTTTTCCCGCAGGTCACGCACATCATCCACGCCGGTGTGGCTGGCCGCGTCGATCTCGATCAGGTCGAGATAACGTCCCTCATTGACGGCGACACAGTGGGGGCAGGCATTGCATGGCCGCCGGGCCGGGTCTTTGTGCTGGCAGTTGACGGCCTTGGCCAGCAGGCGGGCAGTTGTCGTTTTGCCGGTGCCGCGCGGCCCGCTGAACAGGTACGCATGGCGGATGCGGCCTTTGCGCAGCGCGCCCTGGAGCGTGCGGGTGATGTGCTCCTGGCCGATCACGTCTTCAAAGCGCATGGGGCGCCATTTGAGGTACAGGGCTTGTTCTGGCACGGCGCAGCTTCCTCCCGGGCGGGGTCAGGATGGCCGTAGTGTAACACAGCTTGACCCCTGCCGCACAGGGGAATACTCCGCGCAGGGCACGCACGGAGGAAGAGGCCGGCGGGGAGCAGGATCGCGCGGCCCGGGGCAAAGAGTCACGGGCGAAAAGAGACTGGCAACGAAACGAAAACCCGCGTGCGCACCTGTACAGGCATTGATGCCGCGAATTACACCATGACTTCAGGCCGCGTAAACCGGGCCAAACAGCACAAAAGTCAGCAGCACCAGGATCAGGGTTACCAGCAGCGGAACATTCATCAACCAGGCTAACCGGTCGCGCATCGCCTATCCTTTCGCTAACAATAAACGCCCCCCACTTTCAGTCTACGGCTGTTGCCGGGCGGGGGTCAAGAGCATGGGCGGCGCATTAAACTTCCTCTCAGCTAAGCGCAGGGGAAAGGGGGAAGGTGGCAAAACCGGGCGTCCCGGCTATGCTTCTCTGTGGATCGTGGGCGGTGCCGGTCGGGCAGCCTGTGGCGCGCGGACCGCATCGCTTCCCCGGAGAAAGGAGACCCGGTATGGAATTCCCGGCCTTGATCACGCGCCTGCCCCTGGCGGATGTGCCATTCCCCGGCGTGGATGGACATATGCTGCGCTCGCCGGATGGGCTGGTAGTGTTCTTCCACTTCAAGGAGGAGACAATCGTGCCACCCCACGCGCATGGTGCGCAGTGGGGCACGGTAGTAGATGGCGCGCTGGAGTTGACCATCGACGGCGTAACGCGAGTCTTCCACCCCGGCGAGTCCTACACCATCCGCGCCGGAGAGGTTCATTCGGCGCGCATCCCGGCAGGGACGAAAGCGGTTGAGTTCTTTGAGGAGCCAGATCGCTATCGCGCCCGCCGGTGAAGTGCCTCATGGGGAAGGGTGAAATCCAGCAGCCCTGACCCGGTCGAATGTCCTTACTGGTGTCAACCGGGCGCGGTATAATGAGGACAGTCCGGTTTTCGGTCTGGTGACAGACCCATGCCGGTACGGCGAGTTTGGGATGGAGAACCCCATGGCACACCTAGGACCAACCGAACTGCTCATCATCCTGGTGATCGTGATCGTCCTGTTTGGCGTGGGACGTGTGGGCCGGATTGGCGGTGAACTGGGCACGGCCATCCGCGAGTTCCGGCGCGGCCTGCAGGGCGGCGACAAGGCGGACGAAGAGCCGGCGGAAAAGACCAAGAATAACGAATAGGCTGGCACGATTTCAATTTTCCAGGCTGGCCGACTCCCGGTGGGGTGAGCGCTCATCAGCCCGGCCCTGGCATGCCGGGCTTTTGTTGGCCGGGTGTGTATCCGCCGGAGGGTGGCAAGTCACTCCGTCTTTCCTCCATATGGCGGATCGGTGAAGCTTGCCAGCTGGGTCACCCCGTTTGCCTCTGGACGACCGGGTGTCAGCGTGGCGCGTGAAGGGGGGCGTATGGCAAACCTGGCATGCGATGTGCTGGTGATCGGCGGCGGGGCAACCGGTGTATGCGCCGCCTATGACCTGGCCCGCCGCGGGTTGCGGGTGATTCTGGCCGACCGGAGCGATCTGAGTGCAGGGACCTCCGGTCGCTTTCATGGTTTGCTCCATTCTGGCGGGCGTTATGCCGTGCGCGATCCCGAATCGGCCCGCGAGTGCATTGCTGAAAACCGCATTCTGCGTCGTATCGCCCCCGGCATTGTTGAAGATACGGGCGGTGTTTTTGTTGCCGCGCCGCATGATCCCCCACAATACACCGAACAATGGGTGACGGCCTGCGCCGCCGCCGGTATCGAGACCGAGGAGATCGCCATTCCCGCTCTGCGGCGGCTGGAGCCAGCGCTGCGGCCCGATCTGGTACGCGCTTTCCGGGTGCCGGACGGGGCCGTCGACGGCTTTGATCTCGGCCATGCCTTCAGCCGCGCGGCGGAAAGTTACGGGGCGCGGCTGCTGCTCTATCACCGCGCGATCGGATTGGCCTATACACCGGATGGTATGCGGGCGACCTTGAGCGGCCCGGATGACACGACGGTCGTCGTGGAGGCACGCTGGGTACTCAATGCGGGCGGTCCCTGGGCGGGGGAGATCGCGGCCCTGGCGGGGCATGATCTGCGCGTCCGCTGGAGCCGCGGTGTGATGATCGCCATGAATATCCGCTGGGTCAATACGGTTGTGAACCGCCTCCGCCCGCCGGATGATGGCGATATCCTGGTGCCGGTGGGCACGGTCAGCGTGATCGGCACAACCTCGGTGCCCGCGGCCAGCCCGGACGACAACCGGATCGAGGCCTGGGAAGTCAGCAAGATGCTGGATGAAGGCGAAGCCCTGATTGCTGGTTTCCGCGGTGCGCGGGCATTACGGGCCTGGTCAGGCGTGCGCCCGCTGTACGAGCCGCCCGGCGCAGCAGAGGAAGGCCACGAAGGTCGCGGCCTCAAGCGCACGTTTTCCGTCGTCCGCCACGGGCCGGGCTTTACTTCCGTGCTGGGTGGCAAACTGACTACCGCCCGCCTGATGGCCGAAAAAGCGGCGGATGACGTCTGTGCCGGGCTGGGCGTGAATGTGCCCTGCACAACTGCCGCCGAGCCGTTACCGGTCGGCGTGGAGCGCCGCTATCACACCCTGGGCCACCGCCTGAAGCTCCTGGAAAGCGGCAGGATGCCCGGCGCGCTGATCTGCGAATGCGAGATGGTCACCCGCCCGCAGCTGGAGGCAGCCATCGCTGCTTATGATCGTGTCCCTGCGCTGGACGATCTGCGGCGCGATCTGCGCCTGGGGATGGGGCCGTGCCAGGGCGGGTTCTGCGCGGTGCGGGCGGCGAGCATCCTGCGGGAAGCACGCGACTTGCCCGCCCGCCAGGCGGTTGACGCCCTGCGCGCCTTTGTGGCGGAGCGCTTCAAGGGCGGTCGCCCGTTGCTCTGGGGGCAACACCTGCGCCAGTTCCTGCTGGATGAGATGATTTACCGCCGCATTCTGGGTCTGGATGCACCCGCTGATCCCCGCCTGGCGGCAACATTGACTCTGCCTGCCTGGGCATTGGGCGAAGCCGCGATCCCGTCAGCGGAAGGTCGTCGCGTGGTGGTGATCGGGGCCGGGCTGGCCGGGCTGGCGGCAGCCGTCCAGGCGGTTCAGGCCGGGGCGCGGGTGCGTGTGCTGGCGGCGGGGCTGGGCCGCCTGATTCTGACGCCGGGCTGGTACAGCCTGGGGCCATTTGCCGCCCATCCGGGTGTGGAAGCCTTCCGCCGCTGGGCTGCCGGGCATGATCTTGTCCGCCCGGCGGCAGGGGCGGCGAGCCTGCCATCCATGCTGGGTATGCCGCGGGCGATCGACCTGGCGCCGGAGGGACTGGCGGACGGCGCGATCAGTAACCCCGAACCGGCCCTGATCGTTGGTTTTGCTGGCTGGCGAGATTTTGACGCTGCCCTCTGCGGCGGGATGCTGGCGGAAGTGGGGATGCCCTGCCGGGCCATAGCCATTGATCTGCCGCCCCGGCACCAGACCTGGGACCTCAGCCCGACCGAACTGGCACATCGCTTTGACGACCGGGCTTTCCGGGCGGAGGTGGCGCGGCTGGTGCGTGCCCGGTTGCAGGGGGAGGCGCGTGTCGGTTTCCCGGCGGTGCTGGGGCTGCATGATGCCCGTGTCCGGGCGGAGATGGCCGACGAGATCGGCGTCCCGGTCTTTGAGATTCCCACGCTGACGCCTTCCGTGCCGGGCACGCGGCTGTACAACACCCTCAGGCGCTGGCTGCTGCGGCAGGGTGCGCAGATCCAGGTCGGCCATGCAGTGACCCATTTTCTCGTTGAGGATGGCCGTATCAGCGCTGTGGCGGTTGCCAGCGCCGGTCGGGAGACAGTCTTCCCCGGTGATGCTTTCATCCTGGCTACGGGCGGACTGTATGGTGGCGGCCTGTTAAGCGACGATCATGGCCGTGTCTGGGAACCGCTTGCCGGGCTGGCGGTGATGGCTGATGAAGATCGTGAGACCTGGTTCCACGATGACCTGCTCGATCCGGGCGGCCATCCGGTTCACGCCTTCGGCTTGCATGTGGATGAGTACCTGCGCCCGCTGGCTGCCGACTTCCGTCCGGCATTCGCCAATCTCTTCGCCGCCGGCCATATTCTGGGCGGCTTCAGCCCGCTCGCTGGTGGCTACGACGAAGGGCTGGACCTGGTCTCAGCCTATGCCGCCGTCCGTGCGGCGCTGCTGGCGTAGGAAACAGGAATTCCGGGAGGCATTTCATGCGTGTTAGCGACAGTCAGGCGGGTGAATCTCCTTCTGATCTGGCCACCGCCCTGGCACAGATCGCCGCGCTGGAACAGGCGCTGGCTGAAGCTCAGGCGCGCGAAGAGCACTACCGGTTGTTCTCGGATGCTGCTCTGGAAGGTATTCTGATTCACGAGCAGGGGACGATCCTCGACTGCAATGCCACGCTGGGGGCGATGTTTGGCTACGATCCCGGTGAGCTGGCTGGTATGAATGTTCTGCTGCTGGCGACACCGGAAACTCGACAGGTTATCAGCCAGAATATCATCAGCGGCTACAGTGGATCGTATACGGCCACCGGCCTGCGACGCGATGGCACCACCTTCCCGATCGAGATCACTGCCCGCCCGATCATGTACCAGGGACGCGCCGCTCGTCTGGCTGTCGTCCGTGACCTGACGGCAATGCTGGCCGCCCGCGATGCAGCGCATCGCAGCGAAGAACTCTACCGGATGTTGGCTGAACATGTCCGGGATGTGATCTGGACGATCGATACGAGCGGTCGCTTCACCTATGTCAGCCCTTCGGTGGAGTACCTGCGCGGTTACACCGCGGAGGAGGTGATGCAGCAGACGCTTGACCAGGCGCTGACTCCCGCCTCCCTGGAGCAGATAGCGCCTTACCTGGAGGCGCTGCGTGCCGGGCGGTTTGATCCCACCCTGTTCGATCCTGGCCAGCGCTTTGAACTGGAACAGCCCTGTAAAGACGGCTCCACGGTCTGGACAGAGGCGTCAGCCAGCCTGATCCGCGATGCCGAAGGTCGTGTGACCGGCGTGCTCGGCGTCTCCCGCGACATCACCGAACGCCGGCGGTTTGAGGCAGCGCTGGCCCAGGAGCGCAACCTGCTGCGCACCCTGATCGATAACCTGCCGGACAGTGTCTTTGTCAAGGACCTGCAGGGGCGCTTCCTGCTGAACAATGCCGAATCACTGCGGCGGATGGGCGTCAAGAGCCAGGAAGAGACGCTGGGTAAGGTGACAGCCGACTTCTTCCCGGAGCAGGCCCCGGCCTGGGATGCCCTGGAGCAGGAGGTGATCCGCACAGGTCGCAAACTGGTGCATGAGGAAGGGATCGTCCGTAGCAGTGGCGATGAACGCTGGATCCGTTCCACGCAGTTCCCGCTTTACGATCCGCAGGGTGTGATGATCGGGCTGGCCTTCATTAACCAGGATCTGACCCGGCAGCGGGCCGCCGAACGCCAGCAATTTGAGCTGGAAATGGAACGGGAACGCACCGCTGTGCTGGAGCGCTTCATCGGCGATGCTTCGCATAGCTTCCGGACGCCGCTGACGACGATGCGTATGAGCCTGGCCGTGCTGGAGCGCACGACTGAGCCGGCCAAGGTCGCCGAGCATCTCAATATCCTGCGCCTGCAGATCGATCACCTGGAGCGTACGCTGGACGATCTGTTGAGCCTGACTCGCCTGGACCGCGATATGACCCTGGACCTGGAACGTCTGGATGCCCGCGATCTGATTGACGCGACGATCCGCAGCGGGCAATCAATGGCCCTGGAAAAGGGGCACACGCTGGAATGGCAACGTCCGCCCCAGAGCTTCCCGGTCAATGCTGACGGCGAACGACTCAAGCGCGCCCTGGATATGCTCCTCCTCAACGCGGTCAGTTACACACCATACGGCGGCACGATCACGTTCGATCTGACGGCGGAGGCCCGCCAGGCGTGCATCACAGTCCGGGATACCGGTATAGGCATCCCGGATGCTGACCTGCCGTACATCTTCAACCGTTTTTATCGGGTCGATCCTGCCCGTCCGATCAGCACGGGCGGCATGGGGGTCGGGCTGACGATCGCGCGCAAGATTGTGGAAGCGCATCGGGGTTGGATTAAAGTCGAGAGCGTGCCGGGGCAGGGCACCACGTTCCGGCTTTACCTGCCTCTGGCTCAGTGATGGCGCGGGCGGCCTGTCGCACAGCGCCTGTCTGAGGGGACAAGACGGCTATGTCTGATCTGCTGCACTTGCTGGAGAATACACCCTTCACCTCCGATCTGTGTGTGAAGTGCAACATCTGCACCGCGCACTGTACCGTAGCGCCGCACACCGATCTTTTTCCCGGCCCCAAGCATGTCGGGCCGCAGGCCCAGCGCATGCGCCAGCCGGGCGCACCTTCCGTCGATCACAGCGTGGATTACTGCTCCGGTTGCGGGATCTGCACGCTGGTTTGCCCGCACGGGGTGCGCGTGATGGAGATCAACACGCAGGCCAAGGCCGCCATGGTGGAGACGCACGGGATCAGCCTGCGCAACTGGTTCCTGGGCCGTAACGAAGTCTGGGGCCGGCTGGGAACACCCTTTGCCCCCCTGCTGAACTTTGGCACAGGGAACCGTGTGTTACGCTGGGCTGCGGAAAAGACCTTCCGCGTCTCGGCGCGGGCGCCGCTGCCGCGCTGGGCGGGCTATACTTTTCGCGGCTGGTGGCTGCGCCGGCAGGCGCGGCGCGGTATCCGGGGGGAAAAGGCCGCCGCAGAATGCGATCCTGACCGCACGGTGGTTTATTTTCATGGGTGCGCGACCAACGCCTACGAGCCGCACGTGGGCCGGATGGCAGTGGCTGTGCTGGAACACCTCGGCTTTGAGGTGATCGTGCCACCGCTGCGTTGCTGCGGGCTGCCGATGCAATCCAACGGCGACTTCAAGGCTGCCCGCCGCTATGCGCGGGAGAACGTGGCCTGGCTGGAGCCATACGCCCGGCGCGGTATCCCGATCGTGGGCACGGCGGCCAGCTGCATGATGGCCCTCAAGGGCGATTACATGCATATCCTGAATATGAACGACGCGGCGACGCAGGCCGTTGCCGCGGGCGTGTGGGACTTTATGGAGTTTCTGCGCCACCTGCACACGATTGGCCGGCTGGATACCAACTTCCGTCGGATCGAGCGCCGCCTGCCATACCATGCGCCATGCCAGCTCAAAGCGCATGGCATGGGCCGCCCGGCGCTGGATGTGCTGGCCCTGATTCCCGGGCTGGAGATGGAGGAGATCGACGCCGATTGTTGCGGCATCTGCGGCACATACGGCTATAAGGCCGAAAAACGGGCGATCTCCGAGGCTGTTGGACAGCCCATTGTCGATCACGTCCGCGAAGGTGGCTACGAACAGGTGGTCTGCGACACCGAGACCTGCCGCTGGCAGATCCGGTCGCTGACCGGGGCGGAGACGTTCCACCCGGTCATGCTGGTAGCCGAGGCCTATGGGCTGCGCATGGCGGAGATCGACGATCCCCTCCGCCAGCCAGCTGCGCCAACCGGCGACGCTGCCGGATAGTCACCTGTCGTCCACGCTTAACCCGCCCCCTGGGATGGTGGTGAAGCGGGTGGTGTGCCGCTGCCGCCTTTGAACAGCCCGGCGATCTGGTTGCGCAGGGCGATGACAGCGACGATAGCCGCCGAGATGACCAGCAGAAGCTCTTTGGCGTTGTTGACGAAGCGCATGATCTGGTCAAAGACCGTGCCCATGGGCGGCAGGATTGTGATCCGCAGGGGCACGCGCCCTACCGAGCGGATGCCGGTCGCCCGGCTGCTGTCCGGCACGTAGGCGTAGACGATCAGGTTATGGCTGGTGTTCTCCTCGCCGATGGCGTTGATGCTCCAGTTCCACTGGTTGGAACCGGGATTCTGGACGGTGGCAGACTCACGGTCGGCGATCGGGTCGAGCAGGAAGTTGACACCTGTGCCATGGATACCGGCGCCCATGACGTCCTGAGTCTCGCTGAGGGTTGTACACGTCCAGCCGTCCGGGGTTGGTACGTTCAGGTCAATTTCAATCTCGATCGCCTCGGTATTGCCTTTGGCAATCTCCGCCGGGGCATGAACGCACAGGAAATTGTCCCCTCCCTGGGCAGTTGCAGGAGCGCCGCTTCCGACGATCAACATCAACAACAGTACGGGAGCAAACCAGATAGAGACATGATGGCGGGTCATCGCAAAACTCTTTTCCAGGTCTTGATCAATCTGTGATGGGTGAGCGCCCGGTCGCCACCAACCGGGCAGGCGGATGCGCTGTGATCAGCACCCTCACTGTAGTCGGAGGGTGGGAAGTTGTCAATTCCGGGGCGAGGATGCCGCAGTCGGGATGTTCATCCGGGCTGTGCCGTGCCGGTGAGTTGCGCGTTTGCCCATAATCGAGTTTGATCAGGGTGTACGTTCAGACGAAGCCTGTTCCGGGGTGTGCCGGGCCTGACGGGCAGGGCACGCTGCGGTTTGAGATGAATGAAGGTGGATCGTTGGTGAACGGCTCACGAATCATGCTGGCCCATCTGTATCACCGCCCGCCGGGGGGAGGCATGCCCGGCGCCATGATTGCCGCCTCGCCGGGCATCGAGCAAGCGTTCTGGGAAGAGTGTCGCCGTCTGGCGCCGCTGATCCCGCCGCAACGCGCCGCCGGTGCGCTCGGCCTCTTCCAGGGGGAGACGGCTGAGTTCATCCTGGCCCATGCTTACCAGAGTGGCGGGCAGGGACTTGTCCATTATGTACCGTTGACTGCCGAGCAACTGCGGCAGTTTGCCGGGCGACCGACCCTGCTATTTGATCTGATGGCGGCTGCGATCACGCCAGCAGCGGGCACGGGCGGCACGATCCCGCCCCTGGCCTGGCAATTGCCCGCGCCGCCCAGCGCACGCGAGCATGAGTCCGACCTGTCGGCTTTCATGCTGATGGTCAGCGACAACTTCGCTGTGATCGAAGGGTTGCTTGCCGCGCTGGTCTCCGGGCGGCCGGTGGCCATCGTCAACGGCCCGGATGATCTGGCCGCCCGATTGACGTTGCTGCAGGGTTTGCTGGCGCTGTTGCCTGTTCCGGCCCGCTACGGGGTGACTTTTGCCACGGATGCGGATGGTCTGGACGCAACACCCGTGCAGATCGCTTACCGGACAGCGGACACGGTGCCACCGGAAGCTGTGGTCTACGACTGGCAGGCTGGCCGGCTAACCGGCCCGAAGCTTCCGGAGGAACCGTACAGCCATTTCATCACCCGCCAGCTCCGTCTGGACCCCTCTATTGCCGTCAACCAGCTGCAGACGCTGGCCCAGACGGCGACCTGGCGCTTCCAGCGCGGGGAGACGCTGGCGCAGGCGCTGGGGTGGGCGGCACGCCGCGCTTCGCTGGATGCAGCGGTCACGGAGGGTCAGCCTGCCGACACGGAGCAGGTAGCCGCGATTCTGCGCGAAGACCCCACCCTGTCCGATGATCTACGTGTCCGCTATGTGCGGCACTTGCTGGCGTTCATGCTGGCGCTGGAGGACTTCCGCCACGCGGATGTAGTCGGGCAGTTGATGCAGGCCCATGAAGATGTGGCGACCGCCGTGCTTAATCTGCTTGATACGGCGACGCTGGAAGGCAAAACCGGCGCGGTCTACCGGCTGGTGCGGCACTGGGTGACCATGCCCGGCGGGCCAACAGGCTCCAATGTTCGCCGGCGGGGGCATACGGCAGCTTCGGCTTACCTGGGGACGCTGGTCAAAACCGGGGCAGGGGCTGCCGCGGCGGCCTTCCTGGACGATCTGCAGGCGGTTAGCGAGCCGATGATGCTCACCGGGATCATGCCCGGACTCCTGGAATCCACCCTTCCGCTGGCGGAACAATCGCCAGAACTGGCCATGCGCGTCCTGACGCTGGCAGCGGAGCAACTCCCGGCAGCCAGCTTCCGCACCCTGCTAACCCGTGAGGGGTTTGTCCGTCAGCTTCCGGCCCCGTTGCGGACGGCGCTGGTGCATTTCCGGTCTGGCCCGCCGACCGCCGCCGGGGCAGGGGAGCTGGTCCAGGCGGTGGCCGGCCTTCCCCGGCCCTACGATTTGCTTCTCCTTGGCCGGCTGGTGGAATGGGCGCTGGCGATGGACAGGCCCGATCTGATCGATACACCGGTACTGGAGCGGCTGGCGCAGGTGGCGCGTTCCCCGCTACGGGGACGCCTGGAGCCGGTGCTGCGCGAAGCTGCCCTGCAAGTCGGACAGCCGGCTACGCTGACCGCCCTGCAGGAGCCTGGCCCGCGCCTGTTGGTGGAAATCCTGCTTACCCTGGGTGAGTACCGCCCGGTCGTCGCCCTGATGGAGCGCATCTCGACAACGCTCTTCCGCGGCGATGCTCAGGTTCACTATGCAACCTGGGTGAGTGAGGTATTTGAAAAGAGTGCTCTGGGGGAGACCGCCCTGGTGGAGGCACTCCAGGCCATCACCCGCCATGGTCTTAAGCCGGTGCCTACCGTTATGGCTTACCGGGGGGTGCTGGCCAGCAAAGGATTCACCCCCACCATGGAGCCGGTGATGGCACGCCTGATGGAGTATCTCTGCACCGATCAGCAGATGGTCAAGCTGGTTGGCTTTGAGGTTGCGTTGCGGTTGATGCAGGAATACGCCCGGCGGCGTGACGAGGAAGGGGCAGTCTGCCTGGCGGCAGCGATCACCAATAACCTGGAAGGGGTGGAAGAAGGGCTGGCCATCATGGGGCGTATCTGGAGCGCCCTGAACTGGAATCATGAGGTGCACGAGGCGGCGCTGGAACTGATGCGGCGCTATGTGCGCCAGGTGTCGCCGGAGCGTGCCGCGCGCATCCCGGAGATGGTGCGCCGCCGTCTGGGTGACTGGGTGGCGGACGCCCTGCGGGCGACCGGTGTGATGAATATCGTCACCGGTGGCGCTGATCTCACCGCGCTGGCGCACGAGCTGCGGATCACGACCACTCTGTTGAAGGATATTGCCGTCGCCTACGAGCAGAAGCCATTCCCTACCATCAGTCGTCTGCGCAGCGATCTGGACGCCATGTCCGGCAGCGGGAACGAGCGTGTCCTGGCGCAACTGGCCGCTGACCTGTTGACGATTGGCCGGATGGTCTACGAACTGGGTAACCAGGCCGGGCGGGGTCGGGGCCGGGATCGCGAGCATGAAAAGCTGCTGGCCAACCAGGAAGCGCCACGCACCGGCGTGGGTGCCCTGATCTGGATCAGCGGCTACCTGAGCGGCGGGCGGGCATACGAAACGCGCCTCACGCGTGAGGCAGCAGCGCATCTGGTCGGTCAGCGCTCGATCAACATGCTGATGGAGGAAGCGGCGACCGCTCGCCGGCTGCTGGAACGGTTGCGGCAGGCCTTCCCCGCCAATCCCCCCCGCCTGACGCTGCCCGCCTTCCGCGCTGAGATCGAGAGCCTGTGGCACGGGTTGCGCCTGGACGAGCAGCAACGTCTGCAGGAGCCTCTGGCCGCCGATCTGCAGACACTGGCCAGCCTGATCCTGCTCATGACCGAGCGAGGCGATCCCAAGGCGCTGACCGATAGCGGTCTGGGCCGTAGCCTGGAGACTGGCCGCCGTGAGCCACGCTCCGCGCTGGAGGCCCTGCGGCTACTGTACGGGTACTTCAGCCACCGGTTCTAGCGCATCCAGTGAGCAGACTGACGGGCGCGGCACGGGCTGCGCCCGTTTTGTATTTGCTTGCAGGTCAGCGAGAAATGTCCCCGATATCCGGGGGCAGGCTGGCCAGTTGGCGCTCGGCAGCGCTGCGCAGGCGTCCGGCAGTCAGACCGTCACCGCCGGGGATCGGTGTGCTGGCCGGTACATTCTGGAGGAGGGCGATCACATTGCGCAATTCGCGGCGGGCCTTCTCCTCCTGGCCACCCTGCCGGTACAGCCCGGCCAGGGTGAAGCGCGGCAAAGCCCAGTCGCGCTCCAGGTAGATCGCCCGCCGCAAAGACTCGATAGCATTGTCCAGGTCGCCCAGGGCCTGGTGAATCAGAGCCAGGGTGTAGTACACCTCGGTATAGGTTGGATCCAGGGCAATGGCCTGCAGGCAATGGTAGCGGGCCTCATCCCAGTTCTGGCGGTCGGCGTGCCAGCGCCCCAGTCGGTAACGGGCCTCGGCGGTCAGGCGATCGGTTTCGGCTGGCGGCGGCACCTCCGGAGCGGGAGGCAAGGTCAGGGGGGCGGTATCGTGGCGGTGGATAGTGCCCGCCGGACGTCGCTCGACAGGACGGGGAGCTTCCAGAGGGCGCCGATAGGCGGTTGTGCCCCGGAAGTGATACACATCGAAGGGGGTAAAGCTAGGCGGCGGTGGATCGGCATGGCCCAGAAACAGCCAGCCACCGGCGGCCAGTCGCCGGTGAAGTTGCTGGTACACCCAGCTGCGCACGCTCTCCCCGAAGTACAGCGTGACATTGCGGCACAGGATCAGATCGACGTCCTGCAGGATATCCTCCAGCGCCCCGCACTTCTCCAGCAGGCTGCAGACCTCGAAACGCACCATCGCCCGGAGGGACTCGTGAATCTGGTAGCGGTGATCCGTGCGGGTGAAGTAAACATCCCGCGCGTAGAGCGCATAATCCTCCCGGAAGGACCAGTCGCGATAGGCGCCCTGGCGGGCCTGGGCGATCAGCAGCCGGTTGATGTCGGTCCCGATGATCTCCAGTTGCCAGCTCTGCCAGTCGGACAGCGCCTCGCGGAGCAGGATGGCCAGCGAATACGCCTCCTCACCACTGGCGCAACCGGCGCTCCACAAACGGAGCATGCGCTTTCCAGCGGCCCGCCGTTCCCCGATCAATGGTGGTAGCACATGATCACGCAGGGCTTCGAACTGGGCCGCATAGCGGAAGAAATGGGTCTCGCCAACGGTCAGCGCGTCGATGACCCGTTCCCAGGCCAGCGGTTCCTCCGCCAGCAGCAGGTTGTATAGCGCTTCCAGACTGTTCGGCGGACCGCCGGGTAAGCGGGTTTCCGGATGGTAGCGGACGGCATCCTGCAGCGCTTCTACCGCCCGCCACAACCAGGCCGTGAGGTCATCGCGCCGCTGTGGAGGAAAGTCCAGACCGGTGCGCGTCAGGATCAGGCTGCGGAAGCGCTCATAGGATGTATCGGAAAGTGGCGTTGCGATCATTACTGGCACCCGGCGCAAGCTGGTTTCACCGGTGATTGTAGCATACGGCCTGTCCGCCGGGATCGGTGCCCTTAACGCCGGGGCCGGTGTAACCCCGCGCCTGTATATTGCGTCTAAGGAAGCGGTCAACAACAGGGAAACATGAAACCTGGATTGTGGAGAAACGGTTATGCCTGTCATTGATTCGCCACTGCATACGAATGATCAGAGTCTGGATCGCGTACTGAACGCCGGGTTGCCGGTAGCGTTGATCCTCTGGGATGGGCGGGGGGCGTTGCCCGCTGCCCTGGAAGAGGCGCTCGTCCGGATTGCCAGGGATGAGGCGGGACGGCTGCTGGTGGTCCGCATCAGCACGGCGGATAACCCGCGTGCAGCAGCGCGATGGGGTGGAGCGGGTTTGCCGGCGCTGGCGCTCTTTCGTGATGGTCAACCGCTGGCCGGGCCGGTCGCCCCGCTCACGGCGGAGACTCTGCGCGCCTATGTCGATTACGCCCTGGGTCGCCGGGAGAAGCCTCTGGCGGCCAATGGTCGTTCGGCGGAAGCGACGCCGGGGGCATCCGGCGGGCAGGACCTGACCCGCCCGGTGATCGTGACCGACGCCACTTTCCCGCAGGAGGTCTTGAACAGCCCCGTGCCGGTGGTGGTGGACTTCTGGGCGCCATGGTGCGGCCCCTGCCGTATGATCGCTCCAGCCCTGGAACGCCTCGCTGCGGAGTTTGGCGGGCGGGTCAAGATCGCCAAGGTCAACGTCGATGAGAATCCGCGTTATGCCGGGCAATACGGCGTGCAGGGCATCCCGACGCTGCTAATTGTCAAAGAGGGACGGGTGGTCGACCGGGTAGTCGGTGCGCTGCCGGAGCAGGCGTTGCGGATGCGGATCAGCGCTTTTGTCAGGTAGCGGGGGCGACCACCCGGTTGTCCCACATCCCGATAACATGGTGCGCCGCTACGGTGGAAAAGCCGTATACTGAGGATGTGATCCACAGGCGGGGCAGGGCGGTGCGCCAATGCAGGTTGGGGATCAGATTGGCCCCTACACAGTAGTGGAACATATCGGGCGCGGCGGGATGGCCGATGTCTGGTCGGCGCGGGATGCGCGGCTGGAACGCACCGTGGCCATCAAGACGATCATGGCCGACCTGAGCAACGAACAGATGCGCCTTCAGTTTGAGCATGAAGCGCGTATCATCGCGGCCCTGGAGCACTCGAATATCCTGCCGATCTACGATTTCGGGGAATTCCAGCGCCAGCTTTACATCGTGATGCGGTACGTGTCCGGTGGCTCGTTGCTCGACCGGATTGTCGATCGCGGTGGGCTGCCGCTGGACGAGGTCATCCGCATTGGCGAGGCGGTCGCCCAGGCGCTGGAGCGCGCCCATGCTGAGCACATCGTCCACCGCGACCTCAAACCGGCCAACATCCTGCTTGATCGCTTTGGCACGCCGTACCTCTCCGACTTTGGTCTGGCGGCGGTCATCGGCGCGGGCGATGACGAGAATATCACCGCTGGCACGTTGATCTACATGCCGCCGGAGCAGATGTTCGGCCAGGGAGTCGATCATCGCGCCGATATTTACGCCTTTGCTATCACCCTCTTTCAGATGCTCACCGGCGAATTCCCTTTCGAGGGGCAGGGGGCGCTGTGCCTGCGCCAGGCGCAACTGGGGGAGGAACTACCCGATCCGCGCCAGTATCGCCCCGATCTACCCGCCAGTGTGGTAGCCATCCTGCGTATCGCCACAGCTATGGATGTCACCGCCCGCTATGACCGGGCCGGCCTGTTCATGGCGGAACTGGCGGCTGCCCTGCGCGGGGAAGGGGCGCGAGCCAGGCGGGTAACGGCTGAGTCGCCGATTCCCCTGGCTCCGCCGGCCAGCCTGCCGACCGAGACAGCTGTTGAAGAGGACATGATCGTCACGCTGCCCGGCGCGACCGGGGCCGACCTGCTGGAAACTACACTCCTGGATAAGGCTGCTGCTGTACCTGCGGCTCCGCTGCCGCAGTCGACGCTGGACGAGCTTTCGCTCCCCTACGATCCGGCCACCATCGCCCAGCCGGAGGCCGGTTTGCTGGAGGCGCGGGTGGCCTTTCAGCGTATGGTGCGCGTCTGGGCGCGGGGACAGGGTCGCTTTTTGACCGGCGCGACGCCTTTCGCCAATATCCATGCTTATTACAGTGTTCCTCAGCAGTACGGCCTGGTGATCGCCGACGCAGGGCGGGAGGCGATGCTGCGTGGTGCGGTTGAGCACGGCTACGCCCTGGATTTCTGGCTGGAACAGGTGCCGGAGCCGGAGTTGAGGCGCGCAGTTTTCCTGCATGCCCTGCGCAGCGACGCACCGGCGGCACGGGCGCGGGCAGTGCGCCTGCTGCAAACCGTATCTGAGGCGGATGGGGCGGGGATCGCCCTGGCCGCAGGACGCCTGTTGCACGCCGAAACAGATCCGGATGTGCGGCTGGCAGTTGTTGAATTGCTGGATGCCCGCAGCGGACGATCCGGGGTCTGGCGCGACAGCGCCTATGGCCAGGATATTGATCTCCTGCTGGCTGAGCAAGCCCTGCGCGACGATGTGCCGGAAGTCGCTGAACGGGCGGCGCGGGCGATCGGTCGCCTGCGTTCCAGGGCGGCGATCCGGTATCTGGTGGCCCATGCTGACCGGCTACCGGGCCAGGTTCGTCGCGCTCTGGCCCGTGTACGGGATGAAGCCGATTCCCTGCCGGAGGATGTGCCGCGTAGCCTGCGGGCAGCGGCTTTCACCCGTCTGACGCTGGAACGGCTGACAGCGAATCTGGCCCGTCTGGGGTTACGTTACTTCCTGGCCCTGCTGGGCACCGGACTCGGCCTGGGCCTCTATGTGCACCTGATGTTCCCAACCTCGTCGTTGCTGGCGCTGGCCCATCTGTATCGCGTGGTCGGCAACGCGCAGACGTTCGGACTGGTGGCCGGGCTGGGCGGGACGCTGGCGGCGGCCTTGCCCCTGCGCCTGGCCGGTAGCTGTGCCGACCGTGCCGATGGTGCGACGTTATGGCCGTGGTGGGCGCGTCTGCTGGCTGGCGTCCTGCTGGGCGGCTTGGCCGGGGCGATTGCCTTCCTCAACTTTCAGGTGCTGGCCCTGCAGTTCACTGATCCCCGGCTGGAGGTGGTGGCGCTGGGCGGGCTGGGGCTGGCGCTCGGCCCGGCGTTGGCGGCGACTTTCCGCTGGCCGCTGGCCGCGCGGCTCAGCGCTTCAGCGCTGACCCTGTTCGGCGCCCTGTACGTGACCTGGTTCCTCAACGCGCAGGGCGTGATCGACGCGCTGATCTTTCTACGCTCCCCAGATCAGGTATGGCTGTTCGGGGTGATGGCCGTCCTGGCGGCGCTGGGTATTTTCGGCCCGGAGGTGATCGACGCACTGCGCGGCCTGCGTCGCCGGCGTCAGTGACCTCTAAAGGCCCGTTCCGGTCTGCGCCGCCACGCTGAGCAGCAAACCCACGGAGAGCAGAATGCTCACCAGCAGGAGGATCAAACTGAATGATAGGCGGCTGTTGGTGAACGACATCCGCTGTTTCCCCTCTTTGATGATGGTGTGTTTCCCCACAGCGTAATACGCATCGCGGTCGGCTCCGGTTGCAGACGGAGGACAACCGACGCAGAAGCCTTCACAGGCTGTTTGCGGGCGCAGGGAGCGCCGGTATAGAGACGGCTGAACAAGGAAGAAGGTTCCGGGGGCGATCGGCTCAGAGGCCAAGCTGTTGCCGTACTACCGTCGCGATCGCTTCCGGCAGGTCGTAGAGGCCGCGCATGCCGGGCATGGGGATCGGCTGCGGCAGGCGGCGCGGGTTGGCCAGACGCCAGCCTTTCCACCGGCCGGGAGCCGGATCCGGGGCCAGGTGCAAAGGCCGCAGATCGCGCCAGCTCTCCGGTGAGAAGGTGATCATCGCCACGATCTCGACCACGCCCACCACTGCGCCACGGGGCATGGTCGCCGGATCAAAGCCGTACGCGTGGCAGGCGTCTTCCTCGATGTTACCGCCAGCGTGGATGACCAGCAGGCCCCGGTGTCCGGTTGTCCACTCGCGCAGTTCAATCTGCTTGCGGCCCTGTAAGATCAGCTCCGCCCAGGGCTGGCGGATGGTCAGCGCTTTCATTGGCAACTACTCCCAGGTCAGTGCGCTGAAGTCCAGCGGGACAAACTGGAAGAACGTCACACCTGGCTTGAGGCGCATGACATCACCGCGCTCATCGCGCAGCACAAACATGTCGTAGTAGTGCTCGATTGGCCGTTCCCAGCGGGCACGGTAGGCCTGCCCATCGCGGAAGACCAGCGCGTCGCCTGCGCCCCAGAACTGGATCTGGATGGAAAAGCTCTGGTGGCCCGCCGATTCGCTTTCCACGATGGTCGGGTCTTCCACATGGTGAACATACAGCACGACTACATTGGCGGCGCTGACCTGGCGGTTCAGTGTGGCGTCATAGTGCGGCTGGCCGTCGCTCCAGCGGTAGTACAGGCCATCCTGCGGATTGTACTGCCAGTAGACGCCGGAGGCGTTGTAGCGCAGGTCGATCTTCGAGGCTGGCTGGCCAGGGAAAGTCGGCGCGGGGGAAAAGGCCAGAGCGCTGTAGTTAGGGGCGGGTGGGGTGTTGACTCCCCGCCGGGCGGCCAGTTCATGCACGGCGACCAGATCGGCGAACAGGTTATGGGGGATGGGAATGGTCTCATCGCGGTAGTAAGCTGGCGGGCCGATCTCCACGCCGTAGAAGGCCCGTTCCGCAAACTGGCTGGCTTCGATCCGCTCGCGTACCCCGCCGCTCGAACCGGCGTAGACCAGGTAGCTTTCAAACATCTCCGGGATTTCCACGTCGATCAGGCGAGCGCTGCGCACTGATCCCACCCGGCGCGGGAGCTGGCTGAGGAACACCGCAGTGAAGCGTGTCAGGCCGCCTTCCGCGTAGTGCTCAAAGACAACGTCCGCCTGGCCAATGCCATCCTGAGGGCGGACCAGTGGCGGCGCATTGGAGATTTTGACGGCCACCGGGCGCAGGGTCAGACGTGACGGATCGTCGACGGGCAGGCCGGTCAGCGGATTGATGCCCGGCGGGAAGATGTACGGCCCAACCCCGCCTTCCGGTGTTGGGCCGGGGGTAGGGGTGGGCGGGAGAGGGGTAGCAGTCGCAGCGATTGTTGCCGCTGGCGGCAGCAGATGGGCAAGGCCCGGCGGGATACAGGCGGTGAGCAGCAGACCGGCCAGCAGCAGAGACACCCGCAGGCGCATGAGCGACACCCCCTTTCAGCCAGTGAAGTCTTTGGGCGCGCCGATTGTGGCACAGGCGGACAGGGGAGTCAACGTCATTACGAATCGGGCAACATGCCGTGATTGTCAGCCGGACTGCTGTGGCACGGTCAGGTGCGCCGGATATCAGCGACGACCGGTCAGCCGCTGCAATGCCCGCCGCCACCAGGGCAGGGGAGCGGATGGCGCGGCAGGAGGGGGAACATTCTGGCCGACAGGCTGGGCTGCCAACGCAGCCTGCAATCGAGCTACTTCCTGTTTGAGCGCCTCGTTCTCCTCCCGCAGCGGCCAGAGCATGGCTTTGAATGCCCGGTGCTCGATCTCCAGCGGGGTGAAGCGCATCTCCAGGGTGCGGTGGTCGCGCATGATGCTGAAAGCGAAGTTCTTGATGGACGCATAACGCGCTTCGATGACCGCCAGACGTTCCAGCAGTTTTTTCACGTCCTCTTTCGAAAGGTCATCAACGCCCTGCGTTACGTCTAGGGCGCGCTCCGCCCGCAGGTAGGTCATACCCGTGGTCAGCAGGATGATCGGCCCATCGTTGATCTTCCACTGATTCGCTTCGATGTATTGCTGGATGGCATCCCATGTTTCGCGCATAAGCGTCACCCGGACGTGAATCTGCTCATCCCCTTCAAAAAACGTGCGTTCAAAGTCGTCCGTGAGCGACTCAAAGGAAGGGTCGTTGCGGGTCGGTAACGGCTCGGCGGGCGATATCCGAGAACTCATGGACTGCTCACGCTGCTCCGGGCTATCGTCATCGGGGTGTTGCTTCAGGACTGGATCAGCCATCTTTGCCAAACACACCCTCCTCGCCGGCGGTGCCACGAATTGCCCGCCGCCAGCTATCGCCCTCTGCCCCTTTTTCCTCGCTGATGCGGCGATAGTCACTCTTGTCGATGAACTCCTGCAGGTCAGCATATAGCCGCGACCAGATCCCGTGCTGTATTGAAACCAGCAGCGCCAGACGCTCTGTAGCGCCAGTGATCTTCAGGATCTGGCGGAAGTGCGGCAGGCATAGACCATCGGACTGCCGGTAGAGACCAAGGATCTTCTCGTCGGTCACATATTCGCTGAATACCTCCAGGTATTGCCGTTCTGCTGCGGCCAGAGTCTCGCAGATCATGCACTTCTTACCGGGCTGGAGGGCCTTGATCAAAGCCTGTACGGCCTGTTTGTGTAGGCCGCCAGCCCGTCCGGCAGTCCGGTGCCCGGCGGCAGGCGGAATCTCCGGTAGTTCCTGGCGGAAGGCGCCAAGCACTTCGTCGATCACGCCTCTGTAGAGGAGCACAATGCCGAGCAGGTTGCCGGTATGGCGGCTTAACTCCCAGCTGTGTTCATTGCACAGACCCCGGCGGGCGCGGAAAGCGGCGCGTACCTCCGGATCGTTGACGTACTCGTAGAGCAGGGCGTCCAGGGAGCGTTCGGAATCGCGCCGCAACAGCTGGCATATCGCGCAACCCGGCTGCGAAAGGGCGTCGACCAGGTCGAAATAGGTGAATGGCGTAACCACAGCACATCTCCATAACAGGGGTAAGCGGGCATGAAGACGGGCGCCGAAATAAAAAACCCCTACCTTCCACATCGCTGTGGGGTAGAGGCTATTAGTCCAGAAGACACTTTGGCCGGACAAACCCGGCTCTAGCGAGCCTCATCGCTGGATCGTACAGTAGTTTTATTATGGCATTGCTGAAGCTGGCTGTCAAAGTCCGCTACGATGGGGCATGGGAGCCACGCGGATGTCCGGAATGGTCATTGTCGAATACGGCGCTTGATCGTAGAATGCCTGTAGACGAAGCCTTGTGGGATAGTGACTGGCGACCTTTCACCCTGGTTGACTCGGTTTTTTGCCGGGGGTATAATGCCCGGCAATCCAACACGGGTCGCCAAGTCGATTATCTGTCCATAAGATCAAGAACAGGTCATGGATGGCGCTTAAGGGTAATCTCAGGGACTTCAGCACGACCCAGCTTCTGAACCTCATTAATCTCGCCAAGAAGACCGGTATCCTGACGATATACGAGGGCATCCCCACCACAGAGCGAGACGCGAACGACAGGATCAAGGTTATGCCCGGCAATGAGCGGGCAAGCGTCGCCTTTAAGGATGGGAAGCTGGTTCATGCGTCCAAAGGTAACCAGGATGGCAACCTGGCTACCGTGCTCTATAAGGCTGGCAAGCTCAGCCAGCGCCAGGCGCAACTTATTCAGGATCGCGCCCGCAATACCGGCGACAAGGCGCTGGCCCTGTTATTGATTCAGGCCAATTATGTCACTCAGATAGACATCGTGACCAGCATCCAGCAGTATATGCTGGACATCATCTATGATCTGCTGACCTGGCCGGAAGGGCCATTTCTGTTTCACGAAGGCAAGCTGGTCGGCGATGACCGGATTACCGTCCCCATCGATCTTGAGAATGTGATCATGGAGGCCAGCCGTCGCATCCGCGAGGTGGCCCTGTTGAATGAGGAACTGCCTAACCTGGACCTGGCGCTCAAGTTTCCGGATGCTCCAAGCGACAAGTTCAAAGGTATTCATCTCAATGTCGATGAATGGCGTGTGGTGTCCTATGTGGACCCCAAGAATTCGATCCGCCAGATTGCCAGGGCGACCAATCTGAGCGATACCGAGATTCGCCGGATTGTCTACGGGTTGTTGCAGGCCGGGCTGGTGGAACTGGTGCGGCCTCCGGAGATGGTGGAACAGGCCCGCCAGGCGGCTGCCCTGCGCCGTCGCCGGGAAATGTCTCAGATTCAGCCAACGGTCATCAACAAGCTCATTGATCGCATCCGAGAGCTTTAAACATCCTGGTCTGTCTGTTTGTGCAGACAGGCGTAGCGCGTGGGGAAAAAGCGAGTAACCAGTTATGCAGACAGTCAAGATGGTCATCACCGGCCCCTTTAGTTCGGGCAAGACAGAATTCATCCGTTCCATCTCGGAAATTGAGGTTGTCTCCACCGAGCGTGATCTTAAGAATCCTGCGGAACAGGAGATCAAAGATCAGACGACGGTGGCGATGGACTTCGGACGTATCACGGTCGATGACGACCTGGTGCTGTACCTGTTTGGCACGCCCGGCCAGCGCCGCTTTGACTTCATGTGGGAGATTCTGGCTGAGGGGATGCTGGGCTTCGTGGTGATGGTGGATAGTTCCAAACCGGAAACTTTCCGCGAGGCCAAGAGCATCCTGGAGACTTTCCGCGCATACGCCCCCACGCCGTATGTCGTGGCTGCCAACAAGCAGGATCACGAAGACGCCTGGTCGCCAGAGGATCTCCGGATTGCCCTGCGCATCGAGGACAATGTCAAGCTGTTGCCCTGCGTGGCGCTGGACAAGGAAAGCGTCAAGAACGTCCTGCTGGAGTTGCTGTACTCGATCCTGGAAGAGATGGAATCCTGACGCGCCGGCCCCGATCCGACCGGGCCGCCGGCCGGCGGGGGGAACTGGGTGTTGGTAGGCCGTTGCAGGGGGGCCGGCTGCTGTGGCGTCACTGGTAACCGATCAGGGGATTGTCCATTACGAAACCTATGGCCGGGGGCGGCCTGTCCTGCTGTTACATGGCTGGCTCGGTTCCTGGGCATTGTGGCGGGACACGATCGAAGTCCTGGGGCGGGAATTCAAGACCTATTCCCTGGACTTCTGGGGCTTTGGGGCCAGCAGCCCGATCGAGGAAGGCTTCAGCTTTTCGGTGCCTAACTTTGTGGAGCTGGTCAACCAGTTCATGGATCACCTGGGGATCCGACAGGCACCGTTGATCGGCCATTCGATGGGCGGTACTGTCTCCCTGGCGACGACAATCAAGTACCCGGAGCGGGTGACCAAAGTCGGGGTCGTTGGCTCGCCGATCGCTGGATCATCGCTGAACCTGTTGCTTAAGGCGTCCGGGTACAGGGCTGTGGCCCGTTTCTTCTTTCTCTCGCCGCCCGCAGTCAGGCTATTCCTGCGCGGCTATGCCTATTTCATGGCTAACGATGGGGCCAGGATGTCCCGTATGATCACCGAGGACTTTTCCCAGGTCACCGTCAATTCGTTTTTTGAGAGTATCGGCACCCTGCGCCGGACGGACCTCCGCCCGCTGTTGCACCGGGTGCAGATCCCGACCCTGGGCATCTACGGGCGCAAGGATATCATCGTACACCCTCAGCAGCACCGGGTGTTGGCGACGGGGGTGCCGCACGCTCAGGTTCACCTCTTTCAGAACTCCGGCCATTTTGTCATGCTGGATGAGCCGGAGAAGTTTCACGAAACCGTCCTTGGCTTCTTGCGCAGCGCCTAGCGGGAGGCGTCTGTGGTCGGGCCGCAGATGGAACCTTTCACAATGCCGGGCAGCGATCGGCGTTACACCTATCCAAACCGGATGGGGCGTATCCTGCTGCTTGCCTATGAGGAGGTACTGGGGCGCACCGGTCTGCACGCACTGCTCAACCTGGCCGGACATGCCCATTATGCCCAGGTTCCCCCGCCCAACAACTCCGACCGGCAGTTCAGCTTTGAGGTGATCGGTAGCCTGACCCAGGCCCTGCTGGATATGTACGGTCCGCGCAGTGCGCGTGGCATTGCTCTGCGGGTGGGGCGAGTCTGCTTCAAGCATGGCATCCGCGAGTACGGCCCGATGATGGGCCTGGCGGAACTAACCTTCCATCTTCTGCCGTTCAGCATCAAGTTCTCCCAGGGGGCCAGGGCGTTCTGTGAGCTGTTTAACCGGCAGACCGACCAGCTGGTACGTCTGCAGGAAACGCCGGAGACCCTGTACTGGATCATCGAACGCAACCCGCTCTGCTGGGGGGTTGTGGCTGAGCGGCCCTGCTGCCATGTCGCGGTCGGGCTGCTTCAGGAATCCCTCCTGTGGCTCAGCGGCGGCAAGACCTTCCACGTGGAGGAGACCACCTGCATGGCCTGCGGCGATGAAGTCTGCACGATTGCCATCACCAAGAAGCCCCTTGATTGACGACTATGGCTCACAAACTGCGCAAGTTCCTCCTGCAGGACGAACGGCACATCCCACCGTTCAACGAACCCGCCAGTGAACTCTCCTTCATGGGCAAGCAACTCAAGCTGCATCAGGAAGACTTGCTGGCGGAATACTTTGGCGACCGCCTGGAGCCGACGGCTGAGTTACCGTTGACACGGCTGGAAGAGCTGGCTGAACGGGATGTGGATGGGCCGTGCCTGGTATTCCGGGCCAGCATCTACTTTGACCGCGAGTACCTGGATGCGTTTTACCGGGCCGCGCGGCGGCTGGCGGAGCAGACCGGGCGGGCGATGCGGGCCGCTTACGCGCCGGATGATCGCGTCTTTCAGACGTATGTCCGCCCGCTGACACGCGGCTTTGAGCCATACTACACCCCTGACGGGGAGGTGGCCTGCTACATGGCCGACCTGTGGTACTTCCCGGCGGGCTATACGGATGACATCCAGCCGATGATCATCCCGACGGATTCAAAGGAGAAGGGGTTCTATTCCGTCCCGCACTACATGTCCCAGGACGGCCAGGACCTGACCCACTTCCTTTCTGAGCGGGTGCTGTTTTCCATCGAAAGCTGGGTGCACGTTTACTTTGCCAACACGGTACAGGGTGTTTTTGCCCGTGGCAGCCGCTTTGAGGAACGGATCAAGCGCAGCAATTTCCTGCAGCTCAAAATGTTGTGGCGGGCCGTTCTGGAATGGAAGCAACTGCTCTCCAGTTCCGCCCTGGTCAAAGTGGGCAAGAACACACAGATTCACCCCTCGGCGACCATCCTGGGGCCGACGACGATCGGCGACAACTGCTATATCGGGCCAGGCGTCGTGATCGATAACTGCCACATCGGGGACAACGTGAGCATCGATCAGGGCTGCCAGTTGATGACCAGTGTCGTGGGCAACAATTGCTTCTTTCCTTTCCGTGCCTCCTGCTACTTCAGCGTGTTCATGAACAACTCCATCCTGGCCCAGAACACCTGTGTCCAGATGTGCGTGATCGGGCGCAATACCTTCATCGGCGCGGGCAATACGTTCACGGACTTCAATCTGCTGCCCACGCCGATCCGGGCGATGAGTATTCATGGTCTGGAGGAAGTCGGGCAGATCGTGCTGGGCGGCTGTGTGGGGCACAACTGCCGCATCGGTTCCGGGTTCGTGATCTTCCCGGCGCGCATGATCGAGTCGGATACGGTCGTGGCCGCCGATCCCAACAACCGGGTGATCATGCGCAATGTGACATTTGAGCAGAGCGCGCACCACAATATGCCGGATTACATCCGCGAGATGCACCCGCGCTACTATCCGCGTCCCGGTGAGGAGGCCGAGGAAGAAAGCTGGTAGGCGCGATCATCCTGCCAGGAGGTCAAAGGGGCCATGTCCACCTCTACTATCACCGATACCTTTGCCTTTATCATTCACCCGATTGATCCCAAAGAGGATGTGTCGCGCAAATGGCCCTGGCTTGGCCGCCTGTTGACCCGCGAGCAGGTGGACTTCTTCTCCCTGTTCTTTCCACCGGTGTACATCTCCGAAATCACGGGCATTCGTTCCACCAGCACGGGGCGTGAGCTACGGGGCTGGTTTGTCGCCTGTCCCTTCACGCCGCAGCGGATGATGACCCTGCCGGAGGAGCGTGTCTACCGCAAGATCATTGCCACCGGTCGCCTGGCCGAACGGCTCGGCGCGCGCATCCTGGGCCTGGGCGCCTATACGTCCGTGGTGGGTGACGCCGGAATCACCATCGCCCGCGCTCTGGATGTGCCGGTGACAACCGGCGATGCATACACCATCGCCATGGCTGTGGAAGCGGTACGCCGGGCGGCGGAGATCATGGGCATTCCCCTGGGGGAGGCGCACGCGGCAGTGGTGGGCGCGACCGGCGCGATCGGGCGCGTGTGCGCCGAGTTGCTCGCTGGAGATGTCGCCCGGCTGACGCTGGTTGGCCGCCGGATTGAGGCCCTGGCGGAAGTGCGCGCCCACTGTGCGGCTGCTGGCGGCGCGGATGTGGTGGTCAGCACCGATCCGGTCAGTGTCTACGACGCCGACCTGGTGTTAACAGTGACCAGCGCAATGACCGCCGTGATCGAGCCGGAGCATCTCAAGCCCGGCGCGGTGGTCTGTGATGTAGCCCGTCCACGGGATGTCTCCAGGCGGGTAGGGGAGCAGCGCGACGACGTGCTGGTGATCGAAGGCGGTATGGTGGAAGTGCCCGGCGAGGTGGATTTTCACTTTGATTTTGGTTTCCCGCCGCGCATGGCCTACGCCTGCATGGCGGAGACGATGGCGTTGGCGCTGGAAGGCCGATATGAGGATTATAGCCTGGGCAAGCAGATCTCCCGCGCCCGCGTGGAGGAGATCAGCGCCATTGCGGCCCGGCACGGCTTCCGGCTGGGGCCGTTCCGCAGTTTTGAGCGTGGCCCGGTCACGCCGGAGACGATCGCCCGCATTCAGGAACGGGCGGCCAGCCAGCGGCGGCGATGGTCGCCGCCTGCCAGTGGCTGAGGGGCGACGCTGGCGATCGGCCCGGTTCGTATGTATAGTTAGGCGCAGACCTAGCCTGTGAATTCAAAGGCCTGACCGCCCGGCGGGGCCGGTTGGCCTGTGGTGCCGGAGAGCAGCCCATGATAAGCAGAGCCAAGCTTCTGGTTGTGGAGGACGATGTCGATATCTCCAACATGCTGCGTATCTACTTCAGCGGTCAGGGCTATGATGTCCAGATTGCCCCGCGCGGGGGCGACGCGCTGGAGTATACCCGCCGCCAGTTGCCGCACCTGATCGTGCTGGACATTATGCTGCCTGATATGGATGGCTATACCGTTTGCCGGGAACTGCGCACCACGACCCGCACCAGCCACATCCCGATCATCTTCCTGACCCAGAAGGACGAACGCAGCGACAAGATCGCCGGCCTGGAACTGGGCGCGGATGACTACATCACCAAACCGTTCGATATCGAGGAGCTGCGGTTGCGTGTTCAGAACGCCATCCAGCGCTCGGAGATGATCTCCCTGACCGATCCCAATTCCGGTTTGCCCAGCGGTCGCCTGATCGAGGAGCAGTTGCGCGCCCTGCTGCGCAGCCCGGCCAACAACACGTGGACGTACATCGACCTCAAAATCAACTATCTGGAAGCGTTCAAAGAAGTGTACGGCTTTGTGGCTGGCAATGAAGTGCAACGCTTCACAGCGCTGCTGCTGGGCGAAGTGGTGGATGAACTGGGTACACCGAACGATTTCGTCGGCCATCCTGGCGGGGACAACTTCATCATTATCACCCACGCCGCCAACCCCGACCGCCTCCGGGAGCGGATCGAAACCCGCTTTGAGGATGAGATTAAACAGCATTATTCGTTCATTGACCGCGAGCGCGGTTATGTCATCGTCCAGAGTGAGGGGATTGAGCGGCAGGTGCCGCTGATGACCGTCTCAACCGGCGCCGTCTCCGCGCGGATGCACACCTTTGCTGACATCCGCGAGATCACGGAACTGGCCGCTGAAGACCGCCGTTCTGGCGGCCAGGCAGCCATTGAAGACTACGAGACGGAGTGGTGATCCGGCCTGCCTCTGCCGCATCCTAGCAAAGCTGTGAGCCTATGAACCTGGCGCTAGTCCTGATTATCGCCGGTCTTGTGCTGCTGGCGGGGGTGTATGTTGCCCTGCGCTACCGGCCCCAGACCATGCCTGCGCCGTCCGGTGGTCCGCCGGTGCCGGTCAGCCTGGCCAGCACTACGGATGCCATTCTGCTGGCCAGCGGCTACGGGCGGATCGCCTTCGCCAACCGTCATGCCCGCGACTGGTTTGGCCTGGACGATGGCGAACCAGACCTGGAATTGCTGGCCGGGCAGGCTCGCCCGGCGGATGTCTTCCGCGATCTGTTCGCTGCGGAAGGACGGGCGATGCTGCATGTCGGTGAGCGGCGGGTGGAGGCGGCCTCCTACGCCCTGCCGGGGGAGACAGGGCGTTACCAGGTGGTCATCCTGCGCGACGCGGCGGCGATGCCCACCGCCTACGGCCCGGATACCACACGGGCGCTGGTGACGCTTGGCGAGATCGGCCAGCGCATCGGCGATGGTGCTCCGCTCCCGGATACCCTGAACGCTATTCTGGCCAGTTTGCGCCGGGCTATCCCCTTTGATGCCGGGCAGGTTCTGGTGCTCAGTGGGGAAGGGCAATCGTTGCGCCCGCTGGCGTCGGCAGGAGAGCGGGCGCTCCTGGCAGCGCTGGAACGCCAGGCACGGGATGGCCAGGGTAACAGCGCCTGGATCATGACGTATCGCGAGCCGTTGCTTGTGGAACACGCGCCGGATTCCGGGCCGGGGCGGGATGCCCTCTCGTTTGAAAGCTATATTGGTGCGCCGTTGCGTTGTGGTGAGCAATTGATCGGCGTGCTGCAACTGGTCAGAACGGAGCCGGAGGCCTTTGACTTTGACGATCTGACTCTGCTCGGCGCGGCGGCTGACCAGACTGCTGCGGCCATCGATCGCGCCCGCCTGCTGGAGGAAAGGATCGCCCGCGCCGGGGAGCTGGCCGGGCTGCAGGCAATCATCCAGGCGGCGGCGACGGCCACCGATCAGGAGGCGCTCTACGCTGCGCTAACACGCCAGATTGCCGCGGCAATGGATGTCGAACTGTGCGGCATCTTTGTCTACGATCCGGCCAGCGCGCGGCTGGTCGCGGCCCGGCCCTTCTACGGGGCTTCTGAGGCTGTGGTCGCCGCGGCGCGCTTTTCGCTGGCGGAAGGTTCCCTGACGCGCCGCGCCTGGTTGCGCGATGAAGGCTGGTATGCCAACGACCTGCGCGAAGGTGAGCTGGTCGAAAACCTGGGGTGGCGTGATCACATCGCAACGCTCGGCCTGCGCACGCTGGCGCTGATGCCGCTGCTGGTAGGACGGCGGCGGGTGGGGCTGATCCTGCTGGGCAACCGGCGCGGTGGGCAACTCTTTGGCCCGGTGGATTTGCAGCGGTTGCGTCTTTTCGCCGCGCAGGTGGCGGTGATCGTGGAAGGTGCGGCGCTGGCGGAGCGCTATCGCCGCCGCCACCTTGAACTGGGCGCCCTGCAGCGTTTTAGCCTGGCGGCGGGGCAGGCGACCGACGCCGATACCTTATTCCGTCTGGCGTCGGAGCAGATCGCTGCTCTCCTCGGTGCGGAGATGGCCGGCCTGCTTTTGCTGGATGAGCGTGCTGGTGCGCTGGCCGCCCATCCTACCTTCTCCGGCGTGCAGCCGGCGCTGATCGATGCGATTCAGGTGCCGGTCAGGGCAGGGACACGATTGGCCGACCTGTGGCGCGGGGCGGAAGGCTGGCTGTGCAACGATCTCAGCACAGATCCGGTGGCGCTGGAAGCCGGCCTGGATCAGCTGACCAGCTGGGTTGGTATCCGCCAGATGCTGCTTACGCCGTTGCTTGTCAGCGGGTGTCCGATCGGGGCGTTACTGGTTGCCAACCGGCGGGATGGGAGCGGCTTCACCGCTGACGATGCGCGGCTGGCCAATGTCATCGCCGCTCAGGTCGCCGTCATCCAGGCGAATAGCCGTTTGCAGGCGGAAGCGCAGGCTTACGCCGTCGAGATGCGCATCCTGCGCGAAGTCGCCGATGTTCTTGCTGCACCCGCCGAAGCCCTGATCAGCAGGGCGCTGGAAGCTGTCGCTCGCCTGCTGGATAGCCCGATCGCCCTGGTGGACTTCTTCGATGAGATCAGCGGGACGCTGAGTGTACAGCCGGCGCATGTTCATGGCGCAATACTGACCCAGCCGCTGGTCGTGACCGCTGTTGACGCTGGCGCGCCTCTTGACCGGCCCTTCCTGAGCAACGACTTACCCGGCGACAGTCATCTGCCTGCCGCTTACCGACCGCTGGTTGAAGGGCTGGGGCTGAGCGGGGCGGTGATTGTCCCCTTGCAGGGAGGCCAGACTCCCGGCGATCTGATTGTGGCGAACCGGAGCCGGGCCGCCTACAGTCCGGCTGATCTGCGTACCCTGGAATTGATCGCGATCCAGCTTGGCGCAGCGATTGAGCGCCAGCGGCTGGCGGCGCTCACCGACCGGGCCTTACAGGCTCGCGTGGCCGAACTGGAGGCGCTGGGGCGGGTCAGCAATGCGCTTGGCCTGAGCGTCAGCCTTGAGCATGCGCTGCAGGTGATTCGTCAGGAAGTGACCCGCATCACCGCCGCCGGATGTACCATCCTGATGCTGGCGCCGCAGGAGGACTGGGCCGATCTGGATCAGCCGGAGACCATGCGCCGCCACGGGGCAGAAGACGGCCTGGCGGAGATCGCGCCGGTTGAGCGACTGGCGCTGGAGCGCGGTGAGACCGTCCGCGTTCCAGACTACGCGGATACCGCGCTGGCGCCCGCTCCGCCTGGAGCGGCCTCAGCGCTGGTTGTGCCCGTCCACTATGATGAACGGGTGGTCGGCGCTATTCATGTCTACGCTGATACGCCGGGAGCGTTTGACGCGCAGACGGAAAACTTCCTGGCTGCGCTGGCCCTTAAGGCGTCTGTCGCCTACGCCAACGCTGCGCACTTCCGGGAGCAGATCAGCCGCAATCAATTGCTCAGCCGCCGTGTGGAACAACTCAACCAGGTCTTTGAACTGGGGCAGGTCATCCGCGCCGGGCGCAACCTGGACGAATTACTGGAGGCGGTCGCCCATGCCGTGCAGTCGGCGGCAGGTTTTGCGGTTGTGCTGATCAGCCTGTACGACGAAGCCGTCGATGGCTTTCGCCGTACGGCGCAGGCGGGTATCCCCCTGGCGACCTTCGAGGCCATGCGCGGGGTGATCCTGCGCCGGTCGCGGATCGAAGGTCTACTACAGGAGAAGTTCCGGATCAGCCAGTCTTACTTCTTTCCGGCGGAGCGTGCCGCGGAATGGCGGCCCTTC
>FWPV01003800.1_pt1 | contig 33461 bp, 35 predicted proteins | sample 2228371 | NCBI WGS metagenome assembly FWPV01 (sample SAMEA103939776, study PRJEB20133) | metagenome
GATGTCATTGAGCCTGAAGGCGGCGTTGCAGCTATTGGTTCAGGTGGACCATATGCACAGGCAGCAGCAAGGGCATTGTATGAAAACACAGACCTCCCTGCAATTGAGATAGTGCAGAAGGCAATGGTTATAGCAGCTGATATATGCATTTATACAAATAAAAACATAATTATGGAAGAACTATCAGATTGAAATTTAAAGAGTTTTAAGGAGGCTATAGATTTAAATGGATAATTTTACCCCCAAAAAGATAGTAGAAGAGTTGGATAAGTATATAATTGGGCAGGGCAATGCCAAAAAGGCTGTTGCTATTGCATTGAGAAACAGATGGAGGAGACAGAGGCTTTCACCTGATCTAAAAGATGAGGTGCTACCAAAAAATATAATTATGATAGGACCAACTGGAGTCGGTAAGACAGAGATTGCCAGGAGGCTTGCAAGGCTTGCCAATGCGCCATTTCTCAAGGTCGAGGCATCAAAGTTCACTGAAGTGGGCTATGTTGGTCGTGATGTGGAGTCGATGATTAGAGATCTAACCGAGATTTCTATGAATATGGTTAAGACAGAGCATATGGAAAGGGTACAGGAGAAGGCAAAGACCCTTGCCGAGGACAGGGTTCTCGACCTCTTATTACCGCCTCCGAGAAGAGGTGTTGCTACCCCAGATGAAGAAGACAGGGAAAGCTATAAAGATACGAGAGAGCGGCTGAGGATGCAACTTAGGGAAGGAAGACTTGATTCCAGATATGTGGATATCGAGGTCAGAGAAAAGATGATGCCTTTTGGTGTTATATCCAATGTGGGATTGGAAGAACTGGAAATCAATCTCAAGGAGATGCTCGGAAGCTTTATGCCGGAGAAGTCCAAGAGGAAGAAGGTTAAGGTTCCTGAAGCATTAGCCATGCTTACACAGGAAGAGGCAAATAAGCTTATAGATATGGAGAAGGTCACAAAGGAGGCAATAGAGAGGGTAGAACAAACAGGCATTGTATTTATAGACGAAATAGACAAGGTTGCTAGCAGGGGGCATGGTCACGGTCCTGATGTTTCGAGGGAAGGAGTCCAGAGGGATCTGCTGCCAATTGTGGAAGGCTCAACAGTTGCAACAAAACACGGTCCTGTCAGGACAGAGCATATACTGTTCATTGCAGCAGGGGCTTTCCATATAGCCAAGCCGTCTGACCTCATTCCCGAGCTTCAGGGAAGGTTTCCAATAAGGGTTGAACTTGAACCCCTTGGTAAGGATGATTTTGTAAGAATACTCACAGAGCCGCATAATGCGCTGATAAAACAATACACAGCACTTCTTGAGACAGAGGATGTGAAACTCGAATTCACAGGAGATGCCATTGATGAAATAGCAGACATTGCGGTTATCGTTAATGAAAAGACAGAGAATATCGGAGCACGAAGGCTTCATACAGTGATCGAGAAGCTTCTTGAGGATATATCCTTTGATGCACCTGAAATGAAAAATGAGAAGATTGTCATAGACAGGCAATATGTAAGAAAGAAGCTTTCAGATGTGGTGAGGGATGAAGACCTCAGCAGGTATATACTTTAGGGTCAAGGGTAAAGGGGCAAGGGTAAAACGACAGAAGTCGATGTTCCTTGCCTGTTGCCTATTGCCTATCGCCTTTTACCTTTCTTCTTGCACTGCTGCACGATTTGAGACGAGCCCTGTAGCATCTGTAGTTACACATGCTGAGAAGAAGGTTGCATCATGGTATGGTCCTGATTTCCATGGCAGACCAACATCTTCTGGTGAATTATTCAATATGTATGCCCTTACATGTGCACATAAAGAATATCCATTTGGTACAAAACTCAGGGTTATTAACCCGCAGAACAGCAAGGAAGTAGAATGCATTGTGAATGACAGAGGTCCCTTCATTCCCGGCCGTGACCTTGATCTCTCTTATGCAGCGGCAAAAAAGATAGACCTTGTGGGGCCTGGCACAGGTGTCGTGATGATAGAGCCATTGGGAAGGGATTTGAGATATGTGAAGCATCTTAGATACGGGGCATCCAGTGGCACCTTGACGATTCAGGTCGGCTCTTTCAAAGACGAGTCAAATGCAAAGAGGCTGAAGATGGCACTGGAGTTGAATTATAAGAATGTTTATATAATTGAAGCCAATGTGGGAGACGCTAAGTATTACAGGGTAAGGGTCGGGAAGTTTAATAACAAAGCAGATGCACAGAAAATAGGAAATGCCCTTGCCAATGAAGGTTATAATGTACTGATAACAAAATTCGAGCAGCAGATATAATAGCTCATGAGCGTAATTCGTGAACCGTGTTCCGTGAACCGTGACACGTTTTACGCTCGACGCTTGACGCTAAATAGAGGAGGTTTCTAACCTGCTGCTGGCTGAAGAAAAGGAGTAATTATGAAAAGGCTTATTGAAAAGGCAAACATACTCATTGAGGCATTGCCGTATATCCGCAATTTCTATGGGAAGACATTTGTAATTAAATATGGCGGGGCTGCCCAGACAGAAGAAGACTTAAAGGATTCATTTGCACAGGATGTGGTTTTATTGAGCTTTATCGGCATCAAGCCTGTAATAGTTCATGGTGGTGGTCCCAAGATCAGTGCAACTATGAAGAAGATGGGAAAAGAACCAACATTTGTTCACGGGCAGAGGGTGACTGATAAAGAGACCATGGATATTGTCGAAATGGTGCTCGGCGGGCTTATAAATAAAGAGATAGTTGCATTGATTAACAGTCACGGGGGTAAGGCTATAGGATTGAGTGGCAAAGATGGTGGGTTTATAAAGGCAAAGAAGAAGGTCATAAAAAAGGCTACTGATACAGGAGATGAAGAGATAATCGACATTGGATTGGTAGGAGAGGTTGAATCAGTTGACCCTGAGATACTGAATTCCCTTGAACGGGATGGTTTTATACCTGTCATCTCACCTATTGGTGTTGGAAGCAAAGGTGAGGCATTTAACATCAATGCAGATTATGTTGCATCTGCAATCGCCTCTGCCTTAAAGGCTGAAAAGCTTATACTGCTGACTGATGTGCCTGGAATAAAGGATAAAAACGATAATGTAATATCATCCATAAACAAAAAAGGCATTAAAAGGCTTATTGATGATGGCACTGTTTCAGGAGGAATGCTTCCGAAGGTTCAGGCCTGCACCCGCGCCATTGACGGGGGAGTGAAGAAGACACATATTGTTGATGGCAGGATTCCGCACTGTCTGTTGCTTGAGATATTTACAAATGAAGGGATAGGCACAGAGATAGTTTAAACATATATCTCTATGCATCCGCCTTTTCTGAGTAGGGGCGTATTGTAATACACCCCTACTTCCTTCAATGGGTATCTAAATCCGCATCTAACAGATTAAGATGTCATTTTTTTAGTCAAAACATTATAGCACCCTGAGTCTTTTTTTGATACAATTTTGTTATGAAAAGGGATATGCTCGGTGAGGTTATAGAGGTCGAACGAGAGATACACGCTAAGCTATTGGCTGAAAAAGACAGGGCAGAAAAGTGGCTGGATGAAGTCAAGAAAAAGGCAGAGGAAGAAATCTTTTTAGAAGAGGAAAGAATAAAAAATTCTTTTGAACAGGCGATAAAGGATGCGATACTCGATGCACAGAGAAAGGCAAATGAGATAATTGCTGATGCAAATGAAAAAGCAGAGAGGCTGGCTTCAATCAGCAATGAATCATTAATTGAAATTATCAGGAAGCATATTGTCAGGATATTGCCAAAGACATGATAGTCAGGATGTCAAAGGTTGAGATAGCAGGACCAAAGGGAATGCTACAGGATGTGCTTTCCTTGCTGCAGGAGACAGGTATATTCCAGATAGAGCCCACAACACTGGGATTTGTCGAGAAGGTTGAGGAAAGATATATCAAGCCCTTTCTGCCGGATGAGCAGACATTGTCAGAGAGACTTTTTTTTGAAGGCCTCAGGCAAAGGATTTATGAGCTATTTTCCTGTTTGCCACATGTTTCTGTTAGGAAAAGCTATATCGAGCCTCGCTCCATTATTGATAGCATTGATGAGACCATCAATCGGCACCTGACATTTTGCAAGGGTCTCTCACAGAGAAAAGATGCATTGTGCAAAGAAGCCGATGAGATAAACAGATATAAGATATTCCTTGATGCCATAGAATCAATTCTCCAGGACATCGAGAAGACCACAGATATAGACTTTATAGGGCTCAACATAAAGGATTCAGGTGCTGTAGGAGACTTAAGGTTATTGCTATCAAGGTTATTGGAAGACAGGTTTGAATTATTGACAGCAACGGCATCCGATGGTTCTATTGTTGGACTGATAGTAGCAGAGAAGGGATTAATTGAAAAAATCAGGGGTCTTCTCAGTGATGAGCGTATCCCTGAATTCACATTTCCAATTTATCTTGGCGGTCTTACCTTTCCGGAGAAGATTGTATTTTTAAAAGAAAAAATTCAGAAGATTGACTCTGAGATCAGGGCGTTAAATAATCAACTGGAGGGGTTTGCAGTAAGATGGATGCCTATCTACAAGAGGGTTGTAGAATGGATAGACGAGAGACTCTCGCTTCTGAAGGCAACTGCATCTGTGTTTGAGACGAGGATGTGTTTTTTCATATACGGCTGGATGCCCTCAGAAGATGTAAATAGAATCAGAAGGCTACTGCTTGATGCATTCGGTGGGAAGGTGATAATACAGGAAAAAGAGATAAAAGATGAGGATATAGAAAGGATACCGGTTGCTATAAAAAACCCTGCTTATTTTCAGCCATTCGAATTATTTGTGAGGCTTCTTCCTCTGCCGAGATATACCTCTTATGACCCAACGCCATTCATAGGGATATTCTTCCCTTTGTTTTTTGGAATGATTTTAGGTGATGCTGGATATGGACTGGTATTGATGTCTACTGCTTTATTCATGATCAGAAAATTCAGAGGAAGGAGAATCATTCAGGATGCAGCAAGGATACTAATTGTATCTTCTATATACACGATTTTTTTCGGAATTCTCTATGGCGAGTTTTTCGGTGAACTTCCAAAAATACTTTTTGGTATCGAGCCTATATGTATCGAAAGGCGTAAGGCAATTATCCCTGTCCTGTATTTTGCAGTAACATTGGGACTCGTTCATATAATTTTAGGACTCTTTTTAGGAGTGATAGCTGCATTTAAGAAAAAGACAAAAAGGGAGGCATTATACAGGTTTTTGAACATCCTTATAATACTGTGCATAATGGCTTTGATAGCGGTTTTCTTCGATATTTTCCCCGACCTGCTTACAAGACCTATTATTATAGCGATATTGCTTTTCACTCCTCTTCTGTTTTTTACAGGTGGACTGCTTGCTCCTTTTGAACTTCTCAAAAACATCGGCAATATAATATCGTATGCGAGGATAATGGCAATAGGTCTTACTTCAGTGCTTTTGGCATTTGTTGCAAATATTTTTACAGGCATAGCAGGTAATATTGTTGTCGGAGTAGTGGTTGCTGGACTCCTTCATCTCATAAATATAATCCTTGGGGTCTTTTCTCCCACGATTCATGCATTGAGGCTTCATTATGTGGAATTTTTCAGCAAATTTATGGAACCTGGAGGAAGGAGATTTGAGCCGTTAAAGAAAGTTGGACAGTGAAAGGAAATGTCCTTATGTGGATTTTAACTCAATAATGGAGGGGGATTATGGAAAAGGCATTGATAGCTTTGGCAGCAGCCCTTGCAATAGGTCTAACTGCAATAGCCACTGCATGGGCACAATCGAGGATCGGCTCTGCTGGCGCAGGCACACTTGCTGAAAAGCCCGAACTCAGCGGAACCATTATTATTCTTCTTGCTATTCCCGAGACCATGGTTATACTTGGCTTTGTAGTTGCCACGATGATATTGCTTATGACCAAGTAATATGGGATGTAAAGAGTTGATAGATGCCCTTTTAAGGGAAGGAGAAGAAAAGGTACGTATGATTTGGCTGGATGCTGAGGCAGAAGCAGAAAAGATAAAGGCTGATGCCAAGGAGAGGATCAGCAGGATGCATGAGCAATACGGCCGAATGCAGGCATCTGCGATTAAGGAGCAGGTAGAGCCTATTTTTTCTGAGGCAAGACTAAAGGCAGATGCTGTCAGACTTAAGGCAGAAAATTATCTATCATCCCGTCTTTATAATATTGCACTATCCATGCTCGGTGATTTAAGGGGGGAGGGATATCGGGATGTTTTTTACATTCTTTTCAGGGAACTGCCTCCTTGTAAATGGAAAATAGTAAAGGTCAATCCAGAGGATAAAGGGATTGCAATGGAACTATTTCCAGACTCAGACATAATAACTGACAGTAGCATCTCCGGCGGTCTGGAGGTACAGACAAATGAAGGGGATATTTGTATTTCTAACACATTCGAAAAAAGACTCCAGAGGGCTTGGGTAGATATCCTGCCCGAATTGATGAGAGATATTTATGGAAATCTTACAGGTCATTGAAGATAGAGGTTATCCAGCAGATTATCTCCTTTCTCGTGTGAGGAGCAGGAGGGTGTTTTATAGAAATCTTATAGCAGACAGATCATCCGATGAGATATGGAGACACCTATTGATGGAATATCGCTGGATATATAGCCAGATGAATGGGGCATTGAGAGAAATATTCCGTTATGTATTCATCTATTCAGAAATCAGGACTATCTTCATGTGTCTCAGATATAAAAAAGGAGAATACGAAAAAATCCCGAAACTCTTACAATTGAGCCTTCTTTCGGATGATCTCAAGGAATTATTGATGATGGATTCTGACTTTACTGTTGTAGTCAGAGGTATAGAAGATGCCTTTTTATCAATCTCTCATAGATTCAGAGGGATTGAGGAGATATTTATGAAACATGGATCTGGAGGTTTTGAGCAGGCATTAATGAATATCTATCTTGAGAATATATTTGACCATAAAATACATCGTATTATAAGAGATTTTTTTTCATATGTTATTGACTCAAGAAATATTATAGCTGTTTATAAACACATCAGATGGAATATGCGTAATGAGCCTCAATTCATCGAAGGAGGCTCTATTAAAGAGGCAGGTCTCAAAGGGATATTTAAAAGGCGTGATGTTTTGGGGCTTTCAGCCATTGTTCATAAATTGACCGGCATAGTGACGGATACAGGAAATATAGAGAACTCCCTGCTAAAGGGGATAAACCGTTTTTTGAGAAAGACTGCAAAAGATCCCCTGAGTATAGGAGTTTTAATGGAGCATCTATGGAGGTGTTATGCTGAAACAATAGATGCAGGCATTAAGCTTTATGGTAGGGAGATAAACAGAGGTATTTTTGAATCGGAGACTATACCTTGAAAAAGATTGTCTTCATAACACCAAAGGATGCGGAATACGGTTTTAGTCTTGCAGGCATAAAACAGTATGCTGTTACAGTTGAAGACGCGGAGGGGACACTCAAAAAGGCATTTGAAGAACCTGATGCAGGTGTTATTGTTATAGATGAACGGTTGACCAGAGTCATTAGTGAGGAAATGATGGGGAAGGCAGAAAAGAAGTGGCATGGAGTCCTTCTTATTCTCCCTGCTCCTGAAAAGCCGGTTGTAGAAATAGAAGATTATGCCATGAGGCTTATTAAAAGGGCGATAGGGTATCATGTGAGGATCAGGTAATGACAGGCAAGATAAAGGGTATAGCTGGACCAACAGTGAGCATCGAGATGGCAGGATTGAAACTCTATGACATGGTTTATGTGGGACACTCAATGCTTGTAGGTGAAGTCGTGAGGCTCGAAAGAGAGAGGGCGGTTGTTCAGGTTTATGAAGACACAAGGGGTCTTGGTATAGGTGAACCTGTCAGGGGAGCAGGTGTACCTCTCTGTGTGAGGTTAAGCCCGAATCTTCTCTCCGGGATGTTTGACGGACTTCAGAGGCCTTTGAAAAAAATAAGAGACGATATTTTTGCTAATAGCATCGAGACATGGCCTGTGAGGGTGCCAAGGCCTTATAAGAGGAAACTCCCGCCTTCAGAACCCCTGATAACAGGCCAGCGCTGTATTGATTTCCTTTTCCCCATTGCAAGGGGAGGGGTCGTTATAATGCCCGGTGGATTTGGCACAGGCAAGACGATACTCCAGCAGTCCATTGCAAAGTTTGTAGATGTGGACATTGTTGTCTATGTTGGATGCGGCGAGAGGGGAAACGAGATGGCTGAATTGATAGATGATTTTTCGAAGCTTACGGACCCGTGGACAGGAAAGAATCTGATGGACAGGACAATTCTTATAGTAAATACATCAAATATGCCTGTGGCAGCAAGGGAGGCATCCATTTATACTGCTGTCACAATAGCGGAATATTTTAGGGATATGGGTTATCATGTCCTTCTGCTTGCAGACAGCCTTTCGAGGTGGGCAGAGGCACTGAGGGAGATATCCTCATCCCTTGAGGAGATGCCGGGGGAAGAGGGATACCCAACATATCTTTCATCAAGGCTATCGAGTTTTTTTGAAAGGGCAGGTGTTGTGGAGACATTGAGCGGAAAGATTGGTTCTCTCAGTATGGCGCTTTCTGTATCTCCACCTGGCGGTGATTTCACAGAGCCTGTCACACAGTCGTGCCTGAGGTCAGCTGGGGCATTTTTAATGCTCGATACATCCCTTGCCCACAGGAGGCATTTCCCTGCAATCAATTGGTTTCAGAGTTATTCACTGTATGCAAAGGATATTATCTCGGTCTTCAAAGAACAGGTATCATCACAATGGGATGAATTACTGAAAAGATGCAGGGAGATGCTTCAGAGAGAAGCTGCATTAAGAGAAGTAGCAGAGATTGTAGGGATGGAAGGTCTTCAGGATGCTGACAGGCTATTGATGAAGGCCTCTGAATTGATAAGGTCACAATTTCTCTGCCAGAATGCGTACACTGACGATGCATTTTCGCCACCCGAAAAGACAATCTCAAAAATTGCAGAGATTATCAAGTTTTATGATAATGCAGAAAGGAGGCTTAAGCAGGGGGCACATCTGGATGAGGTGTTGAAACAATGAGGCTTTCAGAGCACACATATAAAACTATCTCATCTATCAGGGGTCCTCTTCTATTTGTGCAAAATGTTTTCAGTGCAAAGATGGGCGAGGTTGTGAGAATTATATCAAATGACGGCAGGGAAATGGGTGGCGAGGTTCTGAAGATAGATGGGGATACTGTACTCATACAGGTTTATGGTGAAACACACGGGCTTGATATAAAAAATACCTCTGTTATTTTTACTGATACTATTAAAAAAGCCCCCCTATCTATTGATGTTATAGGCCGTATATTTAACGGCTCCTGTGTTCCTGTTGACAACATGCCTATGTTTATGCCAGAAAAATGGGAGTCTGTAATTGGATCTCCAATAAATCCATCTGAAAGGGCAAGACCTGAAGAATTTATTGAGACAGGATTCTCTGTTATAGATGTTCTGAATACCCTCGTAAAGGGTCAGAAACTCCCTATATTCTCGTGTGCAGGGTTGCCATCAAAAGAACTGGCTGCAGGGATTTTAAAGAATGCTTCATCGAAAGTTGGGAAAGAGAGATTTGTAGTTGTATTCGTTGCGGTTGGACTTGCTTACCACGAGTATTTCTTTTATCGTGGCATTCTTGAGGAAATGAGAACAAAATTTGTCGCATTTGTGAATATGGCAAACGATCCCGTGATGGAAAGACTTCTTGCACCAAGATTAGGACTAACCATTGCAGAATACCTCGCATTCGAGAAGGGTTTTGATGTGCTTGTACTAATAACTGATATGACCAATTACTGTGATGCACTGAGGGAGGTCTCAACCGCAAGGGAGGAATTACCCGGAAGGAGGGGCTATCCAGGCTATATGTATTCTGACCTTGCATCTATCTATGAGCGGGCAGGAAGGATAAAAGACAAAGAAGGTTCTGTAACCATCATGCCTGTGGTGACGATGCCAGAAGATGACATCACACATCCGATTCCTGACCTTACAGGATATATAACAGAAGGTCAGATTGTCTTAAGCAGGGAGCTTCACCAAAGAGGAATCTTCCCGCCTGTGGATGTGCTTCCGAGTCTTTCGAGGCTTATGCAGATGGGTATAGGCGAAGGGCGTACGAGAGGAGACCATAGAGGTATTGCAGATCTTCTGTACAAGCATTATGCAAATGGTAGAGAACTGAGAAGGCTTGAGGCAATAGTGGGCAGAGAAGGGATGACAGAAGGCGACAGAAAGATGTTGGATTTTGCAGAAGCCTTCGAAAATGAATTTGTGAATCAAGGAATGATGAAGAGAAGTATAGATGAATCTCTCGATAAAGGCATGAATCTTTTGAGGGACTTTGTCCCTCAAAGGGACTTCGTCCCTTTGAAACCCTGATTCCGTGAATCGTGTCCGTGAACCGTGACACGTGAACTGACAAAGGAAAACTGACACAGATTGAAATAAAACGGACACGGATAACGGACACGGAACACGGGAAACCGTGAAGGGAGTTTGAGGGACTTTGTCCCTCAAAGGGACTCTGTCCCTTTAAAGGGGTTTTCCCTTACTTAAAATTGGTTACATAAAATGATACAGCACACAAGAACAAACCTCTTGCTTCTTAAAGAGAAGGCAGTATCTGTTAAAGAAAGTATAAGTATTCTTAAAACGAGGAGACAGGCATTGATAAGGGAGTTTCTTAGTAGTGTCATTCCATTTATGAGATCGAGGGATGAAATCAGAAACATCTACGGAAAGGCTATCGAGGAACTTGCAGTGAGCCTTGGACACGAAGGAAGGGACACTATAGAGTCCATCACTTTCGCAACAAAAAGGGATATGGGTATCGAGATAACAGAAAGGAGCATTTGGGGTTTGAGATACAAGGATGTGACGACATATGAGACCTCATTGAGGATGCCTGATGAGAGGGGCTATGACTACTTATCCACGACTCTGCATCTTGAGGAGTGCATCCATGGATTCGAAAGGATTCTGGAGTCAATGCTTGGAATCGCAGCATTTGAGAGCAAACTAAAAAGACTCGGAGATGAGATTTTAAGGACAACGACAAAGATAAGGGTCCTTGAGGAGCGGGTATTGCCAGATCTTAGATACAAGATTAAAGCCATATCACAACACCTTTATGAAAGGGAGAGGGAATCATACTACTGCATGAAGGTCTTTAAAAAAAGGGATAAGACATCGTTTACTTCATAAAAACGCTATTTGGGTCATAACAGGCTCCTAACAATCTTAAGATTTCTCAGGTCATCCTCTTCGTTGTTTTTAGGTGTCTCGAGTATTAATGGGATGTCTTTAAATGCTGGATGGTTTATGAATTTTTTCAATCCTTCTTTGCCAATGCCACCCCTCCCTATATGCTCATGCCTGTCAACTCGGGAATTATGACCTTTCTTTGAATCATTAAGATGGATGAGTCTTACATTATCCAATCCAATATATGTCTCTATTTCCTTTACGAGTGATGACAAGCCATTTTTATGTTTTATATCATATCCTGCTGCAAAGGCATGGCATGTATCGATTACCACGCCTCCTATCAGAGGACTGCCTGTCCTGTCTATAATCTCAGCAATGTCTTTTATGTGTGATGATATGTCTCCCCTCTCTCCGGCAGTATTTTCAAGGAGAAGTTTCGTTCTCCAATTCTTTTCTCTTACTACCCTTTTAAGTGCCTCTATTGCCCTTTTACGACCGATTTCTTCGGAATCCCGAGATGCGCTTCCTGTATGGAGTATTACATAATCGGCATCCAGCAAGTCTGCGATATCCATTTCCTGAATCATCAGGTTTATTGATTTTTCGAGGATGCTGTTATCAGAAGCAGCAAGGTTTATGAGATAAGAGGTGTGAATGAAAACTGGACTTATATCGTATGTTTTTCGTAGTTTTTTAAATCTTGAAATTGAATCTGCGGGTATCTCTTTCACAAGCCATTGTCTTGGGTTGTGGGAAAATATCTGGACGGTGTTGCATCCCAACTCTTTTGCCCTCTCAATAGAAAGATGCACACCGCCTGCTATGGATGTATGGACACCGAGCCTTCTTGAATCTGGCATATGTAAAAAGTGCTGATTCAAATGCATATGATAAATAATAAATGTGTTGCTCAATAAGTGTCCACTAATAGCTGATGACGGATTCAGGATAGATGTAGTACAAGTGGCTCTTTTTGCAGTGTTTGCCATCTAATTGCTGGTTTAAAATCTCACAATTTAGGTAAAACTTAAAGCCAGTATTACGGATACTTCCTGTCTTTCGAAAGATTATTAACCAGAAGCGCAACGACTAATAAGATGAGCGCACCTAACACTACAGGTAAAAATACATATAGAAAACCGGGGTTATGAGTCTTTTCTCATCCTGTAACTGTAATCAATGTAGTTGCGCGGCTGCTACCAGTATAACATCACCAAACAGTTGATAGCATGCAACACTAACAAGCCCTGATATTATATGACTTCCGATCGAGTTTCTTGGCTCGGCAAAGGGCTTTTGATCGCGCCATAAACAAGGACTGCAGATGCAATAAATGAGCCAATTATTAATGTCAAATCCCTCGGCTCAAAATACTTTGAGGAGAGATAGCCACAAATGCCGATACCTATAAAATCTCTCTGTGTGTTATCTATTTAAATTATAATTATAGCAACATGATTTAAATCATATATCAGGGCTGATAAGGGCGAAAGGCTCGTTGTAATGGCAGATGTAACACCGGTGGAGTAATTTAAACCAAATATTCGGCATACCTTCTCATTTCGTCAGATTCTATGGACTCTGAAAACCTGCTGTCGGATATAACAGACTTTATTACAATAGACGAAGATGAATCAAGTATCTTTAACCGCCTGAAAGAAAAAAATGATACAAGAAAGAAGGTCATAAATCCGACCATAACCTCAAGAGATGGTATTGAAAGGTATTTGCCAACAATATGGCCTGCTAAAGTGCCAAAAATAAGAGAGAGCACAGGAATAATAAAGGCAAGAAAGTAGCCCTTTGTCATCGTTGGTCTATCAAGTTCTACTATAACACTGTCTCCTACTTTTGCAGCAATGGGATTTTTTGCAGTAATTACCATATTGGTTTCTCCAGCCCTGCAAAGTCCAATCTTTGCCTGACCACAACCCTTGCATGACTTCCCGCCTTTGAGTATGACAGTAGCCATTTCTCCCTGAAGCCTTATTACAGTTCCTGTTTCTGGTATGGATGGTTTCATTATCTTTTATGATATAGGATTTTGTCTTGCTAAAATATGAGATAAATCATACTGCTACTTCTCCATCTCATTTTGAGAATAATGCAGGAAACAGAAAAGGGAGATTGATGGGATTATAAGAGGATATTGAATGTTTGACGCCCTTATGCCGGGCATTCTGGACAAGTCATTTAAAGGAGAATTGTAATTATTTTTAATTGGTCAACGACAACTACCTGAAAAATAAATCACTTTACAATATTTTCCAGATATGCTATATATAATAAGCATAATTGGGAAATAGGTGAAAAATAATTGGAATACAAACACTTATTGCTTCCTTACAATCCATGGTGGGAAAAACCTGATGAGGCGTTTAAGTACTTGCCGTTATTTCATCGCCCCATATTTGATGAAATCTATCGTGGATTGAAAGAGACCCCACAAATAATTTCCATAACAGGCCCGAGAAGAGTAGGCAAGAGCACCCTGCTAAGGCAAATAGCCAAAAAGCTTATTAGCGAAGGCGTAAAACCGGATGATATTGTCTACTACTCAATGGATGATCCTGCCCTTTATCGCTCTGAGGTTGATCATGACAAATTTTTTGACTCGCTGATGGATGAGGCTCGAAAAAAGGCAGGTAATAGGCTGATATATATTTTCCTCGATGAGATTCAAAGGTTTGAGAGATGGGAACTCTTTTTAAAAAAATACTATGACCTCCAATATCCTGTCAGATTTGTTATCTCTGGTTCGGCATCTTCACCAATTTTCAAGAAAAGCAGGGAAAGTCTTCTTGGACGAATTAAGGACTATCATATTCTGCCTTTCTCTTTCAGAGAATTTCTGCTCTACCATAACCGCGAGGAATTTCATCTGGTAAATCAATTTAATGAAATCTATAAGACTGGTGAAGCAGTAATGGGGATGTTTGCAAAACACCCTGAATATGCTGAACTCCAGAAAGTTACAATAGCACCGATACCGGAAGGGTTAAGGCAAAACATTGATGAACACCTTAAAAAATTTCTGATTGAAGGGGGATTCCCCGAGGTATGGAGACTGCCTGACTGGGAGACCAAACAATCTTACCTTTTTGACAACCAGGTAGAAAAGGTAATCTTGGAAGACCTCGTTTTGGCAGTGGAATTAAGAAAACCAGAGATGCTTAAAAGATTTTATATATCGCTGCTGGAAAATCCCGGGCGGGAAATAAATTTCCAGCAGTTGTCTCAGGATTTAGGGATTAACAGGGCAACAATCGAAAAATATTTTCCGCTTCTTGAAATGACCGATTTGTTACATCATGCAGAAAAATTCACGAAGAGTCCTATTAAAGTAAGAAGAGGCAATATCAAATGTTACCTTATAGACCTTGCATTGAGAAATGCAATCCTGCGCATTCAGGACAGTCTCTTGCAGGATGCAAAGACACTCGGTCTTTACGCCGAAAATCTTGTATTCAATGCCCTTAAAAAATGGGAAGGAACAGTCAATATCAGTTATTTCAGAGAAAAAGGATATGAAGTGGATTTTATTGTGCATGTGGGTGCTGACAAATACTTGCCGATTGAAGTGAAGTACAAAGAACAGATTGATGATGCCGAATTAAGAACAGTGAAAAATTTCTGCGAAAGACTGAAATGCTCTGCAGGAATTGTTGTTACAAAAAAATGGGATGACTTTGGAGCAAGGGACAGACTTTTTTACATGCCGCTTCCACATTTCCTGCTATTGTTTGATTAAAAGCGAAAGCTCTTGCCCTTTCCTTGACAATAAAAACCCTTTAGTGGTAATTTTCCTGTTATGCCAATTGATTACAAAGACACACTTAATTTACCACGAACAGACTTTCCCATGAAGGCAAATCTCAACGAGAGAGAGCCGATGATCCTCAGATTATGGGAAGAAAAGGCAATTTACTGGAGGCTTCAGGAAAAGAATAAGGGCAACAAGGGCTTTATCCTCCATGACGGCCCGCCTTATGCAAACGGCAATATCCATATCGGACATGCGCTGAATAAAATTCTCAAGGACATTATTGTTAAATACAAATCTATGCAGGGATATTATTCTCCTTATGTTCCTGGATGGGACTGTCATGGCCTTCCAATAGAGCTTCAGGTGGATAAGAATCTGGGTGATAAGAAAGAACAGGTGGATGTCTTACAAAAGAGGCAACTATGCAGGGAATATGCTGATAAGTTCGTAAATATTCAGAGGGAAGAGTTCAGGAGGCTCGGTGTATTTGGTGATTGGGACAAGCCTTATCTTACAATGTCTTATGATTATGAGGCATCGATTGTCAGGGAGTTTTTCAGATTCGTAAAAAACGGCTCTGTGTATAAAGGAAAAAAGCCTGTGCACTGGTGTCCTTCATGTATTACTGCACTTGCAGAGGCAGAGGTGGAGTATGCAGAAAAGGAATCGCCTTCTATCTTTGTAAGGTTCAGGTTGTTGGATGAAGATGTTTCAATACATCTACCCAAACTTGCTAACAAAAAGGTGTATATCGTAATATGGACAACTACTCCATGGACACTCCCTGCAAACCTTGCCCTTGCAGTCCATCCAGAGCTTATCTATGTTGCAGTTGAAGATGCTGAAGCTATACATATTGTTGCAGAAGACAATCTTGAGGTATTAAAAGAAAAGGGTGTTATTAGAGGTGATATTGTCTTGAAGATCTCTGGTGATAGGCTCGAAGGCATGAGGGCAAGACATCCATTTATAGACAGGGAGTCAAAGGTTATTCCTGGAGATTTTGTCACTGTCGGCGAAGGCTCTGGCATTGTCCATATCGCACCTGGTCACGGCGAAGACGACTACGAGGCAGGCCTTAAATACGGACTTGAAATATTTGCCCCTGTTGATGACAGAGGCAAGTTCACAAGACATGTCCCTGAATTCGAGGGACAGTTTGTTTTCAAGGCAAATGAGGGGATCATAGAGTTATTGAAGGAGAAAGATGCACTGTTGGGAGTTGATAAAATAAGGCATTCTTATCCCCATTGCTGGAGATGCAAAAGGCCGGTTATATTTAGGGCAACTGCCCAGTGGTTTATATCCATGGAAAAGAGGAATCTCAGGCAGAAGTGCCTGAAGGAGATAGAGAGGGTTGAGTGGATTCCTGCATGGGGTAAGGATAGAATTTACGGAATGGTCTCAAACAGACCTGACTGGTGCATTTCGAGACAGAGGTCATGGGGAGTGCCTATAACACTCATCACCTGCGAAGATTGCGGTGCATATATAGAGGATGAAGAATTATTCGATACCATAGTGAAACTTACAGAGCAGGAGGGTGCTGATATCTGGTTTAAAGCTGATGTCAAAGACCTGCTGAAAGACGGCTATAAATGCAAATGTGGAAGCTCGTCTTTTAAGAAAGAAATGGATATCCTTGATGTGTGGTTCGATTCAGGTGTCAGCCATGCAGCGGTTTTAGAAAGGGATGAAAGGCTTTCATGGCCTGCTCATATGTATCTTGAAGGAAGCGACCAGCACAGGGGATGGTTTCAGAGTTCACTCCTTGCATCTGTTGGCACGAGGGGAAAGGCGCCGTACAACATAGTCCTTACACACGGATTTACTGTTGATGGTCAGGGAAAAAAGATGTCAAAGTCCCTCGGAAATGTTATTGCACCTCAAGAGGTTATAAAAGCCAATGGTGCAGACATTCTCAGACTGTGGGTATCTGCAGAGGATTACCGTGATGACGTAAGGCTTTCTAAAGAGATAATAAGCAGGCTTACAGAGGCATACAGAAAGATAAGGAATACAGGAAGATTTCTTCTCGGTAATATCTATGATTATGACGGAATGGATTACAGAGGAGATCTACTCGAAATAGACAGATGGGCAATGTCAAGGCTTCAGGGGCTTATAAAAAAAGTAACAGAGGCATACGAGGATTTTAATTTTCATGAGGTATTTCATTGTATTTACAATTTCTGTGTCGTTGATATGAGCTCTTTTTATCTCGACATCTTAAAAGACCGCCTCTATACTTTCAGGGCAGACTCCAGAGAGAGGCGGGCTGCCCAGTGGGTAATGTATCAGATACTTATTGACATGACAAGACTTATGGCGCCTGTGCTTTCTTTTACTGCCGAAGAGATATGGGGCTATATCCCGAGAGGTCAGACAACAGAGGAGAGTGTATTTTTGGCACCATTCCCTGTAGTAAGAGAGGAATTTCTTGACATGCAACTCGAGAAAAAATGGGAAAGGCTCATAAAGATAAGGGATGAGGCCAATAAGGCACTTGAGATAAAGAGAAAGGATAAATTTATAGGTAATTCCCTTGAGGCTAAACTCGTGTTTTATTTGCCTGATGAGGAGCTAAGTCTTTTAGATAGTTACATAGACTTCCTGCCTGCCCTTTTTATTGTATCTGCTGTTGATGTAAATCCATCAAGCCAGAAGACAGGTGAGGTTTATGAAAGTACAGAGATTAAAGGCATGTTTATAAAGGTCGAAAGAGCATCAGGAAGTAAGTGCGAAAGGTGCTGGAACTGGAGCGAATCTGTAGGTAGATTTGAAGAACACCCACAGATATGCCACAGGTGTTATAACGCAATCAAATGAAAAACAGACCAGCCTTTTTTTTTCTTATTGCCCTGCTTGTATTTGTCTTTGACCAGTTTACTAAATACCTCATAAAGAGCTATGTGGGTCCATATGAAGTTATAAGAGTATTGCCATTTTTTAATATCGTCTATGTAGAAAATATCGGCTCTGCATTTGGCATGTTTAAAAGCCTCGGTAATACCTTTTTTGTCGTAGTATCTTTGCTTGCAGTGATCTTTGTTGCTATGATTATTCTTAAAGGCACGCATAATAGATTAGCATTATCTCTAATTCTGGGAGGGGCTCTGGGGAATCTCACTGATAGATTGATTCATGGATATGTTATAGATTTCCTTGACATTTATGTTGATAGGTTTCACTGGCCTGCCTTTAATATAGCTGACTCTGCACTTACAATAGGTGTTTTTCTTCTCTTATTAGAGATGTTTTGCCCTATCAGACAGCATGAAGAATCACGCTAAAATTTAGTGGTTTTAAATTATCGCAAAGACCTCAGTAATTTCTGCATGCACATGAAATCAACACTGGTTAATTCAGCTTGTGTAAAAATAGGCAATAAATGTAAAATTACCTATGAGGAAATTTTTTGCAGGTTTAATAAAACCAGAATATCCTTATAGAATGGCTCTGACATTTCTTATCCCTTTTTTTATTATTCTGGGTATAATTTTTTTTCTAATAATAACATGGGAAAAAAGTAGAATAGGAAAGGAACAGGTATCAAACCTGAAACACATAGCAAGGGCATTTTTTGAGCAGATACAGGTAAATCGTGCATGGAATACCATGCATGGAGGTGTATATGTGGAGGTTTCGCCTCATGCTCAGCCGAATCCATTTTTAGATGATCCGCACAGGGATATAGTTTCAACAGAAGGAAAGCGTTATACAAAGATCAATCCAGCTTATATGACCCGCCAGTTGTCTGAGATTGCCAATACCAGACAGGGATATAAATTTAGAATAGTGAGTTCAAATCCAATAAACCCTTATAATGAACCTGATGAATGGGAAAGGGCTGCACTAAAAAAATTTCAGGAAGGTATATCAAAAGAGGAATCCACATTTTATGAAGGCAAGGACGGGAATTTTTTCAGATACATAGCTCCTGTTCAGATAGACCACCCCTGTCTTAAATGTCATAAGACACAGGAATATTCTGTAGGAGACATAAAGGGAGGGATCAGTATTTTCATCCCTACCGAGGGTTTTCAGATGATTGTATCAATGAAGACCCGACGCACTATCGTTTCGCTTTTAACAGTAGGCATTATAAGTATGATTTTTACAGGGTTAGTAACATTTTATTTCTCAAATATGCTCAGGCAGGCAATTATCAAAAATATTGAACAGGAAAGACTCAAGACCTTAATAGAACTTGCTGGGGCTACTGCCCATGAAATGCGTCAGCCAATGACAGTTATTCATAATCTTATAGCTATTGCTCGTATGAAATTATCAAATAATGAGCCCATTGAGCAAGAAATGAATATTATCGCTGAGCAAAGCAATCGCATGAATGATATTATCAAAAAGATGCTTAATATAACTGAATATAAGACAAAGGATTATATCAAAGGCAAAACAATAGTTGACCTTGATAGGTCATCTGAAAAGGCTAACAAAGAGGACTTTTGACAAATTATGTTTTTTTGTGATAACTTTTTACATTTTATTGCTCGAGGGTGTCCTATCAGGAGGATTAATCAATTATGAAAACAAATAAGTCAAACGCATTTTATAAAAAGGCGATCGAATTGATGCCAGGTGGTGTCAATAGCCCTGTAAGGGCATTTAAGGCGGTTGGTGGCTCACCTCTTTTTATCAAAAAGGCAAAGGGTTCCAGGATCTACGATGTTGACGGAAATCAATATATAGATTATGTCCTTTCATGGGGTCCAATGATTTTAGGACATTCCCATCCTTCTGTTGTCAAGGCTCTTAAGTCAGCTATAGAAAACGGAACGAGCTTTGGGGCTCCAACTCCTCTTGAAATAGAACTTGCGCAGTTAGTTAAAAAGGCTTACCCTTCTATAGAAAAGATAAGGATGGTTAATTCAGGTACTGAGGCAACAATGTCAGCTATCAGGGCCGCGAGGGGGTTCACGAATAGGGATAAAATAATAAAGTTTGAGGGTTGTTATCACGGTCATGCTGATGGACTTCTTGTAAAGGCAGGCTCAGGAGCTACGACCTTTGGAGTTCCTGACAGCCCGGGTGTCCCAAAATCATACGCAAAAAACACTATAACCCTTCCATTTAATGATGTAAAAACCTTTAAAAGTGTTATTCAGAAAGAGTGGAAGTCTATTGCTTGTGTAATTCTTGAGCCGGTGGTTGGGAATATTGGCTGCGTTCTCCCGAAATCCGGCTTTCTTGAGACATTGAGAAAAGAAACATTAAGGCATGGCATTGTGCTTATATTTGATGAAGTAATGACAGGCTTTAGGGTTTCTTATGGAGGAGCCCAGCAATATTACGGTATAAAACCGGATATGACTTGCCTCGGTAAGGTGATAGGAGGTGGTCTTCCTGTAGGGGCTTACGGAGGTAAAAAGGAGATAATGTCCATGATAGCACCTGAAGGTCCGGTTTATCAGGCAGGTACTTTATCAGGGAATCCCCTTGCTATGACAGCAGGAATAGAGACACTTAAAATCCTTTCGAGAAAGGGAGTTTATGATAGACTCGAAAAGAGTATGCAAGCACTGGAAGAAGGACTGAAGGACGCTGCAAAGAAGGCAGGCATTAAGACTAAATTTTACAGGGCTGGAACTATGTTCTGCACATATTTTACAGATATTGAGGTAGTGGATTATAAGACAGCAAAGACATCCGATGTGCAGAAGTTTGCAAGATTTTTCCGTGAAATGCTCAATAACGGTGTAAATCTTGCTCCTTCTCAGTTTGAAGCTGGATTTATATCAACTGCTCACAGCAGTGAAGATATAAACAGGACTATTAATGCGGCATATAAGGCATTGAAGGCACTTTAATGAAAAAAAAGAAAAAGGGGAGGTATCGTGTTTAATCCATTCAAGTGGTTCGATAATTTAATCAGATGGTTTTCTGAAGGCATCTCAAAAAAGACAAGAATATTAATTGGCTTATTTGTTCTGTTTTTCATTGTAGGAGTTGGTTTTGCTGGATATAAAATAAACAATTATTTTGAGCATGACCCAGATGCCTGTAAGCTCTGCCATGTCCATGATTATGCTCAGGAAAGATGGGCAGAAAGCAAACATAATGTAGTAACATGCCACGAGTGCCACCACTCCACAAAAAAAGAGCAGGTGGTCCAGTTATATAGGTTCGTATTTCTTGGTCAGAAGACGGTTGAACCAAGGCATGGGAAGATAATAGTCCCATCAAAGCTTTGTATGGAGTGTCACTGGGAGGAAAATCCCAAATATCCACAGGCAGCTAAGGTTAATGCGTCAAGATACCATGCAAAACATGTATTTGTTGAAAAGATAGAATGCACAAGGTGTCATGGATATGTTGCACATAAGTTTTTACCTGAAGAGAGATTCTGCATGCAGTGTCACCCGGGGATGGAGGTTCATGGTACAGGAATGGAAAATCTTGCTTGCATCAATTGCCATACCGACAGGACAGAGGATTTAAGGCCTGGCAGAAAGAAGTGTCTTTTCTGTCATGGAGATGAGTCTATAAGAAAGGAATTAATAGCAGACGGTACTATTGATGTGAGGTACTTCCAGCCTTCTCCTGAATTGATAAAAAAGGCTCAAAAGATAAAAGTACCTGCTGATGCGCCCATGCAGTTTAAGTGTTATGAATGTCATAAGCCTCACGCAAAGATCAGGCCTGACCACGGGACATGCCTGAGTTGTCACAAGCTTCAGTTAAAGGTAGGGAAGCACGATCTCCATGTAACAGGCATGAATATGAAGTGTGTGGATTGCCATAAGCCCCATACATGGACAGTTACAGAGGCACAGGCAAAAAAGGAATGTGTAAAGTGCCACGAATATAAGTCTCCTGAGGCATTTATACAATAAAAAAAGAAGGCTTTATGAAAAATCATGTATTCAGGCCATTATTTGTAGTAATCGGGCTTGTGGCTCTTATATTACTTGCCCGCCTTTTTATAGTTCCTGCGGATTTTAAGGTCTGGCAGAGGGGCTATATGTATGGCTGGCACAGAAAGGCAAACGAAGATGAATGGAAAGCCTTTAAGATAAAATATAAATTTGATAATGGCTATTGTGGTAACTGCCATTCTGAGCAGTATGATAAGTTAAGTCAGTCCCCTCATGCAATTATAAATTGTGAAAACTGCCATGGACCTGCCCTTGAGCATCCCTCTCAGCCCGAAAAACTTACAATAGATAGAAGCAGACAGCATTGCTTGAGGTGTCATTCATATCTGCCATACCCAACGAGTAATAGAAAGGATATAAAAGGCATAGATCCAGAGTCTCACAATCCAGACATCGAATGCTCGATGTGCCACAATCCTCACAATCCAGACCTGAGTGCCCTTAAAGGAGGTGGCTCATGATAACGAGGAGGACATTTCTAAAATATGCTACCGGAGGGATAGCTGGTGTGTTGCTTCCTTCTGCCCTGCAGATATTGAATCCCAAGGAGATATTTGCTAATAAGGAAAATAAATCAGATGTTAGATGGGTATTTCTTGTGGATACTTATAAATGTGTTGGATGTGGTCTTTGTGTAAAGGCATGTAAAAATGAAAACGAGATTCCATATGACGCAAATGTAACAAGGACGTGGGTGGAGAGATATGTGATAACAAAGGATGGGAATGTATTTGCTGATACACCAAAGGGTGCAAGGGATGGATTTATTACAAAAAAAATAGAACTCGGAGCAGGAAAATATAAAGAAATAAAAGATGAAGAGATAAGCAAGGCATTCTTTGTCCCAAAGCTTTGCAATCAGTGCGAAAATCCACCATGCGTTCAGGTATGCCCTGTTGGCGCAACATATCAGACAACAGATGGAGTTGTCCATGTTGACAGGAAATGGTGCATAGGATGCGGATATTGCATAATGGCATGTCCTTATGGAGTGAGATTTTTCCATCCTCAATACCATACCGCTGAGAAGTGTAATTTCTGCTACCACAGGATTACAAAGGGCATGAAGACAGCATGCGTTGAGGCGTGTCCATTCAGTGCAAGGAGGATAGGCAATATTAAAGACCCGAATGACCCTGTAACAAAGATTATAAAAACAGAAAGGGTATCAATATTAAAAGAGGAATTTGGTACCAAGCCACAGGTTTATTATATTGGTCTTGATAGGGAGGTAAAATGACAGGAACTGTTCACGGAGAGGTCTGGACACTAAAGGAACTCTTTACATATCCGAATGAATATATATATTGGTCTATACAGATAGTTATGTATCCATTCATGACCGGTCTTGTTGCAGGTGCGTTCGTTCTTTCATCTCTTTATCATGTATTTGGAATAAAGCAACTTAAAGATATGGCAAGGTTTGCCCTCGTCTTTTCATTTGCCCTCCTTTTTGTTGCACCAATGCCGATAGTCTTGCACCTTCAGCATCCATTAAGGGGTTTTTATGTATTCATGACACCTCATTTTACATCAGCAATAGCTGCATTTGGCATAGTCTTTTTTACTTACGGGGCAATAGTAGCATCAGAGCTCTGGTTTATATACAGAAAGCATTTTGTTGAGATTGCCCTTCCTCTAAAGGAAAAAAGGGAAAAGACGATCTTTGAGTGGATTAAATACCTTGTCTTCTGTGCACTAACCCTCGGCGTGTATGATATAAGCGAGGAGTCTCTGAAAAGGGATGAAAAGGCAATAAAGATCCTTGCAGGACTCGGTATTCCTGTTGCATGTTTCCTTCATGGTTATGCAGGGTTTATATTTGGTTCTGTTAAGGCAAATGCATTATGGATGACACCTCTTATGCCTGTTATATTTATAATGTCTGCTGTTGTATCGGGAATAGCGCTCTGTATGCTGACTTACATAGCTGCAATGGAGATAAAGAAGTTTTTTGCATCCCGCAAAGGTGTAAACATCCATCCACTTAAGAGGGAAGAGATCGTAGGCACTGAAATTCATGTTATAAGAATGACAGCAAAATACCTCCTTTTGTTTCTGATATTTGCAATAAGCCTTGAGCTTTTAGACCTCATATTTAGGGGATATACAGCTGTGAAGTCATGGGATATACTCAGGAGCGTAATTTATGGAAAGGACTTTGTTAATATATTCATACTGCAGTATACAGTTGGTAATCTGCTGCCTTTTATTATGCTTTTGATGCCAAACCTCACAATAAGAAGGGCGGTTGTTGCACTTCTGCTTGTATTGTTTGGGGTATTCATGATGCGTTGGAATGTTGTTATCGGAGGGCAGGCATTCTCTCTAACATTTGCTGGATATATGCATTACCATATACCTGTAATTCCTCACAACTGGGAGACACTTAAAGAAGGACTTATCGGGGCTGTGGGTATCTTCTGTGTGCCGTTTGTTTTATTCTATATATTTTCAAAGATATTCCCGGTATTTGATTACAAAGAATCTCACTGAATCAATATTATTAAAAACTACATTCTGAACCCTGTCTTTACCTTTTAAGCTTTATAATCAAAGTTTGGTTAATTTTGGTGTAAAATATTAAATCAAATATCTCGAGGTTTGTACGGTGAGTTTGTTCGATGAAGCAGAAGATATTGAGCGGGCAGAACTTTACAGGCTATTTGCCAGCATCTTTATTAATGAGCCATCAGATGAAGCAGTAGCCCATATTAAAGAGATATTGCAGTTAAAATCCATAGAAACTCCTCAACAGATAAGAATGGATTTTATTCGTATCTTTTCTGGACCAAGTGCACTTGTTATGCCATACGAATCATTTTATAACTATCAGATTGGGGATATACCAAGGCTCTGGGGTATTGTAACAGAGGAGGTTCAGGCATTTTACCTCTCAACAGGTCTTGTATTTGAAGAGGACATAGAGCTTATCCCTGACCATGTATCTGCTGAATTTCTTTTCATGAGCTATCTGATAGAAAATGGTAAATTAGATCTCCAGAAGTTTTTTATCGAAATGCACATTGCTAAATGGATACCAGAATTCTGCAATGACCTTTATAAGCATGCAGGCACCATGTTTTACAGGGAGATTGCTGATGTGCTGAAGGAATTCGTATTATCAGAAGCAGAGGAATTCGGGGTTGTTTAGTCTAAAATTTTTAACAGTACAAGGAGCATATATTGCCAAAAAATCAACAAGAAAAGACTTTACTCAGGCAACTCTTTGAGGTTAGCACCATAGGCATAAACCTTGTTGTTTCGACATTTGCAGGTCTTGCCATAGGCTATCTACTTGACAAGTTGTTTGGCACATCTCCATATCTTACTATAATATTTCTGATTCTTGGCATAATTGCAGGCTTTAAGGAGATGGTGAGGATTGCCCAAAAGGCAGCAAGGGGGAGTGGGAAAAATAATGAATAAAAGCGGGCATAATAAAGTAACATACGCATGGGAAGTCATGGCAAAAATGGTTTACAAATACAGCGCACTCATATTGACGCCTTTATCTATTATATGCTTGGTAACTAATGGATGGCGGTTCTCTCTGGGCATATTGATGGGTGGACTTGTAGGTATCGTAAATCTAAGGGGAATCATATGGGGTGTAAATGCGCTACTCGGCGTCGAACTTGCAAGGGCAAAGATGATGTTTTTGAGCATGTTCAGGATAATGGTGATATTTTCTGTACTTTTAATCTTAATAATATTGAAGGCTATAGATCCCTATGGACTGCTGATAGGTTTTACTGTAGTATTTATTATTATAGTCATAGAAGGATTGAAGGCATCAAGACAGAGATGAGGAGGAATAATTATGATAAAGATTAATTTCTCGAATTTAATGAAAGAATCTATTGGTGAAAAGGGTCTAAATTTAGAAGATGTAAAAAAAGTTGACGTCTCCATGTTTTGGGATGCGGTAAAATCAAAAAGATACTCAGAAATGGGTTTTTTCGACCTACTGAATTCTGATTTATCTGATGTAAAAATGCTTGGCAAATATGCGAGTGAATTTGAGGACATACTTATCCTTGGCATAGGTGGTTCTGCGCTCGGTCCAAGAACAATAGTTGAATCTCTTAAGCCATTTCATAATTATTCAGGAAAGCCGAGGGTTTTTATTTATGATAATGTTGACCCCATGACACTTAAAAGGATTTTAAATATCATAAGCCAGAGGGTACTGGTAAATGTAATTACCAAATCCGGAAGTACAGCCGAGACAATAGCATCGTTCATGATTTTATGGCAGTGGCTTAAGGAAAACTCATTGAGGGCAGAAGACCATTTAATAATAACTACAGACCCACAAAAGGGTAATCTTAGAAAAATAGCCGATGATTATGGTATAAGGTCATTGCCAATTGAGCCAGATGTTGTTGGCAGATACTCTGTGCTCAGTCCTGTTGGTCTTCTGATTTCTGAGGCATTGGGTATAGACTCCGGAGAAATGCTCAGGGGCGCCAGGGATATCCATATTAGATGCATGAATCCTGATTTGAAACAGAATCCTGCCTTATTCTTTTCTGTATGCATTTATCAGATGAGCAGGCTTAAAAATAGAAATATAACTGTTATTATCCCATATGCAGACAGGCTAAAGCCTTTTTCGGAGTGGTTTTGCCAGCTCTGGGCAGAAAGCCTTGGTAAGGAAGGAAAAGGGCTAACCCCTTATCCATCTGTTGGAACTACTGACCAGCATTCTCAGCTCCAGCTATGGATGGAAGGACCTGAAGATAAGGTGGTTGTATTTATTGCAATCGAAGATTACGGTGCAGATATAGAGATACCATATGTCTTTACAGATATGGAAGGTATTGGATATCTTGGAGGAAATAAACTCTCCAAATTAATAAAGATAGAGCAGGAGGCATCAGAGATAGCCCTAACAAAACATTCAAAACCCAATATTACAATCAAAGTTCCAAAGATTGACGCATACCATCTCGGACAACTATTTCACTTTTTTGAATTGGTAACCGTTTTTACGGGTATCTTGTTTGGTGTAAATCCTTTTAACCAGCCTGGCGTTGAAGAGGGTAAAAATCTTACATACGCAATGATGGGCAAAAAGGGTTATGAAGATAAGATAAAGGATTTTGAGATTTATAGAAAGAAAGAGAAACTGGAGATATAGGGGGGGTAAAATGGCTAATCCAAGGGTTTTAGCGTTCATATTAGCAGGCGGAAAGGGAGAAAGGCTCTTTCCACTAACAGTGTTCAGGTCAAAGCCGTCTGTCCCATTTGGTGGGAGATACAGGATAGTTGATTTTGCGCTGAGCAATTTTATTAATTCGCACATATACTCTATATATCTTCTTGTTCAATACAAATCGCAGTCATTAATAGAACATGTTAGGCAGAACTGGGTGCTATCTCCATTGATAAAGGAACATTTCGTTGCTGTGGTGCCTCCACAGATGAGGATGGGGCCTGAATGGTTTCAAGGAACTGCAGATGCTGTATTTCAGAATATAAATCTGATCCAGCATCACAATCCAGAGCTCGTCATAGTCTTTGGTGCTGATCATATTTATAGAATAGACATTCGGCAGATGATAGACTTTCATTTAAAAAATGGCGCTGTTGCTACTGTTGCTGCAAGACCTGTTTCTATAAAAGATGCCTCATCATTTGGTGTTATCCAGACAGACAATGAAAGGAGAATAACAGGTTTTCAGGAAAAACCAAAAAAGCCCACTCCAATGCCTGATGATCCCACAAGGGCATATGTATCAATGGGTAATTACATTTTTAACAAGGATGTATTAATAGAAGCACTTGTAAAGGCTCAAAGTAAGAGGCAGCATGACTTTGGAGCACATGTCATACCCGACCTTGTTGAGACAACAGGAAAGGTCTATGCCTATGACTTTGCTACTAATATAATACCAAACACAATGGATTACGAAGAAAAGGGTTACTGGAGGGATGTTGGGACTATAGCATCATACTTTGAGGCACATATGGATATGCTTGGAGACAAGCCATTGTTTGAAGTAAACAATAAGTCATGGCCTATACATCCATCAAGCTATGAGGGTCCATCTGCAAAGATACTCGGAGGTGAAATAATTAATAGCATAGTAGCAGAAGGAACAATCATACATAAAGCGAAGATAAAGAATTCTATAATTCGTTCCGGAGTTGTAATAGAAGATAATGCTGAAATTGAAGACTGTATAATAATGGACCACTCTGTTTTGAAAAGGAATTGCAGGTTGCGTAGGGTGATTGTTGATAAGCTTAATGTTATAAGTGAGGGGGAGCAGATCGGATTTGACCCTGATAAAGACAGATTCAGGTGCCACATAGACTCCTCTGGAATTGCAATAATACCGAGGGGTGGTAGTTTAACAAAGATTAAGGGGGAATAAACACTATCATATGGCAATGAAAGAAATAGTCGCACCTTTAATCTCAGCATTTGCTGTTACAATATTTTTATTGGTAGTCAGGTCTGTTGTATTCAGGCTTTTGCATAAATGGGCGGAAGGCACCGAGACCAAATTAGATGACATAATAATAAAATCAATAAAGATTCCCACCATCTATTGGTGTATTGCTATTGGATTATATATAGGACTTTCTGTATCTTCGCTTCCTCAAAAATATGTATTTTATCTTACAAAGACCATTCATGTAATTGTGATACTATCCATAACTATTGCTGCATCAAATCTCGCAGGTAAGATATTCAGACACTATATACATAAATTAAGCCTTCCTATCCCAACTACAGGACTTGTCTATGGGATATTGAAGGGTTCTATATTTGTCATAGGTTTTTTGATAATTTTAAGTTTTCTCGGCATTTCAATAACACCTTTAATCACTGCATTGGGTATAGGTGGTCTCGCGGTTGCACTCGCACTTAAAGATACACTCGAGAACCTCTTTTCCGGAATGCACATACTTGTGGAGAAGTCTATAAGGGTTGGGGACTTTATCAGACTCGAGACAGGACAGGAAGGTTATGTTGAGGACATCACTTGGAGGACAACAAGGGTAAGGATGCTTCCGAACAATATTGTTGTTATACCGAATAGCAAACTTGCACAAAGCATAGTGACAAATTTCTATCTTCCTGAAAAGAAAATGTCCGTTCAGATTCCGATTAGCGTCAGTTACTCTTCTGACATAGAAAAGGTCGAGGCTATACTGCTTGAAGAGGCAAAGAAGGCTATAAATGAATTGTCAGGTCTATTGAGCGAACCAGAACCCTCAGTAAGATTTTTCCCGGGTTTTGGAGAGAGTTCTCTGGATTTTACCTTAGTTGTTCAAGTCAAAGAATATGCGGATCAATTTCCTGTTGTGCATGAATTGCGAAAACGGATACTAAAGAGATTCAGACAGGAAGGCATAGAGATACCATTCCCGCATAGAACAGTATATTTAAGGGACGAAAGGAAGTAGGCAGAATCGGTGCTTATCTTGAATGTATAATTATGCGAGTTTTTTTAAGAGCCTTAACACCTTAAGTTTTTTCGATAGAAAGGGATTTCTGTTGTGAATTTATTTATTGATTTTCGTAATGATACAAAAGATAGCATCATTCCATCCATCGGGTCCGATGCCTCTGGCTTTTATTAAATTCGGTATCTTTATTTGCTGATCGTAGCTTCCGTCAGGCTTCTGGACAATTATAGGGCAATCGACTTCTTCGAGCATGGGTATATCGTTCGGGCTGTCTCCTATAGCGATCGTTGTAATATAGCCAAACTTCCTTCTGTACGCATCGATTAATATGGACACTGCCTTTCCCTTATCGCTGTTGCCGAGGATATGAAAGAATCTTCCTTTTGTGTAATTAAATCCCTTTGCATTAATGGATTCAAAAAGTAGGGATTCAAAATTTTGAATCCCTACTCCTTTAAATACAAACGGCTCATCAAAATCCCTTTCTTTTGCCATTTCTGCTTCTTCAATGCTCATATTTGCTAATGCTACAAGTTCCTCTACAGTCATGTCTCCAAAGCCCTTTATATCAAAGCCTTCATTCTGCAACTCCTTTATCGCTCTTCTCAGGTCAGGGTATCTCGCACCGAGTCTGATTATCAGATATTCTTCATTTTCTTCGATTTTGAATTTCGGGATCTGAAAGTCAAAATAGTCTTTTGGTATGAATATCCCTCCTCCATTTTCTGAAATGAATGGATGATGATTATCAAGTCTTCTCCTGTAATACTCTATCTCCTTCCTTGTCTTGCTTGAGCAGATAATAAGGGGAATGTCTTTTTCTTTCAGCAATTGCAGTGCAGGCAATGCCTTTTCAAAAGAATATCTATTATCAAGGAGTGTGCCATCGAGATCAGTGAAAATGACGAGTTTTTTCATGGGATTAATTTATGAGGAAAATTGAAAACTTTTTGTGTCAAATCTGTGTCATAATCTTTTTTATGCATTCCGAGCCTTTCTCCAGAAACTCCCGTGCTATCTTCAGTGCCTCTTCTGCATCCTCTCTTGAGTATCTTATGAAGTCCTCATAATCAGCATCCTCCCTTAATGCCTTCAAGATTGAGTACTTCTTAGCAAAGTCCTGAGGCATCAACTTTGCTTCCCTTATTAACTGCTTTGAGAACATGGTCTTTACACCTTCATGTGTTGATGCCCTTATGTCATAGAGTATAAGAATTGACCTTGATATGGCATGGATGGCAAAATATGCCTTAGATATGGCATCATTATAGAGTCCTTCCCTGAATAGTATCTCTGCTGCCTTTAGCCTTTCAATAGCTATCTCTCTACGATACTCTGCCAGCGAAAGTCTATCTTTAATACTGAGAGACTCTTTCATATATGGTTATCCCTTCTTTTTCTATCTCTTCTATAAACTGGCTTTTTGAATCCTTAAGTCTATCATACTCGTTCTTTGTTAAAATATGGATGCTAAAAGGTATCTCATAATGGAGAATATTATTTTCGATTGCATCTGAGATCTCATAGATCGTGTCAACTATCTCCTTGTTCTTCTCACTCAACACAACGAATAGATCGATATCTGATTCAGGACCAAATATCCCCCTCATTCGTGAGCCAAAAAATACTATTTTTAAAACCCTTTCAGAGAGTCTTGAGATTAATGCCTCCTTGAATGCCTCTATAGCATTTTTTGTCACAACCTCTGGTATCTCTACTTTTGGCATCAAAAACCTCATGTTTAAATTATAGCATTTTAAAAGATTTTTGGTTATTGTGGTAGAATCGTTTTTTGTGATTGTTACCTGATAATCGTAATCTGTATATCCATGACATTTGTGCCTGTTGGTCCTGTGATGAATAGCCCGTCGATTTTTTTAAAGAAATTATAAGAATCATTGCTATATAGATATTCTTCTGGATTTAACCCGATTGCCCTTGCCTTCTTAACCGTTTCCCCATCCACAATCGCCCCTGCTGCATCGGTTGGTCCGTCTGTCCCATCTGTGCCTGCAGAAAGAAGAGTAATTCCATTAATGCCCTCAATCTCGATTGCAAATGATAAGGCAAGCTCCATATTTCTTCCACCAATACCACTGCCTTTAACAGTTACAGTTGTCTCACCTCCGGAAATTAAACACTTTAAAGGGTTTAAGCTGTTTGAAAGCTTTGAGCGGGCAATATCCGCAAGCCACTTTCCTGCTTCTCTTGCCTCACCTGTTATCTCAGACGATATAATCTCTGCCTTCAATCCGAAGGACTCTGCCTTTTTCTTCGCAGCTTCCAGTGCCTTTCTGTTACTGCCGATTATGGTGTTTTCCACATTATCAAAAATCGTGCTACCCTCTTTTGGCGTCTCATTTATAAAACCTTCTGCCCCTTTTTGCAGAACTTCAATTATGCTTCCTGGAGCTTTATCAATCAACCTGTATTTTTCTAAAACCTCTAATGCATCATTAAATGTAGTCTTATCAGGTGCTGTTGGTCCTGATGCTATGACATCAAGCCTGTCACCGATAACATCAGAAAGTATTAAAGATATGACCTTTGCTGGATATGCTATTTCTGCAAGCCTTCCGCCTTTTACTTTTGATATGTGTTTTCTCACCGTATTGAGTTCATATATATCCGCACCTGCCTTAAGGAGTAACTCTGTAATTTTCTGTTTTTCAATAAGAGAGATGCCTTCATATGGAGATACAAGGAGTGCAGAACCTCCACCTGAAACAAGGCACATTACAAGGGTATCTTCATCTGCACCCTTAAGAAGTCTTATTATCTCTTCCGTGCCTCTTAATCCGTTTTCATCTGGTACCGGATGCCCGGCCTCAAAGATTTTAATCTTCTTTACTCTGTCTGTATTCTGTGATCTGTGTTCTATGCTCTGTTTTTCGCTGTGTCCATATTTTGTAATCACAATCCCGGAATCTATCAGATCCGATAAATCATCTTCCACTGCCCTTGCCATACTGCATGCTGCCTTTCCAAATCCTATGACGATGAGCCTTTTGAAGTTGCCGTCCTGATAAATAGAACGTATTCTCTTTGTATAAAGTTTTACTGTATTATAGGGGTCTACAGCCTTCAATGAGGCATAAAATATGTCAATGACCGATCCCTTTCCATCCCATCTCATAATTGTATTATACCCTACTGCATTGATTTTTCTTGACTATCCACTTTTAAGTTTCTATACTTTAAAAAACGACAGTTATAAAAATATTTTACAGGAGGGAAAGATGAGAAAGACAAAATACTTTTACTGGTTTTTAGTTTTAATTTTGGTTTTGTTCTGTTCGGTTATTCTCGGATGTGCAAAGCCGCCGACCGAGGAAATTATAAAGGCGGAAAAGGCAGTGGATGAGGCAAGGCAGAAAGAGGCTGCCCTTTATGTACAGGATGTTTTCACAAAAGCGGAGGAATCTCTGAAAAAGGCAAAAGACTTCGTTGCCGTTAAAAAGTATAAGGAAGCAAAAGTGGCAGCAGAGGAGACAGTAAAGCTTGCCCAGCAGGCTGTTTCGCTTGTTGAACCCAATAAGGTAAAGATGAAGGAAGAGGCTGAAAAATTGATGCAGGAGGTTCAAAAAGAGCTGGACGATTTGAAGACCTCGGTAGCAAAGGCAATCAAGAAAAAAGCCCCGATTAATCGTGAAGAGATCCAGAATATGATTGGGAAGTGGGAAGTCGACATGGCAACTATAAAGGATAAATTGCAGTCACAGCAGATAAAGCAGGCATATGATGATTTAAAAACCATGAAGGAGCAGGTCAATGCTCAGAAAGAGGGAGTCACAGCCGCTTTGGAGGCTAAAGCAGCAAAAAAATAAACTATAAGAGGGAAGTCATGAGTTTCTGGGAAAAAGTAAAAAAGGATCTGCAGAAGGGGGTTAAGGAGGGTATAGACTGGGGAAAGATAAAAACGGAACTGCAAAAGGGATAAAAGAGGGAATGGTGGTAGTCAAAGAAGGCACTGCAGTTGTAAAGGAAAAGGCAGAGGAACTCACAGAAGAGGGAAAGAGGCATTATAAGATATTTGAACTCAACAGAAAGGTCCATGAGTGGATGACAGAACTCGGCGGAAGGTTTTACGGATTGAGTTCCAAAACCGACAATCCCATGCGCGATACCACTGTGAAACTGATAATAGACAGAATCAAAAAGCTCGAGGCCCAGA
>FWPV01000844.1_pt1 | contig 33458 bp, 20 predicted proteins | sample 2228371 | NCBI WGS metagenome assembly FWPV01 (sample SAMEA103939776, study PRJEB20133) | metagenome
AAGGCCTCCAGCGCCTCGGCGTCGGTGGCGACGTGATAGACCGCCCGCCCGGTATCCCGCAGCAGGCAGTGCTCCGGCCCGACGCCGGGGTAGTCCAGTCCCGCCGAGACCGAGTGCGTCTCCATGACCTGCCCGTCGGCATCCTGCATCATGTACTGCGCCCCGCCATGCAGGATTCCGAAGGTCCCCGCGTTGAGCGGGGCGGCGTGCTTCCCCGTGACCAGGCCCAGTCCACCCGCCTCGACACCGTGTAACTGTACCCCTTCATCGCCCAGGAAGGGGGCGAAGATGCCGATGGCGTTGGACCCCCCGCCCACGCAGGCGAAGATGTGTGTGGGCAGGCGGCCCTCCTTCTCCAGCATCTGCGCCCGCGTCTCGCAGCCGATCACCGACTGGAAGTCGCGCACGATGGTCGGGTAGGGATGCGGCCCGGCCGCTGTCCCAAACAGGTAGAAAGTATTCTCCACGTTGGTCATCCAATCGCGGATGGCCTCGTTGATGGCGTCCTTGAGCGTGCGCGAGCCGCTGGTGACGGGGACCACCTCGGTGCCCAGCAGCTGCATCCGGTAGCAGTTGAGCTCCTGGCGCCGGATGTCTTCCTCGCCCATGTAAACCACGCCGGTCAGCCCGAACAGCGCCGCGACGGTAGCGGTCGCCACGCCGTGCTGCCCCGCGCCGGTCTCGGCGATGATCCGCTGCTTGCCCATGCGCACCGCCAGCAGCGCCTGCCCCAGGCAGTTGTTTATCTTATGCGCCCCGGTGTGGTTGAGGTCTTCGCGCTTGAGGTATACCCGGCACCCGACCCGCTCGCTGAGCCTATCGGCCCGGTACAGCGGCGAGGGGCGCCCGGCGTAGTCCCGCAGGTAGTAGTCCAGGTCGGCGCGAAAGTCGGGGTCGTCCCTGTACTTCTCGTAAGCGACCTCCAATTCCCGCAGCGCCGCCATCAGCGTCTCGGGCACGTACTGCCCGCCATAGCGGCCAAACCGGCCGGAAGTTGCTGTTGCCATCTACGGCTCCTTCTCTACTCCTGACTCGCCGCTCGCGCCTCGCGACTACTCGGCACCTGCGTCAGCGGCCGCAGCGCCCAGCCGGGGTCCTCCGCTCGCATCAGGCTGGTTCCCACCAGCACCGCATCCACTCCCGCCGCCGCCAGCCGCTCAATGTCCTCGACGCTCTTGATCCCGCTCTCGCTGACAAGTACCTTGTCCAGCGGTACCCGCCGCGCCAGGCGCTCCGTCCTCGCCAGGTCCACCTGCATCGTCGCCAGGTCCCGGTTGTTGATGCCGATCACCTTGGCCCCGGCAAAGAGCGCCCTCTCAATCGCCGCCTCGTCGTGCGCCTCTACCAGCGCCTCCATCCCCAGTTCGCGCGTGACCATGAGCAGCGCCCGCAGTTCCCCCTCGCTCAGGACATCCGCGATCAGCAGCACCGCGTCCGCCAGCAGCAGCCGCGCCTCGTAGACCTGATACCCATCCACGAGGAAGTCCTTGCGCAGTACCGGCAGGGGCATACCCGACCGCGCCCGCCGCAGGTAGGCCGGATCGCCGTCGAAGTAGTCCCGCTCGGTGATCACGCTGATTGCCGCCGCCCCGGAGCCGGCGTAGTCCTGGGCCAGGTTGCGCGGATCGAACAGGCTGCGGAGTTCTCCTTCGCTGGGACTGCGCCGCTTGATCTCGGCGATGACCCGCACCCGCTCACCTTGGAGCATCTGCACAAAATTGCGCGGCTGCTGCCGCAGGCCGGTCATGTTGGCCAGACGCGCCTGGATTTCCGCGAGGGGAAGTGCGGTCTTCTCCTCTTCCAGGCGCTCCCGGCGGCGCTCGATTATCTGGTCGAGGATGGTCATGTTCCGATTTCCCCTCTCCCGCAGGGAAAGGGGTCAGGGGGTGAGGCTCTGCTGCGACACCTCTACCAATCTCTCCAGCTTCTCCCTGGCCTTGCCGCTGTCCAGGGACTCGGTGGCCTGGGCCAGGCCCTCCTGCAAGTCTGCGGCGCGGCCGCTGACATACACCGCCGCCGCCGCGTTAACCAGGACGATATCCCGGGCCGGGCCAGGCTCTCCCTCCAGCACCCGCCGAAAGAGCGCCGCGGCCTGCTCCGGCTCGCCGCCCTCATGGTCCTCCACGCAGGCCGACGCTACCCCGAAGTCCTCCGGGGTCAGCGTGTACTCCTGGAGGCTGCCCTGCTTGACTTCGAGCACCCGCGTCGGCCCGCAGGTGGAGATTTCGTCGAGACCCTCCAGTCCGTGCACGACGAGGGCGTGCTCAGTGTCAAGCGCGGCCAGCGCCTCCGCCATCAGGGTCGCCGCCTCCGGGGAGAAGGCTCCCAGCAGCTGCCGCCGCGCCCCAGCCGGATTGGTCAACGGCCCCAGGATATTGAAGACGGTCCGCAGCCCCAGCTCCCGGCGCGGGCCGGCGGCGTAGCGCATGGCCGGGTGCATGAGGGGCGCAAACAGGAAGCCGATCCCCACCTCCCGCAGGCAACGGGCCACCTGCTCCGGCCCCAGTGCGATGTTGACCCCCAGCTCCCGCAACACATCCGCACTCCCGCACTGGCTGGAGACGGCCCGGTTGCCGTGCTTGGCGACCGTGACCCCAGCTCCTGCCGCCACCAACGCCGCCAGGGTGGAGATGTTAAAGGTGTGTAGGCAGTCCCCACCGGTGCCGCAGGTGTCAATCACACCTTCCGCCTCCACCGGCACCTGCAGGGCATGCTCGCGCATAGCTCGGGCAAATCCGGCCACCTCCTCAGGCCGTTCCCCCTTGATGCGCAGGGCCACCAGGAGTGCGCCGATCTGCGCCTCGGTCGCCGCACCCTCCATAATCTCCGTCAGGGCGGCGTAGGCCTGCTCCTGGGTAAGGTCCCTGCCCTCGGCGATCTGCTGGATAACCTCCTTGATCATGCCCTCGCCCTCCGGGGGGATTGATGAACTATGATTGATGAACGATGAATGGGGAAACGGCCCAACCCCTCCCCCTTCTCTAATTCATCAATCATCATTCATAGTTCATAGATTTCTCTTGATGAACTCCAGCGACTCGCCGAGCACCACCTCATGCCCGCCCGGATGGGTCGCCAGCACCAGCCGGTCCGGAATGCCCAGCCGGTCATAGACCTCGCGGATCTTGGGGTACTCTTCCTCCGGCTCTCTCTGCGTGAGCACCGGGTCCTGCAAGCCGTACTCGATACACAGGTGCCGCGGGCAGATTAGCGAGGCGATGTCCGCCTCCGAGAACTCCAGCAGCTCTCCCTGAATGAACTTGTCTTCCTCGCTGGTGACGATATAGGCCAGGTACTTCTCCCCCGGCACCACCATTTTCACCTTCAGCCAGTAGAAGTGCCCCGACATAACCGAGAGCTTTACCCGCTGGTCCAGCGCCGGGAAGTACAGCGCCGCCATACCCCCCTGCGACAGTCCATAAAACCCGATCCGCTCCGCATCGGCGAACTCGGCGCAGTCCGGCCCCTGCAGGTAGTCCACCACCCGCGAGAGCATGAACATCTCCGCCCCGAATAAATTCTCCCCCATCAGCATGGCCTTGCGGTAGAGCCAGTTGCGCCGGGACGCCGGCCCCATCATCCGGGGAGCGGCGACTACATACCCCATCTCGGCCAGCCGCGAGCCGAAGGCGTTGTAACAGCCGGGATCGGGGACGAACCCGCACGCATCCTCCGGCGTGGAGCCCAGGCCGTGCTGGGCGATGATTACCGGCGCCGGCCCCGTCAGTCCGTTCGGCACCAGCAGTAGAAAGTCAAGCCGTACGTCCTCAAAGATCGTGATGAAGACCCGACTGACCGTGTAAGCCGCGCATCTGTCGATCACCAGGCCATCCGGAGCGAGCTCACCGCGCTCCCAGGGCCAACCGCCCAGCAGCGTCAGCAAGTGCTCCCGGTTGGGCGCCACCGAGGCCTCGTATGCCGCCAAGCTGGAGAAGTCCCGATGCCAGCGTCGAGCAATCTCCTCGTCGGACTGCTCGCAGCGGCGTGTGTAGTACCGGTCCCAGTTGCGGTAAGCCCGCTCGTGCAGTTCCTCCCGCACCTGGTAGTCAAATTGTAGTTTTGGCACTTGGTAGTCCATGGGCTTGTCCTATCTACGTCTTACTGGAAGGGCCGGCCGAGCCTCCGCGTCGATTCCGGCCCCCGAGTACCGCTTGCCATTGGCTTGCCGGCCCGCTGAGAGTCCGCCGCCAGGTTCCCACCGACCCAAGCGCTCACTCCAAGTCCTCGTCTCGGGCCGCACTCCTGGTCCCGCACACGGCGCGAGCCACTAAGTTGGTTCCTCCGAAGCTCCTCTCCCGCAGGGCAAGAAGGGCCCCCGGGTGAGACACAACAGGCCGGACAGGTTCGGTTCCCGCCTCCGGCGGGTCCACCTATCCGGCCCCACCCCGGCGTTGCCGGTTGTCTAGATCCAAAACAGACTTGTCCCCGGATGCCCCGTCAACTTGTCTATCCCCAGCCACAGCACGTTCAACGCATACTGCCCCATGATTAGCCCCACGAAGAACGGCCGCATGAACAGATACGTCCTCATCCCCCCGTAGCGCAGAAAAACGCTCTTGAGCAGCCAGGTCAGGAAGGGGCTGAACCAGATGGCGTCCATGATCCAGGTTTGGGCCAGAGCAAACCCGATGGGATGGAACGGCCAGTTGATGAACCGGAACCGCGCCGCGGCCAGCAGCAAGTAAATGCCCGCCCCGGCCGCGGTCGTGATCCACCCCAGTTGGCTGGGTCCGGCGTTTTCCGCCAGTCGCGCCTGGGCCCACTTGAACCCGATAGTCGGCACTCCGGTCTCGGCGAAGAACCACGCCGCCATGCTCGCCCCCCCGTGCCGGTAGCCGGCTGACAGAGTTACATAGAAGGAAGAAGCAAAGGATAAGGCGATCGCCGCCAGGAAAGCCCAGAACAGCCGTCGGTGCCCCTTCTCCACCACCGTAGTCATCCGCAGGCTATTGGCGGCCGAAGCCATAACAAAGGTGCGGATGTCGCTGCCCCAAACGTAGTTGAGCACTAGCGCCATCATTCCCGCGCGGCCGAAGATCGGCGTCCCCAGCAGGGCGGCGCTGATCCCCGGGGCAATGGAGGGCGCTACCGCCTCTGCCATCCCTGCCTCCACCACAACTCGTGTCAAACCCAGGAAAATCGCCAAGGCCAGCAACAGGAAGATGGGAACGACCACCCAGGGCAGCCCGGTCGCCGCCAGCCACACCGCCATCACGATCAGACTCACCAGCAGTAACCAAAAGGCCGTGGGGTAGCCCAGAATCTCGTCGCGGTCAACCTCCGGTCCCAGACTCCCCTTTACCCGCCCCCAGATCACCCGCAGATGCGGCCGCGCCACCCACAGTCCCGAGATGATCAAGGAGATGAAGGCCCCCGTCCCGCTATACTTGAACAGGTCCACATTGGCCCCAAACGGCCCCACGTTCTCCCGCGAGGTCAGCTTCAGCACCTTAATAATCGCGCTGAGCACCTGGAAGATCAGATTGAAAAACCACAGGCTGAAGGTGACGTCCAGGTTGACCAGGTAGAAGAACCCGATCATCGGCATGGACATGCGGAACCACAGCCACCAGACGTTCTTCACCGCTTCCGTCTTGGGCGCCAGGTTGGGAGCGGGAACGGTCGGGTAGTAGGCGTGGAGTCCTACCATCGCCGCGAGGCCTCCGGCCAGCAGGAATCCCGCCCAAAACATCGGCTGCCGAACAATGACCGGCCAGCCCCGGCTGCGGCTGCCGGCCAGTTCCATCGGCAAGAAGGTGAGCGGATAGGCCAACCGCTCGTTCTCCACCCACTGCTTGCGCAGCAGCACCATGCTGCAGATCATGGCCACGTACAGCGCCACTAGCATCGGGGCCCAGCCCAGCAGGCACGGCATCCACGCTGCCCAGGGCACACCTTGCCCCGGCGGAAGTCCCTCGTACAGGTACTTGACCACCGGCGTCCCCGGCCCCGTCCCCCGGGGCATCAGCCAGGGCTTGATGTAGGGCAGCACCTCCTCGGCAAACTTGTTCTGCGGGCTGGCGTAGTAGGCCGGGCCGGTGACCACGGGAATGATCTGCGAGGTCAGGCCCATAGTGACGATGGCCGAGGCCATGATCATCATACCGTAGACGGTGACCAGCTCGGCCGGGGACAACGCCAGGCTGCGCCGGAGCCTGAGCACCAGCAGGTTGGGCCCCGCCGCCAGGAAGAAGAAGAAAAACAGCGCCATCGGCGTGGAGAAGTCCAGCTCCATAAACGACCCATGCACGACATGGATCGAGTAAGGGGCCAGATAGCCGATGACGAGGGCGCCCAGCGCTCCGAGGACCAGCGCCCGCGCGCTGATCCGCCCGTGCCGGTACTCCCCGGTGATCGGATGGCGCTCGGCGCGAGTTGCGGTGGTGTCTTCTGCGCTCTGGCTCACAGTGTTGCCTCCGCGTGGAGCGTGCTTCCTGCCGGCCCTGTGCCAGCGGACTTCTCCGGGCGACCGCCTCTCACCTCCCGGTCGTCTGCCCACCTACCCCGCCTACCCCTCCATGCCCGGCCCTGATTGTCAAGGTCCCCGCGCTACTTCAGTCCTACCCGCCCTCCGCCAACCGCACGAAGTTCCTCAGCAAGTCCTTCCCCACCGAGGTCAGGATAGACTCGGGATGAAACTGCACGCCCTCCACCAGGTACTCCCGGTGCCGCAGGCCCATGATCTCGCCCTCCTCGGTCTCCGCCGAGATCTGCAGGCACGCCGGGAGGCTGTCGCGCTCCACCAGCAGCGAGTGGTAGCGCACCGCCTGGAAGGGATTGGGTAGCCCTCGGAAGAGGGTGCGCTCGTCGTGATGAATCAGGGAGGTCTTCCCGTGCATCACCCGCTCGGCGCGGACGACGTTGCCGCCGAAGACCTGCCCCAGGGCCTGGTGCCCCAGGCACACGCCCAGCACCGGCACCTTCCCCGCCGCGGCGAGGATCAGGTCGCAGGAGATGCCCGCTTCGCTGGGCGTACACGGCCCGGGCGAGATGACGATACTCCCCGGCTGCTTGCCCAGGGCCTCCTCGACCGTGATCTTGTCATTGCGGTAGACCTCCACCTCCTGCCCCATCTCGGCCAGGTACTGCACGAGGTTGTAGGTGAAGGAGTCGTAGTTGTCCAGGACCAGGATCATTGTGCCTCTCCGTCTCTCGTAGGGACGGCCCTCTCCGCCACCACCATAATCTCGTATTCATCCAGGCTGAGCTTGCCTCGTCCCCAGCTCCCCGCAGTCCCGCCCCATATCTGGAGCACCGTCAGCCCCGCCAGCCGGAACAGCAGCGCCAGTTCGGTCGGCACGAAGGCCCGCTCGCGGACCGAGATCGGCTCATGCCCCTCGCAAGGGGGGACGGTTAGGAGGCCGGTCAGGGTGAAGGGGTCAAACCGCCCCTCTTCGACGTCCTCTGGCGTGCTGCTCCGGATGGTCCGGCACGCGTTCAGCACCGTGAAAAGGCACTTCCCGCCGGGCCGGAGAGACCGTTCCACGTTGCGCAGAATCGCCAGCGGTTGCTCCAGGGCGTCATCGCCCCCGCTCAGCAGTCCGAACGCCCCCCCACACAAGCAGATGGCGGCGTCGAAGGGCTCCGCAAAGGAGAACCGCGTGGCATCGCCGTGGACCCATTCGACACTCACGCCGGCCTCCTCGGCCTTGGCCCGCGCGCGGGCGAGCATCCCCGGCGACAGGTCGACGCCCGTCACGCGGTAGCCGCGCTTCGCCAGCTCAATGGAGTGCCGCCCGGTGCCGCAGCCGACATCCAGCACCCGCGCCCCCGGCGCGAGCTGTAGCTCCTCGACCACGAAGTCCACTTCGTTGATTGTGTTCTGCACGAAGACGTTCTCGTCGTAGACCGGTGCGTGCGCATCGAAGAAGGTTATCCAGGGGTTGTCAGTGCCTATGTCCATGTCTCCTCGTGAGACCATCGTCCCGCTGTCCTGCCTGCCCCTTCCCGCGAAGAAGAGGGGGCCAGGGATGCGGTTACAGCAACCCTTCCTCCGCCAACCGCAGCGCGTCCAACAGCGCGCCGGCCTTCATCATCGTCTCGTGGTACTCCGTATCCGGCTCGGAGTCGTACACGATCCCCCCGCCCGCCTGGATGTACGCCGTCTGCTCCTTCATCACGATGGTGCGCAGGGTGATGCAGGTGTCCATCGCCCCGGAGAAGCTGAAGTAGCCGATGGCCCCGCCGTACGGCCCGCGCCGGACCGGCTCGAGCTCCTCGATGATCTCCATCGCCCGAATCTTGGGCGCGCCGGAGAGCGTCCCGGCCGGGAAGGTCGCCCGCAAGAGGTCGAACTGGTCCCGGTCCGGGGCCAGCTTGCCCCGGATGTTGCTCACCAGATGCATGACGTGGCTGTAGCGCTCCACCGTCATCAGGTCGTCCACGTGCACCGTCCCCGGCACGCACACTCGCCCGATGTCGTTGCGGTGCAGGTCCACCAGCATGACATGCTCCGCCCGCTCCTTGACGTCGGCTAGTAGTTCCTGCTCCAGCGCTTTGTCCTCCTCGTCGGTCTTCCCCCGGCGGCGGGTCCCGGCGATGGGCCGGGTCACGACCTCGCCGCGGTCCTCGGTTACCAGGATCTCCGGCGAGGCCCCGATGAGCTTCAGGTCGCCGAAGGAGAGGTAGAACATGTAGGGTGAAGGATTGATGGCCCGGAGGGCCCGGTAGATGTCAAAGGGCGCCACCTCTACCTGCGCGGTCATCCGGTGCGAGAGCACCACCTGGATGATATCCCCAGCGACGATGTATTCCTTGGCTTTCCGCACCGCCTCCCGGTGCTGGGCACGAGTGAAAGTGGAAGGAAGCGCTGAGGGATCGGCAGGTACGTGCCGGGTGGCCGGTCGGGGTGGGGGCGGAGCCAGCGGCTGCTGTAACTGCCCCACCACCCGGTCAATCTTGCGCAAAGCCTCCCAGTACGCTGCCTGCGGGTCCCCACTGACGTGCGCGTGGCTCAGGACCCGCACCCGGTGCATCACGTGGTCGAAGATGACCAGCGTGTCGGCAAACATGAGCTGGCAGTCCGGCAGGTGCAGGTCGTCGGGGTTCTCTTCGGGCAATTCCTCGAAGAATCGCACCAGGTCATAGCCTAGGTACCCCACCGCGCCTCCCGCAAATCGCTCCCAACCGGGCAGGGGCATATAGCGGTACTCCTTGAGCAGCCCCTTGAGCACGTCGAGTGGATCCTCGCCCTCCGGCAGCGGGAAGACATCGCGGTGGTCGTCGTGAACCACCGTGACTTCGCTCCCCTTGCTGGAGAAAACCTGATACGGCGCGGTGCCCAGGTACGAGTAGCGCGCGATGTTCTCCCCGCCCGCCACCGACTCCAACAGGAAGCAGTAGCCGTTGCCCGCGGCCTGTAGCTTCATGAAGGCCGACACCGGGGTCTCCAGGTCGGCGATGATCTCGCGGTACACGGGCACCAAGGTCCCCGGCTCTGCCCGTTCTAGGAATTCGTTCAGCGTAGGTGTATACATTACGTCCTCATCGCCGATGCTCTCTCCGCCCCGGCGGTCCTCATCGCATCGGCGCACCACGGCCAATCTCGGCTGTCATTCAGCCGGCGCTCAGCCCCCCACCCCCGCTGCTGTCTCTACCTTGTAGACTTTCACCCGGGGCACCAAGAAGATATTGCGCGCCTGCATACGATTCACCAAGGTCCGCGTGCCCGAGACCGAACCGATAACCGTCGCCGGCCAGGCCCCGAACCAGTACGCCTGTTTCAGTTGATTGTCCCCATGGAAATCCAGCAGCACCGCCGCCTGCTTCTCCGGCAGACCCTCCCCCAGGCGCCCCACCAGGTACTGATCGCTCTCCGGCAAGGTCACATACGCCCGGGTATCATCGGCGGTGAACGTCACTCGCACTTGCGTCCCGTAGAAGAATACAGTCGGCGACAGCCGCGCCGCCGTTATCGGGACCAAAGGTGTGAGGCGGATAGTCACCCCCCCGATGAGCAGCAGCCCGGTGGCGATCACGTAGCCGTACTGCTCCGTCTCCGAGCCGAACAGGAACCAGCCCACGATGGCAAGAGCGGCCACCACCACAATGTCCACCAGAAACTGGATACCCATGGACCAGCGCAGGTCGGTGGTGCTCAGGTCCTGCTCCTTGAACTGATTCACCACGTCCCCCGCTGCGGCAAACTGCCCCGCGAAATTACCGATGCTCAGCGCCAGCACCACCGCCGCGATGACGATGTACAATACTCCTGCGGTCTTGGTCACGATCCTCACCCTCCTTCAGAAGTGATGAGTGCCGAATGCGGAACGTTGCAGGGGGACGCCAGGGCGGCCTCGCCGGGCGCTCGGCCTTTCCTCTCCCTTGCGCAATCGTCCATCATCCTTCATCGTTCATCAATTCCCACCGATCGCCCCTCCCTCGCCGCCTCGTACGCCGCCAGCGCTACCTGCAGGGCCCGCAGCCCGTCCTCTCCGGTGATCGGCACCCCCCGTCCCTGCTCCACGCACGCCACAAAGTCCCCCAGCAGCGCCTGATTCACATCGTATCCGTAGTCCAACCAGCTGTAACTGGCGTCCGCATTGCGGTAGGCATCCACATGCTCCGCGAACAGGTCCCAGAACAGGTTCCCACCCTCCGCAATCACGTTCAGCGTCACATCGCCCCAGACCGGGTAGTGCGGCGGCCGCGACCAGCTGCAGTCCAGGGTCCCAAAGACCCCTCCGCTAAACCGCAGACTCACCAGCCCGCAGTCCTCCACCGCCAGGTCCGGCGTGAAGACCGTGTCCTTCTCGCAAAAGACCTCCACCACTTCTTGCCCGGTGAGAACCCGCATGAGGTCCGCCACATGCACCGTGTGGTCCATCACCGTGCCGCCGCCGGCCAGCTCCGGGTCGGTGAACCACCCGCCCGGGTTGCGCCCCCGGTTGGTCCCGCTCATCGCCAGCACCTTGCCCAGTTCCCCGCTCTCCACCAGCTTACGAGCCTCGACGAAAGCCGGCGCATAGCGGCACGGGAAGGAAACCATCAGCTGTACCCCGGCCTGCCGACAGGCCTCAATCATCGCCTCCGCATCGGCTCGGCTGGTGGCGATAGGCTTCTCGCACAGCACATGTACACCCGCCTCTGCCGCCGCCACTGTCGCCTCCCGATGTCCCACGTTCTCGGTAGTAACCACTACCGCCTGTACGCGCTCCAGCAATGCCTCTCGCTTCGGGAAAAACTCGATCCCATACCGCTGCGCAAAGGCCTCGCCCCGCGCTGCATCCCGGTCATGGATACCGACCAACTCCGCCGCCGGTAGCGACTGCAGCGCCGGCGCATAGAAATCGGCGTGCAGGTGAGCTGCGCTGATGATGCCAATGCTAACCGCCATCCCGCTCACCCCCCCTCGCTGCCACGTACCGGTCCCCTTCCAGCCTCATCACCACTCCCGTGTCTGCCGACTCCAGGCAGGCCAGGCTCACCTTGAGGGTCTGCAGGCCGTCCTCCCCGCTCACCGGCACCGGCTGATCCTCGCGGATCGCTCGGACAAAAGCCTCCGCCTGGATCACGTAGGGCGACTTACCCCAGGGGGCGCTGGGAATCGTCTGGGGCGCTACCCCAGTACTCTGCAGTCGCTGCACCTCCAGGGTCGGCCACGTGGTGCTGTCATGGCGCAGCAAGCCGCCACTACCGGCAATGTCAAAGCTCGTCCGGAAGCGCCCCAGGTCGGCTTTGGAGCCCTCCACATGTGCGATTTCCCCGCCGGCGAAGCGGAGCGACACCAGGCAGTAGTCTAGCGTCGGCAACCGCTCGGCCAGGTTCTGCGCCCAGATGCGCACCGGCCTGCCGAAGGTCCAGACTAACCAGTCCAGGTCGTGGATGGCCAGATCGTGCAGCACTCCGCCGCTCTGGCTGTACTCTCCGTACCAGGGCTTCTTCGGACGAAGATTCATTCGCGACATCCGCGCCATGCCTACCCGGCCCAGCTCGCCGCTGCGGATATACTCGCGCGCCGTCGCGTAGGCCGGGAAGAAGCGGACGACATGCCCCACCATCAGCCTGACTCCTGTCTTCCGCGCTGCCGCCACTATCTGCTCCCCGTCGGCCAGCGTCCTCGCCAGCGGCTTCTCGCAGAAAACGTGCTTCCCGGCCGCGGCCGCGGCCAGGGCCACCGGCGCGTGCTGGTGCGTCGGCGTCACCACGGCCACTGCCTGGATGTCCTCGGCCAGACACTGCTCCAGCGACTCCGCCACCTCGGCTCCCACCGACGCGGCAGCGCTCTCGGCGACGGCCCGGTCCAGGTCGAAAACGCGCCGGACCCGACACCCCTCCACCGCCGCGAAGTTCACCACCTGCCGACTCCCCAGCCCTCCGGTCCCGACCACAGCCACATTGATCATACTCAGCTTCCTCCCGTGGCCCGCGGGACGCGGGCCTCTCGCCGGGGAGTGCGGGCTTCCAGCCTGCCTTCGGCTCCCTGCGCACGAACCACAACGGTCACAACCTCCCTCAGTCGGAGGCCCCGCTCCCGGAGCGTCAGTTCCCCTCCCTGGTCTCCTTCCTCCCCCGCTGGACGATACCCTCCTTCCCACGGGCTTCGGCGCCCGTCCCCAGAGGATGAGGGGGGCGCCCTTGCTGTTTCCGCCCCTTCCCTCCCCGGCGAAAACAAAACCGCGAGCGCCCGGTGGGGCTGCTCGCGGTGTGTGAATCGGCTTGGTCGGGGACGGTTGGCGGTCAGGCAGACGAGCAGGCCCACTAGGTGCCTAGCGGCGCCACCACCAGCCAAAGTGCACGGCTGCTTGACTCATACCACTGGCATCATAGCAGTCCGCCCCCCGGCTGTCAACCCCGTGCGCCAGAGGGCTGTACCCACTACTTATCGGTGGTCCCCTAAAGGGGCCGCACGAGTGGGCTGACCGCAGGGCAGGCCAGGAGTCCGGCCCCGGGCGAGGCGACCGCGCTTGCGCGGCAAGTTGCTCGGCCAGTCCGAGCCCGCACTCGCCGCCCACGCCTCGTGCGCCCCCTTCTTCTCCCGCCCGGCTCTGCCACTGGCTGACAAGTACAGGTCACATCCCGGGAGAAGCCTGCCGGCCCCTCTTGCCGATCCGAGCGCCGGGGCAGACGTGGGCCCCTGTCGGCGCCCGGGGGTGAGATGCCTCGCTTGAAGAAGGAATATCCCCTCCCCCTGTCTAATACCTCCCAGGAGGGGGAACCACCTTGCCGCTATCGTTGGCCGACGTCCTGCAAGTTCAGACGACCCTGGCCGGGGTCAGTCTCGCTGACCTGGAGCCTCTCCGCGCGGCCCTAGACCGCGAGGGGGACGCCCTCTCCCTGGTCACCCGCGACCAGGTCGGAGCCCTGCTCGGCGATTACGTCGCCCGTGACGACGAAGTGGAAGCGGCCCTCCGCCGCCTGCTACCCGTGTTGCTCGGTGAGGGGCCGACCGGTGTCGCCGCGCTCCTGCAGGGCCCGGCCCACTGCGGCAAGTCCCACTTCCTCGCGGTCCTGGCGCTGCTCTGCGAGCATCCTCAGGTTTGGCCCCTCTTCCTGGAAACCCATCCCCAGTTCACCGCCCTGCACCAGAATCTCCGCCCCCAGGGCCGGCTCCTGGTCGTTCCCGTCCCTCTGGCTGAACACCGCGGGCAAGAGGAACGCCTGGAAAACATCGTCTTCGACCGTACCGAGCGCGAACTCCGCCGCCCTCGCTATGGTCTCAACCTGCCCCTATCTCACGAATCGCACGCCCTTGACCTCATCGAGCGCCATGCCTTGCCCCGCTACCGGGACGAACTGAACGACCACGTCCGCAAACACGTCGGGGGGTTCAGTTCCTGGGAGCAGTTGCGCCTGCGCCGCCCGGGCGAAGCCATCCAGGTGGCCCAGATTGTCGCCCGTCAGGTCGGCTATCCCCTCGACTTCCGCCAGTCCCGCACCGAACGCCTCTCCCGCCTGCTGCAGATCCTCCCCCAGGCCGGCGTCCGCGGCGTCTTCTGGCTGCTGGATGACCTTTCCGGCTTTCTCGCCGCGGCCGGTCCCAAAGCCTCTCACGACGACTATGCCTTCCTGGAGTTCCTCGGCCAGCGTGCCCGCCTGGAGCCCGTCAACCTGCTCGGCGCCCTGGAAGTGAGTCTGGAGGAGTTGGGCGATGCGGAGCCTTATCTGCTGGGCAACCTCCGCTCGCTCTATGTCACCCGCCTGGAACTGACCTCTGAGCCCGTCCGCAAGGTCGCCCACCAGGCCCTGCGTTTCACCGACGGCGACCGCGGCCGGGCCCGGGCTGCCGCCGATGCCTACGCCGCTTACGAGAGCGCCTTCGGTACCCCCAGCTTCACCGAGACGGAAGTCCGCCACTCCTACCCGCTCCACCCACTTACCGAGAAATGCTTCGAGGCCGTGGGCCGCCGCTACCTGCAGCAGGCCGACACCGTACTGCAGTTCTTCCTGGCCCCGGCCGGACGCGGCGGCCTGCAGGACTTCCTCACCCGCCCCGCTACCCAACTGATCGGCCCCGGTGACCTCTGCATCTATCTGGAGCCCCTGGCCGGGTTGCACCCCCAGGCTGCGCCCTTCTTCCGCGAAGCGCTAGACTTCTATCGCAAGAACGTCGCCCAATTGGCCCCGGAAAACCCCGAAGCCGCCCTGGACCTCGTGCAGACTCTCCTGGTCCTGCGCCTGGCCGGCATCACCGCCCCCGTCAGTCTGCTCTCCGAACTGCTCGGCCCCACGCCTGCCGGTGCTCCCCGCTTGCGCCCCGGCGCGGCGGGAGATCTCCTGGAGACTCTCCGTCTGATGGGCAGCTACGTGGACGTCCGCCGTGGCCCGGATCCCGATAGTGCCCTGTATCTGCTCGACGTCCAGACCAACCTGACCGAACTGGTCCGCCAGCGGCTCAACGCGGTCAAACAGGGATTGGCCGAAGACGACCAGCGCCTCTGGCGCCGCTTGCTCGCTGCCTCCGACAGCCCCTCTTTCCCGCTGGGCGAGTTGGTTCGCCCGCAGCCTTACGAGGTCAACTGGGAGAATACCACCCGGATCGTCCAGGCCCAGGTCGTCAACTTCCCCACTCTGCGCACGGTAGAGGCCGCCGCCTACTGCCAGGAAGCCGCCGACCCCAACAATCCCGAGGACTGTTACCTCCTGCTGGGCCAACTGGCTGCGCCGGGCAGCCAGAGCGCCGCCTGGCAGGGCTTGCTCCCGGCCTTGCCCGCCACCCGCTGGGCCCATGCCCTGCTCGCCTGGCTACCCCGTCCGCTGACTCCGGCGGAACTGGACACCCTCAAGCATTGCGCCGCCTGCCATGAACTGCTCCGCCAGCCGGCCCCCGAAGGGGAAGTGCAGGTCGCCTGGCGGGGCCGGCTCCTGGAGGAGCGGCTGGCGCTGGACAACGCCGCCCGCGCTATCGCCGCCTCCGCCTACTACGAGGGGATGGTCTACTGCGCAGGTGAAGTGATCGCTACCCCCGCCGACTTGGCCGTGGTCAAAGGGGACTGGTCGGCGACCGTCACCCGCCTGGCCCAGCCCGCCCTGCTGCGTCTCTTCCCCGACTTCCCGGCCCTGGCCCCGCGCTATCCGCTCGCCTCCCGCGAGCAGATTGACGCTCTGGTCGGGCGCCTGATCCAGCCCCTGGAGGCTCCCCACGGCGCCGATGACGACTTGGACGCTCTGGCCCAAGGCGTCCTCGTCCCCCTGGGGCTAGTGACCTTGCGCGATAATCGCTGGCTGGTGAGCGCCTCCGGGCGGGCCGTAGAAGAAGTCCTCGCCCGCCTGCGCCAACGCGACCAGGCCTCTGAGCACGAGCGGGGCCGCCTGCTCTCCTGCGCCGACCTCGCCCAGCACCTGATCAAGTCCTCCCTCGGCCTGCCCCCGGAGCTGTTTGAACTCACCCTGGCTGTGCTGGTGCGCCTGGGTTATCTGGAGGCGTTCGACGCCGAGCGCCGCCCCTTGCCCGGCACTACCCTACCCGTGCCTTTCGCCGCCCAGGTAGCCTACGTCGCCCGCCCGGCCTTGCTCCCTTGGGGGGGCTGGCAGGTCCTCAGCCGTGTCTCCCGCGTCGTCCTGGGCCGGGGCATCACCAGTCCCAGCCATACCGAACAGGCCGCACTCTGGGAAGCCTTGCTGGAAAAACGTGAGCAGGAACTGGCCCGCCTGAGCCGCATGAAGACCCGCCTCGACGAGGTCCGCGCGGCCCTGGAGCAGCCGGAGCACCTCTGGCGCGACTCCTACGCCGACCTGGCGGCTGCCGTTGACTTCTTCGGTCACCTGGATCCGGCCCTTCCCCCCGCCGACGGCCTCAACCGCTTTGTCACGTGGCTCGAGCCACACTTGAGCGAGGGCCAGTCCGTCGCCCTGCTTAGCGGCTTGCTGCGCCGCCTAGAACGCCTCGAGCAGTTCCTCGACCGCGATGCCGAGGAAGTGCTCAGCGCCAAGCGCTACATCGAAAGCCCGCAGCTCACCCGCGGCGACCTGCCCGAGCTGGAGAACCGCCGGCAGGCTCTGGCCGAAACCATCGGTCGCGGCGAACACGTGGTGGAAGACCAGGCCGGCTTCCACCGCAGCCTGCAGATCTTCCTCACCACCTACCAGCGCCGGTACCTGGCCTGGCATAGCCGCGTGCACCGCAATGCGGCCTTCGAGCAGTTCCGGGCCGTCAAGTCTACCCCGGAGTACCGCGCGCTGGCCCAGCTGCAGCCGCTGGAGGTGGACATCACCCACGACCTGGCCCGGGTCGGGGAGATGATCGAGAACTACGCCTCCCGCCGTTGCACCCTCACCGACCTGGGCGCAGCCCTCAGCCGGCAGCCGGTGTGCCCGCAGTGTGGACTACGCTTGGGGGAAGAGCTTACCCTCCCACCGGTAGAAGACCTCCTCGAAGCCATCAACCAGGGCCTCCGCGAGTACCTCGCCGTCGTCACCGAGCCCTCCTTCCGAGAACGAGTGCGCGAGTACGCCGCCGCCTTGCCCTATCGTCGCGAGCTTTCCGCCCGTCTGCAGGCAGTCGCCGACCTCTCCCCCGAGCCCAGTCCTCGTGAGATCATGCAGGTCTTCACCGACGAGGTTCTCTCTCACCTCAACCGCATTCTCGCCGGCAAGATGGTAACCCCGCGCAACTTGGGTGAACTGCGCCGGGCCCTGCACGGCAGGACGCTGACCAAAGAGGAGGCGCAAAAACTCTTCACGCAGTGGATCAGCGGTGGAGAGGAGACCGACGAGGAAGACATCTTCCGCATTGAAGACTGAAACCCACGGGGAAGTCAGAGCGCCCGCAAAGCCTTGACCACGGACTCCAAGCTCGCCTCTGTCCCCCTGGAGTCAGACGCTGCTCTCCGGACTATCGGAGGATCGCAGTTGGCTTCTTAGTCAACGACTAAGCAGTCGCTACCGCCTGCTGCGCCGCGACGTCGGCTCGGTCGCTCGCCGGGGCGGCTGCCCCCACTCGGGGCAGGACCAACATGAAGGTGCTGCCCTTTCCTACCCGGCTGCTTACCCACAGATCGCCCCCGTGTTTGAGCGCGATTAGGCGTGCCACGTACAGCCCCAGTCCTAACCCACGCTCGCTTCGATCGTGCTCAGACCCCGGCGACTGCCCGAACTTCTGAAAGATTAGCTCCAGCGCCTCCTCAGGAATCCCCCGGCCGGTGTCGCGCACCCACAACCGAGCCTGTCCCGCGCTAGTCTCGGCACCCAGGGTCACCGTGCCTCCCCTAGGAGTGTACTTGACCGCGTTGTCCACCAAATTGGTCAGGACCTGGGCCAAGCGGTCGTTGTCGGCGCGGATCACGGGCAAGTCCTCGGGCACCTCCACCCGCAGCTCGATCCCCGCCAACTGCGCCGTCGGCGTGAATAGGTCGGCCACCCCGTGCACGAGCTTGCCCAGATGCACCTCGTCGTCGCGCAGCGTAAAGTCGGCCTGCTCCAAGCGAGCCAGATCCAGCAGTCCGGTCACCAGGCGCGACAACCGATCTGTCTCATGTTCGATCGTGCTCGCCACCCGATCCCGCTCCGCTGGCGTCAACTCCCCGCTGATGCCACTGAGCAACTGCGCCATCACCCGCAGGGAGGCCAAGGGCGAGCGCAGCTCGTGCGACACCAGCCCCAACCCCTGCTCCTTCAGTCGCGCCTGCGCCTTGATGTCGGTGATGTCCTGGACGATCAAGACCCAGCCCAGGGTCCGCTCCCCCCCACGGCAGGGAACCGTCGTACAGCGCAGGTCGTGCGCCTCCTTGCCCTCTACCACTACTTCCGTAGTCAGCACGGTCGTGGGCCGGCTGAGGAGGTCGCCCGCCAATTGCCGCAGCAACGCATAGCCCGGTAACTCAACCAGCTTCTCCAGATCCCGTCCCGTCAGTTCCTCCGCCGTCAGCCCGCACATCTGCCCCAACCGCGGGTTGGCCAGCAACACGACGCCCTCGCTGTTCAGCAGCAGCACCCCCTCCGTCAGGTGCCGCACGATCCGCTGGTTGGCCTGCCGTTCCCGCTCCAGCACCGAGGCCAGTCCCCAGGTGAACCAGGCGGTGCAGATGACCACCAGCAGCCGTCCGGAGAGCGCCCAGACCGTCGTCAGGTCGCTGTGCTCCGAAGCTCCGGCCAGCGTCGCATAGATCGCCGCCACCAAAAAGGTCGTCAGAGGCAGTGACCAGGAAGCGTCGCTGAAAAAAGCCCCGGCAAAAACGACTACCAGCAAGAGCAGCGCCCAGAAGGGACTGTCGGCCCCCCCGGTGCCGACCACAAACAAGGTCAACCACCCGAGGTCAAACAGGTTCAGGAGGACTACCGCCAGCGGCAGGCGCCCACGCGCCAGTAGTTCATCCCAGCGGAGAAAGAACAGACTCCACACGCACACCAGCGCCGCCAGCGCTAGTGAGGTGTACGCCAAGGAGGAAACGACCAGCATCTCCTTCCCCGCTCCCAGGCTAATGGTAGCGAGGAAGAAAACCAGGATGACTCGTATCTTGTCGGCCTGGCGGATCAGGCCGAACTCCAGATGCCTTTCCTCTGCGCGCTTATCCATACCGCGGTTGGCTCCCTTACTACAGCGGGTGCCGCGATCCAGACTGCTCCTACAACTGTTGGGACGCCCCTGGGCCCCGGGGACAGGCGCTGTGTTCCCCGACCACAGACCTCCCCCCCTCGCTGCGGCGCCGGATCCAGCTTCGCTTCCCTGCCCACGCCAGCCGGGCCGACCTACGTGGCGGGGGATACCACCGGCGTAACCGGCTGCGCGGCCTCCGCCGGAGCAGGAGACCCCACCGGCAGCGTCACCGTAAAGACGCTGCCCTCGCCAACCTTGCTCTGCACCGTGATGTCTCCGCCCAGTTTGCGCGCCAGCAGCTGCGCCACGTACAGGCCCAGCCCCAGCCCCCGCTCCCCCAGTGCGTACTCGGCCTCCGGCAGGGCCTGGCCGAACTTCTCAAAGATAATGGTCTGGGCCTCCGGAGGGATGCCCCGTCCCGTGTCTATTACCCGAATCTCCGCGCGCCCTCCACGCATCGCCGTTCGCAGCGTGACCTTGCCCCCCTCCGGCGTGTGCTTGACGGCATTGTCCACCAACGCTGTCAGGATCTGCGCCAGCCGGTCCGGGTCTGCCAACACCGGCGGTAAGTGGCCGGTCACGTGCCAGTGCAGTGCCACCCCCTTGCGGGACGCCTGAACCGCAAACAGGTGCACCACCCGCTCAATCGTCTCCTCCACCCGCACCGGCCGGCTCTCCAGCTTCACCTGTGGCTGCTCCAGCGCGGCCACGTCCAGCATCTCCGTGACTAGCCGCGACAGCCGGTCGCTCTCCTTCTCCAGAAAGGCCAAGGCCTGCCGCTGCTCCGGCCCCGATAGCTCTCCCGTGACTCCCGACAGCACCCGCGCCAGCCCCCGCATGGAAGTCAGCGGCGAGCGTAACTCGTGCGAGAGCAGCCCAATCCCCTTTTCCTTCATCCGCGTCACCGCGCGTACTTCGGTCAGGTCCTGCACCACCACCAACCACGCCAGGGGTACACCCTCCTCATCCGCACAGGGCACGGTGATGCACCGAAAGTCGTTCTGCTGCCGCCGGCCCTGCAGCGTAATATCCCGCGTCATCGTGCTGGCCGGCTGCTCCTCCACGTCCCGCACTACCTCCCCCAGCAGATCCCCGTCCAGCGCCTTCAGTTCGCGCACCGACCGCCCGATCACATCCCCGACCGCCACCCCGCATAGCCGACCCATAGCCGGGTTAGCCAGCAACACCCGGCCTTCCGGCCCCACCAGCAGTGCCCCTTCGGTCAAGTGCCGTACTATCGTCTGGTTGGCTATCCGTTCGCGTTCCAGCACCGCCGACAGGCTCCAGGCCACCCAGGCCACCAACCCGATGGCCCCCAGGCGCCCCAGCAGCTCCCACACCCGCGTCCCGTTCCACAACTGCTCCGGCGCGGCCTGGATGGACATCACCACCGCCACCATCGCCCCCGTAAGCGGCAGGGCCAGCCGCGCTCCACTGTAGAAGATCGCCGCAAAGATCACGGGGAGCAGCATAATCGGCCAGAAGGGACTGTGGAACCCCCCCGTGGCCTGCACAAACGAGGCAACCAGCCCGAGGTCAATCACTACAAACAGTGTCACGAAGAGCGGCAGATTGCCATCTGCCGCTATCTCATCCCAACGCAGAAAGAAGTACGACCACAGCGTCAGCAGCGCGCTCAACGCCACCACAAAACCCGCCAACGAAGGGATGACCACGATCCTGTCTCCGGCAAACAACACGATCAGCCCGGACAGGATGACCAGCGCCAGCTTGACTTGGTCAAAGTGGCGTACTAGCCCATATTCCACATGGCGCTCTGCCCCGGTGTTCGCCATTGTCCTCCCACCGCATCGTCGCAGGCTACGAGCCGGCAAGCAGGCTGCAACTTAGGGCAAAGTAAGCGCTTGCTCAAGAAAGGCTCAGCTTTTACTATATACCCTCTCACCCCTCCTGTCAAACATATCTCTCGCTGTGATCGTGCATATGAGGGAGTGCTCTGTAATGATAACATCAGATCGCCCCACCTGTCCCCCCTCCGCCGCCGGCCCTGGCCCCCAGAACGACGCGGGGAGCAGCCTCCGGGCCGCTCCCCACGCTACCCGTCTCCGCCAATGCGATCCCCTAGGCCTTGACCTCGCGCCCCTTCTCTCCCGACTTGTACACGGCATCCAGAATCCGCTGCGTGATCAGTGCCTGCTCCCCCGGTACCGGTGACGGTCCGCCCGCCTTGATCGCCGCCGCGAAGGCGCTGCACTCGTTGTAGAAAGCATCGGCCCCGTCAAACTGGCTCACCTGCGGCGTAGCGTTGGTCAGCACTCCATTCTGCTCCGTGACCAGCGTTAGCGGCCATAGTTGCAGTCCGCCCTTGGTCCCGCACAGCAGCACCTGGTTGGTCTCCTGCGCTAGGTTCAGCGCCCAGGAGGCCCCCAGCGAGAGCGTGCGCCCATCGGCAAACCTCACCAGCGCCACGGCAAAGTCCTCCGGAACCGTGTATCGCTTTAGCTCGTGCTTCATCAGCGAGGGCTTGTTTGCCAGCTTCAGATAGGTCCCCGCACTCACCGTCTCCGGCTCCGGAAAGTCCATCAGGTGCAGGGCCAAGTCCAGCACATGCACCCCGATGTCGTAGCAGGGCCCCCCGGCCGATGCCGCCTTGTCTATGAACGCCCCCCAGGCCGGTACACCGCGCCGCCGCAGGTACTCCGCCCGCCCCCAGTAGATTTCCCCCAGCAGGCCCTGCTTCACCCAGTGCTTGCAGGTCAGCCCCTCCGTCGAGAACCGCATCACCTGCGCCACCATCAGCAGTCTTCCGGCGTCGTGCCCCGCCTGAATCATCTGCTCCACCTCGCGCGCCGAAGTCGCCACCGGCTTCTCCACAATGACGTTCGCCCCGGCCTGCAGCGCCGCAATGGTCGGCTTGGCGTGCCAGGCATTGGGCGTGCATACGTCCACGATGTCCAGCGCCACGCTCTCCAGCATCTTCCGGTAGTCGCTGAACAGGTTCTCCTCCGGCACCCCCCACTTCTCGGCGCTCCCCGTGAGCGCTTGGGGGCTGATGTCGCACAGCGCCACGATCTCCGTATCGGCGCACTTGTCCCACGCCGCCAGGTGCGCCTGGGCAATCCCGCCCGTCCCGACAAACCCAACTTTCAAAGTCTTGGCCATGAGTTGATCCTCCCGTCTTTCCTCTGCTGACTGCTCACCCGGGTCCCCCGCTGCAAGCTGGTGCCCGTTGTGGCCGCGCAGGTCATTCGCTCTGGCCCGCGCAATACCTTCTCCCTGCCGAAGGTACTTCCTGTGGCTCGGGCCTCGCCCCTGGACCGGGTGAACAATCCCCGCCCCAGTGTCGTCCACCGCTGTATCACTGAGTCGGAGGTGAGGGTAGGATGAAGACTGGAGGCATATCCGGGGCGTTCGTGCTCCTCGGTACCCTGTCCGGGCTAGCCGCACTGCTGGCCGGCTGTGGGGGTTCTTCCTCGCCGGGGACAAGTCCACCCCCTGCTCCCCAACTGGAATCCTCGCCCTTCTACTTCCTAGGCGATCTGGTCACCGGCCAGGTTATCGCGCTGACGCCCGGCGACCCGCGTATCTCGCCGTCGGCGGACATCAGCCCCCAGGTGGTGGGCACGAATACCGGCGGTGGTGCGCCTCTGGAAGTGCAGAGCAGCAACCTCTTCAACGTCAGCGGCAATCCCGGTCGCCGGGCCGTCAACCTCAAGATCGTCAGCCATCTCTCGGAGTCGGTCGGGCGGCAACCGGGAGGAGCCACCACCGGCCTGGACCTGATCTTCACCTCGCTGGTCTTCAAGAACGCCGGCGGCATTGTGGTCAACGGCGGGTCTGCGGTCTTGCCCGACAAGTACGATCCGCGCAGTCGCCTGCCCATCTACACCTTCGCGCAGGTCCTGGCGGCCGGGGCGAGCACCGCGAACCGGGCGGTGGTCTTTTCGGTGCCCAGTGGCGCCACCCAGGCCATCTGGGGCGTGATCGTGCGCACCGACAGCGCCCTGGGCGGTGCCTATCCCTTGCTGGGAACCCGCTGCTACGTGACCACCATCGCCGGCAATGGCATCCCCGGCATGGCCAACGGCGCCGCCGACGTGGCCCAGTTCTACGGCCCCTACGGGCTGCATGTGAGCCCCACAGGTGCGATCTTGGTGGCCGATTCTGCCAGTCATGCCCTGCGGGAGATCACTCCGGACGGTATGGTGCGCAACGTCTCTCTCATCACCCTTCCTGCGGGCACCCCAACGGACGTCTCCGTGGACGAGGTCCATTCGACCGCCGAGTCGCAGATCGTCTACCTGTCTCTCACGAGCACTGCCCGGGTCTTGCGGATCGTGCGCAATCCGGTCACCAACGTGACCGTTAGCGTCACGACCATAGCGGGCGCCGGCGCCAGTCCCGAGGGCGCCTCCGGCGCGGACCTGCTCCTGACCTCCCCGTTGGGTCTCGACTGTGATCGGGGGGGAGGCTTCTGGGTGGCCGACGCCAGCGGCTTCGTGTATCGGCTGGCCCCGCGGATAGACGCCGATCCCCGCACCGCGCCCGCAGCCCAGTACCTCGTGTTCCGGCTGGTTAAGACCCTCGCTCATCCCTGGGACTGCTCCGTGGACGATGCCGGTAACGTCTTTGTCGTGGAGGCCGAATCCGACAGCATCGTTCGCATAGACACGGTGGGCAACGTTACGGTCATCCCGACCTTGACGCCCACGCCCGTCGCCTGCACCGTCAACCCGGCCGGCACCGTCTGCTACTTCAAGGACAGCGCCCTGGACCGAATCATCCAGTTCCGTCTCACCGGGGCCAACCCGCTGAATCCTGGCGCCTGGACCAAGGAGGCTATTACCGCCGGGGGCAGCGGTTACCTGGACGGGCCGGGCAGCACCGCCAAGTTCCTCTTCAGCGATTCGGGCCTGGCTTTGGACCGGGCCGGGAGTCTCTATCTGACGGACTCCGGCAACCACTGCGTCCGCCGCATTGACCGGCTGGCCGGAGAGTAGGAGCGGAACCACCTCTTGCTCCCCTCAGGGGCAGGGTACGGGCCTGTCCCAAGCAGGCGCAGTGCCCGGCCCCTGGCTGACCGGTGCGGTTTTCCCAGGGCAAGAGTAGGTCTCGCCCGACCCTCCGTAGAACACCTCTCTCATTCGCGCAACTCGCCTTGCTTCACGCCGGGCTCTGCCGTTCACCCCTGCGCAGAAACCGGGCGAGCGCTGCCGCTTCGCTCTACCGGCTGCCCACTGCCGACCCTTTCGGAGGTACACCATGACCCGTCTTGAAGAAGTCACCACCAAGCTCGCCAGTCTCCGCCAGTGGATGCACCACCACAACTTCGCCGCTACCGTGCTCTCCACCCAGGCCGGCTTCGCCTGGATCACCGGCGGCGGCGACCACAAGGTGCTCCTGGCCACCGACACCGGCGTCGCTCGCGTGGTCGTCACCCACGCCGGCCAGTTTGTCCTGACCAACAACATCGAGGCCCCTCGCCTGGCCGAGGAAGAACTCGCCGGCCTGCACTTTGAGCTGGTCTACGACAACTGGCACGAGCAGGACGACCTGGCACGCCTGCAGCGGATGGCCTCCGGCAGCATCGCCTCCGACACCGCGTGGCCCCCCGGCTCAGCCCCCGAGGGCGACGCGATCGGCCGCCTCGGTTGGTCCTTGCTGCCCCCGGAGCTGGAGCGCTACCGCCGCAACGGCCACCTCTGCTCCCGCGCCCTGGCCGAGACCGCCCGTGAGATCGAGCCGGGGATGACCGAGCACGAGATCGCCGCTCGCCTGGCCGGCAAGACCCTCGCCGCCGGCGTGGACCCCATCGTCGTGCTCATAGCCACCGATGAGCGTATCTACAAGTACCGCCACCCGCTCCCCAAAGACAAGCGCCTGGAGAAGCAGGCTATGCTCGTCCTCTGCGGCCGTCTGCACGGGCTGATCGTCTCCTCCACGCGCCTGGTACACTTCGGCCCGCTCCCGCAGGAACTGGCCGACAAGCACCACGCCGTCTGTACCGTAGACGCGTGCTTCAACCTGGAGACCGTCCCCGGCGCGGCGGTCAAGGACATCTTCCGCCAGGCGGTGGAGACCTACGCGGCGACCGGCTTCCCCACCGAGTGGCGCCTGCACCACCAGGGCGGTGGCACCGGCTACGGCAGTCGCACCTACAAGGGCGGCCTGGAGAGCCCCGAGGTGGTCCTGGAGAACCAGGCCTTCGCCTGGAATCCCTCCATCACCGGCACCAAATCCGAGGACACCATCATCGCCCACAAAGAGGGCGAGGAATGGCTCACCGTCGCCCCTGACTGGCCGATGCTACAGGTGGAATGGAAGGGCCGCACCCTCAGCAGGCCCGACATATTGGTGCGGTAGCCCCTCCGTAGCAGACCCTGGTGGCGAACCGCTGGCAGCGCAGGCGCCGGTTCTGGCCTCTCGCCCTAGGCACGACGCCTCGCACCGCCCTTGCGGAAGTGTAGCGCGCGCTTGCCAACATGCGGCCGACCCGACTCGCTTCGCTCATCCCGGCCCTCCGAAAGCCACCCGCTGGAAGGGGTTACACCCCCCCTTCCCCTCCGTATAGCGCAATCTCCCCTCCTCGTATATAATGTCCCTCGACTGCCGACCTACCGCACTACCTAAGGAACCGCTCCTTTGCGCCTACAGAAACTCCAACTACGCGGCTTTAAGACCTTCGCTGACCGGACCGAACTGGACTTTGGTCCCGGCATCACCGCCATCGTCGGGCCCAACGGCGCCGGCAAAAGCAACATCACCGACGCCATCCTCTGGGTCCTGGGCGAACAATCCCAGCGTGCCGTCCGCTCCTCCCGGTGGGAGGATGTCATCTTCGCCGGCTCCGACCAGCGCGCCCCCCTGGGCATGGCCGAGGTCGCCCTCACCATAGACAACGCCGACGGCGCTCTGCCCATTGACTTCTCCGAAGTCGTGATCGCCCGCCGCCTCTTCCGCTCCGGCCAGAGCGAGTATCTCCTCAACGGCGCCACCGTGCGCTTGCGGGACATCACCGACCTGCTGCTGGAAGCGGGTCTGACCAGCGACGGGTATTGCGTAGTCGGCCAGGGCGAGATTGACGCCATCCTCAGCGCTCATCCCGAGGATCGGCGCGAGCTGATTGAGCAGGCCGCCGGCGTGCGCAAGTACCAACTCCGCCGGGCCGAGGCCGAACGCCGCCTGGACAAGACCCAGGCCAATCTCGCCCGCGTCAAGGACATCGTCTACGAACTCAAGCGCCAGCGCGAGCCGCTGGAAAAGCAGGCAGTCCTGGCCCGGCAGTACAAAGAACTGGCCGAGGCCTTGGGCCGTCTGGAAGTCTCCCTGCTCGTGCTGGACTGGGATCGCCGCCAGGAGAAGCGGGGCCAGTCGCTCCAGGAGCGCGAGAACCTGCAGGCCGCCGTGGAGTTGACCCGCACCCGCCTGAAGGAACTCGAACTGGAGCGCGATCGCCTCGACGAAGAGAGCCAAACTGCCGGCGAGCAGCTGGAGCAGGTCCGGGAGTCGCTGGCCGCGGCCGAGCGCCGCCTGGGTCGGCAGCGTCAGGAGTTGGAGATGGCCGCCCGCCAGCAGCAGGCCCTGCAGGCTCGCCGCGAGAGCCTGCTGCCCACCCTGGAAGAACTGGCCGCCCGCCGTCGCGAGCTGGCCGAGCAAACGGCGCGCCTGCAGGCCGAGGCAGCTCAGGTGCAAGCCGAGGCGGAGCGGCTGGTCCCCGTCCTGCACGAGAAACGCCAGGCCCTGGAGGCGGCCCAGCAGCGCCGGGCCCAGATAGAGGCCCAGGCGACGGAACTGGCGGCCCGCGAAGCCGCCGCTCAGCGTGAGTTGGCTCTAGCCCAGCGCGAGTTTGAGGCCATGGAGAGCCTGCAAGCCGACCTGGAAGAGCGCGCCGCCCGCCTGACTGCTCAGCAGGAAGCCCTGCAAGGGCGCCGGGAGGAACTGCAGCAGCGAGTGGCGACCCTCCGCGAAGACGTCCGCGCTGCCCAAAGCGCCGCCGCCGAGTCCCGCGCCCGCTGGCAACAAGCCCAACAGTCGCAGGCGGCCCTCCGTCAGGCCCTCCGCGAGCACCGCCAGAAAAAGGAGATCCTCACCGCCCACGTAGCGGCGCTGGAGTCCCGTCTCCAACTGCTGCGCGAGTGGGCCGAAGCCTCCGAGGGCTTTGCCGAAGGACCTCGCTTGGTCATGAAAGCGGCCCGCGAGGGCAGGCTGGAGGGCATCCTCGGCCTGGTCGGCGAGATGCTGGACGTCCCCCGTCGGCTGGAGGTCGCCGTGGAGGCCGGGCTGGGCCCGCGCTTGCAGTGGGTACTCGTGCAGGACCAGACCGCGGCCCGTGCCGCGGCGGAGTACCTAGCCGGTCAACACCTGGGCCGGGCAACTTTCCTCCCTGTGGACCGCGTGGCCGCCGCCCTGCGTTCCGGGGAGACCACCGCCCTGGGCCGCAGCCCCGGCGTGGAGGGTGCCCTGACCCAACTACTGCGCTACCCCAAGCGCTTCGCCCACGTCTTTGAGGTCCTGCTCGACGACGTGCTGATCGTACAGGATCTGGAGCACGCCTGGCCCCTGCGCAGCCGCCTGCGCGGCCCCGCCCGCATTGTGACTCTGGCCGGAGAGGTCGTCGGCTCCTTCGGCGAGCTTACCGCCGGGAGCGGCGAGTCCGGGATGCAGGCCACCTTCGTGCGCAAGCGGGAACTGCAGGAGGTCGAGAGCGCCCTGGCCGGACTCCGCCGCTCGGTGGCGGCTATGTGGCAGGTGGAAGAGACGATGGAGCGGCAGCAACTGGAAGCTGTCGCCGCCGCCGAGTCGCTGGAGACCGAAGCGGCGACCTACGAGCGACAGGCCGAGGCCGGGGAAGGGCAGCTGCGTGGCCTCGCCGACAGCCTGCGGGCCGCCGTCCTTGCTGCCCAGGAGACAGCCCAAGAAGTGGAGGCGCTGCACGAGCGCCGCCGGCAGGCTGCGGAGCAGGCGGCGGCGGCTGGCCTCTCCGCCCAGGGCTTGCGCCACTTGCTGGAGGGGCTGGCCGCCGAGAAAACGACACTCGCCGCAGAAGCCGTGGAGGAAACGACCCTCGCCCAATTGCGCCAGGAGGTCGGCGACGCGCAGGTGGCTCTGGCTCAGACTCAGGAGCGCCTGCGATCGGTCACCAGCCTGCTCCAGCAGACCGCCGGAGAGCAGCGCCGGGTCGCCCAGGACGAGCAGCGCCGAGCCCTCGAACTGCAGGAAGTAGAACAACAACTCCGCGATCTCCCCGGCCGGAGCCAAGCGGGCGAACAGGAGACGGCCGCACTGGCCCAGGAAGTCGAACGTCTCACGCAGGCAGCCGCCCAGCACAGCCAGCGGCTGGCCGACCTGCGCCGCGCCGGTCAGGACCTGGAGCGCTCCCGCCGCGAGTTGGAGGCCCTCGGCGAACAGCAGCGCGAGGAGTTGTACCGGGCCGAACTCAACCTGGCCCGGGCCGAAGCCTCCCTGGAGAATCTGGAGATGCAACTGCGCGACACCTACGCGCTGACCGTGGAGGAGGCCCGTGCCCGGCGACCGGACGACTTCAACGAGCCGGCCGCCCGCAAAGAGGCCAACGTTCTGCGGGGCCAGATCCGCCAGTTGGGCGCGGTCAACCTCAGTTCCATCGAGGAGGTGGAGCGCCTGGCGGCCCGCGAGCAGTACCTGCAAAGTCAGGCTGACGACCTCGAGCAGGCCCGCGAGGACCTGCTCGAGGTCATCGCCGAGGTGGACGCGGCGGCCACCGAGGCCTTCCTGGCGGTCTTCGCCGAAGTCGGCGCTGCCTTCCAGGAACTCTTCGAGCACTTCTTCCCCGGCGGCGAAACCACTCTCGCCCTGACCGACCCCGAACACCCCCTGACCAGTGGGGTGGAAGTGATTGTCCGCCTGCCGGGCAAGCGGCGACAGAACCTTCTGCTGCTCTCCGGTGGCGAGCGGGCCATGACCGCCCTCGCCCTCCTCTTCGCGCTGATCAAGGTGCGGCCCACACCCTTCTGCGTTATGGACGAGATTGACGCCGCCATAGATGCCGCCAATACCGAGCGGCTCAGCGAGATTGTTCGCGACTTTGCCGAAAAGTCGCAGTTCATCCTCATCACGCACAATCCGCGCACGATGGAGGCGGCGCAGGTCCTGTACGGAGTGACCATGCGGCAGGGCGGGGTCTCCCGGCTGATTTCGGTCACACTGGAGGATGCCAAGTCCGTCGCCCGAGAGCCCGGCCCGGCCACCACGCGCGTCCTGCCCGTGATGGCCTAGGGAAGGTCGGTAGTCGGTGGTCGGTAGTCGGTGGTGTCGCACCGAAGTGAGCATCGCAAGCAGATCTGTCATGCCACAGGGGACACGGAGCTTCCAGGACCTTGAGGTGTGGCAGAAGGCCTGCGACCTGGTCGAGGCGGTCTTCCTCCTCACCGAGCGGTTCCCGACGGAGGACCGCTATGGGTTGACCAGCCAGCTACGGCGCGCGGTGGTGTCCATCGCCCCAACATCGCCGAAGGCGCGGGCCGTTGGGGACCGCAAGAGTTCCGCCATCACTTGAGCATCTCCCGCGGCTCGCTGGCCGAGACTCGCACCCTCTTGGAGCTGAGCCGCCGTCCGGGCCGAGTGACTTCCGGCCAGCCTGCGCCGTTGGTCACTGCTATGGACGCGATTGACAAGATGCTGTTCGTCCTGCACCCTAACCTGGGCAAGAGCTCGCAGTAGCCACTCGGGCTGTTCCCGACTACCGACCACCGACTATCAACCATGCTCAAAGGCCTTTTCAAACGCGTCGCCGCCGTCCTCACCGGGCGGGCGGTAATTGATGACGATCTCCTCGATGACCTGGAGGCGGCCCTGATCCAGGCCGATGTCTCCGGCCCGCTCGCCGTGCGCCTGGTGGACGAACTGCGCGACCAGGCGGAACGCGGCCGACTGACTACTCCGGACCAACTGCGGCAGGCGCTGCAGGAGAAGGTGGCCGAACTGCTACGGCCTTATCAGGCGACTCTGGCCAAAGCCAAGGAGCGCCCCACCGTCTTTCTCATCCTGGGCGTCAACGGCGTAGGCAAAACCACCACCATCGCCAAGCTGGCCTATCGGTATAAGCAGATGGGCCAGAAGGTGCTGCTGGTGGCGGGCGACACCTTCCGCGCGGCTGCGGCGGAGCAGCTCAAAGTATGGGCGGAGCGAATCGGGGTGGACCTCGTCGCCCAGAAAAGCGGAGCGGACCCCGGAGCGGTCGCCTTTGACGGCATCAAAGCCGCCCAGGCGCGAGGAGTGCACTTGGTGATCGTGGACACCGCCGGGCGGCTGCACACCAAGGTCAACCTCATGGCGGAGGTGGAGAAGATCGGACGGGTGATCCAGCGGGAGCTGGGACGCCCCGCCGATGAGCGGCTGCTGGTGCTGGACGCCACCATCGGGCAGAATGCGCTACTGCAGGCGCGCGAGTTCCACCAGAGCCTCGATCTGACCGGCCTGATCGTCACCAAGCTCGACGGGACGGCCAAGGCCGGGATCGTCTTGACCATCACTCAGGAACTGGGACTGCCCATCAAACTGGTCGGCGTCGGCGAGAAGCCGTCTGACCTAGAGGTCTTCTCGGCGGAGCAGTTCGCGGAACAGATGTTCACCTAGACCGCCCGTGCGGGCACACCGCGCGCCCGGCAGCAACACCTCGCCGCCTTCCTCCTCAGACCGAAGAAGAGCTCAGGCCTCCCGACCGGGGTGGAGGTGAAGATACTCGAGAGCGAACGGCTCCGCGGACGTGGACTCGAGTGTCAGTGCGTGCCAGGCGGGCCGAGCCGTGGTCAGGGAGAACACCAGGTGCTTGTCGGCCTGGGTAGGAACCGGCTGGTCGTCAACCTTGACCGTCATCTCGGCCGCCGCAGGCGCCACAATGGTCACCTCCCAGGCCCCCGCCGGCAGATAGAGCCGGTATGCAGCCCGATCCCCCCGAGCCAGCACCACTCTCTCCCGCCGGAGGGCACCCTCCACCGGCCTGGTCGTCAGCCGGCTCGCCGGGAGGTTCACGGCCCCCGCCCACAGAGGTAGATAACCCGGCTCAGCCTTCCCCAAGCGCGCCTTCACGGCGTCCTGGTAGGCTTTGACAAAGTCGGCCGCGTTGGCTCCCGTCGCGCTCTTGAGGACAGCGGCAAGCATCGCATCGTCGTGGGCCGCCTGAACCCAGAGCAGGAAGCCGCACAGGTACGAGAAGCCCGCTTCCGTGTCCTGGTTCAAGGCCGGAGCCTCCGGTCCCGCCTGCGACCAGGCATCCAGCAGGGGCCGGGAACGCTGCGCCAGGTAGTCGGCTAGCGGCAGAGCCGCGCCCGACCAGAGACCCTTCAGCCGTTCCTGGGCCGGCGTGCTGGGCCAGGGTTCACCCGCCACCAGCCCCGCCTCCTGCGCCAGCCACTGCATAATCAGACGCTCACCCGCATGTCCCCCTGCCCACGGCTCAGGGTCGGTAAACCGACCCATGCGCGGCAGCAGCAGATGGCCGGACTCGTGCGCCACCTCCCGCATCCACTCCAGCGCGGGGCGGTCCTCCCCGATCTTGTACAGGTACAGCCCGTTCTCATAGGTCTCCGCCCCAGCCGGGCCCGACTCGCACAGGTAGACGGGAATGGGCTCCGCCGGCAGCGCCCAGCCCAGGTGGAGTTCATAGTAGGCACAGATCCGCGTCAGCCAGTGGGCCAGGCGCGCCGCCAGCGGCGCATAGTCAACCCCGCCCTCGCTAATGGTCGAGGAAGGATAGTAAACCGCCAGGCGCATGTTCAAATAAGCCGAATCGGGGGCCGCACTGTAGCCGTAGCTGACGCGGTTGAAGCGAACTTGCTGCGCAGCCCCCGCCCCGGCAATGGGCAGGGGCAGACTTAGCAGAGACCCCTTGCGACGCATCGGATCTGGGTAGATCAGCCCAGTCGTGTACGCTAGCCGCTCCTCGCGCACGCCAAGCTCGGGAGGCAAAGAAGCAGTCGCCCGCGCCTGATCCGCCACCGTCGCCACCGGCGTCAGCACCAGGTGCGCGACTGGCAGACGGCGAGGGAAGCGGTGCGCGTAGAAAAGACCCTGAAAGTGTTCCCGCGCATAGTCCGACTCGGGCGCCAGGGTCAGGGCCTGCCCATAAGCACTCAGGCCGGCCTCTACGTTGCCCTGCAGTTCCTCGAGAAAGCCCAGGTTGACCCAGGCGTCGGGGTAGCGCGGATCAGCCTGCACCGCCTGCTCCAGTAAGGGGCGAGCCTCCTCGTACTTGCCCTGGTCGCGCAGGACGAGGGCCTGAGCCAGCAACGCCTGGGCCTGGGCGCGATCCGCGGCGGCCGGGAGGGCAGCCGTGGTCAGGACCAGGCTACAGAGCACAACGATCCAGGTGGCAAAGCGAGACACAAGCGTTCGCCTCCGTGATAGACTGTCCCGCGGCAAGGAGCCCAGACGTACCGGGCTTGCTTCTACCCCTGTGTCCTTACCCCCCTCTGCCTGCTGAACTGTGCGTGCTTGATATGTGGCTTGACAACCGTCTTCTGCAGGCAGTTCCGGCGCCATCTGGCTCAACCTGCGCAGATTCCGGCGCCATGTACAATCTCTCCCGCCCGTTTCCGAGGTCCCCGCTCAGTTACAGGAGACACCCTTCGAAGTCCGCGTAGCACCCCCACTTGTTGCCGCCCCTCGGTGGCCTTGACGCTGACGAGCAGGCGCGGTTGCCGCGCCTCACTCCGCCAAACGGGCCCCTACTGGAGCCGCTTGTGCCACGCTGGACATATGCCCTTCGCCCGGCACACGCTGCAGTGCCTCCCTACTCTCGTCGGGTACTCTCCCGCCCGACGGATGACTCCAGCTTGCTGGACTACCTGCTCCTGCCAGGCCGACCGTTCCGCCTCGCCCAGGCGTGCGAGCACCAGCCGTTCCGCCCGTAGCGCGTACACCGCCACCTGCGCCGGCTCCCCAAAGTGCTCCTCCCCCACCAGCAGTAGCAGCGCCGCCGACAGGTCCCTTGCCAAGCCTCCCGGTCCCGGCGCGCGGCGCGCGGTCTTGTATCGCAACAGCGTGAGCGGTTCGCCCTCCTCCTGACAAACCCGATCTGCCACCGCCACAAACGGGTACCCGCCCAGTTCGGCTTCCATCCGCAGGTCCACCGCCACCGTTCTCGCCGTCTCTGCCGCATGCGCCGCGTGGTAGCGCCGCAGCATCTCCCGCCCCTGGCGGTGCAGTTGCTCCTCCTCCAGACTGTCCGCGCACAGTCCCCCTTCCCAGTAGTGCTCAAACAACTCCAGCACCCGCTCCGCCGAGACTGCCCCCGGTCCGCCCTCGCGATAGCAGCTGATCAGCGCCATACGCGCGGCCTGCTGCAGGGCCGCCGCCCCGCCCAAAAACCGCCGCGTCTCCTCGCTGGAAACAAAAAAGGAGAGCAGGTACTTCTGAGGGCAAAGCGCGTAGTCGGCGAGATTCCGCGCCGTCAGCGGTCGCGACGGCGCTTCCTGGTAGATGACATATCGCGGGGCCCCAGCCATTGCTGCCAATAATACACCCCCCTGCCCCGCAGGGAAAGACC